>Ga0209717_1001638_pt1 | contig 23436 bp, 16 predicted proteins | sample AD_UKC048_MetaG_FD_184418 | JGI IMG/M metagenome (GOLD analysis project Ga0209717, IMG submission 184418) | Active sludge microbial communities of municipal wastewater-treating anaerobic digesters from USA - AD_UKC048_MetaG (SPAdes) (version 2) | ecosystem: Engineered > Bioreactor > Anaerobic >... | reverse complement strand
TGTTCTACGCGGTGGCACCGCCATGGGCGCGCCCATGGCGGTGCCACCGCGTAGAACAGGTGTTCGGCGGCGCCGGGGTCGCGGAGGAGGAGGGCGCCTTGGCCGAAGTAATTGAGCAGCAGGCCGGGCATAGAGATGGCGAACCATCCGGTGCGGATCGCCCGGGTGCCGAAGTGGCCCATGTCGGCGTACATGGCCTCGGCGCCGGTGACGGTGAGGAACACCGAACCGAGGACGACGAAGGCGCGGGTCGGGTCGCTGAAACAGATGCCGATGGCATGGCGCGGGTCGATGGCGCACAGCGCCGAAGGGTTTTTCACGAGCGAGGCGAGGCCGAGCGCGCCAAGGACCAGAAACCAGACCATCATGACGGGGCCGAAGATGAGCCCGATCTGGCCGGTGCCCCGGTGCTGGTTTGCGAACAAGATCACGAGGATGCCAATCGAGAGGGGGAGGATCCACGGATGCCACGCCGCCCTGACGGCACCGAGACCCTCGACGGCACCGAGCACGGAGATAGCCGGGGTGATCATGGCATCGGCGAGGAGCAGGGATGCGCCGAAGATGCCCAGGACGGTGAACGATCGCCAGCGCTTGCCGCCGGAGCGAAAGTGCGCGGTGACGAGCGCCATCAGGGCGAGGATCCCCCCTTCGCCACGGTTGTCAGCCCGCAGCACCAGGGCCTGGTACTTGATCGAGATGACGAGGACCAGCGTCCAGAACACCATGGACATGACGCCGAGGATGATCTCGGGTTGTGCGGGCAGCCCATGTTGGCCCGTGAAGCACTCCCTGAGGGCGTATAGGGGGCTTGTGCCGATGTCGCCGAACACGACCCCGAGGGCCCCGAGGACAGCGGCGTGGGACTTGCGGGGTTCGGCCTCTTGGGGGGCATTCATCGCGGTGATGTACTGTCAATGGGGAGGGGGGAACCACCGATCAGGGGCCATCGCTGGGGCTCACGAGCTGCGCCTTGGGCGGCATGGCCGTGAGGAGGGGCCTGACCGGTTCGGACTTGAATATCTGGCCGACGAGGCTGCCCGCGTCAGAGCCACCGTGCAGGTCCTGGTCGTAGTCGCCCTCGACCATGACGGCGAAGGCGTAGCGCGGCTGATCGGCGGGGAGGAAGCCGACCATCCAGGCGACCTGGCGCGGGGCGAGTTTGGAGCCGATCTGTGCGGTGCCAGTCTTACAGGCGACTTTGACGTCGGGGACTTTCGCCCGCGTACCGGTGCCCCACTCGGTTGCGGCGACCATGGCCTCGCGGATGATGTTCAGGGCCGTGGGATCAATCTCGATCCGGCGGATTTCGGCGGGGTCGAAGCGGTTGGTGGTCTTGCCACCGCGGGATTCGATCTGGCGCACGAGGCGGGGGCGATAAAGGGTCCCGCCGTTTGCGATGGCGGCGACGAGGTTGGCCATCTGGAGGGGGGTGACGAGGACATCGCCCTGGCCGATGGAGGTGTTGGTGATATCGCCGGGGCCGAATATCCGCTGGTGGCGTTTCATGGTGAAGTTGGAGTCGGGCATGAGGCCCGGAACCTCGCCGGGGAGGATGAAGCCGGTGACGCGGCCGATGCCGAACTGGAGGGCGGTATCGATGAGCGTCTCGCGGCCCGTCCGGAGACCGAGGTCCATGAAATAGCTGTTGAAGGACCGCGCGAGGGCGGCCTGATACGAGACAGTATCTTTTTCGATGGGGAGCTCGTAGCGGAGACCGGCGACCTCGAAAAAGCCGTTGACCGTGAATTTTCGGTTGGGATCCAGGACACCGGCGCGGCTGGCGGCGAGTGATGTGACGAGCTTGAACGCGGAGCCGGGAGGATGGTGCTGGCGATAGGCGCGGTTGAGGAGGGGATTCTTCTCGGAGGAGACCAGTTCTTGCCAGCGCTCCTCGGGTAGGAACGGGATGAAGTCGTTCGGGTTATACTGGGGCTGGGAGGCCATGGCGACGACATCGCCGTTGTTGACGTCGAGGACGACGACGGCGCCGGCGCGGACCGTGCCGATGGCATCCTCCGCGGCGGTCTGGAGGCTGCGGTCGATGGTGGTGCGAATGTTATTGCCGGTGGTGGCCTGCCAGTCGATCCAGGCCTTTCTTGGGAATCCGTCCGGATTGGTGACGATGGTCATCTGGCCATCCTTGCCGCGGAGGTCCGTGTCGAAGAGTTTTTCGAGCCCCGAGGCGCCCTCGTAATCGTCGTAGATGGGTTCGCCGGGGTAGTAGGCCCTGTCGTTGACGGTGGCGGTGCGCTTGATGTGGCCGAGGGATTGAGAGAAGAATGCGCCATTCGGGTAGAAGCGGCGCGGGACACCCTGCAGCGCGAATCCCTGTTGGACCAGTGGGCTCTTGGGGAATTCGGTGACGCGCTCGGGCGGGACATTCTCGGCCACCGTCAGGGGGCGGAAGCGATGGAGGCGGAATTGGTTTCGCAGGTCCTCTTCGGGCAACAGGATCGGGGCGGCGACCCATTCGGACGCATCGACGAGCCGTTCCTTGACCCAGCGGATGTAGTCGTCCTCCGTGTGGAAGTTGCTGTCGGTGGGCCACCTGAGCACGAGGCTCTGGCTTTGGATCATGGTGGCGAGCGGTTGGCCATCTCGTGTGAGGATGTCGCCCCGGAGGGCGGGCAGTCGGCAGCGCGCGACCTGGGGGATCTCGCGGGCACCGGGGAGTCCGAGCGTTGGCCTGTTCGGGGACTCGTCGCCCTCGTTGAGGAGGGTGGTCAGCCAACTGGACCAATCGGAGGGCTGCTGGACGCGGGAGGCGGTCTCGCGGCTAGCCTTCCGTGCCTCGTCGATCTGGTCGCGGCGGAGATAGACGAAGATGTTGCCGGGGGCGGGGGTGAGGAATCCGAGGCCCTGGATGACGCCGGTGCGCTGATCGACCTCGACCTTGGCGAGCTGATCGGGAACCGTGAAGGAGGTGCCGGCGGGCATGTGGCGGATGACCTCGCCCATGGCGGTGGCCCAGAGGGGGATAGCGACGTTTCGGACGACGGGGCCATCGGTGATCGGGCGGGGCTGGTCGTATCCGACCCAGAGGGCGCCGACCAGTTCGGGGGTGTAGCCTACGAACCAGGCGTCCCGGTTCCTGGGCGAGCGGCCTGTCATGCTGGCGATGGGCTGCGCGAAGCCGTGGTCGATGGCGAGGCTGCGGCCGATGCCGTCGCGGGTTGCGGACTGGAGCGTGAGGGTCATGTGCTGGGCGACGAGCGGGTCGACGATGCGGGTACCGGCATCGACCTGGGACTGGTACATGACCTCGTTCTCGGCGCTGGTGATCTTCTCTATGAGATAGGGGCGTCGGCGGACGCCGCCGTGGGCGAGCGCCTGATAGAGCGAGGCGATCTGCTCCAGCGTGAGGGATGGGATATCCTCGAGCGATTTGGGCTGGGTCTCGGGTTTGATGCCCGCGGCGTCGAGCCAGCCGACGATGCGCGGTAGGCCGAGCTGGATGGCCACGCGGAGGGCGCACGAGGAATTGGCGAGGGCGAGGGCCTGCTGGACCGTGAGGAAGCGTTTCGAGATGTCTTTGAGGGGATCGCCGAGACCGGTGTCCTGGCCCTTGGACGCGAGGGTCTCATCCAGATACGTGGCGTCGATCATGGAGGCCGGGTGCAGCGAGAGGTCCTGCATGGCGAGGGAATAGAAGAAGGGCTGGAGCAGGGAGGCGTTGCCGCGCCGAGCCATGGTGGCGCGGTTGAACTGGCTCTGCTTGAAATCGCGCCCTCCGACGAGGACGCGCATGGCGCCGGATTCGCCATCGACGCAGACGAACGCCGTCTGGAGGGGATCCGTGTCTGTGCCGGGGGGCAGCTCGGCGGCGGGGGACGTTTCGGGTTTATCGTTTGGGTTGGTGTCGAGTTCGGCGAGCGGATCGGAGCCGGAAGGGCGCGCGGGGCCGGCGGTCTTGAGGGCGGCTTCGACGGTGGCGAGTTTGGCCACGAGGGATTGCTCGACCAGCTTCTGGAGTTCGAGGTCGATGGTGGTGTGGACGCGGAGGCCGCCGGGGACGTCATCCTCGGGGCTGACCTGGAGGATCTGCCGGAGTTCCTTCAGGGCCTGGGCCATGTGGAACGAGTAGACGCCCGCGTTGCCGGGGCCATGCACGGTGATCTTCTCGGCGCGGGCCTCGGCAGCCTGGGCGTGCTTGATGTAGCCGACGTCGATCATTCGATCCAGGACCTGGTTGCGCTTTTCGGTGGCGCGCCCGATGTTGCCGCGGGGGGAGTAGGTGTTTGGGGCGCGCACGATACCGGCGAGCATGGCGCACTCGCCCAGGGTGAGCTCGTGGGGTTTCTTGTGGAAATAGCCGTTGGCGGCGGCGGCGAGGCCGTAGTATCCCTTGCCGAAGTAGATGCGGTTGATGTAGAGGTCGAGGATCTCGTCTTTAGAGAATTTGGCCTCGATGCGTTTGGCCAAGAAGAACTCGGTGAGTTTGCGGTCGAGTTTTCTGGCAAAGATCCCGATGGCGTGTTTGGCGAGCTGCTGGGTGATGGTGCTGCCGCCCTGGGTGGCCCGGCCCTTGCGGATATTGGCGAGCGCGGCCCGGAGAATGCCGCGGTAATCGATCCCCCCGTGCTTGTAGAAGTTGGCGTCTTCGGCCGCGAGAATGGCCCAGCGCATTATGTCGGGTATCTCGTGGTGTTGGAGGACCTGGCGGTCCTCGAAAAAGAGCCTGCCGATCTCCTGGCCTCGGCGGTCGTAGAAGATCGTCGTCTCGCTGAATTCGCTGAGGCGGGCAAGGTCGATCTTTTCGGCGGCATCGCGATATTTCGCGGCGAGGGCCCCCAGGACGGCGATGGAGATGGCCACGGCACATGTGGCGGCGATGATGCCGCCCAGGCAGATGCGCTTGACCCAGACGGCCAGAGTGGCCTTTGGGCGCGGTGGTGGCGGTTCGCCCCACAATGCGGGGTCGGCGCCCCGGCCAAAGGCGGTTCGGGGTTCCCTTCTTTTCCTAATTCGTCGCATGGGCCCTAGATACTAGATAAGCATTAAAACTCTTTGCGTCAGCGGTATTTGTCAAACACAGCGTTTTGCTTATTGATCCGGGCGGCGCAACCGATCCCGCAATTGGGCCATGTGGGTATCCAAAGGACTCAACGGTTTCGGGCGCAATGCTTTACGCGCGATGAGAAGGGCCTCTTCAGCCAGGGCGGTCTCGCCTTTATCCTGCAGGGTCAAGACAAATGGGACGACGATCTGGAAGTAGAGATTGCCTCCGCCGGTGCGCGCAAGCCGGTCGACGGTACTGCGGTAGGCGGGGTAGGCGCGCTGGATGTCGCCCGTGTCGAGGAGGTGTTTCAGTGGTTGCCATGCGGCTTTGGCGCTGAGGTCGCTGCGGTCGCCCCGGTTTTCGCGGACGATGGCATCTGTGATTCGGTTGGCCTCTGCGACATCACCCGATTCCCTGGCGAGGTCGGCGAGCATCTGCTGATAGCGGACGCGGATGTCGGTCTCCGAGGCGAACTGGGTGGCGGCGTCCGCGGCGTGTTTGCGCAGAGCCTCGCGGTCGGCCGGGGCCCGGGTTTCAGAGCACTTGGCCTGGAGGAGGGTGGTGACGGTGTCCCAGGCTTCGGGGTTTTGAGGGCAGGCGGCGATGGCGTTCTCGAGGGCGGAGAGCTGGTGCCGGCGATCGCCGATCTGGGCGAAGAGGCGGGCCACGGCGATGTGCCGCCGCGAGACGCGATAGGGGGCGGTGTCGCGGAAACCGCTGGCGAGGAACTTGAGGTCGTGGTCGCTGATGGGCTGCCACGTCTGGGGGTCGAGGGCGATGCCGACGGGTTCGCCGCGATTGCGCTCGCGGCCGCAGTCCAGTAGCCATGCATCGTCGCGTTTCATGAAGCCGAACCACGCGTGGCCGCCATCGGGCCCCTGTCCCGAGAAAAAGAGGGTGGGCAGGCCCTTGGCCTTGCCGGCGAGCATGGCAAAGTACGCCTGGTCCACGCAGATGCCGCCGGCCGCATGGATCGAGCGGAGCGAGTAGTCGCCGCCCGGCCAGATGAATGCCCGGTTCCTGAGCCGATCGAGGTCATAGCGGACAAGGTCGAAAGCTTCGGCGAAGCGGTAGCGCGGCAGGGTGACCTGTGCCTGTGCCCACATGAATTCCGACTCGCGGACTGGGGCATCGACGACGTGGGTCAGTTGCTCGACCTCGAGTCTGCGCACGTCCAGAAAGAGGCGGCCCAGTTGCTGGCACTGGATCCAGAAGCCGTAGATCTCGAATGGGGTGCGATGGACGCGCGGCACGGCCTCGGGTTTGACCTGGGGGTGTGGCCAGTTGGGAGGTGGCGGCTGATCATATACGACGGCGATCGCGACGGCGAGGCGGCGGAATTGCGCGAAGAGATCGGGGGCGGCTTCGCGGGCACGCGCGAGGAACTCGACGATGGGGGGCGGGAAGTCCTCGTCGCGGAGCGCCTGGAATAATTCCCGTCCGAGTTCGGCGTCGGCCAGCAGCCCCTCGAGGCGGCGCCGTTCGATCCGTTGTCCGACGGGATGGTCTGCGGGCTTGAAGTCGCGGGGGGCGATGGCGGGGAGGGCAGATTCTGCGAATCGGGAATCCCTGACCGTTTGCTGGAGCATCTCGTTCGAGAGCGGTTCGACGTTCTCTGCGGGCGGTGCGGCGCCGGTCGGGGAGACGATGATGCGGCGTTCGGCGGGCTGCCAGCGGAGGTGGCGCGAGGCGAGGCGCGCAACCTCGTCGAGTTCGTTGCGGGCTATGAGGTCGAACCAGCGCTGGAGGTCGAGCCAGGCGGCGAAGGAGTCGGACTCGCAGGCCTGGGGCGAATAGGCGGCGATGAGAGCGGCGCGCAGCTGGCCGCAGGCGGCCGCCCAGTCGCCCTCGATGAGTCGGTGGATTTCGTGGGCGGGTGGGGGAATGGAGGTGTCTGGCGAGGCGGTCGCCCGCGGGGCGAGCGAGGCCCAAAGCGCGACAGCTCCAATGATGGGAAGAGACCGGGCCGACCGCGGGCAGCGGCGAGCGCGCACCCATCGGGGGCGGTGGCCGTGACGGGGCACCGCCGACGTGTCCTTGGTGATCCGGCGGGGCCTGCTCAATTGAGGTGGAGTGGGTGGAGGCGGTCGAGGTCCTTGACGAACGGAAACTCCAGCTGGATCCAGGCGCCGAGGCGCGCGCGCGCCGAGACGGAGAACGACGGGCGGGAGGCCTGGGGTGGCCCGATCCGTGGTGGCCGGGACCAGCGCCTGAGCTTGCGCTCGAGCGCGAGAACGCGTCTCTCGAGCGTGAGTCGCTCCCGGAGTTTTTCGCGCTCGAACGATAGTTCAAGCGGGGCGCGGTCGGTCCTCGAGGCGAAATTCCAGGCGTCGTGGGCGGTGCCGGCCTCGATCTGTTGGCTGAGGTGGGCGAGCGTGTGGCGGAGTTTCCTAATGAGTGCGGCGGCCTCGTCTCGCCCGTTGGGCATGGCCAATTCGCCGGACTCCATCTCGGTCAGAGTGAGCAGGACCTCGAGGCGGGCGACGTCGCCCTGATTGTAGGCTTCCTGGGCCTGGTGCCAGAGTTCGATCCACGGGCCACCGTCGCCGGATTGGCGGTGGTCGGGGTGGAGGCGGCGCGCGAGTTGCCTGTAGCAGATGCGCATGCGCTCCTCCCGGGCCGCGATCACCGCGGTCTCTTCGTCCGGGTCGGCGTAGGGCCCCATGAGTTCGGCGAAGGCCTCCGCGAGTTGGTCGTGGTAGGGGTCATCGTCGCCCTCGTCTTCGGGCGACCCGTCGTCGGCCTCGAGGTCGCTGAGCCGCAGGCCCGTGTCTTCGGCAAACCACTCGGGCCCGATGTAGTTGTCGAAGAGGCGGGCGTAGGCCCGGTGGTGGGGGAGATTCTCCTCAAAGGCCAGACCGTCGATGCGGTCCAGGTTGTCTTGTATCTCGTCGGCGCGGGCGCGGAGTTCGCGCACGGCCCCGAGGAGGGTCCCGAACCGGGCAGACATCCACTCGTCGTAGGCCGGGAGGTCGAGGCGATTGAAGCGATCCAGCTCGGCGCGGGCTGTGCGAATGTGGCCGAGGAGGCGGGCGATGGTGGTCGCTCCGAGCGCAGCGGGTTCGGTGGCATCTGGGGCGGCGGAGTATTTCATTCCTTGCGAGCGGGGGGATTCTGCTGTCGGGGTGCGGCGAAATCAAGGGCGGGGTTCTGGGTGCGGTGATCCCCCGTGGCTTTCAATGTTTTCTGAAACCTCGATTGACGGTTGGCGCGGGGGTCCGTAGAATGAGGGGATGGGAGTTGCGCGGCGGCGGCGTGTGGCGGGCCTTGGCGGGTCGGGGGTGCCGGTATTGGCGTCGCATCTGGACCTGTCGCTGGCGTGGGGTTTAATGGGGCCGCATTTGGCGGGCGTGGATGCGGCGATCCGTGCGCAGGCGGCGTCATTTGATCCGGGGGTGGTGAGCTTCGTGGTGTACGCGTGCGAGTCGCGCGGCAAGCGCCTGCGGGCGGCGCTGGCGATTTTGACTGGGGGCGCGGCGGGGGAGATACGGCCCGGGCACACCGATCTCGCGGTCATTGTGGAGCTTATCCATCTGGCGTCGCTCGTGCACGATGATGTGATGGACAGGGCGGAGACGCGTCGGGGGGGGCCGACGGCGGGGGCGAGGTGGGGTCCGGAGACGGCGGTGTTGCTTGGGGACTGCCTGTTTGCGCACGCGCTGAAGCTCTGTACGCGATTCGATTCGAATGTGGTGTCGCGGCGGATTGCCGATGCGGCGAGCGACGTGTGCCAGGGTGAGATCCTGCAGACCCGGCGGCAGTTTGATCTTTCCTTGACGGAGGCGGAGTACCGGCGGTTGATCGGCATGAAGACGGGGGCACTGTTCGCCGTGGCGGCGGAATTGGGGGCGGAGCTGGCCGGGGCGTCCGTCGAGGCGGTGGCGGCATTTCGCGAATATGGCGCGCGGCTTGGCCTCGCGTATCAGATGTACGACGATTGCCTTGATCTGGTGGGGACGGAACAGAACACGGGCAAGACGCTGGGCACGGATCTCGAGAAAGGGAAATTCACGCTGCCCGTGCTGTTGCGCCTCGCCGAGGCAAAGGGCGGGGACGTGGACCGGATACGGGCAGTGCTGCTCCAGGGCGATCCGATCCAGAGGTGCGAGTTCATCGCGGAATTGCATGCGACGGGGTGTTTCTGTCGGGCAGTGGCGGCCATCCGCGAAGAATTGAGTGCGGCGGCTGCGCTGCTGGACGCCGTGAAGCCCAATCCCTATGTGGTGGCATTGCGCCGGCTGCTCAGCGCGGTTGACGGGCACATCGGCGTCTTGGCGGGCGCGGGGGCGTGAGGTTCGCTGTCGCTGGTTGGCGTTCCTTTGCTGAAGGATTCGGACGCGGCAATTCTTGATCTGATCTTCGGGGTGGGGCTGATCAAGTTCGTCCACGCGCCGGATTATTCAGGGTAAAACTGCTGGGAGCGGGGCCGTTATGGACTGCGGTGGCAGAGCGAAGCGGCGACACCGCTTTTGCCCCCGGCGGAGCCGAAGCCGATGGCCCCGGCTCGCGATTCGCGCGCTGCCAAAGCGGTGGCGCCGTCCGGCGGTTGCCGGACTCTGCCACCGCAGTCCAAAATCTTCCCGCCCTGAATCTTGGGTCGGGGCACGAGCCGCGCCCGAGAACAGCGCCCGAAGTTTCTGGTCAGATCCCGTGCACCGGCCGCCGCGCGACGGTGGGCATTCGGGGCACCACCGGGGGTGAAAATCAGACGTAGGAGCGCGCTTGCGCGCGATTCGCGCATGGGATCGCCTGCAAGCAGGCTCCTACTGCCCGGCATCTGAATTCTTGAAGCCGGTCAATGTCGCAGGGGCTCTGGGGCCTGCCACTCGGACGTCATCTTTTCTGGAAGGGCGAAAGTGTTTCCATCTCGGTCGCAGAAATACAGACGGGACTCGGAGGGTTTGAGGGGATTGCCGTCGGCCCACAGGGCGCAGAAGCCCGGGTGTGCGTTTACGGCGCGGCGAACATAGTTGTGATTGCGGGGGCTGTTGGCGGTGAGGGTGCGGACGCGCCGCCAGGATGCGCCGCGATCGGTGCTTTCCAGTAGGGCGATTTCGCCACCGCCGCCCCAGGGCTGTGGGCCCGGTTCGGCCGGGCCGATGAACCGCCAGAGTTCTTCGCCACCGGTGGTTCGCTCGATGAAGAGTGATCCCGTGTCGTAGTTGTGATCGGCGGGCACGATGTCCCGGATTTCCCAGGCCTGGCCGGTCCATCGCGCCGAACGGGTCACACGCGGTTGATTCTTGGGGCCGGGCTCGAAACCGCGGCTCGTGACAAACACGATTATCGGGCGGCCTGCGAGATCGAAGACGAGATCTGCGACATAGACGTTGAGATTCTGGGATCCGTAGTCGGCGACGAGGGCTGGGTTGTTGATTTCGGTGAGCGGCGGTTGGATGCGTTGGCCGGATGCTGTTTGCCAGCTGCGGCCATTGTCTCGGGTCTCGAGATAGTAGAGGTTGGTCCGCCAGTTAAGCCCCTTGCCGTTGGGGTGGTAGTTAAACGCGGTTGCAGATCTTTCGGGCGAAGAGGCACTGCATTGGTAGTGGCCCTCGTGGATGGCGCCCAGGCGGATTGGGGCATCCCAGCGAATCCCGTCGGCGCTCGACATGAAGAAGGTGGTGCGTTTGGCGGGGGCCCCGTACTTGGTGAAGAATGCCCGGAACCCGCCATCGGGCGCTGGCCAGACCTGGAAGTACGAGAAGTTATCGAGGGGTTTCTCGGTGCCCTCCCAGATCCAGGTGGGGTTGATCCGCTCGAATTCTGAGATGTCCGATGGCCGCTTGCTGCGGTGGATGAGGGAGGGCCGTGACGTGCCGTGCGAGGTGGAGAAGACCCAGATGTGATCCCGCGCGTCCATGGAGATCACGGGGTTGTCATGGGCGTCATCGGTGGCCTTGTCCAAAAGCAAAGTCGGGCGCGGGACTTGGCCCGTGGCGTGGTCGAAGCAGGAGACCATGTGCCAGAGTCGGGTGTTCGAATTGGTGGCAGTGCCACCGTAGCAGAAGAACGTTTTGTTTGCCTTGGGGCTGTAAATGGCGAACGGCTGGTGGTGGGCGCAATACGTGCCGAGGCCGCCACTGTACTTGTAAGCGTATTCGTCTTTGGTCGGCTGGTTCATGTACCAGATGCCACGGTAGCCATCGGCTTTCTGGTTGAGGGTCTGCGGCGTCGGGGCCATCGCGCCGAGGACGAGGGGTGCCAGACACAGTCCGGGCTGGGCATGCGAAGCGAGCGCTGGGGCGATGGAGAACCACGCGGCGACGAGCCACGCCTCGGCTGGGCGGATGGGACGGGACATCGGAACATGATGATTGCCCAATGGGCGAATCACAAGGTGTATCTTGGGCGCGGGGTGTTTTCGTTTTCTGCTGGGATTCTTGGGGTGGGCGCTTAGATAGATAACCATGACGATTAGGAGACTGGCCGGGTGGATTTTCGTTTGCGCGATGCTGTCGGTGGCGGGTCCGTGTCCCGCGGCGCCGGCGCAGAAGAACTGGCTGCCGACTGTGGATCCGAAGCTTCCCAACGTGCTGCTGATCGGCGATTCGATCTCGATCGGATACACGATGGGTGTCAGGGAACTGCTGAAGGGCGAGGCCAACGTGTTTCGCCCGTGCACTCCAGACGGCACAAAGGTGGTGAACTGCAGCGACACGTCCACGGGCCTCGATAAGCTCGCGGAGTGGCTGGGCGACAAGAAGTGGGCCGTGATCCATTTCAACTGGGGGCTGCATGACCTGAAGTACATGGCGCCGGGTGAGGGCAAGCGGAAGACGGTTTTGGACAAGGCGAAGGGCAAACAGGTGCGCTCGGTCGAGGAATACGCCAAGAATCTGGATGAGATTGTCACCCGGCTTAAGGCGACAGGCGCAAAGCTGATTTTCGCCACGACGACCTTGGTGCCGGAGGGCGAGCCGGGGCGCGTGGCTGGCGATGATGTGAAATACAACGCCGCGGCACTGGATGTGATGAAGAGACAGGGGGTGGCGATCGATGATCTGCACGCCATCACGAAGGGATTTGCCCCGGAGATGTTCTCCAAGCCCGGCAATGTCCATTACAGCGAGGCGGGGAGCGAGAGGCTGGCGGAGCAGGTGGCCGGGGCCATACGCGGGGCGTTGAAATAGGAGGAGTGGACCATGAGCAGGATGGATCGTCGGGCGTTTATCGGCATCTCTGGTGCGGCGGGCCTCATGCCGTTGGCGGGGGTGGCGCAGGGGGCGGAGCGGGTGGGCCAGCCTTACATCGAGTTGCGCAAGTTCGTTTTCGAGACGGAGGCGCAGCGCGCGGCCTTTGATGAGATGATGGGCGGATCGGGCATCGCGGCGTTCAACCGCATGGGCATCAATCCGGTGGGCGTGTTCTGCGATGAGAAATCGTTTTCGCCTGTGCATCTGCTGCTGCCGCACCCGAACGCGGAGAGCGCACTGAATCTCGTGGCGAATCTCCTGGCGGATTCGGCGTACGCGCAGAAGGCGGCGCCCTTCATCGACGCGCCGAAGGCCGCCCTGCCGTACAAGGAGGTCGAGGCGTGGTTGCTGCGGGCTTTTCAGAAGATGTCGCGCGTGGAACGGCCGGCGACGACGCCGGGCCGGATCTTCCAGTTGCGGATCTACGAGAGCCCGAGCATCCAGACCGCGGCGAAGAAGGTCGAGATGTTCGAAAAGGCGGGCGAGATGGAGATCTTCCGGGAGGTGGGACTGGCGCCGGTGTTTTTTGGCCAGACGCTGTTTGGGTCAAAGATGCCGAATCTCACCTACATGCTGGGGTTCGAGAGCGAGGATGCCATGAAGGCCGCGTGGGGCCGATTCCGGGAGCATCCGGGCTGGCTGAAACTGAAGGCGATGCCGGAATACGCGGACTCGCGGATCATTCGGACGATCAACAACACCGTCGTGAGGCCGGCGGCGTACTCGCAGATATAGCGGTGCGGTGACTGACCGCATGCCGGGTCGCGACACCCATGCACTGGCTGTTAGACGCATTCCTGGATCTGCTGTGGATGTCTTGGTCCTGGCGCTTCAGCTTTTGCACCGTGCTGGGATTGGGCGCGACCGTGGGGGTATACTGCCTTTTGGCGGGGGGCGGCTATCGCGTGTATCTCGGGGTTTTCTTTGTCGCGTCCGGGTTTATTGCGGGGCTGTTATGGGAAATGGGTGGGAAGCGGGACGACAGCGCGCTGCTGCGCGGCGAGGACGAGGACCGGGAGCTGTGACGAGCGGTCCGTTGAAAAAGTCACACGAGATAGCGCAAGGCACCTGTCATGCGCGGCCCGCGCGGCGAGCGTGTCTCAAAACCTTTGAACCGAGCCGCCTGGCACAGGCGGCCCACAAATTTTGTAGGGCATCTCTGTGAGATGCCCTGCATTCACGCGCGCCATCAGGGGGAATCAATGACGTCTTTCAACGGGTTGCCAGGAATCGCTGCTGCACGCGCGAGGGCCATCTCTGGCGCGGGCGTTGAATCACTCGATGCCGAGGCGTTTCTGGATTGCCTCGAGTGAGATGCCCTTGGTTTCGGGCATGGCCAGGATGACCCAGAGGAGTTGGCCGACGCAGCACGCGGCGTAGAAGGCGAACGCGTGGCCGCCGGATTTTGCGGCGATCATGGGGAAGGTCCATGAGATGGCGGCGGCCATGACCCAGTGGGTGAAGCTGCCGAGCGCCTGGCCGCGGGCGCGGACACGGTTGGGGAATATCTCGCTGATGAAGACCCAGATGACGGCACCTTGGCCGAAGGCGTGCGAGGCAATGAAGACGAGCATGCTGATCAGCAGAAGTTTCCCTCCGGTGGCGGTGTAGAAAGCGTAGGCCGCGGCCGAAAGGCTTAGGATATAGCCGACAGAGCCCACGAGCATGAGACGCCTGCGGCCGAAGTGGTCGATGACGCATAGGGCGGCCATGGTGAACAACAGGTTGGTGAATCCGATGATGACGGATTGCAGGAGGGCCGATTGCGCGCCCGCCCCAGCCATCTCGAAGATGTGTTTCGTGTAATAGATCAAGGCGTTGATGCCAGAGAGCTGATTGAAGACGGCGATGGCCACCGCCAGGAATATGGGTTTGGCGTACTTGCGGCAGAAGAAAGGTTCCTCGAGGGTGTGGTGCTGGATGTCGAGGGACGCCTGGATGTCTCGGATCTCTGCGTCGACGTCGCCGCCGTCGGTGCCGCACCTGGCGAGAATGGCGCGGGCCTCGGCGGCGCGATTGCGGGCGATCAGCCATCTGGGGCTCTGCGGGGTGAGGAAGAGAAGCAGGAAGAATGCGGCGGCGGGGGCTGCCATGACGCCGAACATCCACCGGCATTCGTTTTCGCCCAGCGCGAGGGATCCGATAATGTAGTTGGACAGGTAGGCGAGCAGAATCCCCAGCACGATATTGAACTGCGTGATCGCCACGAGGCGACCGCGGCAGCTGGCGGGGGAGACCTCGGCGATGTACATGGGCGACACGACAGAGGCGCCGCCGACCGCGAGGCCGCCGATGAAACGGAACGCCATGAACGACCGCCAGTCCCAGGCGAGGGCGCAGCCGATGGCCGCGGCGAAAAAGAGCAGCGCCAGCACGAAGAGGATGCCCCTGCGGCCGTAGGCGTCGGCGGGTCGGCCGACGGCGATCGAGCCCACGATGGTGCCGATCAGCGCGCTGGAGACCGTGAAGCCGAGCGAGAAGTCTGTCAGCGAGAAGTGATCCTTGAGCCATCCGGTCGTTCCAGAGATCACGGCGGTTTCGAAACCGAAGAGGAGGCCGCCGAGTGCGGCGATGACGGCGGAGCCGAGAAGGTACGGTTTGATTTTCATTTTTCTGCCTGGGCTGCTGGGGGCGCGATGCGGGTTCTGTTGCGCGTGATCATGGGCGAGGCGGAAGCGGTGGTCAACCGCGGGGCTGGTGTTTTGGCTGGGTTGGGGTAGCGTGGGGATCCGATATGGCTGGGAGACCACACGCGCAAGTAGCACGGCAATTGGCGGTGTTCTTGGACAATCGTCCGGGGACGCTGGCGAGCCTGTGCGGGATTCTGTCGGAGGCGAAGATCAACATCTTTGCGATCAGCACCTCGGACACGATCGATCATTCGGTCGTGCGGTTGGTGTTGAGCGACCCGCACACGGCGCTGGAGAGATTCGAGGAGCACGGGCTCCTGGTCGTGGAAAACGACGTGATCATGCTGGATGGTGCGAATCGGCCGGGGAGCCTGGAGCGGATCGCAAAGAAACTGGCAGATCACCGGGTCAACATCGAGTATGCGTATTGCGCGACCTCGCCTACCTCGAAGCGCGGTTTGATGGTGATGCGGACGGATAACTTGGCGCGCGCGATGCGCGCCCTGAATTCGATGGAAACCTGAGGCGGGGCGGGAGGCCGGGCGGTACGATCGGCGCGGGAGCCATGTGGGGTCGGTTGGCGTGGGTCGTTCTTGGCCTAGGGTGGGGGGCGGCGGCGCGGGGCGCCGAGCCCGAGGTGGTGGTTTTTTCGCCGCATAGCACGGATATACGCCGGGAGACGGGGTGGGCATTTTCGGCATGGCACCGGGCGCATTATGGGGGTCCCGCGGTGGTCCGCTGGCGGGATTGTGGGGGAGGGACGTCGCAAATCCTGAGGTTCATCCGGTCGGAATACGGGGGCCGGGTGGGCGGGATTGGCGTGGATGTGATGTATGGGGGCGGCGTGGATCCGTTTCTCGAACTGAAGGAGGCTCGGCTGTTGGCGCGCTGGAACCCGGTGCCCGGCACACTGGAGGGCGTGCCGGGATCTATCGGCGGCGTGCCGATGTACGATTCTGACCACGAGTGGTTCGCTGCGGCGCTGTCGGGATTTGGGATCGTGTCGAACCGGAGGGTATTTGGGCTGCTGGGCCTGCCGGAGGTGCGGACGTGGGTGGATCTTGCGGACCCGAGGCTGGCGGGGTGGGTGGGGGCTGCGGACCCGAGGCAGAGCGGTACCGCGTTGGCGGTATTTGAGATCATCCTTCAGGCGTACGGATTCGAGCGGGGGTGGGCGATCATTGCGGCGATCTGCGGCAACAGCCGGGCATTTCTGCACACGGCGGCGCTGCCGACGAAGGACTGTGCGTTGGGCGAGGTGGCGTGCGCGATGTCCGTCGATATCTATGGCTGGAGCAACGTGGCGCGGCTTGGATCCGAGAACATGGCGTTTGTCTTGCCGGAGGGCGTGACGGTCATCAATCCGGATGGCATCGCCATCCTGCGGGACCCGCCGCACCCACAACTGGCATCCCGGTTTCTGGAGTTTGTCCTGTCGAGGCCCGGCCAGCTCCTGTGGATGTTGCCGCACGGGGTGCCGGGCGGGTCGATGGGCCACGACATCAATCGCATGTCCGTGATGCCCGATCTCTACGGGGAGTTGCGCGGGGTCACTCCCGTCCGCGTCAATCCTTTCACGCAGCAGCAAACTTTCCGCTATGATCCCGCGAAGGGGATGAGGAGGCGGCGGATCTTGGCGGGGGTGCTGGGCGCGGTGTTCATCGACCTGCATCCGTTGGTGCGGCGCGCATGGCGGGAGATCCAAGGGTCGCCGCGGCGCGGGGAGTTGGTGGCGGAGTATTGCGTTCCGATCGTGTCGGAGGAGGAACTCTTTCGGTTGGGTGACGGGGATTGGAACGAGCGGGGGGCAAGGCAGGCACTGATAAACCGATGGCAACGTGAGGCGGGGGCGAAGTGGAGGCGCATCGAGCGGGAGGCGCGAGAGCGATGAGGGTGACCCTGGAGAGCGTGTCGAAGCGCTATGGTCCAAACTGCGTGGTGGACCGAGTTTCGCTGGATGTGGGCGAAGGGGAGCTTGTTTTCTTGCTCGGGCCGTCGGGCTGCGGAAAGACGACACTGCTGAGGATGGTGGCGGGGTTCGTCGATCCTGAAGGGGGACGGGTGCTGTTCGGGGGCAGGCCCATGGAGGGGGTACCGCCGCACAAGCGAAACACGGCGATGGTGTTTCAGAACTATGCGGTCTGGCCGCACATGACGGTATTTGAGAACGTGGCGTATGGGTTGCGCGTGCGGGGGATCCCTGAGGTGGCGCTTCGCAAGCGGGTGGCGGGGGCGATCGAGCGTGTGCGGCTGGATGGCCTGGAGCGGCGGAGGCCGGGCCAGCTCTCGGGCGGGCAGCAGCAGCGGGTGGCACTGGCGCGGGCGATCGTGGTCGATCCAGATGTGCTGCTCTTCGACGAGCCGCTGTCGAATCTAGACGCGCGGCTCCGCGTGGAGATGCGCGAGGAGATCCGACGGCTGTTTGAGGACAGGAGGCTGACCGGCATCTATGTGACACACGATCAGGTGGAGGCGCTGAGCCTGGCCGATCGCATCGCGGTGATGCGCGAGGGGCGGATCGAGCAGACCGGAACATCGAGCGATGTCTACGACCGCCCGGCGAACGAATTCGTGGCCGATTTTGTCGGCGAGCTCAATGTCTTGGATGGGGGCAGTCCGCTGGGAGAGGCGCTGGGTGTATCGCGCGGCAGGCGTTTTGGATTCCGTCCGGAAAGGGTCCGGATTGGGGCGGGCGGGGTGGTGGGGCGGATCGTGTCGGCGACTTTTCTGGGGAGCCGATTTGACGTGGTGCTCGAGATGGGCGGCGCACGGATCAAGGCATGGCACGGGAGCGCGATGCGGGTGGGCGAGACGGCGCGTTTCGACGTGCCGCGGGAGCACGTGCTGGAATTTGGGTGATGGGTTGTGGGTGTTCGCAAATTGGTGATGGTTTTTCGCAACTTGGCGTTGCCCGATTGGGCGACCGATGATTGACTCGGCTTGAATGATGCGGGGACCGGCGGGTCCGTGAGAGGGCGGAGGATAACGATGGCCACAAAAATCGCGATGATCGGTGCGGGCAGCGTGATATTCTGCAAGACGCTGCTCAATGATCTGATGGCGACGCCCGCGCTCGCGGGCGCCGAGTACGCATTGATGGGTCCGACCGAGGCAAAACTCCGAAGGATGGAGGCATTCGCGAGGCGGATGCTGGCGGAGAACGGGATCCGGGGATCCGCGTGGGCGACGACCGACCGGCGGGAGGCGATCCGGGATGCGGACTTTGTGGTGGTCATGATTCAGGTTGGCGGGGTGGATGCATTTCGGCTCGATTACGAGATCCCATTGAAATACGGCGTGGACCAGTGCATTGCCGACTCGCTGGGGCCGGGAGGCGTTTTCCGCGGGCTGCGCGCGATACCGGTGCTCGTGGACATCGCGCGGGACATGGAGGCCCTCGCGAAGCCCGGCGCGATCATGCTGCAATACGCGAACCCCATGGCGGCCAATTGCCTCGCACTGGGGCGGGCGATGCGGGTGCCGTTCGTGGGGTTGTGTCATGGGGTGCAGACGACGCTGGATCTGATCGCGGGGTACTGCGGGGTGCCGAAGGAGGAAATCACGTACACGTGCGGGGGGATCAACCACATGGACTGGTTCCTGACGCTGCGCCACGGCGGCAAGGACCTGTACCCGATGCTGCGGGCGTGTTTCGAGAAGCCGGAATACTACAAGAACGAGAAAGTGCGGGGCGAGGTGTTCAGGCACTTTGGATATTTCATGACGGAGAGCACGGGGCACCTGAGCGAGTACGTGCCATGGTTCCGGAAAAACAAGAGGGCGCTGGAGGAGTACTGCGACGAGCCGAGTTTCGGGGGTGAGACGGGCGCGTACTACAAGTATTGTCAGGCGCTGGCGGACAAATACGCGGAGCACGACCCGCTGGAGTATGACACGGCTAAAATTGTGAGGCGGAGCGTCGAATACTGCTCGTACATCGTGGAGGCGGTGGTGACGGGGCGACCGTTCCGATTCATGGGGAACGTGCGCAACGACGGCTACATCACGAATCTCCCGGATGGCTGCTGCGTCGAGGTGCCCACGTTCGCTGACGACACCGGCCTTCGCCCGACCCGGGTGGGGGCGCTGCCACCACAGTGCGCGGCGGCTTGCATGACCAACGTCAACGTGCAGACCCTGGCGGCGGAGGCCGCTCTCCGGGGCGATCCCGAGCACGTCGTTCACGCCGTTGCCCTGGACCCGCTGACGTCGGCCGTGTGCACACTGAAGGAGATCCGCGACATGTGCATCGAGATGCTGGAGGCACAGCGCCACTGGCTCCCGAAATTTGAGAAGCAGAGGATTGAGCCAAAGCCGGCGATCAGGATCCCGAAGAACTGCAAGCCCGTGGAGGTGCCGCTGGATCCGGCTCTGGCGATCAGCAAGCGATTTGGGACGCTGATCAGCCAGGAGGCGAAATGAGGGGTGTGGATTGCGATTGAGTGGGACTGGGGAGGAGAATAGGCTCCCGGGGCATGGTATCTAGGATCCTCGTCCTGTTTCTCGGCGGCTACTGGTTCATATCGGCGGGTGTGGCGGCTTGGATTGGCCGCCAGAAGGGACGCATGATCGAAGGGCTTGGCCTGGGCATCCTCATGGGGCCGATTGGCCCCATCCTCGTTGCGTTGCTTCCCGATCTGCGAAAGGCCGCGGCGCACGAGGCGCATCACGTCAGGCACGATACCGAGGCGGGGGCGCATGCCATCGGCGAGCATGAGGTGGGCCACGGGGCGCATGCCCCGGAAGTGGAAGAACATTATGCGCCGTCCCACGAGCACGAGCCGCACGAGGGCGCAGGGGCGCACGAGGCCCGTGAGGATCGGAAGGTGGTGCGCCCGGTTTATCAGGAACGGTGGGTCGACGATGAAGAGGGGTGGGAAGATCTGGCCCCCCCGACCCAGAGGCGCCTGCGGATCGATTGGCTCTGGCTGATCTTCTACGGCGGCTGGAGTCTGTTCGTGGTCTTCTGCTGGCTGTGGCTGCTCATGTATTCGTAGGCGGACCTCACCAGCATCCGCCAGGCCTACCTCCTCTCCGGCGTCCTCCCGCGCCCCGAGCCTAAGGAGCGCCAGCCAGGGGAGCGCTCCTTCAACCCCTTCGTCCACCTAGCCAAGGTCACCGTCTACTTCAACGCCCGCATCTCCTCCGATCCCCCCGACCGCTGGGAGGACAGGCATGCGCTCAAGGAGCAGCTCCAGCCGCTGGTGGAGCTGTACGGGAGGCTGTGAAAAGGTGTCAGCGCTTCAGGCTTCTCAGGAAATAGCGCCCCTGCTATCGTGCCAATGAAACCCGGGATCGCCCTAATGTTGAAATCATTCGTAGCTTGCGCTTGCGTCGTGCTCTTGCCGGTGGTGGCGTCGGCTTTGACCATGGATTTGGTGACGGTCGGAGATCCAGGAAACGCGCCTGACTCACTTCGAGGCTACGATCAGGAATGGCCCGGTTCTGTCGAATACACATACCAGATCGGTACTTATGAGGTGCGCAATTCAGACTACGTTGAGTTCCTCAACGCGATGGCTGCCGTCGACGATACATATGGACTGTACAACAGCCTGATGGACTCTGAGACGCGCGGCGGCATCACGCGGACCGGCGCTGGCACGGTGGGAGACCCATACGTCTATACGGCCAAGCCGAACATGAACGACAAGCCCGTCAACTACGTCAGCGTGTATGATGCCATGCGGTTCGCCAACTGGCTCGAGAACGGCCAGCCAACCGGATTGCAGATTATCGGGACTACGGAAACGGGCAGCTATACGATGACGGGTGCAACCAGCGCGAGTCCCCGGACTTCAGACGCCGGGTGGGTCCTGCCGACACGAGACGAGTGGCACAAGGCGGCCTTTTACGATCCGGGCCCTTCTGGGCCATCCGACGATTACTGGCTATACGCGACGCGCAGTGATTCCCATCCCACAGTGGCTACGGCGAATGCGACGGGCGACATCAGCAATCCAGGCGCAAACGTCGCAAACTACAGTTTTGGTGCCGATTGGAACGAGATGAATGGCAATGTCACGACGGTGGGAAGTTCCGGCCCTTTGAGCGCGAGCTACTATGGGACGTTCGACCAAGATGGGAACGTTTATGAGTGGAGCGAGACGCTTTACGGTGGAGGCCAATTCATGTTAGGGGGAGCGTGGAGTTCTGATAGCTATTACTTATAGTCGGACGGTCTGGATCATGGCACGCCAGTCAACGAGTATTACAGTCGTGGCTTCCGCATCGCCTTCGTGCCGGAACCGTCGTCCGTAACTGCGGCGTTAATCGTCGCGTTCGGGTTGGGGGTGCGAGTGGCACGACGAGGTTCCCGTTGCCTACACCCCAGGCAGGGAGTCTTCTAAAGCCCAAGAGACGGCGGGGGAAGCCCTCCACCCCCCTGAAAACCCATATGAAGTGGCAAGTTCGACTTGCTAGAAAACCCGATGGGCGGGCGGTCCGAAAAATGACGGAACCGGCTGTGAGGCAGAAGGTTGATAATCACGGAACGCCGTTGAGAAAATCCTGAAAACGGGTCCAACTTGCCAGCAAATTCAGCTGGCAGGTCAGGCCCGCGAGGCGGTCGCGCTCGATTGTCGATGGCCGCTCGGTTGCGATTTTGCCATGGTGGGACCGGTTCAGTCGAATCTGGTTGCCAGAGGGAGGAGAATGGGGAGGCATTCCGGTCAAGGAGCAACCGAAATGGAATTCATGGAGGTATTGGCGACGGTGAACAACGTGATGAGCCCAGGACCACGCCGGACATTTTGGTGATCATTTGGCCAACCTGAAGTTCCCCGTTCGTACCGCCCATTGCAATCCCAAGCCGTGAGGAACTATACTCTGTGTTTATGAGCCAAGGACAATTCATTGCGCGCACAGTTCTCGCCATTTTTGTGGCCTTCGCTTGTGTGGCCAAATCCATTGCCACCGCCGAGCCCAACCCCACACCAGCATTCCCCGCGGCCGTGGCCGAAAGGTTGAAGGGCGAGGATCCAGCAAAGGTCACAGAGTTGGACTTGGGTTATTCGAAGATCCAGGACCAAGACCTTGCCGCCCTCAAGCTGCTGACGAGCCTGGTGAAGCTGAACCTCGGCGGCACGCAGGTCGGCGATGCGGGGCTGGTGCATCTTCAACCGCTGACGCAGTTGCAGCGGCTTGGCCTCGATGGCACGCAGGTTAGCGACGCCGGGCTGGCCCATCTGAAGCCGCTCACGCAGTTGGGGGGACTTTTCCTCGGGGGAACAAGAATCAGCGACGCGGGCCTAGTGCACCTGAAATCGCTAACGCAGTTGCAGGAGCTTGGCCTCACAGGCACGCAGGTCAGCGACGCGGGCCTAGTGCACCTGAGATCGCTGACACAGTTGCAGGAGCTTGGCCTCACAGGCACCAAGGTCGGCGACGCGGGATTGGAGCATCTGAAGCCGCTCACGCAGCTGCAGGTGCTTTGGCTCGACGGGACGCAGGTCGGCGACGCGGGGGTGACCCATCTGAAGCCGCTCACCCACTTGCGAGGTCTTTGGCTCGACGGAACACAGGTCGGCGACGCTGGGGTGGCCCATCTGAAGCCGCTCACGCAGTTGCGGCAGCTTTATCTCGCTGGCACCAAGGTCGGCGACGCGGGGTTGGAGCATCTGATGCCGCTCACGCAACTGCTGCGGCTTGGCCTCGGAGGCACCAAGGTCGGCGACGCGGGGTTGGAGCATCTGATGCCGCTGACGGGGTTGAAGGACCTCTACCTCGGGGGAACAAAAATCAGCGACGCGGGCCTGGTGCACCTGAAGGCATTTACGCAGTTGCGGGAGCTTCTACTCGTGAAAACAAAAGTCAGCGACCTGGGCCTGGTGCATCTTCAATCGCTGACGCAGTTGCAGAAGCTTGGCCTCGATGGCACCGAGGTCAGCGACGTGGGGCTGGACCACCTGAAGCCGCTCACGCAGTTGGTGAGGCTTTCCCTCTCCAACACGAAGGTGACGAAGGCGGGGGCGGACGCGCTTAAACAGTCTCTTTCCAAGTGCCAAATCATCAGCACGGTGCGCTGACTTTACAAGTACCCCCCCGCCTTGAATGAGAACCATCCCTCGGGGTAGGCGGTGGAGGGGGAGCCGATGATCACGTGGTCTAGGAGGGGGATGTCGAGGACCTTGGAGGCCTCCTTGAGCGAGCGGGTGATGCGGATGTCGGCCTCTGAAGGCGACGGATCCCCTGAGGGATGGTTGTGCGTCAGGACCACGGCGTAGGCGCGTTTGGAGATCGCGGGCGAGAACACTTCACGAGCCGCCACGAGTGCCTGATCGAGCAACCCGCGGGAAACCTCCTCGACGGCGATGATGTAGAGTTTGGCGTTGAGCAGGGCCACGCGGGCGCTTTCCGCGGGGAGGAGCCGCATCTCGGGCCCGACGAGTTCCGCGATCCGGACGGCGTCGTCGAATTTGTTGGCGGCGGCCCTGCGGCGGGCGAGTCGGACGCCGATCTCGATGGCTGCGTGGATCTGGGCGGCCTTGACCTTGCCGACGCCGGGGTGACCTGACCCCCGAAAATGGGACATGACGCGGCTGGAGTTCCGCCCGAAGATGAGGAGCGGAACCATGAAAAGAAGTCGATTCACCGAGGAGCAGATCATAGG
>Ga0209717_1001633_pt1 | contig 23489 bp, 19 predicted proteins | sample AD_UKC048_MetaG_FD_184418 | JGI IMG/M metagenome (GOLD analysis project Ga0209717, IMG submission 184418) | Active sludge microbial communities of municipal wastewater-treating anaerobic digesters from USA - AD_UKC048_MetaG (SPAdes) (version 2) | ecosystem: Engineered > Bioreactor > Anaerobic >... | reverse complement strand
CTTTTTTAAATAAAAAGTTCCCCCATTTTTTTAAGTTTCACTTGTTTTTTAAGCTAAGTATTTGTTTTTAAAAGACTCTCTGTTTTTATCTCAGATTTTTTGGGGGAACTTCAAGTTTTATTGCAAAAATTGTCATTCAGTTGCTTTAATTTAATTTTTTTGTTAAATTTTAAGGATTTTTCTGTTGAATGCTGCTGCATTTAATTATTAACGGAGGGATAATATGAAGGTTTTATGTCTATTTGTTCTTATTAACATGTTTCTGGTTGTTTCCTGTAAAACTGAAGAAGTTTATGTAAAAAGCAAGCAGTCTCAGATGAAAGGACAGGACGGGCAGACTGAAAAAGAGAAAAAAGATGAGATCAATGATGTGGGCATTCACAATCTGGAAAATGGCGACAAGTATATAGGCGGTTTTAAAAATAACAGGAAGCATGGTGAGGGAGAATATATTTATGCCACAGGGGAAAGATATAAAGGAATGTTTGAAAACGGTGTTTATAACGGATACGGTGAACACATTCTTGTAGATGGAACAAAATATATCGGAGAGTTCAGGAATGGACTGAGAGAAGGGACGGGGACACTTTTCCTTACAAGCGGAGCAAGGTATGAAGGACAGTTCCACGATGATCTTATGCATGGTGAAGGTGTTTACAGATTTTCTGATGAACGGGAATACAGAGGTTCGTTTGCAAAAGGGATCAGGCAGGGAAAAGGGGTGATGCTTTTCCCGAGCGGAGCTGAATATGAAGGTGATTTTAAAAATGACAAGATGACCGGCAAAGGGAAAATGAGATACAAAAATGAAAATTATTATGAAGGTGATTTCATTGACGGAAAAAGAGAGGGAAAAGGTGTGCTGAAGAAGAATAACGGTGATGTTTATGACGGGACATTTCTTGCAAATGCCATGCACGGAAAAGGGAAATATACCTTTGCAAACGGAGATGAATACACCGGCTCAATAAAAATGGAAAAGTTTACCGGTGAAGGTGTTATGAAAAAGACAAACGGTGATGTGTATAAGGGAACATTTCTGGACGGTGTTTATCACGGACTTGGAAAACTGACTGGTAAAAACGGCTCCATCCTTTACGGAATGTGGCATTACGGCAAACTTGCCAGACAGCTTCCGGTGCCTGAAAATGAAGAGGAATCTACTGACGACGTGGCTGAATCAGAGAATGACATTAATGAAAGTGATTCCGGAGCAGAACCTTCAGGATTTGATGAAGAATAAAAAAGTTTACCTATATATCAGAGGAAAAATGCACAGATCATTTATTTGGATTTTATTCGCAGTTTTAAGTTTTTCCTGCGCAACATCAGGAAGCTCGGACCTTAATGAAATAAGCATAGCAATCAAATCTGCGAGCAGTGGAGATGAGATAGTTCCTGTTGTGAACAAAGCATTCAGCGCTGATTACAATTTAAAAGGAATTGAATCATCTGTTAAGGAATTGCTGGTGAAATATCCTGAAAATGGAGAACTTAACGAAATTGCGGCTTTTAACGCAATGCTCAAATCTGAAAAAGGAAAAGCATTCTCACATCTTATAAGATCGGTATTGGATTCGGAAAACAGGAATATTCCGCTCATGCTGGAGCTTGTTTTTTCAATGAATCTTACTGCCAATGAAAGAAAGGTTTTCATAAGAACTCTCGAAATCCTCGTTTCAAACAGCAAAGATGACAATGTAAAACAACTTTCAAGAAATATTCTGACGCATTATTATCTTCTTGAAGGAATTCCAGAAAAAGCGGCATTCGAAACCGACAGCAACGGTTTTATCAGAAACTGGTGGATCATAGGCGGTTTTGACAATGATAATGGGAAAGGATTCTATGACGAATATGGTCCGGAAAAAGAGCTGGATATAAAAAAAACATATAAGGGAAAAGTTGTTAATGTCGGCTGGAGAAAGATAAGATTTAACGGGCACAAGGGCTTTGTTCCTTTTGACAGCTTTGTTTCGCCATCGAATGATTCTCTGGCATATATGCTTGCGAATATTTTTTCTCCTGTTGATAAAGATGTGATCCTGAATGTTTCCACAAGTGATGCAATAAAGGTGTGGGTTAACGGATCAATTGTGTTTGCAGAAGAGAACATAAGTCACTTCGGTTATGATAATGTCAGGGTTAAAGTTAAGCTTTTCAAAGGTGAAAACACAATACTTTTTAAAACATGTCAGAAAAGCGATGTGTGGTCGGTAGGCGCCAGAATAACTGAAATGTCAGAAAAAGAGAGTACTGATTTAGTTGCTTTACATAATTTCCCGAAAGATTCCGGAAAAAAGACCTTTGAGTCACAAATTATTTTTCCTTATTCCGAAAAAGAGCCGGTTTCTGAAGATTTAAAGGAAACCTTGTATAAAGGATTGATCCTGAATTTCAAGGGATATGAAAAATATTCAATGAATTACATTAGAACGGCATTTGAGAAAGCTCCTTACAACCCTTTCATAATGCTGTATATGGCGAAAGCACTTAATGTGGCTGGAGAGGAAGGGAAGTATATTGATCTTTTAAACGGTGCGATCACCCATTCTTCTTCAGAACTGGCGTCGTTTCTAATAATGAGGGGACGGTTCTTTGCAAAGAAAGGCCAAAAGGAAAGTGCCGAGGAAGATTATAAAAAAGCTCTTGAATCGAACCCTTCATCTGTCGAAGCTTTAAAAAGCCAGGCAGGCCTTTTTCAATCAAAGGGCTGGCATGAAGATTCCAGAAGAATTCTCCGGAAGGCACTTGAAATCGAACCTGACAGCCCCAGCTTGTTAAAGCTTCTGGCAGCATCGACGAATCGTTTAAATTACAAAGAAGATGCAGAAAGAATATATAGAAAAGCACTCAAACTTTTTCCGGGAGATGTTTCTTTAAACGAAGAACTTTTTCACATATCAAGAGAAAAAAGGTCCAGTTCTTCAGCGTTGTATTTCCTTGAAAGAATTATTGACCTGTCTCCGTATAACATTCGCGCATATTTCGATCTTTTTGAATTTTACCGTTCATCAAAAGACATTGACAATGCATTGCATCAGCTTGAGATAATTAAGGATATTAACCCTGATAATTCCAAGATACATATTAAGGCAGGTGATCTTTTCTATGAACAAAATAAAATTCCGCAAGCTCTTGCATCATGGGAAAAGGCACATCAGCTCGATCCGAAGAACAGCTACATTTCCGAAAGGATATCATATTTGAAGATAGAGGAAAAGGATGAATCTGAAAAGTATGTTCCTGATGATGACAAAATAATGGAAATAATTAGAAATTCTATTGATTTTACTGCTGATGACGGAGCAGAGACGCTTCTTGTTTACGACCATGCGGTGTGCAGAATAAATAGTGACGGAAGCAGTAAGTGGTACATTACTGAAGTGAGCAGGGCTCTGAATGATGCAGGCAGAGATTCCCTGATAAACTCATATCTGCCGTATGATGGAAGAAAAAGGATCCTGAAAACTTATTCAGTCAACAGTAATTTTGAGAAAAGTGAAGCGAGTTCTGTTTCAAGTTTTGACATAAGGTTCAGACAGCTCAAAAAAGGAGATTTTACAGTTATCCAGTATATTCATTATAAGCCGGCGCCGGTGTTCCTGGAAAATGATTTTGTAGGACAATGGTTTGTTCAAAGTCCAATGAAACATGTGATATACTCTGAATGGAATCTCATATATCCCGAAGGAACGAAGCTCAACATTGATATTACAGGCAGCAGAACGGAACAGGTTCTTGAAAAATTGAACGACCTTACAGTACACAGATTTATCGCCAGGAACATTGAGCCGCTGAATTATGAGCCGAATTCTCCCCCGCTGAATAATTTTCTTGAAACTGTGACGGTAAGCACCTCTGAAAGCTGGGACAAATATGTCAACTGGGAAAGGGCGCTTCTGAAGGATGCCTTCGTTTCAGCAAAAGAGATCAGAGATAAAGCGGTAAAAATAGTTGAGGGAGAACAATCTGTTATCGGAAAAATAAATAAAATTTTTGAATTTGTTGCACAGGATATCAGATATCAACAGGAATATGAAAATACAATCGCAGGGGTAAAACCGCATACGGCCGCACAAACGCTTGAAAGAGGATACGGTGACTGTAAAGACAAGGCGATCCTTTTTATACAACTTGCAAAAGAGCTTAACATAAAAGCTGACTATGTTATTATTAGAACCAGAAATGCAGGAACACTCCAGAAGACCATTCCAAACCAACAGTTCAATCACGCAATAGTCTATGTTCCTTCTCAGGAAGGCGTTGAGAGTGGGTTTTTCATGGACCCGACAGTTGACCTGCTTGAGATAGGAAGTTTAAGGGAGGATGATCAGGGGGCAACAGCATTAAAACTTGACATTGGAACAGGGAAATATGAGTTCATTGAGATACCTTATCAGTCTCCGGAACTTAATTTCCAGAAACACGACAGGGTTTACAATCTTTCATCTGAAGGCATCCTGAAGGTTAATGATTCAATATCAATGAGAGGCGGAACATCTTCTTATTTCAGGCAGACTCTAAGGACAAAGGATGTCGGACAGAAAATGTTCCAGAGAATAGCAAATTCCCTTTTCAAAGGAGGGGTGCTAGACAAATATGAACATAGCGATATTGAAGATATAACAGCGCCGTTTAATATAAGTTTTTCTGCAGATGTTACGAATCTTGTTTCTGTTTCGAGCGGCAAGATGACTGTAAGCATGCCTGAGCAGATAGTAAATGCATCAATTATAACACTGGAAAAACGGAAGCTTCCTCTCTGGACAGGAATCCCGAGTTTATATGAAATCAATGTTAAATTTGAAATACCCGAAGGGTTTGCCGTGGAATCAATGCCTAACGACATATCAATATCAAATGACTGTTTTTCAATTATCAGGACAGGCACAATTATTGATGAAAATAATGTCGCAATAAAAAGTGTATTTATGAAAAACTGTACTGAAATATCTGTTGAAAACTATCCCCAATTCAGAAAGCTCATACTGGAAGTCATTAAAAAACACAACGAATATCTTGTGTTAGTAAAAAAATAGAGAGGGCGCTTGAAAAATAAAACAATAACAATCACTTTAATCATCCTTCTTTTTACATTGTTATCATCTTTATCCGGTAAAGAGCAAACTGATGCACAGACATCTGCGACTCCGAACTGGAATAAAGACAAGAAAGTTATTATCAGTGAGGAATTAAAAAAAACGGAAAAAGAAAAGAAGATCGGCTGGGTTGCTTTTCCAGTTGTATTTTATTCATCTGACACTAACTTCGGTTTTGGCGGAAGTGCGGTGTTGTTCAAAGATATTTACAAAGATGAGTACATAAATAAATCGCAGTCATTTGCGATAGTTCTTTTCTATACGCTCAGAAACCAGCTTTTAAATGCCAATGTCGGAAACATTTACTGGGACAAAGCAAATTGGCACTGGGGAAGCAAACTGATCTTTTCAAAATATCCGACAGATTTTTATGGAATAGGCAACCATACAGATTTCAAAAAAGGAGAGGTATTTGAGCCATTCTCATTCCAGTTTGAAAATGACATAGAATACCGTTTTTGGCGTGCTCTTTACGGAGGGATTACTCTTACGCAGGGATATTACATGCTTCTTGATTCTAAAAATGAAGGGCTTGCGGACAACTATTTTGAGAACAACAGAAAAGAGGGATTTATTTCAGGCATTGGATTCAAGCTTAACTACGACAGCAGAAATGATTCGTTTTTTCCGACTGAAGGGATAAAAGGAGAAACAAGCTTTACATATTTTCCATCAGGGCTCGGAAGTCAATATTCATTTTACCGTTATCAGTTCGATATACGGGGATACATTCCTTTTTTCTTTAATTCCGTTATAGCACTTCAAGCTGTTTTTGATGCAGTTGAAGGTGACGCTCCATTATCGTATCTGCCGTCTCTTGGAAGCAAGGACCTTCTTCGCGGATATCCCGGTGGAAGATATAGGGACAACATTTATATTGCCGCACAGATCGAATATAGGTTTCCGATATGGTGGAGATTCGGTGGAGTTTTGTTTTTCGGCACAGGGAAAGTTCAGCATGAAATGATGGAATTTTTCTTTGAAGACCTTAAATATGCTGGAGGATTCGGTTTAAGATTTCAGCTTAACAACAAAAAACGGATAAACTTCAGATTTGATATGGGCTTTACACCAGAAGGGTTTAATTTCTACTTTAATCTTCTTGAAGCTTTTTAGAAAAAACAGTCACTTTTTTGTGAAATCTGGCGGTGGCGGTGGCGGAGGTGGATCAGGGTTCGGAGGCGAAGGCGGTGGCTCATAAGCACTTGCAAACGCACCTGAAGCCGTCACACCGTTACAAAAATCCGCACCAGTAACATAAAATGTACTCAAAAATGTGACTGAAACTGCAAAAACAAATAATTTCATCTCATGTCTCCAACACAATACAGATAAATTTTAATTTATTTGCTTTCTTAAGTCAAGTGTTTGTCGAAAATTAATTTTTGTAATGAAATTAAATGGTTAATGCATACAGATATTCCATGGTTAAGTTATTTTAAGACCCCGACACGCAGATTTTATCAGGGTCAAGTGTATTTACATAATCTTTCATATAAAAATTCTTCGGTCTGAATTCAAGATAAGAAATATCAATATACATGTCCTTCGGATAATACCAGAAAGGTCTTTGAAGAAAGCACCCCATATTGTTAATCAGAAAATCATAGGGGTCTGAGGGACAGGTATATCCCTCCTCTTCATAAAATGTAAAATAGTCATAATCAGGAACACATCTTAAATAGCTCCAGTGACATTCTGGAGCAGTGCCGATACAATCATTGTTGTCTCTGCAATCGAGTGCTCTGAACTCATACTTATCGTGTCCCGCCATATTAAGGGTCGCTTTATAAAAAGTCTGAACACTGACATCGGTAAGATCAGCATCTTTACATGTGTAGCTTGTTCTAACCTTGTAAAAAGTTTTTCTGTACTGATCGTTAGGGTTGATCGTTCTGCATAGATTTTCCGAACAGGAACCTTTAAGAAGAATAACTTTAGGATGATGGATCTTAATGTCAAGAATGCTCTCAAATATATTAACTTTATTGCCGATCACTGTCATGTGGGTGTCCTGTTCGGGTTTCTGCATAAAACCGATCCCCGACCCCCATATGCTGCCGAGAACAATTGTTCCGGTTTTTGTTTCACCGAAATTCGGCACGGCTTCATAATAGATCTGTGTCCACCATCCGCCGCCCATAGTATAGTAGCTGCCCGATTTAGGCGGAAGCATGGCTCCTTTTGTCTTGGAAGTGGTGTTGACCAGTCTTTTGACAGTGGTACTGGTGCACTGATTGCTGTCGTTACAGTTATATGAAGGGGCTTCACTTATTGAAACATAGTTTTTGTTTTTCATGTGGCCGGAAAGGTAAAGTTTAAGTTCCTTCAGTCCGCTTGCAATTGCAACATCATAATTCAGCGCCGGGAAAGTAAGATAATGCAGTTTAGAGGTATCAACATTTACAGTTATTCTGAACTGAGTCCTGTCAACAAGAAATCTTGCTGTTCTTGTTGAAATATTTGTCCCTGTCGAAAATTTTGAAGTTACAGTGACATCATAATAACCTTCAGAAAAAGAAGTTGTGTCAAGCTGCTGAATTCCCTGAGTAAGCTGACAGTTCTGAATGAAAACGGAATTTTTGTAAATTTTACATGACTGAATGTTTGCACCTTCAGATTGTATTTCAATAAGACGGGTTTCTGAATTTGTCTGATTTACTGAAACATAAAGCGGCGGATAGGCGACATTTATGCTTTTGGCAAGACATGAATAATCATCTTCCGCACAGTCTGAAATTACCCCGGTATTGTTACAGGAATCTTTAAATGTTACCTTGAAATCAAATATATCGGGATAAGTTGCAGTATGTGCACAGACTCTGCACGGTGCATAATAGCCGTTTTCACCTCCGCAAATAAAGTTAGTGCATTCTCCCTCCTGAAAAGTGTTAATATCCTTAATAACTGTAAAGGTGTGTGAAACCACATTGTTTTTATATGATGTGACAGAGACAAAATCACCGAACCCTGCTTCAGCCGCTTTCTGGTCAATATATTCCTGAAAATTATCATAATCAAAATCATCAGAATGGATCAGCGGAAAATTTTTATTAACAATGGCAAAAAGGTTCGTGTCAACTACATAAAGTGAAAAAAAGGGGGGCTTCCGGTCAAGTGTCCAGTTCACGGGGTGCGGATCTGATTCGTTGCCCGCCTGATCGACAACGACAACGGAAATGTCGGCTGAATGATTCTCCTTGCTGAAGGTAAGGGTTGTGTAATAATTGTCAGTCGCCCCCGGAACCTGCAAAGTGGTGTCCCCTGATTCAAGAACAGGGGATGAATAAACATTGGAAACGGGATAACTTCCGAAGCTGTAATAATATTTAGCTGTGACGGGTCTGCTGATGTCGTCAACCGTGTTTACCGTCAGAGTGTGTGAAAGAGCACACACACTTCCGGACGGGGCGGAAACAACGCTTTCAACTCTCGGAGGCGTATTATCAATCAGAAGTGAGATCTCTTCAGTGCTTTCATTCCCCGCCTTGTCGGTACAGGTGACTTCAACTGTGTTCGTCCCTTCATGAAGATCGGCATTGTTGAGAAGGGGAATTGAAGGGGGAGCATACAAAACAGGTTCACTGCCGTTTACTGAATAGGTATAAGTAAGGATGTTTGTATCGGTACAGGTTGAATTAAGCATCAGTGCCGCATCATCAATTCTGTATGCCTTGCTTTCGAGCACAGTCTTGTTTGTTGTAAGCACTGGGTTGCCCGTATCAACGGTGAAGCTTACATTGATATCAGCCGACCTGTTGCCGGCAAGATCCTTGACACGGTATTTTTTTTCATAAAGCTGTTCTGCAAGAATGGGGTTGTTCCAGACATTCTTGGGTTCTTCGGGATTTTCAACCCATGAAACACCGTTGAAGAATTCATGAATAAGTTCATATTCGGGGGTTATGTTATCTTCCGCTATTATTGTTATTGCAATTGAGTTCTGTGCAATGAAACCGTTCTCATTGATCTCCGGGATTGTTGTGAATGTTGCGGTCGGGATTATTCTGTCAAATGTTAGTGATTTTGTCTGAGCGGTCTCGTTGCCAGCTTCGTCAACTGTCTTAAAATGGAGAGTGTAGGAGCCGTCATCTGTAATCATCGCATCGGTAACGGTGATATCGCCTGTTAAAACTGCGGGGGCTAAACTTGTCCACGCTGCCGGTATTTCGCCTGAAGCTGTAACGGCAAAAAGTGAGTCAAGGGGATTTATCTCTGTGACTGCATAAGGAACGGCAAGCGGTGTTGTTACATTAAGCGGAAGTGTTCCGCCGAGGTTGTCTATCACCGGTTTTACTGTGTCTTTGACCGCCTGTAAAGTGGCCGTTCCGGTGTTCTCGGCATTATCAACGGCAGTTATAAGGATCGTTTTGTCTCCGTCCTCTGTCACTGGGAATTTCACTTCAGCGGTATAAATTCCTTCTTCGTTCATGTCTGAAATGCTCTGGACTTCAACATCGCCGGTCAGTTCGACCGTATCAAGAAAAAGGTCGCCTGAATCGTCAGGTAATGCCCTGAATTTTAATGAAAAGACTTCATCATTTGCGTATATTATGTTTGACACTGAATAATCCTGAAACCCTGCTTCAAACAACCTTTTGAATTGTTTTTCAGAAATTACAGGGGGTTTGTCAGTCACCTTTTTCGCCTTTTCAGATTCCGGGAACAAAACGGACTCATCCATTGAGATATTGTGAATAACCGTCTGAAGGTCTGAGAATTTTAAGCCCGTGAGGTTTTCTTCACTTTCAAGGAACAGTTTTACCGCTATTGCATACCAGTATCTGAAAAGATAGCTGTCAACTGCAAACTGATTTATTTTCCCCGCTCCGTCAAGAACGGCTTTGTCTTCCGCTCCGAGATCGTCAGCAAGTGCCTTCAATACCTGTTCAATTGTCACTGCTCCCTTTTCAAGCGGCGGATCGTGTCTTTCACCGATAAGAACGGCAAGCCGTTCAAGTGATGCCAACACTATGTAGTATTTACTGTTTTCGGTAAGCTGATTCTTTGAAACAGGTTCAATGTAAAGCGGAAAATCACTGTCAATGTGTTCAGAGATCAGGTCAAATGACTTTGTTTCCGCTTTCGAGTCGTCTTTTTCCTTCAATGCCCTGTAAAGGTGTTCTCTTAAAGTAGTGAGAGGAGTTGCAACGGTTGAGGTCTTTTCACCCGCTTTGACTGTCACTCTTGTTTCAAGCGTAGAATCAAATTCAATTGTTTCATCATTCAGGAACACAGGGGAGTATATACCCCCTTTGAAAACTATCCTGAATGTTCCGGGGGCAAGTGATATTACTGCCGCTTCCTCTTCTTCAAATGTGGCTGCAAGGACTTTGTTATCTGAAGTGTCATAAACCGTGACTGAATCCCAAAGTGTTAATGGATTTGTCACAAATGCCGATAAAGTCACCTGATTAGAATTTGATACGGTAACGGTAATCTCTTTTTCAGATAAGCTTGTGCCGTCGCTTGCAATACACTTTATCTTTAATGACCCGTCAGCAATAAGTTTTGAATCAAATACGGCTGAAAATTTATCATCATCAACATCCGTGTCCTCAAGTTCCGGCATTCCGTCCCCTGTGACCGTACAGTTAAGTCCTGTCACTTTCACATTATCGGTTGCTGTCGCTTTAACCTCGACATTCCCGAAAATTACTGAGCCGTCTTCAGGGGTTTCAATCTCTATGACCGGTTTTTCTGAATCAACTCCTTCACCGGAGCCGCCCAGAAATTTTGCATCGGAATATCTAATTTTATCAGTCCATGTTTTAAGATCCGCCGTTTTAAAGGTTTCACTCACTTCAGGTATTGCATCGGCAAGAACGCTCTTTAAGATAAGGGCTTCGACATTGAGAGTGCCGAATTTCGCCTTTGTCGAGCCGTTTATTATGTTATCGTCAGCAAGGTCGGCCAGAAGGAGATTTAAGAGATTTTCAGTTGAATACATCGTTTCAGGGGTTACACTGTTTGCCTTTGATACATTCTCAGCGATCTTGGCGATTCCCTGATACCAGAGATACCGTTTTGTAGAGTCGGTCAGCGAAGTCTGAAGTGTCGGACTGGTCAGAGTTGTCAGCCCCAAATAATCCATCCATTCTTCAGTTGATGTTTCAGAATCATATTTTGAAATGAATGTGCTTAAAAAATCAACTGTTACAACAACGTCCTGCTTATCTTCCGGAGTGAACTCCGTTTCATTGCAACCAGTCCATGCAACGGGATCAGCACTTGAAACAAGGGTTGCCGTTCCTTTACACACTTTCACTGTTAAAGTTTTAACCGCATTCAATCCACTGAAAGTCACAGCGCCTGATTCATCAGTTGTCCCTGAAACAACAACGGTTTCCCCGTCAAGAACTTCTACATTTGCACCATTTTGTATAGAGTTGACAGTCAAAGAATATTCAAGGTTTTCCACATCAGGTCTTTTCGTGTCACACGAAAACAAAACAACTGGAATAAGTGCAGTTAAAAAAAACTTTTTCATTTTTGCCCCCTATCTGTAAAAATTCACAAAAAAAGTTGCTCCTAGAAAACCGAGCAGGTCAATTGAATGATCTCCTGGAGACCATTTATAAAGCACTTGAGTTGACAGTATGAACCATTCCCACACCCTGAACTGGAGGTCAATGCCACCTGCAACAACACCGTTGATGGAAGCATAATTGTCTTTTTTGTAGCCGGCTATTCTTTTCCCGGTCGTTGTGAAAAAATCCCAGTCGGTGTAAGTTTCGACCTTGAAGCCGCCCCCTGCAATAATATGAGGAGAAAAGAATGAGCCGGGATAAAGATTGTATCTGAGCAGGGCCAGCATCTGGAAACGCCAGTAGTTGAAATATTCACGACCGCCAAGTTCCATAAATTCCGAATTTCTTGAAGTATCCTTAAGCCGGGTGAATGAGGGTTGAATTCCGATGTCAAAATTATCGCTGAGACCGAAATAAGTATTTAATCCCACATTCCAGCTTGAATAGACAACGACTGTACGGTCATCGGTTTTAAGAGAGAGTGGAAAGAAACCGCCGCCTCCTATGTTTATCTGGATCTCTCCTTCTTCTGCTGAAATGGTGAAGGAAAAAAAGATGATCAGAGCAAAAAAGATCTTTATAATTCCCATAATTACTCCAAATAAATAAAAAAGCTTGTTCCGGCTGGTACTCTGTATTCTTGCGTCATTTTATTGGCTTCCTGCTGTTTTTTTATTTCTGCACTGGCGGGGTCAACTGTATTTGAAGCGGCTTCACCTGTGACATTTCCCGCAACCCCTGCATACTTTGCAACAACATTGGCGGCAGTCTGGGCAATCCCCTGTTTTACCGAGGAATCAATGTTTTCCTTAGCGATGTCAGTTACCTCGGATTCGATTCCGGGATCACGACCGGAAATTGCAAAACCCTTTATGGAGAACTCAACGCCATTCACAATAAGTTTATTAAACATTATCTGAGTCCTTTTATTCACATATCCCGATGCAGAGCCATAGAATTTTGAACCCTTGGGTATTCTGTCATGATCTTCCGTTGTAACTGCAACTATGGTCGAAGCGGCAGTTGACCGGATAGAGAATTCAAGACGCACTTTTATTTTTATGTCGCTTATGTCAAGTGTCTTTCCGTTCTCTTTATTTTTGCTCCCCCCTTTTATGAACACTCCTCCCTGCGAAGAAGATCCTCCTGGAACAAAATGCCTTCTCCCTGATCTTGTTCCAGCGATGTTTTCAGAATTTGCAGGGTCAACAGCAGTTGCATATTTTTCTAAGATCTCTTCGTCTTTGATTCTGTTCTTGCCACCTTGATAATTATTAATTCTTACTTTTTCCGTATCAGTTTTAACAGCCGGCAATTCGAGTTTGTCTTCCTTTTTTTCATTTGTATTCATTGCTGACCTCAAGCTTCCTGAAATTCTTCCCCTTTTAAATTCATCGAAATTATTAATTTCAGGAGCACTTTCCTCAATACTTTTTTCTTTATTGACAAAAGATAGGGCGATTCCGGCACCAAGAAGAGCTGAAAACATAATTGAAAAAAGGATAACTATACCGTTCTTTTTCCTGTTGTGCCGGTATACACTCTTCTCTTCAGCAGTATGGTTATCACATTCGCTTCCGATATTTTCCGTTTCATCAAGAAGAATGTTCAGTGCATTATTCTCTTTGTTTTTTTCACTCATTTAAAATGACACCTTCAGTTCAAGTTTTCTTTTCTTTCCGGCACTTTCAATAACCTCAACGGTATATTCAGTTGAATAGTCCTCGTCCTTTATTTTAAATGCCAGAGCTCCGTTCACAACTTCATCAAACTGCATTGAGAACCGGTCAATGTGATACTGGGCGTTATCTATCTCGACCTTGCCCCCTTTCATTGAATAGACCTTGACACTTTCAATGTGAAACCGCTGACGGTAGCGGTTCTTTATCGAAAAGTTCACTGTGATGAGCCCGTCCCTGCCTATTTTGCATATCCGGTCACTTCTTAAGAATACAAGATTCTCTTCAACCCTTGCCGAGTAGTTGTTGCACTGGTAAAACTCTGAAAATGACTTCGCCATGAACTGTATCATCATCTTTTCTGAGTCTTTCTCCAGACTCTTTATCTTCTTTCCGTGCTCGTTCATCAGATCTTTCTTAAGTGTCTCAAGCTGTCTGTTTATGTCTTTCTGTGCATTCTCCCATTCAGGATAGCTGAAAATTAGCCGGTTGCTTGCATTTGCCGCCGGTTGAAGAACCATGTTGAATATGAAAGTAGTGCCTGAATTGATCTTGAACTGGATGTTTGAGTTGAGTCCGTACATTGATGATTCATCGGCATCGGGGAACATCAGGCCCCATATTCTCATTTTAAGGGGATCGTTCTCTACTTCGATCTTCAGGAGTCCCGCATCACCGATGGTCGGGGTTTCCTCAAGTATTATGTTTTTCGGAAATTCAAGTACAAAGACTTCACCTATTGCGATGTTGACCGTTCTGTAAATGACGGTGTCACTGTTCTTCAATGTAATTACCGCAACTTTCTCCGTTATCGGGATGAAACGGGGATCTTTTGCCTTGACCTCAATAGTGTCATCGGCCATAACTGTAAAAAAACTGAAAATTATTAAAAGAATTTTAAATATCATTCAAACACCTCTTTGTTTTCGCCTTCAATTAAATATTCTTTCTTGTTTTCAAGTAGATGTGCTCTTAAGCTTCTGAAGTCGCCAAGACTTTTACCGTGGTAAAATTCGACAAAAAGTCCATCGGGAGAAAGTTCAAAAGAAACAGGTGTAACAATGAGAAGTGCTGAAAAATAGACGAAATCCTTTTTCTGTTCGTTTTCTCCGGAATAGTTTATCACATTTCTGAAAGTCATCTCACCTATCCCTTCAAGTGTAAGTGATGACCCGTGCTCGAAACTTCCTTTTAAGATCTTAAGATTTTTTATTATAAATTGAGTTTCAAAGTTTTTGTTTTTCCAGGTTTCTATCTTTTCCTTGTGAACTGCTTTATCAAGAAGTATCTGCCTGAATTTGGGGGTGAGCATATTGTAGGCATCTTTGAGATCTTCTTCAATGTTGGGACTGACACCTTCAAATTTATTAACAAATTCGGTCATGAACCTGTGAATTCTCACTTTTGATGTTTCACTTTCAACAGTGTCATCAGGAGAAAAAACAGCTTTCTTCCCGTATGCGTCAAAAGCTATTACCGGAGTCGGTTTCATTGATACAGTAAACGCAAAAAGAATTGAAACAGTTGCGAGCACAAACATGAATATAAGGGCAAGAAACATAAAAAATGAATAAGTTTTTCTTAAAAGTTGAACATCTTTAAATTTCATAGCTGAAAAGAACATATCCGCATCGGTCAGTTTGTTTTGTTTTGTCATGTTATTTCACCCTTTTTGAAACTATTTCAATTATTGGAGAAGATTTAATGTTTGCCACTATTGTGTTTACTTCCGGAGAATTCACTATTTTTGAAGAAATGAAAGGAACAAGTGCTATGCCAAGAGCAAAGAATAAAATTCCAGATATTGAAACGATGGTGTTTTTTCCTACTTCAAAGACTTCGGGACACACTATGCACGACTGAGCAAGTTTAAATGTAGCTATCAATGCATCTTTTGTTATAACTATGAACACTGAATATATGACAGGCCAGAGAGTAAAAACCGCAACAGATTTAAAAAAACTGCCGACACTTCCGAACCCTTTTGATGGAAAAGCGGGAATGGTAAGTGCCGCACAGAGCCCGATCATGTTAATTGACATCATAACCGGCCAGGCCCACGAAAAAATGAGTTCTTTAACAACCCATACTGAAACTAGCAGAATAAAAACGAACAGTTTTGCAAAATATTGAAAATAATATGAACTTATGAGCTGAAACCCTGCTTGAACGAGGGTTGCATCAAAATTAGACGGACAGGTTTCAGGGTTTATTTCCGACTTTTTTCCTGTGCCGCTGAGATTTGCACTGTAAAGCGAAAACGCTTTGTAAAATTCATTGTCCAGCTCACTTGAAGTAATTGTGGAATTTACAAAGTTCATTGTTTTTTCAATTAGTCCGGGTAAAGAGGTGTACATAAGAACTATTATCACGGTTTTCCAAACCACCCTTGAAAAGTCGGGGTTCCCCTTTTTCTGTATCTTGAACACTTCAACGACAAAACTTATCGTAAGCCCGATGAGTATGATGAGAAATGTTACATCCCAAACCCAGCCGGCCCCTGCTTGCTGTAAAAGAGTTTTAGGGTTGTAGTAGATATTTATGTTCATTGTGCTTGCTCGATAAGTTTTTTAACGGCATCTATGACAAACAGATTGTTTCTACCGGCAAAAGCCGCTGCCTCAGCACATGCATCAATAAGTTTCAGTTTTCTCTTTTCAGCATATTTCTTCAAAAGTCTGTTGTCTTCCTTGTCACTTGTAGCGACCGCATAATCAAAGGGTGAAAGCTCAATTCTCACCACTTCCGATTCAACGGTGTCAGATATCTGAGTCCTGAAAAGGGCAAGGGCATATTCCCCTTTGACAGTTCTTAATGAATCAAATGCCCCCCGTTCAGTTTCAGTGAATCCGAAATCACTTGCTACAAGCCGTTTTGCTTCTTCATCGTTGGCGTGAGAAAGGAAAATTGTCGTAGTTGTATTAATCTTGATCTTGCTTGATAGAGCAACCTCTTTAAAGCTCAAAAAATTCTGGGTGATCGTCCAGATGCCGGTGTTATATTTTCTGGCTGTTGCAAAAAGTTCTTCAATGAGATCGCCGAGCCGTGGGTCTTTAATGAGCTGAGCCGCTTCATCGAACATGATAAAACTGTTGGTTATCTCAAATGCGGTCTTTTTGGCTTCCTGAATAACTATGAAAGTGAGAAGCTCCTTAAGTTTATCATTCAAGCCGGTTATTCCCTGAAGGTCGTATATTACAAAAGGGTCGTTTCCATAATCAATAGTTGAGTAACCGTTTATTATCCGTGACACCGGATCATCAATAAAACCATTGAGGAGTTTTTTAAGTGTGTCGCATTTCTCCCTGTCATCATCATTAATGAACCTCACAAGGTCGCTTAACACCGGTCTTTCAATCTGTTGATACATTTCCTTAATGGCTTTGGATATGATTATTCTGTAAAGGTCTGCTTTCATGCTCTTTTCCCTGACTTCAAGGATGAGATCCATGCAGATCTGCAAAAAATTGAGCATTGATGAATCCCACTTGCCGTCTGCAAATATCTTTGATCTTTCAGGGAACGGATTTATGACAACTCTCCCTTTTGAATCAACGGGAATGAATACTCCGCCGTAAAGGTCAGCCATTTTAAGATATGAAGAGTTTTCAGCCCCTGCGAAATCCACAATGAAAATTCGTCCGGGGTGTGACTTATCCTCTCTAATGTTTGGAAAGAAAGTGTGAGCGATCAACGCATTCACCGTAACGGATTTTCCACTTCCTGAACATCCAAATATCGAGCCGTTCTTATTGTTTCTTTTTGAACTTCCGGCATCAAATCCGTAAACTTCACCGAATCTGTTACGGAGGAACAGCGGATATTTACCCTGAGAGTCTGCATGACCGTGTTTTGAAGCAGGTATCATATCAATGAAGTTTGGCGATAACACCCGGTGCTGTCTTTCTGAATAAGATAACTGGCTTGGAAGCGATTTAAAGAATTCAAGGTCGTGTCCCCATGTTTCTTCCTCAAAAAAGCAGTTCTCATTTTTCATTATGTTTGAAAGTTCTATTGCACTTTTTTCAAGCTGTTTTAAGTCCTTATTCCAGACGATCAGCTTTGCAGAAAGATATCCGATCTTATGGCGGGATTCCGCAAGCAGTGTCATCAGTTCATCGGCTTCATTTGCGTTCCTTGCGGCTCCTCTGCCGCTAGTTGCAATGTAGAACCTTTCCTTTGCTTCTAACGATACAAATTCTTTGCCCTGCGGAAGAATGTTTAAGGATATTGCAAAAACATAGTCGTAAAGCAGATAATCAAGGAGATAGCTCAGCATAAACGGACGGGTCGCATCGGGAAGGTGTTTGAGTGAGAGCACTTTGCAGTAGGTGTCGCCCACCTTAAAATATTCAGGGCCGGCGGAACACTGTCTCTGAATTAGTGCTTCCCTGATGGTCATTTCAGGATGAACTTTCAGATTTGAATCAAATGATATGATATTATACATTATTTCCCTTATTTCATCATCACTCACCCGTTTAAACTTTAAACCGAATGAACCGATCATGTTTTTATGATACTGGATGTTCACCGGGTCCTTTGAAAGTTCTTTTTTGGGGAGATCATCACTGACAAGAAAAAAATTACGGACTTTCTTTATTCCGGCCTTCCGGATGTAGTTAAGCCGCTGTTTTGTGACAATGTCCTTCTCTTCTTTTAAGCGCCTTTCAACTGTATCGTCTTTCAGTTTTGATATCTGAAAGAATTCAACGGTGGTGTTCTCCTTCATTTCCCGCATGAACGCTGAATATGCTCTTGTCAGGTCGGGCTCACGGAAATAACAGTCAATTCCGTCGGTTTCCCATATGGAATAGCGCTGCATCGAAGAAGTGATGATGAGGTCGGATTCGATTGAGGCTATGCGCAACATTTTAAAAATATTATTCATCTTTTATATGCCTAGTGTAATAGATTCTGCTGCCCTTTAACATGCGGAGCACGTAAATGCCCCACTCCGGTTTTCCTGAGAAATACTTTTCCTTGATTATGAATGTGACCGCAAACACGATCGTGGGGGCAAAAAGGAGAAAAAACAGATTCTCATATATCGCTCCGATAAAAAAGAAAACTGCCATAAGGGATGCCTGTCCCTTGTCAAGAAGGGTTTGTTTGCTGCCGAGGGTTTTATAGATTTTCATTTTCAATTATTTCCCAGTGACCGCCTTTGTTCGGCCCTATTCGTTTTATAATTCTTTTTTCCTTAAGATTTTCCATATCACGAAGTATTGTCCTCCTGTCAACTTTGCACATTAATGCAATTCTATCGACAGAAATAACTTTGTTTTCTCTTATTATTTCAATAATCTTACGCCATCTTTTTTCGGTGACATTTTCAGTGACATTTTCAGTGACATTTTCAGTGACATTTTCTTCTTTAGAAAAAATTGTTACCATAAAACCATCAGAAATATTTGTGAACTCAGGAAGCGGCAGTTCTGCTTCTTTAAAATAATGGATAACTCTTCCGATTCCCGAACCGTATTTTTCTATAAACCCCATATCTTTAAAACAATCCGCAACCAGCTTGTTTCTGGGATTTGATATGTACTTGTTTTCTTTAAGGTTCTCGACTGTGATTCCTTCCGGCAGTTTGCCTGGATTAAAGAATTGAATTTTGTTGTCAAACACTTTAACTATTGAATCAGCAGAAGAACGGTAATCACGGTGAATGATCATATTCAAGACGATTTCTCGAATTGCCTCAAGTGGATACTGCCAGACCTGTCTGTTTTGAGGGTCTCCAGTAATTATGATTTCCTTGTTTATATGTTTTTTGACAAAATCAACAACTTCTTCAACCTGAGTTACGATGTCTGATTTGGATCTCGCGCTATCTTTTATTATTGTACTTGTCTGAAATCTGCCGAGCTCAATAGTTGTAATAAACGAATCTTTCTTCTTGAACATAAGATATGCTGCATGAGTTATTTTTCCTTCCCTCATCAGATTGCGTTTTATCAGAAAATGAAGTGGATCTTCAGAAACAGTAATATTTTGAGATTCCATTCTTTTCATATATCTTATTACTTTTTCCAGAGAAATATCTTCCAATTTGTGTGTGGAGTCAAAATGAAAATCCCAGCTTGAATTAAAAATCGACAAATGCATGTCTGCAGCTTCGGAAATATCAAGAAGATGATTAGAGTTTGCCATTCTTTTATAGTATCGGCCTTTGTATGCAACTGGTTTTATCGGATATTCCTTTATTGTAAAGACAACTGTTTTTCTGCCAGAGACATTTATCTCCTCTACATCAGGAATAATATTGGGATAAGTTTTTGTCTTTATCTCATTTATCCATTTTTGTATTGATTCTTTATCGGTGTTTGTTCCGGAAATGGTTCCTTTATCATCTACACCAACAATTACAGTACCACCTGATCTGTTTGCAAATGCCACAAGAGAAATTATCAATCCTTCAGAGAATGACTCCTTAAACTCAACAGATTCATTTTCACCTTGAGCAATGAGTTTTTTAATTTTTTCTTGCATCATGTGTGTTTTTTCACGATTCACCATTCGCGGCATTCTGCTAAATCCATCCGGCAATAATTTTTAAAATTGACGAGAATGCGGCAAGTCCTGCACCTGCTCCAAGAATTTTTAAAGCATCGCTCCAGATGTTTTGATCCTTGTTTATATATCTGAAAAGAAGAGATATGATCGCTCCGCCAAGACCGCCGTAAAGACCGATATATCTTGCCACATCAAACACAGTGTCAGCCATTTCAGTGAACTTTGATTTCACTCCCGAAGTGTCGGCCGCACCGAACATAAGTTCCGGAATTATTAAAAATAATGCCGCAAAAACAAAAACCTGATAATGCTTAAAATTGTCTTTCATCAGTTCCTCCAAGTTTTTCAAATGCTTTCAAATATCGAAGCAGGCAACTTTATTATCTAACATCGAGTAGAGTATAAATGGAGCTATCTTAAATGCAAGAAAAATTTAACGACTGTTTAAATTAGTATGTTGTTGGAGCGAATGTTTGCAGTGACTGCTCACACCAGATAAGGGAAAAAATAATGGACAAGGAAAAGGGCGAGTGTCGCAAAAGCGAGATAAATATGGAGCGGGAGCCATTTCTTGAATTTGTATTTTTTGCCGAGTATTGATGCGGCGGCTGTCAGAAGAATTCCGAAAAAGAGAATGTGTCCGGTGTGAATGCGGAGATTTCCCCAGATGAGATACGAATGAATTACTGCCGCAACAACAAGTGTAACTGCCGCGGGAGTATGGAGAGCCGAAGTGATCTTTCTTAAAAACTTCGGTTTTTTAATTATCTTAACTGTCACAAAGTTTAAAAGCAGTACAGCAAGTGCAATGACTGAAAGCCAGCCGAGTATTTTTCCGATCGTGTAACTGTCCATTTTTTTCCTCCGTAATGATCCTTAGTTTTTAAAGTATATAAAATTCCTGATTTTTTGGAATATTTTCAAATGATCTCTTTTTTTGACACTTTTATCGCTAACTGATATTGTTTTGCAGAAAAAACGGAGGTATTAATGTTTTTTAAGCTTTTCATCCTTTTCACAATTATTCCTGTTCTTGAACTGTGGCTTTTGATTGAGATCGGCGGAGTTATCGGCTTTTTTCCGACTGTCATGGTCGTTATAATCACAGGTATTTCAGGTGCGTGGCTTGCAAAAATGGAAGGGATCTCGGTTCTGACAAAGATTCAAAGATCAATGTCGCAAGGAGTGATTCCCAAAACTGAACTTGTGAACGGACTTCTTGTGTTTGTCGGCGGAGCAATGCTGCTGACTCCCGGATTTATCACTGACATCACGGGACTTCTGATGATATTTCCACCGACAAGAGCGATTTTTTCAACCGTTCTCATTTCATATTTTGAAAGAAAAATTAAAGACGGAACTGTCCATTTCTACCATTCAGGACAAACTGAAAACAAAACCCGAATCGATGATGAAAGTGTAATAGATGCCGATTTTGAAGAGAAGAAATAACTTTTTTTGGAGTGTTAAATGCTCAGATTTATTAAAAAATCACTTCTTTGGATCGTGAGCGGAACAGTTTCAGTAATCCTCACCGCATGTTACGGTGTTGCTTCAATGGCGGAATGTTTCGGAAAAAAGATAACAGTCACCGACTCTGAAAGCAACCCGATAAAAGGGCTTGAGATCACAGTTTCTGATGCTGGCGGCAAGCAGGACCTTGTTTTAACAGATGAAGCCGGGGTTGCTGAAATAAATTTCTGTACAAATTATGGCAAAGTTACAATTGAAATCAGTGATGTTGACGGCGCTGAAAACGGAGAGTTTAAAGAAAAAACGGTTGTTTTCCTAACCGATGATAATCCGGAAACTGTGGAAATGGAATCTGTCGAATGATCCTCAAAATCAGGGAAAAGGCGTGGGAGCTTTATCGGAATATTGAACAGCGGGAACACAATCTGCAATATCTTTTTCTTGAGATCACAAAAAAATGCAATTTGAACTGTCTTCACTGCGGCTCAGACTGCAAAGCTGAATATTCCACGGCAGAACTTACAACTGAAAGCTGGCTGAAAATAATTGATTATGTCAAGGCGCATTTCGGTGAACAGGTGCTTTTTGTCATTTCCGGAGGAGAACCGCTGGTTCATCCTGATATTTTTAAAATTGGACAACATATTACTGATACCGGAATGAAATGGGGAATGGTCACAAACGGCATCAAACTTGATGGAAAATGCATGAAAAACCTTGTTGATTCAGGGATTTACAGCATAACAATAAGTGTTGACGGAATGGAGAAAAACCATAATTTTTTAAGGAATCACAAAAGTGCATATAAAAAGGTTGAAGCAGCTTTGAAGCTTATTGGAAATGCACCGATATCGATGAAAGATGCTGTGACATGCGTCTATCCTGCAAACCTCAATGAACTTGATAAGATAGCTGAATTGCTGATAAAAAATAATATTCCGGCATGGCGGCTTTTCAGAATTTTTCCAAATGGAAGAGCTGAAAAAAACATTGAACTTCATCTGACAAAGGAAAACACAAAGGAAATGCTTAACTGGATAGCTGAAAAAAGACCGTTTTACAAGAAACAGGATCTGAATGTTTCAGCAAGCTGTGAAGGATTTCTTCCGTTTAAACAGGATGTTACAGTCAGAGACTATCCTTTTTTCTGCCGGGCGGGGATAAATATCGCAGGAATCTTAAGCGACGGAACGATCACAGGATGCACCAACAATCACGAAGGTTTTGCACAGGGGAATATTTTGAAAGATGATCTTGCAACAGTCTGGGAAAGAAAGTTTGAAGATTTCAGAAAAAGAAAATGGATTGAAAATACAGACTGTGCTTCCTGCAGATATTTCAGAAAATGCCGAGGCGGCTCCATCCACCTCTGGAAAAAAGGAGAAAAATCACCACGATTCTGTTATGTTGAAAAATAATCTAAATAGCTACATTCCTGAACATGAAAAATGCTGCGCCGGCTAGGCATATTGAGGCATACAGAAAGTCGAGAGTCAGTTTTTCGTGCATGTAAAGAACTGAAAACAGTGCAAAAACGCCCATTGTGATTATTTCCTGCATAACTTTGAGTTGACCCAGCGAATAGAACTGGAAACCGATGCGGTTTGCCGGAACCTGAAGACAGTATTCAAAAAATGCAACCCCCCAGCTGATAAGTATTACAACAAACAAAGACCTGTTCTTGAAATCAGCCAGATGGCCATACCAGGCATAAGTCATGAAAAGATTCGACCCGATAAGGAGAAAGAAAGGATAAAACCGCTCCATTGCAACCTCCTGAATTAATTGAAACTCCAGTCAGTTCCCAAAGGTGTGTCCTGAATCGAGATCCCTTTTGAAAGAAGCACATCTCTCATTTTATCGGCTTCTTCAAAGTTCTTTTCAGTTCTGAACTGCTTCCTTTTTGCTATCAAATCTTCAATTTCAGCTTTCGTGATGCCGTATCTTCTAAGCTGTATCTCTTTTATTTCATTGATTATTTCATCAGGATCCCTCAGAAGAACTCCGAGAACTTTTCCTGCCTCTTTTATTACTTCAGCAAACCCGGCACATTCAGCAGAAGAGGGCCTTGTCTTTTTTGAAACCAGCACTTCGTTAAGATGTTTGAACAGCGAAAGCATTGCGGCGACCACCCTTGCGCTGTTGAAATCATCATCCATTGATTCTTTAAATTCGTTAATGAATTC
>Ga0209717_1001629_pt1 | contig 23512 bp, 15 predicted proteins | sample AD_UKC048_MetaG_FD_184418 | JGI IMG/M metagenome (GOLD analysis project Ga0209717, IMG submission 184418) | Active sludge microbial communities of municipal wastewater-treating anaerobic digesters from USA - AD_UKC048_MetaG (SPAdes) (version 2) | ecosystem: Engineered > Bioreactor > Anaerobic >... | reverse complement strand
CCATCCGCATCTCGGCGGCGCTACTGGACATGCCCGTGTGCATCGACAGCGGCTGCGACGGGTCGAAGTGCAGCGTCGCCACGTCGATCCCTTCGAACAGGCCGCCCGGCATGCCGCTCAGTTCGATCGAGGCGCCGTCGTACCTGTTCGTCCAGTCGGTCGCGAAGAAGACCGACTGCAGAGCATGGCCTGCCCCGGAGGGCGACAGGATCAGGATGCTCGGGCTGCCGGGTGGCCGCGTAGATTCCTTGAGGTAGGTGAACGTCTCTCCACTGACCGTGTATGACAGCGAGAGCCAGCCGCCCAGGTTGTAGAAGCTGCTGTCGGAGAACGAGACGGGCTGCGGGTTCGGCGCAAAGACCTCGAAGCTGCCGGTCACCGTCGCGCCTTCGTAGTACGACATCGGATGCGGCGGCGTGAAGTTCAACGGCAGTTGCCGCACCGACGCGATGCCGCTGAACGTGCCTCCGATGAACAGCGGGCCCGCGCCAGCGGTCGGGGTTGCCGCCAATGCGACGACGACGAGCAGCCCGTGCAATGGTATGTTGTTCATGCCTGAACGGTGCTGCATTCGAACGGGCTGCACCGTTCGCCATCGCACACACCGAGGGATCGCCCTGGCGACCGCTGGCAGCGGCCGCCTCACTTGGGCCGGATCGCCCCGGCGTTCTCGAGCTTCGGCTGCGCCTTGCGCTGGAGACTCCAGCCGGTCAAGCTTCCGCCGGTGCCGCCTTTGTTTCGATTGCAGCGGCAGGATTCACCGGACGGACCTTGAACCACGCGGCATAGAGCGCCGGCACGAAGACCAGGGTCAGCGCCGTGCCCACCACGAGGCCGCCCATGATGGCCATCGCCATCGGTCCCCAGAAGATGCTCCGAGTCAGCGGGATCATCGCGAGGATCGCGGCCGCAGCCGTCAGCACGACCGGCCGCGCACGTCGCACCGTGGCCTCGACGATCGCCTGCCAGGGCGCGCTGCCTTGCGCGATGTCGTGGTCGATCTGATCGACGAGGATGACTGCGTTGCGCATGATCATCCCGCCGAGCGCGATCACTCCGAGCAGCGCGACGAAGCCAAATGGCGCATTGAACGCGAGCAGCGCCGGCACCACACCGATCAGACCCAGTGGCGCGGTCAGGAACACCATGAACATGCGCGAGAAGCTCTGCAGCTGCACCATCAGGATCAGCAGCGTCACGACGAGCATCGCAGGGAACACCGCGAACAGCGCCACGTTGCTCTTGTCGCTCTCCTCGATTGCACCCCCCTGTTCGATGCGGTAGCCCGGCGGCAGCGTATCCAGAACCGGCCTGAGGCCCGGCCAGATCTGCTGCGTGGCGTAGGGGCCCTGGATGCCGTCGGCCACGTCGCTGCGCACGGTCAGCGCGAGGTCGCGGTTGCGTCGCCACAGCACCGGGTCCTCGAAGGCCGCGTCCAGGCGCGCCACCTGCGACAGTGGCACCGTGTTGCCGTTGCGGGTGGGCAGGTTGATGTCCTGCAACTGATCGAGGGACAGGCGCTCCCCCGGGGTGGCGCGCAGCACGACGTCGACCAGGTCTTCGCCGCGCCTGATCTGCGTCACCGTCACGCCCGACAGCGCCGCCTGGACAGTGTTCGACACCTCGGCCGAGGACAGTCCCAGCAATCGCGCCTGGTCTTGATCCACCTGCACCTGCACCGTGCGCACCTGTTCGTCCCAGTCGAGATGGGTGTCGCGAACCAGCGGGCTGCCGCGCACGATGTCGCGCACACGGTGGGCGATCTCGCGCACCTGCTGGGCGTCGGGTCCGATCACGCGGAACTGCACCGGAAACCCGACCGGCGGGCCGAACTCCATCCGCTGCACCCGGCCTCGCACCTCGGGGAAGGCCTCTCCTGCGTCGAAGAGCGCGATCAATCGCTTGCGCAGCGCTTCGCGCTCGGGGATACCTGCAGTCTGCACGACGAACTGCGCATAGCCCGGGTTCGGCAGTTCGGGCCCCAGGCTCAGGAAGAAGCGCGGCGAGCCGGCGCCGGTGTAGGCGGTGTAGTCCTTCACGTCGGGGTCGGCCTCGAGCACGCGTTCGAAGCGTCTCACTTCGGCTGCGGTGGCGGTGAACGACGCGCCTTCGCGCAGCCGCAGCTCGACCAGCACTTCGCTGCGCGACGCGCTCGGGAAGAACTGCTGCTGCACCAGCCCCATGCCGGCACCGGCCAACAGGAACAACAGCGCTGCAGCACCGAGCACGGACCAGCGGTGCGCGAGTGCCCACTCGACGGTCCGGCGCAGGCGGGGGTAGGGCGAGGCATCGTGTGCTGCTGCCGCCTTGTCGCTCCTTGATCGAGGCAGCAGCAGCACACCGAGGTAGGGCGTGAAGACCACCGCGACGATCCACGAGGCGAGCAGCGCGACTCCCACGACCCAGAAGATGCCGCCGGCGTATTCCCCGGCGATCGATTTCGCGAACCCGACCGGCATGAAGCCGGCCACCGTCACCAGCGTGCCGGTGAGCATCGGCAGGGCGGTCGAGCTGTAGGCGAAGGTCGCGGCGCGGGCGCGGTCCCAGCCCTGTTCGATCTTCACCACCATCATCTCCACGGCGATGATCGCGTCGTCGACCAGCAGGCCGAGCGCGATGATCAGCGCCCCGAGCGAGATGCGGTCGAGCGCCCAACCCGCCGCGTGCATCACCGCAGCGACGATGCCCAGCACCAGCGGCACCGACGCCGCGACCACGATGCCGCTGCGCCAGCCCAGCGCCAGGAAGCACACCGCGAGCACGATGGCCAGCGCCTCCAGGAACGCCTTCTCGAACTCCCACACCGCTTCATCGACGACGCGCGGCTGATCGGCGTATTTCTCCAGGGACACGCCCAGCGGCAAGCCGGCCTGCAGGGCCGCGGTGGCGGCATCGAGCTGCTCGCCAACCTTGAGAAGATTCACCTGACGCGACAGCACGACGCCGAGCGCGATCACCGGCTCGCCGTTGTGGCGCACGGTGAACCTCGGCGGGTCTTCGTAGCCTGATGTCACTTCGGCCACATCGGACAGCCGCAGCAGCCGACCGCCCGCCTCGATGGGGATCGCGGCGACATCGGCCGCATCGCGCAGTGCTCCGCTGGTGCGAACGAAGGTGCGGTCCGCTGCGCCATCGACCGAGCCCGCTGGTTCGAGCATGTTCTGTCGTCCGATCGATTCGATCATCGCGTGCGGCTTCACCCCCAGCGAGGCCAATCGCCTGGACTCGAATTCGACATTCACCTGCTCGACCTGGCGGCCCATCACGTCGACCTTGTTCACTCCCGCCACCGCCTGCAGCGAGCGCTTGATGTCCTCCGCCAGCACCTGCGTTTCGGCCGGGCTCAGCTCGGGCGCGTGCAGCGCGTAGATCACGGTGTAGACGTCGGTGAACTCGTCATTGAAGAACGGTCCACGCACGCCTTCGGGGAACTGTGCTCGCACGTCGCCGATCTTCTTGCGCGCCTGGTACCACGCGGTGTCCAGCGCGGCCTTCGACGTGCCGCCCTTCATCCACAGCGTGAGCCCGCCATAGCCCTGCCGGGAGAAGCTGCGCACGTAGTCGATGTCCTCGATCTCCTGCAGCTCCCGCTCCATGCGGTTGAGCACCTGATCCTGCACCTGTCGTGCGCTGGCGCCGGGCCAGGCGACGACGGCCGTCATCGTCGGCACGTTGAAAATCGGGTCTTCCAGGCGCCCGAGCTTCGAGAACGACCAGCCGCCCACCAGCAGCGTGGCCAGCATCAGGAACAGCACCAGCGGCCGGTGCGTGACGGCCCACTCGGACAGGTTGAATGACTTCATGGCTTTGACGCGGCCGCCTTGGGTGCGCTCGCGACCTCGGCCGGCACCGACTTCGTATCGGATGTCGGCGCTGGCAGTGGTGCATCGAGAGGCCGCTGCACCGGACGCACGCGCATGGCGGCATCCAGCTTGTGCGCACCTGCCGAGACCACCAGCGCTCCGTCGGCGACACCGCTCACGCGCACGCGGTCGCTTCCCTGCGTCACCACGCGCACCGGCTGCAGCGCAAGGCGGCCTGCGGCCGGGTCGGCCACGATCCACACCGCGGGTTGACCTTGCGCCGAGACCAGCGCCGTCGCGGGCAGCTCGGCGGCCGATTCCGCTGAACCGGCGGGTGCCAGCAGCAGTTCCGCCGTCATGCCGATGCGCCATGTCTCGGGGCGGGGCTGCGTGATCGCGTAACGGGCGCGGAACGTACGCGTCGCCGCGCTGGCCCCCGGTGACAGCTCGCGCAGCCGCACAGCGACAGGCACACCGCTGCCGATGCGCGCGCTCGCGACCTGCGAGGGCAGCTCCTGTGCAAGCCGTTCGGGAATGTCGGCAACGATCTCCAGATCGCTCTCGCGCGCCAGCGTGAGCACCGCCTGTCCCTCGCCGACCACCTGCCCGGCCTCGAAGCGCCGCGAGGTCAGCACCCCGTCGAACGGCGCGACCAGCGTCGTGTAGCTGCTGCGGTTGCGTGCCAGGTCAAGCTGTCGCCGGGACTGGATGACGCGTGCGGCGGCTCCGTCGGCGCGGGCCTGCAGCCGCTCCTGGTCGGCTGCTCCGACCGAACCGTCGGCCAGCAGGCGCTTGAAGCGGGCGGCATCGCTGGCCGCCTGGTTCGACTCGACCTCAGCGGCGCGGAGCTGCTCGGCGGCAGCTTCGACCGCCAGTTCGAGATCGGCGGGATCGAGCCGCGCGAGCGGTTGGCCGGCGCGCACGCGCTGACCGACATCGACCAGCCTGGACAACACCTTGCCGCCGGTTCGAAACGCGATCTCGCTTTCGACGCGCGGTGCCAGCGTCGCCGTGTAACGGCGTTCGCCGGCTGCGTGTTCCAGTCGCACGGGCGTGACGTAGACCGCCTGCGCGACCGGCGTGGGAGCCACTGCTTCCGAGCAGCCGACGAGCAGCGCAGCGACGCTGCTCGCAGCCAGGGCAACCAGGCCACCGCGCGGAGCATGGGGAGTCGGTAGTCGATTCATTGCGGACTCGCTGAAATGGGCCGGCCGCCAGCGGCAGCCGCGTCCTTCGTATCGGGCATGCGCCAGCCGCCGCCGAGCGCCTTGTAGAGCTGTATGGCATCAAGTGCCAGCTGTGTCCGGTGTTCCGTGCGTGCCAGTTCTGCAGAGATCACGCCGCGCTGCGCATCCAGCAACTGCAGCAGGTCGATCTGGCCTTCAGTGCGCAGCGATTCGGCATGTCGAAGCGCGGTGCGGCTCTGCGACTGCAGCGCATCGAGCGCGTGCGCCCGCTCGCGTTCCTGGGCCAGGGCCACCAGGCTGTCCTCGACCTCCTGCACCGCACCGAGCACCGCACGCTCGTACTGCATCGCGCTGCCGCGCTCGCGGGCCGTGGCACGGTCCTCGGCCGCGCGCAGTCGCCCGGCGTTGAACAACGGCATCGAAAAAGCGAGCGCGACGTTGCTGTAGCGCACCGGCGAAAGCGCTTGCGAGTTGACGGTCAGATCCTGTGCGCCGAACAAGGCGGCGAGGAAGAACCGCGGAAGCAGATCGGCGCGCGCTTCACGGACCCGAGCCCCCTCGGCGGCAAGCTGGCGTTCGGCTGCGCGCAGATCGGGTCGCCGCGCCAGCAACTCCGCGGGCTGTCCCGGCGGCAGGGCGGGCACCTCCGGCAGCCGGGGTGCGACCCGCTCGTCGAGCATCGGCAACGGTTGCGTCGCACTGCGCCCGAGTAGCAGTGAAATCTGGTGCCCGGTGGTCGCGACCAGCGTGCGCAGCGGGGGCAATTGCGCGGCAAGCGACTGCGTCTCGGCTGCGGCACGGGCCACGTCGAACCGGCTCGCCAGTCCCTGGGCCTCGCGATTGCGGATCAGGCGCTCGGTGTCGAGTCGCATCTGCAGCAGTTCCTCGAACTGCTGCTGTCGCAGTCGCGCTCCCTGCCAGGCGAAGTACAGCCGGGCGACTTCGCTGGAGGCCAGCAGCCTGGCGCCTTCGGCTGCTTCGGCAGAAGCCTGCGCGTCGAAGTCGGCCGCGTCTGCCGATGCCCGGGCGGCACCGAAGACATCGATCTCCCACCCGAGGTCGAGCGAGACGCGCGTTGCACGGGTGTCCGGCGAGGTGCGCTTGTAGGCGTCGGGCAGACCGCTGCGCTGGTCGGAGACGCTGCCGTTCAGTCCGAGTGTGGGCGCCAGTCGAGAAGCTGCAGCGGTGCTGCCTGCGCGGGCCTGCAGCACGCGCGTGGCGGCGATGCGCACATCGAGGTTCGCCTGCTGCGCTTCGGTGACGAGCGCGGACAGCACCGGATCGTTGAAGGCTGCCCACCAGTTCGGGTCGAACGAGCCGGCATCGCTGCCCTGATGGCGGAACTCGGCTGTCTGCACCGCGTTGCGGGCGGAACGGGTATCCGGGCCATCGACCGGCGAAGCGCAGGCAGCGGCGAGCACCACGATGCAGAGACACGCGGCAAACCGCACCGTTCGATGCAGCCCGGCGCGGGCCGATGCGCATTGCGCGGCCGGGAAGGGATCAGGCCTGGCGGGCGGAGATCTTCTGTTCATGGGCAACGGCTTTCGGGTCGATCCGGACCTGCGACAAGGGAGCGGAGTTGACAATGTCAACCATGATCTCAAGCTTTGTTGACAGTGTCAACAGCTGGGTTCGCATCCGACATCATCGATGATCGGTCCGGTTGCCCTGCAACGCGAGTCAGACGGGACGGTCCCGTGCTAGGGTGCGTGCCGGAAGCGTGAACAGTCCCTGCGACGATGCCCAGGAAAATCGAAGAACCGATCGAGCTGAAGGAGGCCTGCGTGCGTGCGGCACGCGAGGTCATTGCCGAGCACGGCATCGAGCAGCTCAGCCTGCGCGAGGTCGCGCGCAAGCTCGGGGTCTCGCATCAGGCGCCCTACAGGCACTACCCCAGCCGCGATCATCTGCTGGCCGAGGTGATGCGGCGCTGCTTCGAGAGTTTCGCCCGCTCGCTCGACGAGCGACAGCGCAGCGGCGAGGGCGCCATCTGCGACCTGGAGTCGCTGGGGCGACAGTACCTGGCCTATGCCGCCGCGCACCCGCTCGAATACCGGCTGATGTTCGGCACCCCCTGGCCGGAACCTGCGGAGCACCCGGAACTCGTGCACGACGCGGTGCATGCCTTCGACGTGCTGCGTGGCGTGCTGCGCAGCCTCTACGGTGATGGCGCCGAAATGCGCTCGCAGGTCGACCTGCAGGCGATGTTCATCTGGTCCACGATGCACGGGCTCGCGAGCATCATGCAGTCGAATGCAATGGATTGCCTGACGCTTGCGCCCGGCGCAAAGGCGCAGGCCCCCGAATACGTGATGGACATGATCAGGCTGGCCCTCGGGCCCTGTCGTTGAGCGCGAAGCAGGGGGTCTGGGGCCGGCGGATGGGCTGACCGCCGGTGGTGATCACCGGCGGTGCCCGAGGCTGATCTTCGCCAGTGGATCAGTGATCGTCGGAATGATGGTCGCGATCGCGACCCTTCGACAGATCGATCTCGAACAGCGAGGTGGTGTCGCTGACCTCGTGCGCTGCTGCGACGAAGTAGCGCTTGCCTACTCGGAAGGCCTTCAACCCTTCGGGCGACACGTCATTGAGCACACCGTCACTGACGATCATGTCGATGAAGCGGGCGTCCCTCGGGTTGGTGATGTCGTAGACCGCGATCGCCGATTTCAGCGTGCGTTCCAGACCGATGAATGCCAGCACCCGTCCCTCGATGTGCAGCAGCGCCACGCCTTCGGGCTCGACACCCTTGTTGTCGCTGCGGCCATCGTCGTAGATGCCCCGGGTGATCGCTTCCCGATCGAGCTGGCTGCCGCTGTCGAACACGATGGTTCCTGCGGCGTCGCGGATCGAGAACGAGTGGCCTCCGAAGGTGACCAGCGCGCCCGCGGCTGAATCGACGTTGGACAGGGTCAGACGCGACAGATCGTTGCCTTCCGGCACCAGTTCGGCGGCGCCACTGCCGGCCGAGCCACGTCGCTCGTCAGCAGAATCCTCGCGCGAATCGCCCTCGTTGGCCATCACCAGGTAGGTGCGGTCCTTGTGGCTGTAGGCCGCGATGGTGTCGGGCTGGTAGAGACCCTTCACCGCCGCCGGGCGGAGTTCGATCCGCCCCGGAACGCCAGAGCCGTTTTCCTGATCGTGGGGATCGATCTCGTTGCCTGTCAGGCTGAAGTCCTTCAAGCCGAGGCTGTAGATCTTTTCGAAGCTGTCGGTCTTCAGGTTCAGCACCGCGATGCCATTGGCTTCCTGAAGGCCGACGTAGGCGTACCTGCCTTCCTTGTCGACGGCGATGTACTCAGGCTCCGGGCCGTAGGGCGTCATGTTGGGCCGGGTGGTGCCGTTGCCCAATGCCGGAAACTGCCGCAGCGTGTCGTATCCGACGATCGCCGGGTCGATCGGCAGTGTCTTGACGCTGCGCGACTTGACTTCGACGATGCTCACGGAACCCGCCGGGTCGACCTGCGATCCTGCATTTGGGGTCGCCTCGCTGGCCACCAGCACACGCTTGCCGTTCGGCGTGAAAGTCAGCATGTCGGGCAGCGAGCCGACCACCACGGGCTGGCCGCTCTGCGCACGGGTGCGGGTCTCGTAGAACACGACAAAGCCCGGCAGGCTGCGATCGATGCCGTTCTCGATGGCCAGAGCGGCCAGGCCGTCATGGATCGCGACGCTGTTGACCGCACCCAGGTTGGTCACATCGATGTGCGCCACCAACTGTCCGGTCGAGCGGTCGAGCACATCGACGCCGACGACGCCAGCCACCCACAGCGTGTCGGTGCGGTCGTCATACGCAACGATCTCGGCCTTCTGGCCGGCGACACCGCCGAGCGCATGGGCGTATTGCCAGACGCGGCTGATCTGGACGGCGGCGGTCTGCGGGTGCGCAACGGCAGCCGTGCTCAGTGCGCTGACAGTGAACGCCAGCGCGCAGGCACGCAGCAACGGACGCAGGGTGAAGGGCAAGGGCATCGAAGGACTCCATGGGAAACGGGAAGTCCAGGAGGTTCTGACATCGATGTGTCATCTTCATGACACATGAAGTGCCAAGGGGTTCTGTCCCCCTCGGTTCGGGGGCCGCATTCGATGCAGCGAGCCGCGTCGATGACCGCAACGGTCGTTCGCGTGTCAGGCGGGTGTCATCGCCCAGCCAAAGCGGCCTGTGCCTCCATCCTGTCGTGAGGGGTGGCCCGGTGCTGCCACCGCACGGCGAACCATGAGGCCTCTCCCAACTGGCTCGACACATCGATTCGGCCACCCATCGACTCGACGAGGCGCAGCGAGACAGTCAGGCCCAGACCGGTGCCCGGCACGGGTCCGTTTTCCTGCCCTAGTCGATCGAAGGGGCTTGAACAGCCGGCCGAGCCGTTCCTTCGTCAAGCCGGCAACGTTGTTCTGAACCGCCGTTCACGCAGCCGCGTTCCCGGCTGCTCCGGCACCGATCTCGACCTGGCGTCCCTCACGGCCGTACTTGATGGCGTTGCTGGCCCGTGCCGAATTGCAGAACGAGATGTCGCGCGGTGGCTGTGCCGCATCGAGACCGGTGCTCGACTTGAACCAGGTGCGGCCTGCGTCGACCAGCCCGATCAGTGTGATGGGTCGTCCGGTGACCTGTGCCTCCAGCACGGACGCGCTTGATTTCTGCGCTGGATCAAGAAGAGCGCGCAGCGACGATCCTGCGTTGACATGGATCACGCGTCGATCCGTTGCATGGCTTCATGCTTCGAGGGCCGTCATCATCTGCGCCTCCTGGCGCCGGCCCAATTTGACGAGCCCATGACCGATTCCCCATCGAAGTTCCCACGCCGCCGAACATTCGCGCTCATCCTTCTTTCCGTGCTGGTGATCGCGGGTTTGTCTGCGCGTTGGTGGCTCGGGCCCCAGGTGGCGGCCGAGACCGTGCAGCGGCGTGACTTCGTGCAGACCGTGGTGGCCAGCGGCCGCGTCGAGACGCCACATCGTGTCGACATCGGTGCCCAGATCACAGGCACGGTGGTGCGGGTTCCGGTCGCCGAGGGCCAGAGCGTGAAGGCGGGTGACGTGCTGATCACCCTCGAGTCGGCCGAACTGCATGCGGTGGTGCGTCAGGCCGAGGTGTCCGTTGTCCAGGCCGAGGCACGTGTGCGGCAGCTGCGTGAACTTCAGGCCCCGGTGGCCGAGCAGGCATTGCGGCAGACGCAAGCCAGTCTCGACAACGCCCGCTCGACGCTGCGCCGCAACCAGGACTTGTTCCAGAAGGGGTTCATCGGCGAGGCTTCCTTCGAAGACTCGCGCAAGGCCTATGAACTGGCCGATGCGCAGGTTCGGTCTGCGCAGAAACAGCTCGATGCCGCTCGCCCGGCGGGCAGCGATCATGCGCTTGCAGTCGCCGCTGTGGCTCAGGCCCAGGCCAGTGCCGAGGCGGCGCGGGCTCGCGCGGCCTATGCGGTCATCAGCGCGCCGGTGTCTGGCACGCTGATCGGCCGCAACGTCGAGGTGGGTGACGTGGTGCAGGCCGGCAAGGTGCTGATGACGCTGTCGCCCGCCGGCCGCACCCAACTGGTGGCTGAAATAGACGAGAAGAACCTGCGCCTGCTGGCACTCGGCCAGAAGGCGGTTGCATCTGCCGACGCCTACCCGCAGCAGCGCTTTGATGCCGAACTGGCCTACATCAATCCCGGCATCAACGCGCAGACTGGCGCGGTGCAGGTCAAGCTCGACGTGCCCGCGCCGCCATCGGTGCTGACGCAGGACATGACGGTGTCGGTGGATATCGAGGTCGCGAAGCGGCCCGGCGCGTTGCTGGTGCCCCTCAGTGCAATCCACGATGCCGACGGTCCCGAGGGCACCGAGGCCTGGGTGTTGCGCATCGAGGGCGGCCGGGCGGTGCGAAAGGTGGTCCGCCTGGGCCTGCGCAGCGGGGGCTGGGCCGAGTTGCTCGATGGCTTGAGCGAAGGGGATCGCGTGTTGCCGTCGTCGGCGTCCGTGCTCACCGGCTCGCGTGTGCGGGCGGCTGCATCCTCGGTGAACTGACGCTGCGCATGTTCACCGCCTGGGTGCCGTTCGAGTGGATCGTGGCGCTGCGCTTTCTGCGCGAGGGACGATTGCAGACGCTTTTCATCGTGGCTGGCGTCGCCGTCGGTGTCGGCGTCATCGTGTTCATGTCGGCGCTGCTGGCAGGATTGCAGGCCAACTTCATCAACCGTGTGCTGTCGGCGCAGGCACATATCCAGCTGCTGCCGCCGCAGGAGATCACGCGGCCGTTGCGCGGTGACCGTGGTGGCGCGGTTTTGCCTGGCGGCGAGGCTGAAGGCGCGATCGTGCAGCCGCCGCTCCAGAGACTGAAGTCCATCGATCAGTGGCGGTCGGTTGCCGCTCAGATCCGCGCGATGCCCGAAGTGCTGGTGGTTTCACCGGTAGCCGGCGGTTCCGCGCTGGCGATACGGGGCAACGTGAGTCGCTCGATCTCGCTCAACGGCATCGAGCCCGAGCTGTATTTCCGCATCGTCGATCTCGGAGCGAAGATCGTTAGCGGAAGCGCCCGCCTGACCGGCACCGACATCCTCATCGGCACGGAGCTCGCCAGTGACCTCGGCCTGGACGTTGGCGACAAGTTGCGCGTCAGCACCGCGAGCGGCGCCGCCATCGCGCTCACCATCACTGGCGTGTTCGACCTCGGAAACAAGGGTGCCAATGAGCGAAGCGTCTTCGTGGCGCTTCACACCGCTCAGAGCCTGCTCGGTCTGTCCGGTGGCGTGTCCAGCCTGGAGGTGACTGTGCGTGACGTCTATGCGGCCGAAGCGATCGCGCAGCGCATCACGGCCTCGACGGGCGTCGAAGCGGACAGCTGGATCAAGACCAGCGCGCAGTTCTTCGCTGCCATCAGTGCGCAGACCCTGGCCAACACCGCGATCCGATTCTTCGTCGGCTTGTCGGTGGCCTTCGGCATTGCCAGCGTGCTGGTGGTCGTGGTGGTCCAGAAGTCTCGAGAGATCGGCATCCTGCGGGCGATGGGCATCTCGCAGGGCCAGATCCTGCGCGTGTTCCTTCTTCAGGGGGGGCTGCTCGGGCTCGGCGGTGCCATGGTCGGCAGCGCGATTGGAGCGGGGGCCCTGATCCTGTGGCAGCGATACGCACGAAACGCCGATGGAACGCCGCTGTTTCCGCTGGTATTCGATCCCCATCTCTTCGCGGCGGCGCTGCTGCTGGCGATGCTCACCGGCCTGGTAGCCGCCTTTGCGCCGGCGTTGCGTGCCGCCCGTCTCGACCCGGTGGTGGCGATTCGTGGCTGACACCTCGCTTCTTGCCGCGCCAGCGGGTCTGGCGGCGCGCTCGATCGTCGTGTCTCTGCACGGTGTCAGGAAGGCGTACAACGCGGGCACGCCGATCGAGACCGAGGTGCTGCACGGCATCGACCTGACGCTGCTGCAGGGAGAGTTCTGTGCGGTGATGGGTCCGTCGGGCTCGGGCAAGAGCACCTTGCTGAACATCATCGGGCTGCTCGACCGACCGAGCGCCGGCACCGTGGCCGTCTGCGGCGAGGAAACCACTTCGCTTGATGACCGCGCTTTGACGCGGCTGCGCGGCCATTCGATCGGCTTCGTCTTCCAGTACCACCACCTGCTCACCGCCTTCACTGCTCTGGAGAATGTGATGATGCCGATGCTCGGTGCTGCAGGCTTCCCGAACGATGCGATGCGTCAGCGAGCCATCGAGTTGCTGGATGCCGTAGGTCTGAAAGATCGTCTGCACGACGGTGCTGGCAACCTCAGCGGAGGGCAGCAGCAGCGGGTGGCGATCGCGCGCGCGCTGGCGATGAACCCGGCGCTGCTGCTGGCCGATGAACCCACCGGCAACCTCGATACCCGCACCGCCGGCGAGGCGTTCTCCCTGCTGCGTCGCTTCAACCAGGAGCACGGTACGACGGTCCTGTTCGTCACCCACAACCCCGCGCTGGCCGAGCGATGCGACAAGACCATTCAGGTGGTCGACGGGCTGGTGGACGGATGATGTCGCCGTCAGCGCAGCGTGTAGCCGCGCGCATCCATGCAGGCCGCAACGGCGCGGTTGAAGACGTCGGCGTCGTTCATCGCATTCTGCTGGGTGGTTGCCCAGCGGTTGCAGTCCTGGCGGTCCGAGTCGGTCTGCTGGGTGCTCTGTCCGTTGCGGGGATAGATCACCGGATCGGGCGCTGGCTTTGCAGCAGCAGCCGGCAAGGGCGCCGGTTGCGCGTTCTCGATGCCCGGTGGCGGATCCACCACGGCATAGCCCTGACCCGGCGCCAGTGCGTAGTAGACGCCGTTCGCGTAGTAGTAGGGTGCCCCGCCGATCCACAAGGTGGCGTAGGCGGGTGGCAGCAGCGGAACGATCACACCGATCGGCGGCGCAATCACGACGAAGCGTCCGCCAAGCGCCCGGAACCACACGCCGCCATGGAAATAGAAGTGGCCCCCGCCGAAGCCGATGCTGATGCTGCCTCCTGGCAGCGCCGGGATCACCTCGCCATGTCGCGGGTAGTAGTGATCGTGTCGAAAGCGCTGGTCGAGCCACAGGTGCGGAGCACGGGTGTTGCGAGAAGGCGGCGGCTTGCGACCGTCGTGTCGATCCGCGGCGACCGTCGGGCCTACGGCAAGCGCCGATACAGCAAGGATCGCGACGATCGAGCAAGTCAGGAGTTTCATCATGATGAGCCCCATGCTGATGGGTGTGGATCGAACTCGGCTCACCTCGGCATGCGCGCCGAGTTGCCGCTGAAGATGCGCACATTGCAAGCGATGGGCACGTCGCGGCGATTGCGCTTGCGCAAGGAATTGCGTATTCGGGTGCGCGGTCCGGTTCCTCCGGGTCGATCCGCGCTTCACCTGCCGGCTCCACGATGATCTCAACCTGATGGGAACCGACTGGAGAAAATGGTTCAGTGAGCTCGCGCGACGGCGCCGCACGCTGCGCCATTTCGGGCGTCATCCACTGTTGGCCACGCTGGCCGGCCGCGGTCCGGTGGCTTCCGTGCCCGACCACGCGGCCTCCGAGTTGCTGTTGGTCGCCCGGGCCGAGCCTGCGGCAGCCATCGCTCGGCTGCGTTCGCATGCGGATGGCCTGAGCCCGCGTGAAGCAGCGGCAAGGCTGCGCCGCCACGGGCCCAACGAGGTCGCGCACGAGAAGCCGCTGCCTCCCTGGCTGCATCTGTGGCACTGCTACAAGAACCCGTTCAACCTGCTGCTGACCGCGCTGGCCGCGGTGTCCTGGCTGACACAGGATGCGAAGGCCACCGTGGTCATCGGGGTGATGGTCATCCTGAGCACCGGCATCCGCTTCGTGCAGGAAGGTCGTTCGCATCGCGCCGCGGATCGCCTCAAGGCGATGGTGAGCAACACCGCCACGGTGATGCGCCGCCCGCCGGATGGGGCGGACCCGGCGGCACCGGTTGCTGTGCCTGCACCCCGCGAGATTCCGCAGCGCGAACTCGTGCCCGGCGACGTGGTGGCGCTGTCTGCGGGTGACATGATCCCGGCCGATTGCCGGGTGCTGACTGCTCGGGACCTGTTCGTGGCGCAGTCTGCTATGACCGGCGAGTCGTTGCCGGTGGAGAAATTCGTCCAGCACGAAGGGGAGGGCGGCGGGCTGCTGGAACAGGGCAACCTGGTCTTCATGGGCACCAACGTCGTGTCCGGGGCGGCGACGGCGCTGGTGGTCGCCACCGGCAACCACACCTGCTTCGGAGCGCTGGCGCAGAGCGCATCGGCGAACGAAGCCGAGCCGAATGCGTTCCATGCGGGGGTGAACGGCGTGAGCTGGCTGCTGATCCGCTTTGCGATGGTGATGGTGCCGATCGTGCTGGTGGTCAGCGGGTTCGCGCAGGGGGACTGGTTGCAGGCCTTCCTCTTTGCGCTGTCGGTCGCGGTCGGGCTGACGCCCGAGATGCTTCCGATGATCGTGACCTCGACCCTCGCCAAGGGGGCGGTACAGCTGTCGCGCAAGAAGGTCGTCGTCAAGCGCCTGGACGCCATCCAGAACTTCGGCGCGATGGACCTGCTGTGCACCGACAAGACCGGCACGCTGACGCAGGACCGGATCGCGCTGGCGCGCAAGAGCGATCCGTTCGGCCTGCCGTCCGATGAAGTGCTGAAGTACGCGTTCCTCAACAGCTATTACCAGACGGGACTGAAGAACCTGCTCGACCATGCGGTGCTTGAACACGTCGAACTGGCCACCGAGTTGAAGCTCAAGCAGGACTACCGGAAGATCGACGAGGTGCCGTTCGATTTCGAGCGCCGGCGCATGTCGGTCGTGGTCTCGCTGAAGTCAGCCGAACTCGGCGAGCAGCACCAGCTGATCTGCAAGGGCGCGGTCGAGGAAGTGCTGGCCGCCTGCACCCGGCTGCGCATCGTCGACGCGACGGGGACACGTGATGTCGCGCTCGACGCGGACATGCTGTCGCGTGTGCAGCGCGCCGCACACCAGCTCAACGACGAGGGCCTGCGGGTGGTGGCCGTGGCGATCAAGACGCTGCCGGCGGAGCAGACCACCTACGCGATTTCCGACGAGTCCGAACTGACGCTGGTGGGCTCCATCGCCTTCCTCGATCCCCCGAAGGATTCCGCCGCCGCTGCACTGAAGGCCCTGGGCGCACACGGCATCCGCGTGGTCGTGCTGACCGGCGACAACGATCTGGTGGCCGCCCGGGTATGCCACCAGGTCGGCCTGGACGCGTCCACGGTGCTGCTCGGTTCGCAGGTCGAGGCGATGGACTCCGCGCAGCTGGCGAAGGCCGTCGAGCAGCACACGGTTTTCGCCAAGCTCTCGCCGATGCACAAGGAACGCATCGTGCGGGCGCTGCGAGCCAACGGACACGTCGTTGGCTTCATGGGCGACGGTATCAACGACGCCCCGGCGCTGCATGCCGCCGACATCGGCATCTCGGTCGACACCGCGGTCGACATCGCCAAGGAAGCAGCCGACATCATCCTTCTGGAGAAGAGCCTGCTGGTACTCGACGAAGGCGTCGTCGAGGGCCGCACGACCTTCTGCAACATGCTGAAGTACATCCGCATGACGGCGAGCTCGAACTTCGGAAACGTGTTCTCGGTGCTTGTGGCAAGCGCGTTCCTGCCCTTCCTGCCGATGCTGCCGCTGCAGCTGCTTGTTCAGAATCTGCTGTACGACGTCGCGCAGACCGGCATCCCGTTCGACAACGTCGACACCGAACTCGTCGGCCAGCCGCTCAAGTGGGATGCCGGCGGCATCGGCAGGTTCATGCTCTTCTTCGGGCCGATCAGTTCGGTGTTCGACCTGACCACGTTCGCCGTGATGTGGTGGGTGTTCGGTGCCGATACGGTTGCCGAGCAGGCGTTGTTTCACACGGGCTGGTTCGTCGTGGGCCTGCTGACGCAGACGCTGGTGGTCCACATGATCCGCACGCCGAAGCTGCCGTTCATCCAGAGCCTTGCGTCGGCGCCGCTGCTTGCGATGACGGCGGTCGTGATGGCGGTGGGGGTCTGGCTCCCCATGGGGCCTCTGGCTGCCCACTTCGGGCTGCAGCCCCTGCCGCTGGGGTACTTTCCCTGGCTCGTCGGTATCCTGTCCGGCTACTGCGTTCTCACCACGCTGATGAAGCGCCTCTACATCCGACGTTACGGCTGGCAATGAGCCAGGCGCACACGCCCACCCGTCCGGCCCGAATGATCGCTGCTGCGCAGCGGGCCCGACACCTCACGAAGGTTCCCGGATGACCTACATGGAATTTGCGGGCGATCCGTCGACGATGGAGGCCACGCAGGTCGCCAGCGCGCTTCAGGTCGACGTCGATCAGGGATTGACGCAGGCGGAAGCGTCGAAGCGCCTGGCGCAGTGCGGTCCGAACGCGTTGCGAGCCACGGCCACGCTGCCGGCCTGGCGCCGCTGGCTGTCGCACTTCAACGATCCGCTCGTGTTCCTGCTGCTCGGTGCGGCAGGCGTGGCGTTCGCCGCATGGGTCGTGGAAGGGCGCCACGGTGCCCCGGTCGATGCGATCGTCATCGTGCTGGTGGTCGTGCTCAACGCCGTGCTGGGCTACCTCCAGGAAGCCAAGGCAGCCAGCGCCGTGGCTGCGCTGGCGCGCATGACGGCCACGACCTGCACCGTCCTGCGCGATGGCCACCAATCGCGCATTCCGAGTGCCGGCCTGGTGCCCGGCGACGTGATGCTGCTGACTGAAGGCGATGCCGTCGGCGCCGACGCGAGGCTGATCCAGGTGGCGTCCGCGCAACTGATGGAAGCTTCCCTGACCGGCGAAAGCCAGTCGGTTCTGAAGGACGCGGCCACGCTGCCAGCGCCGGTGCCGTTGGGCGATCGCCTGAACATGGTCTTCAAGGGCACGGCGGTGGCGCAGGGCAGCGCCCGCGCGGTCGTGACGGCCACCGGCATGCACACCGAGGTAGGCTCGGTCGCCGCCCTGATGGACGCGACCCGGGACGCGCCGACCCCGCTGCAGCAGGAGGTCGCCCGCATCGGCCGCCGGCTCGGCATGGCGGCGCTCGTCGTGGCTGCGGTGGTCATCGTCACGATCCTGCTGGTGTCCGACATCCGCAGTGCGGCCGATGTGATCGAGGTGCTGCTGCTCGGTGTCTCGCTGGCGGTCGCGGCCGTGCCCGAGGGGCTGCTTGCGATCCTGTCGGTGGTGCTCGCGATGGGCGTGCAGCGTATGGCGCGCGAGAACGCCATCGTCAAGAAGCTGGCGTCGGTCGAGACGCTCGGCTCCGCAACGGTCATCGCCACCGACAAGACGGGCACGTTGACCCGTGCCGAGATGACGATCGTGCGCGTGATGACCGCGTCCGGCGGCAGCCATGTCACCGGCGTCGGCTACGCGCCGGAGGGGCGTGTCGAGCACCAGGGTGCGGTCCTGACTGAAGGCCCGGTGCACGACGAAGCCCGGCTGGTGTTGAGCGGTGGCAGCCTGGCGGGCAATGCCGATCTGCGCCAGGCCGACGATGGTGCGTGGGCGATCCAGGGCGACCCGACCGAAGCCGCCTTTCTGGTCGCCGAACGCAAGCTCGGCACCGACGCGCACCGCAAGCGGCGCTTCACGCGCATGGCCGAGATCGCTTTCACGTCGGACCGAAAGATGATGTCGACGATCGAGACCGATCACGATCAGGGCGATGCACCCGTGCTGATCACCAAGGGGGCTCCGGACGTGCTGCTCGCCCGCTGCACGCGAGCCCGTGTCGGCAAGGCGATCGTGCCGCTCGACGACGCGCTGCGCCAGCGCGTGCTGGCCGATGTCGACACGCTGAGCGACGCTGCGCTGCGCACGCTGGCGGTGGCGTACCGCCCCCTCGAGCCAGACGAATCACCGCAGGCCGAAGGCCTCGTGGCGCCATCGATCGAACGCGACCTGATCTACGTCGGCACCGTCGGCATCATCGACCCGCCGCGCACCGAGGTCGCTCTGGCGATCGGCGAAGCGCACCGTGCCGGCATCCGTGTCGTGATGATCACCGGCGACCATCCGCGCACCGCGCTGCGCATCGCGCACGATCTCGGCATCGTCGGCGGCGATGCCAGCGCGTTGACCGGCACCGATCTCGATGCGCTGGACGATGCGGCCTGGGGCGAAGCGGTGCGCACCACGTCGGTCTTCGCGCGCGTGGCGCCCAAGCACAAGCTGCGCATCGTCGCGGAGCTGCAGGCCGCCGGCAACGTCGTCGCGATGACGGGCGATGGGGTGAACGATGCGCCGGCGCTGAAGGCCGCGGACATCGGCATCGCGATGGGGCGTACCGGCACCGAGGTGACCAAGGAAGCTGCCAACATGATCCTGGCGGACGACAACTTCGAGACCATCGTCGTGGCCGTGAAGGAAGGGCGCGGCATCCTCGACAACATCAAGAAGTTCCTGCGCTACCTGCTGTCGTCGAACCTCGGCGAGGTGCTGACGGTCTTCCTGGGCGTGGTCGGCGCCGGTGTGCTCGGGCTCGCCGGTGCGACGGGCGGCGTCGTGCTGCCGCTGCTGGCCACGCAGATCCTGTGGATCAACCTCATCACCGATGCCGGGCCCGCGCTGGCGATGGGCGCGGACCCGATCGCCGGCGACGTGATGGCCCGTCCACCGCGCAAGCGAACCGAACGGGTCATCGATGCGCGCATGTGGGCAGGCGTGCTGCAAGTCGGACTGGTGATGGCCGTGGTGAGCCTGCTGACGATCGACGCCTACCTGCCCGGCGGACTGATCGAGGGCGCGCACGACCTGACGCTGGCGCGCACCGCTGGATTCACCGTGCTGGTGTTTGCGCAACTGTTCAACTGCCTGAACGCGCGCTCGGAGCGTGCCAGCGCATTCGAAGGCATCTTCGCCAACCGCTGGCTCTGGGGGTCGATCCTGCTGTCGACGCTGCTGCAGGTGGCCGTGGTTCACGTCGGCGTGCTCAACGTCGCCTTCGGAACCACGCCGCTGTCGATCGAGCAATGGCTGGGCTGCGCCGCGATGGCCAGCGTCGTGCTGTGGTTCTCCGAGGTCCGCAAGTGGGTGCTTCGGGCAGTGTCCCGGCGCGGCGAACCGGCTCGCCGCTGAAGCGGCGGACTCGCGCAGCCCGCTGACCACGCCCTCGCGTCAGCGGGGCAGGGTTGACAGGTTCTGCGGCGTCGAGATCTCGCGGAATATGCCGCCGGTCGCGGCGCTGCCGCTGGTGCTGCCTTGCCCCTGCATGCGCGCCAGGCACGCCAGGCGCTGTGCTTCTGGCAACGGATCGCAGCGCCGAAGTGCGTTGTCGGTCAAGGCGGGGCTGCCGACTTGCAGGGCGCCCCGACGTGCTTCGGCGTGCGCTGCATCGGCCTCGCGCAGGCAGGTGGCCCGATCCTGGTTCGAGCGCCCGCTGATGCAGGTCGCCCGCTCCTGGCGGTGGAGCGCATCGACCGCCGTGGCGGCTGCGGGGGCCGCCCCAGCGCAGTGGCAGGCGAGCACCAATTCGAGGATCAGCGCAGCCCGGATCGGGCGCGAAGTCAGCTGGGGCAGGGTGCGCATGGACAATTCCTCCGGTTCGACGAGATGGCCTCGACTCGCTCCGATGCTGCGGTCACCGCGCCATCTGCGTCTGTTCGGAGGCAGACCGAACAGGTGCCTCCCCGCGGGCACAATCTGCCGCCATGCGCCTACCGGAAGACATCGCGTCGAAGCTCCTCGGCGTCCCCTACGCCTCGCTCGACGAGCGAACGAAGAAGGTCACGCGGTCCGTAGCCGGGCGCACGCACATCGCCCGCAACCTGACGCGCACCGACGATGAGACGCCCAGCCTCGGACAGCGGGCGGCCGATGCGGTGGCCTCGTTCGGGGGCTCCTGGACGTTCGTCGGGCTGTTCGCGCTGACGATGCTGGTGTGGGTGGGCATCAACGCCCTGCTGCTGATCTACCGCGGCGCGACGTTCGACCCTTACCCGTACATCCTGCTCAACCTGTTCCTGTCGATGCTGGCTGCGATCCAGGCGCCGATCATCCTGATGTCGCAGAACCGGCAGGCCGAGAAGGACCGGGCCACCGTCGAGCACGACTACGAGGTCAACCTGAAGGCCGAGCTCGAGATCATGCTGCTGCACGAGAAGATCGATCTGTTGCGCGAGACGCAGTGGAAGGAACTGCTCGACATCCAGCAGGAGCAGCTGCGATTGCTTTCGGAACAGGTCGGCCGCAAGGCACCGGGGGCCTGATCGGGCACGGCCCTCAGGGCACCACGGTCAGGAACAGGAACGACGCGAACAGCACGAGGTGCACCGCGCCCTGCATCACGGTGGCGCGGCCGCTGCCCAGGGTCAAGGTGCCCACCACCAGCGTCAGCATCAGCAGCACGATGTCGATCGGCCTCAGGCCGAGGACCAGCGGGAACGGGAACCAAGGCGACAGCGCCGCGACCACCGGGATGGTCAGCCCGATGCTCGCCAGGCCCGATCCGAGCGCCAGGTTCAGGCTGCTCTGCATGCGGTTGCCGCGCGCGGCACGCAGCGCCGCGCCGGTTTCGGGAAGCAGCACGATCAGCGCGATCAGCACACCCGATACCGCCTTGGGGGCACCAGCGGCGGCCACGCCGGCTTCCAGCGCAGGCGCCAGCGCCTTGGCCAGCCCCACGACCCCGACCAGCGACACCAGCAGCAGGCCCAGGCTGGTCCAGGCGATCCAGTGGGCGGGAGGTGGCGCGTGCGCTTTCGTATCGTCGGTTCCGACCGGCAGGAAGTAGTCGCGGTGGCGCACCGTCTGCACGAAGACGAACACGCTGTAGAGCGCCAGCGAGGTGAATCCGGCGAACGCGAGTTGCGAACCGCTGTAGGTGGGCCCGGAGGTCGTGGTGGTGAAGCTCGGCAGCACCAGCGCCAGACCTGCCAGGGCGCCGAGCGAGGCGAGCGCCGGGCTGGTGCCTTCGACACGGAAGACCAGCACGCCGTGACGCAGCCCGCCGACGACCAGGCACAGGCCGATCACGCCGTTGCACACGATCATCACGGCCGAGAACACCGTGTCGCGCGCCAGCGTGTTGGCGCTGGCGCCGCCCGCCAGCATCAGCGAGACGATCAAGGCCACCTCGATGATCGTCACGGCCACCGCCAGAACCAGCGTGCCGTAGGGCTCGCCGACCCGGTGGGCGACCACCTCGGCGTGGTGGATCGCGCAGAGCACCGCCAGCAACAGCGCCGCGGCCAGCAGCGCGCCGAGACCGATGCCGAGCGGCTGCCCCCAGGTCGACGCCAGCGTCAGCAGGGCCAGCACCGGGACCGCGATGCTCCACAGGGGCAGGCCGGGCACCGGCCAGCGGGCGGCAGGGGGATCGGCATCGGCACGGGGGTTCATCGGTCGATCCTAACGAACGCTGCGGCCGGGTCGAGTCGGTGCGCGCGGACGGGCTCCTAGAATCGGCGCATGCGTTCGGCTTCGTCGACCCGAAGAATCCGTGTCTGGGTGGCCAGCCTGGCCATCCTGCTGGGTGCGCTCGCGCCGTCGATCACGCATGCGCTGAACAGCCTGTCTGGCAGCGCCTTCCTCGAGGTCTGCACGGCCGTCGGCTCCCGTTTCGGCTGGAGCGTCGACAACGAGGCCAGTGCGCCGAAGAGCGGGGTGCCTGTGGATCAGGCGCACCACTGTCCCTTCTGCGTGCTGCATGCGTCGGCGCCCGGCATGCCGCCTGCGCCGTTGCAGGGCCTGACCCTGCTGCCCCTCGCGTTCCACGTCCCCGAGCTCTTTCTCGCGGCGCCACGCACGCTGAACGCCTGGACAACAGTCCAGGCGCGAGCCCCGCCTCACCACTCCTGACAGCCCGGGTTCGTCCCGCTCCGCGTTGAAACGCTGAGCCCGAGGCCCGCTCGCCCGCCGTCTCCCGACGCCGGAAGTCAGGAAATTCCACGAAGTCGATTCGGTCGGGTCGCGACTGCGCGTGCCGTGTGCCTGACGCACGGCGCCGTCCACGCCTGAACGACCTTTGCCTGCGCGCCGAGGCACTCCTCGCACGCGCTCCACACATCAAGAGCCTATCCATGAAGAAGATTTCCCCACCCCTGTTCGGCCTGGCCCTGCTGCAGATGGCCATCGGCGCGGCATACGCGCAAGGCACGAGCGCGCCGAAGTCCCTCGAGAAAGTCGTGGTGACGGGGTCGCCCATCATCGAGAGCAGCCGCATCGATGCGTTCGGATCGCTGACCACCGAGGTCGGCGCCAGCCAGGTGCGGGACCTGAACGCACTCGACCTGTCCTCGGCGCTGCGCCGCACGCCCGGCGTCATCGTGTCGCGCTTCAATCCGGTCGGATCATTCGGCGGTGACGAAGGCGGCGCGGTCTACGTGCGTGGACTCGGGGCCAGCCGGCCGGGCAGCGAGATCAAGACCTATGTCGACGGCATTCCGTTCTACATGGGTGTCTGGAATCACTCGCTGCTCGACCTGCTTCCCGTGCACGGCATGGAGAGCATCAGCGTGCACAAGGGTCCGCAACCCCAGCGCTTCGGCAACACCTTTGCCGCCATCGACCTGATCCCGAAGCGAGCCGTCGGCGACGGGTTCGGTGGCGATGTCAGGGTGAGCGCGGGCAGCGACTCGACGGCCGTGGAACAGGCCGCGCTGACCTTCCGGTCGGACGCCACCGAGCTCAGCCTGGCTCAGGGTTTCGCGCGTTCGGACGGCCACCGCAAGGATGCCGATGGCCGGCTCGCCAACCTGATGCTTCGAGGCAGCCATGACCTGAACGCGCAATGGCGGATCGGCGGAATGATCCTGGGCTCGGACAACAAGGTGCGCGACCCCGGCGAGAAGGGCCGGCCGGCCACGAAGACCGGCAGCTATGTCACCCGCGGCACGCTGGGCTCGCTGTCGCTGGAGCATCGCCACGATCAACTCCAGGGCCGGCTGCAGGTCTACGACAACGACGGCATGAGCAACTGGCAGAACCCGACCGCCGCCAACGTGCGCAGCCGCTTCCATCTCTCGGGGCTGCGCTGGCGCGAGGAGCTGGCGCCGTGGAAGGACGGCACCGTCGTCGCGGGGCTGGATGTCGATCGCATGAGCGGCAGCGTGGCCTTCAATGGATTC
>Ga0209717_1001626_pt1 | contig 23529 bp, 15 predicted proteins | sample AD_UKC048_MetaG_FD_184418 | JGI IMG/M metagenome (GOLD analysis project Ga0209717, IMG submission 184418) | Active sludge microbial communities of municipal wastewater-treating anaerobic digesters from USA - AD_UKC048_MetaG (SPAdes) (version 2) | ecosystem: Engineered > Bioreactor > Anaerobic >... | reverse complement strand
CAGGAATTTTTTACTTACCTGAATGACCGGGGAGAACTTGAAATAAAAGAAACGGAGCAATATTTTGACGAAGAGGCGAACAGCTTCCTGGCCGACCGCTATATCAAGGGTACTTGCCCCAACTGTGGCAGTGACCGTGCTTTTGGAGATCAATGTGAAACCTGTGGGCGTACCCTGAGTCCGGATGAACTGATCAACCCGGTCAGTACGTTAAGCGGAAAGGCACCCATCAAGAAAAAAACCTCACACTGGTATCTGCCTCTCGGTAAACATGAAGCGTTCCTGCGCGAATGGATACTGGAGCAACATAAAGACGACTGGCGCCCGACTGTAATCGGCCAGTGCAAAAGCTGGATCGAGGGTGGTCTGCAATCAAGAGCCGTAACCCGTGACCTGGATTGGGGGATCAAAGTACCGGTGGCCGGAGCCGATGGTAAAATGCTCTATGTGTGGTTTGACGCCCCGATCGGTTATGTCAGTGCCACCAAACAATGGGCCCTGGACAATAACAAAGACTGGAAACCTTACTGGTACGACCAGGATACCAAACTGGTGCATTTCATCGGCAAAGACAATATCGTATTTCATTGTATCATTTTCCCGCTGATGCTGAAACTGCATGGTAACATTTTGCCGGAAAATGTACCGGCCAATGAATTTCTGAATCTCGAAGGCGACAAGATGAGTACCAGCCGTAACTGGAAACTCGATATGCGGGATTATATCAATGATTTTGTGAAACAGGAAAACGGCGGCACCCAATGTGTGGATATGCTGCGCTATTACCTGACACAGATCGCCCCTGAAACCAAGGACAGTGAATTCATGTGGAAGGGATTCCAGGATGCGGTGAACAGTGAACTGGTCTCCATCTTCGGCAATTTTGTGAACCGGACCTGGGTGCTGATGCATAAACTCTGCGGGGGAAAAGTACCACGGCTTCATGAAGAACTGCTGGATGAAAATGACCGTGGATTAGCCGCCGATATTAAACAAGCCAGCCTGAAAATCGAAGGCTTGCTGGAAGAATATAAATTCAGGGAGGCCCTGTTTGAAGTCATCGATCTTTCCCGCAAGGGAAACCAGTATATGCAGAAAAAAGAACCCTGGATTGTGGCGAAAAAACTTGCTGAAAATCCGGAGTTGCAGAAGAATATCGACAACTGCCTGCACCTCTGCCTGCAGCTGACGGCTAATCTCGCGATACTGGTCAATCCATTTCTTCCGAACACAGCTACTAAAATGCTGCACATGATGAAAGTCGTGGATAAAATGCTGGATTGGACAAATGCCGGGAAAATGAATTTACTGAGCGTGGGATATACTTTACGAGAACCACAATTGTTGTTCCGGAAAATTGAAGACACGGAAATCGCTGCCCAGATTGAAAAACTTAAAAGCGGATTAAAGCAAATGGAAGAACCTAAGAAAGAAGAAGTAAAACCGGAAGTGCCTGCTAAAGCGGTTATCCAGTTTGATGATTTTGCGAAAATTGAACTGAAGACGGGAACCGTTTTATCAGCTGAGAAAGTAGAGAAAGCTGATAAACTGCTTAAACTGTCGGTTGACCTTGGCAGTGAAACCCGCACAATTGTGAGTGGGATTGCCCTGCATTTTGCTCCGGAAGACATTGTCGGTAAACAGGTGACCGTGGTTACTAACCTGGCCCCACGTAAAATGAGAGGAATCGAAAGCAATGGCATGATCCTGATGGCGGAGGACAAGGCTGGTAAATTGCATTTTATTTCACCTGGTCAGCCGATTGATCCGGGATCTATGGTCAGTTGATGGTTGGAGGTTCGAGGTTGGAGGTTCGAGGTTGGAAGTTCGAGGTTGGAGGTTCGGGGTTGGAGGTTGGAGGTTGGAGGTTGGAACAGGTTGAAAGAACAGGAGCGGTTGATAGGGTTTATGAAGGGATTCTTTGGGGGTAGGGATTTGTGTAACTTTATGAAAACAGGGATAGCCATTGACAACAAAACGCAGCAGTAAACGAATACTGAAGATTACTGGTATCATTACCGGTACACTGCTCGTGTTGCTTTTTGCTTTTCATACCTGGATCAATTACAATGCCCGTCATATTATCGAAGACCTGGTGGAATCCAGATCGAAGGGCCGGTTGAAAATGAAACTGGAAAAATTCCGTTTCAGTTGGTTCAGTCGTAAAGTGGAACTGACCAATGCCGTCATATATACCGCCGATTCAGTGAATGCGGTTACTGCTTACCGCTTCCAGGTTCAGCATATAAAACTTTCTGTCCAGAAAATATGGCCGATCATTTTCGATAAAAAACTCCTGATTGATTCGTTGAATCTTGAACAACCGGAAATTAATGTAACCCGGCTGAAACGATTACCCACAGATACGATCAGTAAAAAAGAAGTATCTATACCAGAAGAACTTGGCAAAATTTATACATCCATTCAGGATGCGCTACAAGCCTTAAAAGTCAACCGCTTTCAGATCGACAACGCGAAATTCACCCTGCTCAATAAAATCCGCCCCGGTCAATTACCCCTGTCGATCAGTAATATTCACTTTCATATTGATAACCTGTCGGTCGATACCGGCATCTTAAAGGGAAATGAAAAACTTTTTTTCAGTGACAACGTGGTCCTGAATGCCCGCAACCAGGATATTGTATTTCCGGATGGAAGACACCGGTTGGCGTTCAGTAATTTCCGGATCAACCTGAAACAACAGCTGGTGGAGTTTGACAGCTGCACGATGGTCACCGAACAGAAAGACCGGGGCAATTCCCGTTTCCGGGTATTCTTTGATACGTTACGGCTGGCCAAAATTGATTTTGATACCCTGTACCGGTCTGAAGTCATTAAAGCAGATACCGTGTATTGCCTGAATCCCCGGTTTAACCTGGAAGTGGAAGGGAACAGTCGTCGAAAACCGGGTGAAAAGCGGGCCGCTCCCAAACTGGAAGAGATCGTTCAGCAACTGACCGGCGATCTGCTGCTGGACCATGTAATTGTAAAGAATGCCGATTTTCATATCAAAACAAATTTTGATCAACGTCCGGCATCCTTTGATTTCACCCGCAATAATTTTGAGCTGCAGGGATTGAAAGTATCTCAACATGATCCCCGGCCACTGACTGTAAAAAGTGTGGCGCTGGCCATCCGTAATTATGAAAACTTTATACGTGACAGTACTTATAAACTGAAATTCGACAGTATTGTGATCCGGGAAGACCGGGTATATCTTGACCGTTTCGCTTTTCAGAAACGGGCTGGTGGAAAAATAACGAACAGTTTCAGCATTCCCCGGTTTGAACTGAGCGGACTATCCTGGGACGATCTTGTGTTTAACCAACAATTGAAAGCCAGGGAAGCGACGCTATATCAACCCGCAATCAACTATAATGCAGCCGGCAATGGCACGGCCACGGGTAAAGGAAAGAAAAGCATTTTTTCAACCCTCGCGGACATCGGGCAACTGATCCAACTGGAGAAAATGAATATCATTCATGGGAGGATTGATATTGGTCTTAAAAATAATACCGCCATACAGCTTGAAGATGCATCGATGACCATACGGACCAATCCTCTTTTCCAGGCAAAAAAAGCCCGGGCCATTGAGCATGCGGTGGATTATCTTGAATTTTCCACCGGACGGATCAAATCCGGTAAGCTGGAGATTCAGCTGGATAAAGTGAGGTATACCGGAAATAAAAACGGGTTCCTGCTTGCCCGAAAAGCCAGGGTGAAAGACCGGGAGAGCCGGATGGACATTACCGCAGAAAATGCAGCGGTGGATGATATTCTCACCGACGAAGAAACCGGTGATATTGCAGCAACAGGAATACGATGGGATAAAGCCGATGTCTGGTTATTACTTCAGGCAGAGGGCCAACAAGCTTCGAAACAGCCCGCTATTGAACTGAATGATCTGTCAGGCACCAATACCCGCCTGCTCATCAGTTCAGGTCCAAGGACGATCCGCTCTTTTATTGATGAGTTAAAACTCGATCGGTTTATATCCGAACAGGGCAAACCCCTGTCCCTTTTAAACCCGGCACTCCGCGGCAGTTATTTTGAACTGAAAGACAGCAGTACATTGTTTTCGGTAAAACAATTCAATGCCGCAGATCACCAGCTATCGGTATTGAATGACGTGGTATATGAACACGCCTCAAAACAGCAACAAACTACTTTACATATTCCTTCTGTATCCATTATCCCCGATGTCAATGCCATGTTGCAGGGCCGTTACCTGATGGATGAACTTGTGCTGGATAAACCGGTACTGGTTACAACGATGAAAGATGAGGGGCGGCCGTCCTTTCTTCCATCCCTGAAAATTGGGCGTTTGCTGATCAATCAGCCGGAGATCCGGTTTAGTTTGTCAGGCAGACAAGGCGCAATCCGCATCGACTGGAACGGCGCAATAGAAAAAGATAATAAAGCTGAGATCCTTCAACTGGAAGTGAGAACGGATCAGCCTGAACTTCGTGTACGATCACTCGAACTGAATCTTAATCATATCCGGTACCAGAGTCCGGGAGGTAAGCATTATGATGCCGGCACCGGTAAAATAGAAACCCTGATCAGCAACCTTGTTTATCACCCCGCATCGGACGAACCGGCTGATTGGTCTGCCTTGGTCACTCATTTTAATGCACGGCAATTTATCATGGATAGTTTAGGCAGGAACAATGGGGTGCTGAAGGTGGAAACAGCCTTTATCCGGGAGCTGGCAATCAACCATGATATAATAACTGATCCTTACCGGCTGATAGCAGGCAATACCCGTTTCCGGCTGGAAGGTTTTACCGGACAGTATCGCAACAGGATCAGTCAGTTTAACTGGCAGCATGCCGGGTACAGCCAGCTCAGTCGTATGATAACTCTGGATAGTTTTGCTTACCGGCATAGTCTTGACCTGGACTCCTTTATGGCGGTGCAGCCCTACCAGAAAGATTATATAACGGTTGGTTCCGGACCGATGCAGATTGGCCCGGTCAGCCGTCAGCATTTTTTGCAGGACAGTGTTTTTCAGATCGGGAAAATAAATATCGAAAGGGCCTGGTTTACTGATTATAAAGACAAGCGTTTACCCTTTGCGGCTGGCAATATTCGTTATTTACCGGTCAACCTGGTAAAGCATATTCCTTTTAAGATAGCGGCTGATTCTATTCAGATCAATCGTGGTACAGTAGATTATACAGAATACAGTGAAAAGACCAATGCTGCCGGAACCATTCCCATCCGGCGAATGGATATACTTTTACTAAAAGTAAAGAATCATGGTATTAATAAACAGGACAGTCTGACCATACGGGCCACCGGCTATGTAATGGATTCGATATGGGTGCAGTTGCGGCTAAAAGAATCATATACCGATTCACTGGGTGGATTTAAAATGTACCTGCGGGCCAAAGCAGGAGATCTGACGGTCTTGAATCCGGCATTAATACCACTGGTTTCGGCTAAACTGATTTCAGGAGAAGTTGATACCCTGACCATGCGGGCGGTGGGCCGTGAATACCTCACCATTGGCGAAATGAAGATGCACTATAAAAATCTGAAATTCCGCTATCTGAAAACCGGAAGAGATGAAAAACAACGGTTTTCCACCCGGGTACTGAATTTTCTGGCAAATACCCTTGTTATCCGTAAAAACAATAGTTCCCGGACGGGACATGTTTTTGCGTTGCGATTGCGTGACCGGTCAGCCATTAACTACCTGCTCCGTATTGCCCTTAGCGGGATGAGCAGCAGTGCCGGGGTAAATAAAAATAAAAAATTGTACCGACGGTACCTCCAAGAACTGGAGAAAAAAGGACTACCTCCCCCTGGTTTTGAATAAGTAATAAACCCGGTTTTTCCGGTTCACAAAAAATCTTATCTTCGATTTCAAATTAGTTGCATAACTAACTAATTTCGTATTTTACCTCTTTCATAAAACTGAATCTATGAAGCGTGCCATTAAAAAAGTTGCTGTCCTCGGAAGTGGTGTAATGGGTTCCCGTATTGCCTGTCATTTCGCCGGTGTAGGTGTTCAGGTATTGTTGCTTGATATTGTGCCCAAAGATGTAGCCGCCGATGCCAAACCGGCTGAGCGGAATAAGATCGTAAATGATGCACTGACAGCCGCTATAAAAAGCAACCCCTCCCCGGTGTACCACAAGGATGTGGTGAAAAAAATCAGCACTGGCAATTTTGAGGATAATATGAAAGATATTGCCGGATGTGATTGGATTATTGAAGTGGTGGTGGAACGGCTGGATATCAAACAAAAAGTATTTGAACAGGTAGAACAGTACCGGAAGCCCGGAACCCTGATTACTTCCAATACATCGGGCATTCCCATTCATATGATGGCGGAAGGGCGCAGTGATGATTTTAAAAAACATTTCTGTGGCACCCACTTTTTTAATCCCCCTCGCTACCTCCGTCTTTTGGAGATCATACCCACCCCCTATACCGATCCTGAGATCGTGGACTTCCTGATGAATTACGGGGATCTCTACCTGGGTAAGACGACTGTTTTATGTAAAGACACACCCGCTTTTATCGCCAACCGGATTGGCGTATTCGGGATGATGGCAATCATGAACGTAAAAGAAAAACTTGGATTGACGATTGATGAGATCGATGCATTGACCGGTCCGGTCATTGGTCGTCCCAAATCCGCGACTTTCCGTACCGCCGATGTGGTGGGGATCGATACATTGGTTAAAGTGGCAAAGGGAGTAGCTGATAATTGTCCGGCGGATGAAGCCATTGATCAGTTTGCCATTCCGGCCTGGCTGGATAAAATGGTCAGCAATAACTGGCTGGGTGATAAAACGGGGCAGGGCTTTTTTAAGAAAACAAAAGGAGCCGGCGGCGAGAAAGAAATTCTCACCCTGAATCTCGCGACGATGGAATATGCCCCGCGGGTTAAGCCAAAGTTTGCCACCCTGGAAGCCGCTAAACCCATTGATGATCTCAATGCGCGTTTAAGGGTTTTAGTAGCCGGGCAGGATAAGGCCGGTGAATTTTACCGTTTATTCCATTATGGTTTATTTTCCTATATCGCTCACCGTATTCCGGAAATCAGTGATGAACTGTACCGGGTGGATGATGCGATGATGGCCGGTTTTGGCTGGGAGATCGGTGCTTTCGAAAGCTGGGATGTGTTGGGTGTGGCGAAAACCACGGAAGCAATGAAAGCGGCGGGTTATAAAGTAGCGCCCTGGGTGGAGGAAATGCTGGCGGCCGGTAATAAATCTTTCTTCAAAATTGAAGCCGGCAAAAAACTCAGTTACGATCCGGCCAGCAAAACCTATAAAACATTACCCGGTGGTGAAGCTTTTATCGTGATGAGCAATCAGACCGATAAACAGATCTGGAAAAACAGCAGTTGCCGGCTCTATGAACTGGGTGATGATGTACTCGGACTGCAATGGTTTACCAAAATGGGCAGCATCGGTAGTGATGTGCTCAGTGGCATTCAGACCGCGATAGATAAAGCCGAGAAAAATTATAAAGGCCTCGTGATTGCCAATGAAGGCGCCAACTTTTCGGCCGGCGCCAATGTAGGCATGATCTTTATGTTTGCCATTGAACAGGATTATGACGAACTGAATATGGCCATCCGCTTCTTCCAGCAAACGATGATGCGGGCCCGTTATTCATCCATACCTGTTGTAGTTGCTCCTCATGGTTTAACCCTGGGCGGCGCTTGTGAATTAAACCTGCATGCGGATAAATGTTGTCCGGCTGCGGAAACCTATACCGGATTAGTTGAACTTGGTGTAGGTCTGATTCCCGGCGGTGGAGGCACCAAAGAATTTGTGTTGCGTGCTTCCGATGAAATGCATGAAGACGAACCCGAAACCATCACCTTGAAGAATCGTTTTCTTTCCATTGCTACGGCCAAAGTGGCAACTTCAGCGCATGAAGGATTCGGACTGGGTATCTATCGCAAAGGACTGGATGAAGTGGTGATGAACCAGGGACGTCGTATTGCGGAAGCGAAAAAATCGGTGATCGAAATTTTTGACAGCGGCTATACCGCACCGGTACAGCGAAACGATATTAAAGTACTCGGTCAATCGGCCCTAGGTGCCTTATACTCCGGCATCCATGCCATGAAGACCGCCAACTATGCCACCGAGCATGATGCGTTGGTGGCGAAGAAACTCGCCTACGTGATGTGTGGCGGCGACCTGAGCGAACCTACATTGGTGTCTGAACAGTATCTGCTGGATCTTGAGCGGGAAGCTTTTCTTTCGCTATGTGGCGAGAAGAAGACACTGGAAAGGATACAGAGTGTGCTTAAAAGTGGTCGACCTATAAGGAACTAATAGCTCTTGCAAAAGCCCCTGACGGTCTCGCGTTTGGGGCTTTTGCTTTAGTGAAACATCTTAGAACGATCTCGCGTTTGAGGCTTTAGCCTTTGTGCAGCTTCTTAGATTACCAAACATCCCGGGGTTTTGCTTTCGATATCACCACTTTTCTATTCCCAATTGTGAATTAATCCACCTGTTTCCTGATTAATTAACCCGATATTTTCGTCAAAAAAACGTCAAATCTGTCCTTTTCCCCATACCCGTGAAATGCGCCCAGCTTAGTTTTAAAAGAAAATGCAATTCCAGCCATTCCATCTTTATCATATTTATAATCAAGGAAATAACCGCCAACGGCTTTTTCATAATGAGGATGATTACCAGACATTTCTGAATTTATACTTAAGACTCTTCCCTTCCCGTTGTTCAACGATTTCATGGTGCCTGATGCCTAACCATTTTCATTTTATGATACATACAGATGAAAAATGTCTGGTGCTTGAAAAACAAGGGGGCAATATGCTCAACCCCATTTCTAATGCAGTCAGGATTTTACTAAGTGGTTATGCCAGGATATACAATTCACGCTATAGCAGAAGTGGTTCTATTTTCCGTCAGAAAACAAAGGCCAAATGTCTTACTGAAATATCTCTTGACAAAAGTGGAGCAAAAGAGAATCTTGTCTATGCAACAACTTGTTTTCACTATATACATCAAAACCCGCTGGTAGCAGGACTTTGTAAATCGATGGAAGATTGGCCGTATTCTTCATTCAAAGACTACTTTTCTCTGAACCAGACCAGTTTGTGTAATATGGATCTGGCTGCAAGGTATTGTGGCTTTCATCCTTCGAGTTTTGTTGAAACTTCGCTTAAAAGATATAATTTAAAGATGGAAAGGGGTAGTGAGTAAATGGTAAATGACAGACGCGAGACCGGCAGTCATTTGCAGGCGCGAGATTGGCGAACGCAAATGACAGACGCGAGACCGGCGAACGCAAATGACAGACGCGAGACCGTCAGTCATTTGCAGGCGCGAGACCGGCGAACGCAAATGACAGGCGCGAGACCGGCGAACGCAAATGACAGGCGCGAGACCGCCAGTCATTTGCAGCCGGACACTGTCACCCATTTAAAAAATAAGATTCCCTACCTTTAGCCGGACCAAAACAAGCAGTATGAAAAAGTGCTTACTCACCCTCCTGTTCCTCCCCTTTTACCTGTTCAGTTTCAGCCAGGATAAAATCCTGACCCTCGAAGATGCCATGCTCCGGGCCCGCACCACACTCGCGCCCGAAAACCTCGCACAGTTGCAGTTTTTTGAAAACAGCAATGATTATGTGTTTCTGAAAAAACAAAACGGTCAGGATATCTGGATGCGAGGTAATTACAAACTGGCAGGAAATGAATGGCCATTTCTTACACTGCCGGGACTTAACAGATTTATGGAGGAAGCTGGCTCCGACACTTTCAAAACCATGCCGGTGATCCGTTTTGGAACAGATGGATGGATAATGAATAATAAAGGAAATAAGATCCGTTATAATCCCATTACCAAAAAAATTACACTGCTGCTCTCAAAAGAACTGGCAGCCATGGAGAATGCGGAAGAAAGCACTACCGGCTTTACGGCATATCTTGATAAACACAATCTGTTTGTCAGTAATCCCGATAAACAGATTTACCAGGTAACTACGGATGGCAGTAAAGATATTGTCTATGCTTCTTCCGTACACCGCGATGAGTTTGGAATCAGCAAGGGAATTTTCTGGAGTACCAAAGGCACTAAACTGGCTTTCTACCGGATGGACCAGAGTATGGTGAACGATTATCCCATCATCAACTGGTCTGAAAGACCCGCCCGCGCCGAACTGATCAAATACCCGATGGCCGGTGATAAAAGCCATCATGTACGGGTGGGTGTTTTTAATACGGCTACTGAATCCACCATCTGGCTGAAAACCGGAATACCCGTAGAACAATACCTGACCAATATTGCCTGGAGTCCGGATGATAAATATGTTTTTATCGCTGTACTGAACAGGGAACAAAATCATTTGAAGCTGAATCAATATGATGCAACAACCGGTGATTTTGTAAAAACATTATTTGAAGAGCAAGACGAGAAATATGTGGAGCCACTGGTGCCGATGCATTTCCTGAAAAATAATCCCGGTCAGTTCATCTGGCAGAGCAACCGGGATGGCTGGAACCAGCTTTATCTTTATGATATAAATGGCAAACTGATCCGTCAGCTGACCAAAGGAAATTGGGAAGTACTGGATGTAAAAGGATTTGACAGCAAGGGCGAAAATTTGTTTTTCGTCAGCACTATTCTTTCTGCCGTCAATAAAAATCTTTGCTCCGTAAATCTGAAGACCGGTAAAACGAACCTGCTTACTCCTTTACCTGGTGTACACGCTGCACAGGTAAGTGTGGATGGCAGCACGGTGCTGGATGTATACAGCACTATTGATAATCCAAGGACGATTCAACTGATCGAAGTAAAAAAACCGGCGAAAAATCCGGCAAAACTTTTATTGCAGGCCGCTAACCCGCTGAAAGAGTTTAGCGCGGTATCCCTCAGCCTCTTTACCCTCAAAAATAAAAAAGGAGACAGCCTGTTCTGCCGGCAGTTCAATCCGGTTGGATTTTCGCCTGATAAAAAATACCCGGTAATCGTTTACTGGTATGGTGGCCCCCATGCGCAAATGATCCTGAACAGCTGGAATGGCGGGGCCGGTGATTATTGGTTCCGGTATATGGCACAAAGAGGCTATGTGGTCTTTACAGTGGATACCCGGGGAAGCGATAACCGGGGCAAAAACTTCGAGCAATCTATTTTCAGGAAATTAGGCGAAGCCCAGCTGGAAGATCTGGATGCGGGGCTAAGTTATCTGAAGGCACAATCCTATGTGGACAAAGACCGGATGGGCTTATTTGGCTGGAGTTTTGGCGGCTTCCTGACTACTGATTATGTGTTGCATAACCCGGGAGTGTTTAAAGCGGCAGTTGCCGGCGGACCGGTAATGGACTGGTCTTTATATGAAATCATGTATGGGGAACGTTATATGGATACGCCACAGGAAAATCCGGAGGGATATGCCAGCAGTAACCTGATCAACCAGGCTGGAAAATTAAAAGACAAGCTCTTACTGATTCATGGCCAGCAGGATCCTGTGGTGGTACAACAACATTCCGTGAATTTCGTTAAAGCCTGTGTGGAGAAGGGCGTACAGGTGGATTATATGATTTATCCCGGACATGAACATAATGTAACCGGCAGAGACCGGGTACATCTGTATCAGAAAGTAACCGATTATTTAACCAGTCAGCTCCGGTAAAAAATCTTTTCTTATACATCTTTCCGGAAAGTTAAACCGTCTATAGTTTTTACAGCATAAAGACAGAGATACGAACAGTACACCTATGGGAATTGCAGAAATCACACAACAGGAACTGGTGATTGAATCCAGGATCATCACTTATGGGAATGCCGCCAGTACCGAACTGACCGGGCAGATCCGGGAAGAGATCGAGACGCTTTGGAATGAGCCAGGCACCTGGATCAATATTCATGATTATTATTTACAGGTTGTGTTCCGGATCGCTGCGGAATACCGGCCTGACCTCACAGATATTGAAATTTACCAGAACCTGGATCCCCGGAATAATTATTTCAGGATAGAGGAGTTTGCCCATGGGAACATTTCCTTTGTTGACGGATTGGGTTGCAACAGTGGTTATTTCAAACTGGAGAATTTATACCCCGGTTCAACAACTGCGGCCCATGAATATGGTCATACCCTCGGACTCGTTCACCCGGAAGTAGTGGATATACGGGGAAAAGGCGGTCCCGGAATTATGTACCCCAGAGGCACATTAGTAGATCCGGAATATCAATACGAACCGGATAAACCAGCGGGAACAAAGGGGGGCACCCTGCATCCCATTCACCGGCGGGTCAGTGACGAGGATATCCTGCTCCTGAAATTGCATAGAAAGAATTTTGAAAACGGACGGGCGATTATCGGTGATTTTACAAATATCTGGCACCCGAATCATGCCGAAATCGAGAATACAGATTATTTGTCCTGAGTTTCTTTTTCCAGGGCTTCCCTGATACCGGGAGAAGTGAAGGTAAACCCAGCCTGCTGGATCTTCCGGCTGCTCACCGTGGCGCTTTTGAGTACTTCGATACTCATTTCTCCCATAACAATCTTCAATACAAAAGCCGGTACCGGCAGGGGAATATAAAAACCCTTTTTGGTTTTTGCCAAAGTGATTGTCAGTTCTTTATTGCTTACCGGCACCGGTGCTGTGGCATTGTACACGCCTTCAATATTTTCCCGGGTAATGGCAAACACAAACATATTAACCAGGTCATCTATATGAATCCAGCTCACCACCTGCTTCCCATTGCCCAGCACAGCGGCTACTCCAAAACGAAGGGGTTTCAAAAATTCTTTCAGCGCACCACCCCGGTGACTAAGTACTATACCAATCCTTAATTTTACGAGGCGGATATGCATTCCTGTTAGTGGCTGGAGGCTTTCCTCCCATTGACGGCAGGTATCTCCCAAAAAAGCGGTATCCGGCGGCATTTCCTCCGTGAACGGAAACGGATTTGGAATTTCAGGGTCAGCGCCGTACCAGCCGATGGCGGAAGCACTGATCACCGCTTTTACTTTATGGGGAAGGGTGGCCAGTTTATTAACGAGTAACGCACCCGATTTTACCCGGCTATCCAGTATTTCTTTTTTACGGGCCACCGACCAACGCTGATCGGCCACCCCGGCACCTGCCAGGTGAATGATATAATCTGCTTCCTTCAGACTGGTTTCATCCATGGTTCCGGCATCGGGATTCCAGGCAGCATAACGGATACCGTCTTTTGCGGGACCGGGATTCCGGGACAGCACTATACAGTCATAACCCATCGATGTCAGCTGGCGGGTAAGTGCCTTACCGACCAGTCCAGTGCCTCCTGTAACCAATATTGTAGCCATGTTGTCTGAAAATAGTGATTTAAATAACATACCAGTCAACATAATGTTGCAGAAGATCCCCCGGAAACTTTTATATTGAGCCCTGAAATCAACAAGTATGAGTATAGTTCTGTCGATTGACAATATCGCCAAATCCTATGGATCGGTGAAAGCCCTGAAAGGGGTGAGTTTTGATATCCCGGAAGGAAGTGTTTTCGGCATCCTCGGTCCTAATGGAAGTGGCAAGACCACTTTGCTGGGGATTGTCATGGATGTATTAAAAGCCAATTCGGGTGATTTTCGCTGGTTTGGCCAGCCGGGTTCACCGGAACAGCGCCGTAAAATCGGATCCCTGCTGGAAACACCCAATTTCTATACTTATCTCTCCGCCATCGATAATCTGAAAATCACGCATGCCATCAGCGGCCGTGGGAATGAAGCAGAGATTAATGATGTACTTAAAAAAGTGAATCTGTATGACAGAAGGAGATACAAATTCAGTTCCTATAGTCTTGGGATGAAACAACGTTTAGCCATTGCCGCTTCATTGCTTGGAGATCCCAAAGTGCTGGTACTGGATGAACCCACGAATGGCCTGGATCCGGTAGGTATTGCCGAAATACGTCAATTGATCATTGAATTGCGCGATAAAGGACATACGATTATCATGGCCAGTCACCTGCTGGATGAAGTGGAAAAAGTCTGCAGTCATGTGGCAATCTTAAAAACAGGCACATTAATCACCACGGGACATGTGGAAGAAGTACTGATGGATGAGGATATAGTGGAAATGAGCGCGGCTGATTTAGCGGCACTGGCGGCTGCGCTGAACAGTTGGGGCCACTCCGTCACTGTTGATGAAAAAACGAATACCGTACAGGTGATCCTGCCTAAGGGCACGGCCAGCCTGGAAACATTCAACCGGCAGTGTTTTGAAAAAGGAGTGGTTTTAAATCACCTTTTACTGAAGAAAAAAAGACTGGAAGCCCGTTTCTTCGAATTAACCAATAACTAATCTGAATACTACTGATATGATGAAGCTGATTAAAACCGAATGGCTTAAAATAAAGGGATATAATTCTTTCTGGTGGATTATGGGACTGACTGCGCTCTCCTACCCCGGCATTAATTATATGTTTTACTTTGTTTACAAAGATATCACTGACCAGAAAAATGCATCCGGCCAGCTCTTCAAAATGGCGCTGGGAAATCCATTTGCCTTTCCGGAAGCCTGGCATTCGGTGGCCTATTTCTCTTCCTTCTTTGTCTTTATTCCGGCCGTGGTGGTGATTATGTTCATCAGCAATGAATATACTTTCCGCACGCATCGTCAGAATATAATTGACGGTTGGGGACGGGGGCAATTCATCACCAGTAAACTGATCGATGTACTGATCGTAACCTTGCTGATTACCCTGTTATATGTGGCGGCCTGCCTGGTCAGTGGATTTGTAACCATTAAAGACGGAGACGGCAATAACTGGGGGCAGGCCTGGTATACGGGTGTTTTTGCCCTGCAGACTTTTGCCCAGCTTTCCATTGCCTTCCTGATTGGTTTTCTGGTCCGGAAAGCCTTTATTGCCCTGGGTATTTTTATATTCTACTTCCTGATCCTGGAAAATATACTGGTCGGCTTCTTTTATGTGAAGGTGAATGATATCGGTCGTTTTTTACCGATAGAAATTTCTGACCGTATGGTCCCTGCTCCGGCATTCCTCGGCAAAATCAAATCACCTGAGGTTTACCAGGAGTCACTGGACCGCATACCGATGCATGTGGGCATGACCATTGTATTAACCACTATCATCTGGCTGATCTGTTATCGGATCAACAGTAAACGCGACCTTAAATAATTACCAGCGTTCCGCTTCTTCCCACTGCTCGAGGGTCTGACGATTTGAAGGAGTTTGGGGTTGAGAGGTTTGATGTTTAGACGTTTGATGTTGAGCAGATCCTTGTCTTGAAGGGGAGTGGGAATTCGAACTTCTTGCGGGTTGCTGTCTTTGAGCAGGTCGGCTGCTATTACCACTGTTACCCCTGTTATTACCCTGGCGTCTGTCGCCTTGTTGTCCCCTGAAATTTGTCCTTGCAGGTCTTTCTTCAGGCGCAGGTGCACTCATATGGGCATTGGCGGTGAACGGATGTTCAGCCACGACCGGGATCTGTTTACCAATCAGTTTCTGAATATCGCGCAGTTCTTCTTTCTCATCTGCACTGCAGAATGAAATAGCGATGCCTTCATTACCCGCTCTTCCGGTACGACCGATCCGGTGTACATAGGTTTCGGGCACATCGGGCAGGTCGAAATTGAGTACATGCGATAACTCGTCAATATCAATACCACGGGCCGCAATATCAGTAGCCACCAGTACTCGGAGAGTTCCATTTTTAAAATCAGCCAGCGCATTCTGTCGCGCATTCTGCGATTTATTACCATGGATAGCTGCCGAGCGGATCTGAAATTTCTGCAGGATCTTCACCACTTTGTCGGCGCCATGTTTGGTGCGGGTGAATACCAGAGTCGTTTTAATTTCCGGATTCGACAATAAATGAATCAGTAATTCAGGCTTCTCTTTTTTGGCGACAAAATATAATTGTTGTTCTATTTTATCAACAGTTGAAGATGGAGGTGTTACCTCCACTTTTGCCGGATGCTTCAATAACACATCTGCCAGCTTCTGGATCTCAGGCGGCATGGTGGCGGAGAAGAACAGGGTTTGTCTTTTTGCGGGCAGTTTCGCAATCACTTTTTTCACGTCATGAATAAAGCCCATATCCAACATACGGTCGGCTTCATCCAGCACAAAAATCTGGAGCTTATCCAGGTGTATAAAGCCCTGCTGCATCAGGTCGAGTAAACGACCGGGTGTAGCGACCAGTATATCCACGCCACGGCGAAGTTCATTCACCTGGCTATGTTGAGATACCCCACCAAAAATTACGGTGTGACGGATACCCGCATAGCGTCCGTATGCGGCGAAGCTTTCATCGATCTGTATCGCCAGTTCACGGGTGGGTGTCAGTACCAGTACTTTGATGCCGGGGCCCAACGGTTTCTGTGCCTGCATTAATTCAAGAATAGGAATCGCAAAAGCGGCGGTTTTGCCGGTTCCGGTTTGGGCGCAGCCAAGCAGGTCTTTCCCTTGTAAAATGAACGGGATTGCCTGTTGCTGAATGGGGGTGGGTGTAGTATACCCTTCGTGAGCCAATGCCTTAAGGACTGGTTCAGTCAATGCTAATTTTCTAAAAGCCATGATGGTTTTTAACTATTTTTTTATGGGGCTGGAAAAGACGTTGTAGTTTCTGAAACAGCGAAAGTTTAAAATAAATCTCCTGGTCTTTTTACAAGGAGAGTAGTCCACCGGCTTACAACCTGCCGGTACCTGTGTGAAGTACATTGTGGAGCAGGATGTAAAGGTAAGCAAAAAAAACGGGATAGCGGGAAATGATTCATAATGCACCGTTAAACCACTCTTATTCAGTATACTTAACTATAGCAATCGTTAAGGCTCGTTAAATCATCCTGTTCTTTACTGCATATTGAATGATCCATGGCATTAGCAATTGCTCCAGCTCTTCCCTTGGCATCGGTGGCAGCCGCTGTAGTTCTTTATAATGCGGCCAGCCGGTATCTTCCACCCAGAACAGCTGATAATAACGGGCGGGCACGAGTACAGTGCAGGTAGCCATTTGTATAAGATCAGTCTTTTCCCTTTCGTTTAACTCTTTGGGAGGCATACCTGATTCGAGTATACCTATATATAATAAGATATCATCAAAACAAGGAAGTGCTCCTGTTTTAGCTGTGATCAGGTTTTCAAGTCGTTGCCAGTGCTGGAGAAGTTCTTCTTCGGTCATCAGCAGCGAAGGTAGAATGCCGGGATGTTGGCCCCTATGATTTTGGTTGGGATGGTGGGAAAGAGAAATCAGTTATATCCCGGCGTCCTTTTGCCTGCGGCATTGTAGTAATATTATGTCCCGGCGTCCTTTTGCCTGCGGCAAAAGAGACACCGGGACATAATAAAAACCCTCCGGTAGAAACCGGAGGGAACAACTAAAAAACACTAGCTAAATGCTCGTGCCGCCCGGTGGACCCGGGGCGGACGGGGCTTCATTGGAACGAACAACGGGTGCCGGATGGGTACGGCAAAATCTTTAGTCGGGTTTCTTCCCGTCTAAGAAGGTATTAATCGTGCTGATATGACCTTGATTTTTTTCGTCAGATTTGACTTCGTAACTGCTGTAGAAACTCTCAATATGGTTATTGCTGTTATACAATTCCATATTGCGGCGGATATAAGCCGGCACAGTTTCAAACTCATTATTGGGGTCAGCAGCATTCACATTGAATGACAAGTTTCTCAACTTGTGCAAACGCTCCGCTGCCCTACGTTTTTGCTCCTCTGCTTCGTCCTGCATAGCAGGATCCTCAGCCTTGGTGGACAAAGGTGGTTGAGCCTGATGGGCATTCGGCATATCCGCCGCTGGAATGTCATCCCGCTCTACGAGCTGCATTTGCAAGTCCAGGAGTTCGTCCTGTTCTATACTGGCAGGCTTTTTTGTAGCCGGGACCGGTTCTTCGGCAGAAGTTTTTGAGGTGATTGCCTCTGTTTTTGATTCCGCGTAGATATTGGACGGTCTGGCCAGATATCCTCCCGATGCTGCAGACACCGGGGATGTACTACTAGTACTATCTTTCATACTGAGAATCATCTCAGCGTCTGTTTCTTTAATAATAATGGGGGGAACGGATTGGTGCAGCGGTTTCGAAATTATCTCTTCGCTTTGTCCCGCAGTTGACATTTTGCCCACAGTAGAATTACCTGCCGTTTCATGCGTATTATTACCAAGTATGTTTACCCGGATATCCGTTACCGCCATGGGGGTCACCGGCTCCAGTTCCCAATGAATAATCAATGGTTCTTCTGCTTCCTTGATATCGGAGAGGTCCAGTACCGGGGCCGCAACGGGAAACTCTTCCACCAGTTTGGGCATCAGGTAATCCTCTTCCTTCGCCGCCACCTGTAATGGATTTACTTTAACATCAGGAGTCTGCTCCTTTTCAATCACGGGTTGCTGAATGTCCAGTTTCTGATTGATGGAGATGACCGGTGCTTCTTCCTGCTGACCCAATACCATCACGATCTTTTCTTCCGGCTTGGGTTCTTCTTTTTTCGGAACCGGTTTGGCAAACGGATCCTTATGTTCAAAACCTGTAGCGATCAGCGTGATGCCGATCCGGTCTTCCAGCGTGCTGTCATAACCCATACCCAGGATCACATCAGTATTTTCACCGGCCTGTGAAAGCAGGTAATTCTGGATCACTTCCACTTCATCCATGGTAAACTCATGCTCACCCTGTGAAGAGTTAATATTAATCAGGATCCATTTGGCCCCGTGAATCTCACTGTCATTCAGCAGCGGAGAATTCAGTGCTTCTTCAATGGCTTTCTGTGCCCTGTTCTCTCCGGATGCTTCCGCGTTTCCGAGGATGGCCACACCGCCGTTTTTCATAACGGTACAAACGTCGGCAAAGTCCACATTGATCTGGCCGGTACTGTTGATCACATCGGTAATACACTTGGAGGCTGTAGCCAGTACATTATCCGCTTTTGAAAAAGCTTCCCGCATTTTGAGATTGCCATACTGGTGACGCAGTTTATCATTACTGATCACGAGCAGGGTGTCTACATATCCTTTCAGGGATTTGATGCCCTCTTCGGCCTGCAACTGGCGCTTCTTGCCTTCATAAGCAAAAGGTGTGGTGACAATACCCACCGTCAGGATACCGAGATCCTTACAGATTTTCGCAATAATAGGTGCACCACCGGTTCCGGTACCACCGCCCATGCCGGCTGTAATAAAGGCCATCTTGGTATTCACTTCCAGGATGCGCTTGATTTCTTCGAGTGATTCTTCCGTTGCCTGTCTGCCGATATCCGGATTAGCACCGGCACCCAGCCCCTGTGTCAGGTGTGGCCCCAGTTGGATCCGGTTCGGTATCGGGCTGCAGGCGAGTGCCTGTGCATCTGTATTACAGATCACGAAATTTACACCATCAATCTGCTGGTTGAACATGAAGTTCACCGCATTGCCTCCACCACCACCTACACCAATCACTTTCAGGATGGATGATTTTTCTTTAGGCAGATCAAAATGTATCATAGTAAGAATTTATTAGTTGGATATTTGGTTTACGCAAAGTCAAAATTCAAAAGTAAAAAGTAAAAGATCTTCTGGCTGTTCAGTCATTTCAATTTTCAGACTGTTCCATTTTTTGACTTTTTAATTTTGACTTTTTAATTTATAAATGTTTGTCTTCCTCTTCTTTAAACAAATCAATAATGCCGTCTTTGAACTTGCCCCAAAAATTGCTGAGTCCTTTGCGGTTCCTTACTTTATCGGCCGTAATCACATCAATCACCGGCTCAGGCATTTCTTCTTCTGCCGCTTTCTTCAGTCCTTCGGGCACATCCACTTTACGGAAGTCTTTATCAAACTCTTTCCGGTTGTGCTCATAATCATCATACCCTTTCAGGATAAGTCCGATACAGGTGGAATAAGTTGGCTTGGAGAGTTCCTCAATATGTCCACCCGCCAGGTGCTCATTGGGATAACCGATCCTGGCATTGAGCCCTGTTACATATTCAGTCAGCTGGATCAGGTGTTTCAGTTGCGAACCACCACCCGTGAGGATGATTCCTCCATTGAGTGCTTTATTGTCCAGTCCCACCTGTTTCAGGTGATAGGTCACAAAGTCCATGATCTCACTCATACGCGCCTGGATGATATTGGCCAGGTTCTTCACGCTGATTTCCTTGGCAGGCATGCCGCGTAAACCGGGGATGGTGATATAGGCATTGGCTTTGGCCTCATTGGCAAGAGCCGAACCAAACTGCACTTTCATTTGCTCGGCCTGTGTTTTCAAAACACCCAGACCGGTTTTGATGTCGTTGGTAATATTTTCTCCCGCGAATGGAATTACCGCGGTATGTTTTAATATGCCTTCATAGAAGACAGCCAGGTCGGTGGTTCCACCACCGATATCCACGATCGCCACACCAGCTTCCACATCTTCCTGTCCCATGACGGCAGAAGAAGAAGCGAGGGGTTGCAACACGAGGTCCTTGGTACGCAGACCGGATTTTTCCACACTGCGGTTGATATTGCGAATGGCATTCTTATCACCGGTAATGATGTGAAAATTGGCGCCGATCTTCACCCCACCATACCCGATCGGGTTGGGGATGTTCTGGAAATTATCCACGGTGAACTCCTGGGGGATCACATCAATGATCTGATCACCGGCAGGAATATAAGTTTTGTACTGATCATCAATCAGCTGGTCGATCTCCCGTTGGGTGATCTCCTCGTCGGTCCGCTGACGGACAATGTCGCCACGGGTCTGAAGGCTCTTGATGTGATGGCCGGCAATACCGACATAGACTTCGCTGATGTCGAGGTCAGGATTGGAGGCAAAGCAATTGTCAAGGGCTGTACGGATGGCTTTGATGGTTTCATCGATGTTGAGCACCTGTCCGTGCTTTACACCATTGGAGTTGGCTTTTCCGAATCCCAGAATCTCGAGTTTTCCATACTCGTTCTTCCGGCCGGCAATTACCGCGATCTTAGTGGTACCGATGTCAAGACCGACAATAATGGGTTGTTCGCTGTTCATAGTTGTTGTTTTAGTAGTTGTTTTTCGAAATCGTTATGTTGTTTTAGTTGTATCCATTGTCCGGGTCTTCTCCTTTTGGCGGCATTACCGCTTTGGGTTGTTTAAGGGCCGGTTTGTTTTGCTTTACTGGTTTTGGCTGAACTTTCCTGTCAGCCGGAACAGGAGATTTCAAAGGGACGGGATTGGTATTCGTTGGTAATGTTTTCGGTTTGTCCGGGCTTTCCACGATGGGTGATTCATCCGGTGCATCTGTTTCAAGGGGGATGGCCGCAACGGGCAATAATCTTGCCACAGTATCATTTTCGGCTTGTCTTGACTGTTGTAAAAGCATTTCCACATTCCGGCGCAACTGAACGGAATCCACTTTGGTATTTCCAACTGTCTTTGAAGCCACCACCTGTCCTTTATATTGCACATCGATCACTTTAAAACGATCGAATCCTGTTTTACTCAGCACCTCTTTGTAAAAGATCATCAGTCGGCCAAACTGCCGGTCAATCTGTTCCCCCGCTCCCATTTTCACCTGGTGGTTACCGACCACCGGTATCATTTCAAAATTCCTTTCCGGGGTGATATGCATCTGTGCCACCTGTGCCATCCAAAAAGGATCCGCCACGATATAGTTGGCAGCCGTCGTCACTTTTGCCAGTAATGCACTATCCGCTTTATTCATTTTCTTCAGGTCCGGGTACCCGGTAAAGACAGGCACCCTGGCACTGATTTTATCTGAAAGCGGCAGTTTCTTGCCGGTTTTGTCAATATAAAAGCTGTTGCCGGTGCTGGTAAAAATGCGGGCAACCGGCTCTTCTTCCACAATCATTACATGCAGCACGTCCTGGTTATCGACATACAATTCGGCATCACTGATCCAGGTATTGCGTTCCAGGGTCACTTCCATGTCATGCAGATTGAGGTCCGTAAGTGGCTGCCCCTTTATTGCGCCTCCGGCGGCTTTCTTCAACAGGGCTTCCACATCTTTCTCATCAATAAAATATTTCTTCTCCACCCCTTTGATCCGGATCGAATAATCTGCACAATGCCCGTTGTTTTTGCGGGTGATCGCGGCCATCAGCAGGGTAAACATACCCGCCCCGATGCACAGCCATACCGTGACAAAAATGATTTTCCGTATCGTTTTCTTTGCGCTCAATTTATATTTCCTTCAACAGGTTTTTAATGGGTTCAATCAGGTTGTCAATATCTCCTGCCCCGGCGGTGACCAGTACTGCGCCAAATTCTTTATTCACTCCGGGCAGGTAATGCTGCTTAATCCAATCCATCAGGGCCTCTTTATCCATCACCGCTTTATTCCCGATCTGCATCCGCTTCAGTACCATCTCACTGTTCACTCCTTCTACCGGCAATTCGCGGGCCGGGTAGATGGGGAGCAGGACTACTTCATCAGCCAGGTCCAGTACTTCCGCAAATCCTTCGGCCAGGTCGCGGGTGCGGCTGAACAAATGCGGTTGAAAGAGGACCGTACATTTTTTCTGCCGGAACAGGGTTTTCGCCCCGTTGATCAGCGCCCTCAGTTCTTCCGGGTGGTGGGCATAATCATCAATGAATACGATCCGGTCATTTTTCAGGATATATTCAAAGCGTCTTTTCACCCCGCGGAAATTTTCTACCGCTGTTTTGATCTTTTCTTTATCAATTCCCAAAGAACTGACAATGGCAATCGCGGCCACCGCATTTTCCACATTGTGCATCCCCCCCATGTTCAGTTTCACATTTTCAATCACCTCTTCCTGCAGCACCACATCAAATTCATAGCTGCCATTCATCATCCGGATATTAGTGGCATAGAGGTCAGCAGCTTCATTTTGCAGGCTGTACGTAAAATGCTGACTGGCCTGCAATTCCTTTCCTCTTTTCAATCCAAACTGGCGGATCAGTAATCCTCCCGGTTTTATTGCTTTGCTGAAACCGATAAACGCATCTTCCATCGCTTCCGCCGTGCCATAGATATCGAGGTGATCAGCATCCATGGCCGTGATCACCGCCACATCCGGACTCAGTTTCAAAAAGCTGCGGTCATATTCATCGGCTTCAATCACACATACATTCATTTCACTGCTCCAGAAATTCGAACCGTAATTCACCGCAATGCCTCCTAAGAAAGCATTGCATCCGAAACCACTGTCGCGCAGCAAATGCGCGGTCATGGTTGTTATGGTCGTTTTGCCATGGGTACCGGCAATACAGATATTAAAAGAACTTTTACTGATCAGCTGTAATACATCACTTCTTTTTACCACACTAAATCCATTCTCCCGGTAATAAACCAGTTCCGCATGCGCCGCCGGAACAGCCGGTGTATACACAATCAGATCGGGGGTCTTTGGAATCAGTACCGTATTTTCTTCATAGTGTACCGCGATTCCGCTGGCTTCCAGTTCCCGGGTCAGGGGCGTCGGGGTTTTATCATACCCGCTCACTTTTACTCCACCAGACTGGAAGAAACGGGCGATGGCACTCATGCCGATTCCTCCGATTCCGATAAAGTAGACCTCTTTCAGGTTGTCAATCCCCCCAAAGGGGGTATTCATAAGGACAGTATTGGCTTGTACGGT
>Ga0209717_1001622_pt1 | contig 23585 bp, 11 predicted proteins | sample AD_UKC048_MetaG_FD_184418 | JGI IMG/M metagenome (GOLD analysis project Ga0209717, IMG submission 184418) | Active sludge microbial communities of municipal wastewater-treating anaerobic digesters from USA - AD_UKC048_MetaG (SPAdes) (version 2) | ecosystem: Engineered > Bioreactor > Anaerobic >... | reverse complement strand
CATGCCACCGCGCACCGCCACGCCCGCAGCCTCCAGCGCCGCGAGGGGCTGCTGCGCGCCTTCATCGCCCACAGCCCGCTCTCTTTGCGCCTCTATTAGGTTGTTATTTATGCAAAGATCAGTAGCCAGAAACTTCAGGCGCTGTTCGTGCCCCGACCCAGGATCTGGGCCGGGACGGTTTTGGACTGCGGTGGCAGAGTCCGGCAACCGCCGGACGGCGCCACCGCTTGGCCTGTGCTGGACCAACGGCCAAAGCGGCACGTTCACGCGCCGCGCTCCAAAGAACCCTACTCCTCGCGTTTTGGAGTGCGGCGGCAACGCCGCCGCTTTCCGCGACCGGCGGAGCCGGCGTCCCGCCCGGTGCCAAAGCGGTTCCGTCGCTTCGCTCTGCCACCGCAGTCCAAAACGGCCCGCCATCAGTAATCTCATCCTCAATCATCCGGCGCGCCGGGGGCGGCGCCTGATCAGCGGGATTTGGAATCCGGTCTGAAATCGGTGTCGGTCGTCAGCAGCAATTTATCGCACCGGGCGTAGTATCGCGAGGCGTCGATGATCTCGACCATGATCTTGCCCTTTTCCAGGTCGAAGAGGCCACCATCCTGCCATTCGAACCCGTCCTTGCGATGCGTGCCGAACCGCGCGTCGCTGCGCTTGCCGCCGACCGCGACGGAGAAGAAACGGCTCGCGGGCATGTTCGTGGCAAAATCCCGGGCGCGGACCCAGAGGCGATATCGTCCCCGCTCGGGAATCAGCACCGTGGTCTTCGCCGGGGCCGGTCTCGCGGGCGCCTTGGCCTTTGGGGGCCCCAGGCCGCGGATCGTGCGCACGCCACCATCCCACGCCGCCTCCCAGCTGCCGAGGTCGGCGAACGCCTCCGCCTCGATCCAGACATCGGTGCCCCGAGATTTCTGCGTCGGACCGCTTCGCGCCGCGAGCTTGCAAAGAAATCCGTCCCTTCGGGCGGGATATGCCGCGGGATCGATGGCGTAACAGCGCAAATAGTCGAACAGGCAACCCCCGTTGCCGGGGCGGGCGTCCTTGTCGGTCGCGATGCAGGTGAGCCAGATGTGGAAATCATTCTGCGGGAGACCGCGCACATCCACGGTGCGTATCAATTCCCCGTCGAAGAAGAAGTTGCAGCAGTCGGGCTGAAACTCAAAGCCGTAGACGTGGAAATCGCGCGCGAGGTCGCCCGAGATCTTGTGAAGATCCCGGCTGACGCTGCCCTTGGCGGGAAACCACTCGATGATGCCGTAGCTGAACTCCTGCGGCCCGTGCTTTGCGTAGTGCTCGAAACAGTCGATCTCGATCTTCGGCCGATCGCGCCACTTGGCCGACTCCGACGGATCGGAGAACGCCTGCATGCTGCCGAGCCACGTGGTCCACATCGACTCGTGGAAGCCCGGACCGCCGTCCATCTTCGCGCGCGTCTCGAAGTACCCGTACCGGTGGCGGCGTTTGGTGATGAGTCCACCGCCGGTCGGATTCTCCCCGTCGCGGGCGCAGAGCACCTTCATGGCTCCGCCCTCGATGGTCACGTACTCGGGCTTTCCGATGCAAAAGGGCCTTATCTTGCCCGTGCGGTACGTCCACTCATTCGTGTTCACCGCCGCCGCATCGAACTCGTCGGCCCACGTCAGGGAGTACCCGGGCGGGACGGTCGCGGGATCTGCGGCACGCGGGATCTGCGGGACCGCGATCAGCGCGAGGCATAAGGCCGTGCGAACCTTCATGGGCCCAGCGGGATCTGGATGTTGAATGAATGCGCGCGCGCCCTGTCGGTATCGGCGGCACAGAAGAGGACCGCGGGCATGCCATTTTCAAAATACAGCTGGGGCCGCTCCAGAGAATAGAGTTGCTCGACGGACCCATCGGGCCGACGCACCTGCGTCGTCGATACCAGCGGATGCTTCGCGAGCCGCCAGTCGAAGCCGTCCGCCGACTCGAACAGCGCCAGCGACTTCCCCGCCCCGGTGAAGTGGCCCGCGTTGTCCTTGACGATGGCCCAGAAGCGATCACCCCCGCGCCAGATGAAAGGATCCTCCGCGGGGAACTTCTCGCCCTCCTTGGTGAACACGGGCGCGGGATGCTTTTCGAACGGCCCTTCGGGGCTGGTTGCGGTGGCGACGATGTGAACGACCGGTCCCCCGAATGGCATCGGGTTCTTGTCGCCGATGGCCTTGTAGACCATGAGGTAGCCGCCCTTGCCATCCGATGTGACGCTGGGGTTGCTGCAGGCCAGCGCATCGTGGAAACCGGGCGTCGGCCCAACGAGGGGCCGATCCGAGCGCCGCCATGGTCCCTCGGGTCGATCCGCGACCGCAACGCCGATGCGCTGGTTATTGCGGTGTGTCCAGTTGAGCGTTTTCATGGCCACGCCATCGCCGGTGTTGCCCATGTAATAGAGATAGTACTTGCCGCCAAACCGCTGGATGGTCGGATTGTGCGTGCATAGCCCATCCCAGTACTCCTTCCCGCGCGCGGGCAGGGCCACGTCCACATGCCGATAGGGGCCGAGCGGCGCATCCGCCACAGCATGTGCCACCTCCGAGTGCGTCACCCACGCGTAGTGGCCCAGCGCCCGCGGCCAGCGCGAGTAATAGAGGTGATATTTTCCGTCATCGCCCCGCGCCATCGTCCCGCACCAGATGTAGAAATCCTCGTCGATGAATCGTGCCTCCCTCGGCGCGGGCCGGATCATCGTGCCAAAATCCCATTCGGGATCCGCGTGGCCAACAAACGCACCGAGGGCTATGCAAGCCGCCAGAACATCCCGCATGGACATGCCGATGACATTGCCAGCGGACCCGCGGACAGTCACCGATTTTTCCCGCGGCATCAATCTGCGCGCGCGGCATCCGGACTCGGGTTGAAAACAGGAATGCCCGTGGACCGGGCAGCCCGGCCTTGCAGGCCCAGAGACGCCGCACGGCATTTGTCGCCCGTATCAGCTGGGAGGGACGCCGGCCTCGGCGTCCGCGATTCACCGGCCGCGCGGGACCTTCGCCAACCCGGCCCGCGAGGCCGTCCTTCAGCTGAACGACAGCCGCCCCTGCCGACCGCCGTCGGGGGCGAAGACCCGGATCGCGCGCAGCGGCCGAACGGGGCACGCGGCCTCGCATGCCCCGCAGCCCGTGCATTTATCTTGATGCAACCTGGGCCTCGATGAGAACCCATCCGCGGACTCCTCGACCACCAGCGCCTCGTACGGGCACTGCGTGATGCATGCGGTGCATTCGCCGCCGTTGGCCAACAGGCAGATCCCCAGGTCAATCCTCACGGGGCCCATCACGACGCGCCTCTTTTCCCCGACCGTCAATCTCACGATCGCACCACTGGGGCAGACTTCCGTGCAGCGGTTGCAGTCCTCGCGACAGTAGCCCGAATTGAAGGATGCGACCGGCGCCAGCAATCCCGCGAGCCCGTGACTCAAGATGTCCTGCCGCAGGATTTGCGGTGGGCAGGAACGGATGCAGCTGCCGCAACGGATGCAGAGCGCGGTGAACTGATCTTCCCCCACGGCTCCGGGCGGCCGGACGGCGCTGCCTGTGCCAGCCCGCGCCGACCGGGCCAAGAGCCCCCACGCCGCGCCAATCCCCACGCCAATAAAGGTCCTCCGCACCAGGCCATCCGCCGCGATGGGTGCCGGGCCGGCGGCCCCCTCGGCGCGTTGAGCAAATGATAGGGCGATCCGTCGGCGCACTAGGAAGAGCCAGTCTTGCATCGCGCCCAGCGGACAAAACCGCATGCACCAGAGTCGCGGCTCGAACATCTCCAGCAGCAGGATGACCGGGAGCGCCACGCCCGCGACATACGCGCACACGGTGACAGGCCCGCGCCATGCGTTGAAGGCCGCGCCCAGCAGCGCCAGCGGGTCCAGCCACAGAAACAGCGGATACCCGACAAGCGCCCCACCCAGCGTCAACAGAAAGAGCCACGAGCCGATCGGCCACCGCAGCGCCACGCGCGCGATCACGCCGCGCCGCTGCCCTATCTCACCGCGACACGCGCCCTGCAGGACCCCCACGGGACACACGTGGCGACAAAATGCCCGCCGCCGCAAAACCGCGAACACCAAAAGGAACAGCCCGATCGCGAGGGCCCACCGCACCGCCGGGGCCGCAATCACCGATCCCAGCGCCACCAGTGGGCTCGCCGTCGCCAGCGGAACGGCGACATCCCATCCCGCCACCAGGGGCCACGCCACCGCCAGCGCCGCCACGAAAAAAAATCCGCGCAGCGCCCCGAAAAGGCGCTTGCCAATCCCAGACCCAGATTGTCTGGACCGACTCACGGCCCACCTTCGTATGGAGAACCCCGGCGTCCCGCCAGCCCGAAAACCTCCGCACCAAGTGAAAAAACGCATTTCCTCCGGGTGAAGATGACGGGCACCACTCGAGACGCGCCGTCCAGATCCAAGACACCACGCAATACGCCGTTGGTCAGACGATCCTGTCTGCTGCGCAAGCCTTAGCCTGCATGTCTCGCGCTTCCGCGTGAAACATGCAGGCTCAAAGGAAAACCGCGCTCCCAAAAACGCGATCTTGGAGGGTCTGGGGCCACCGATTCGCGAAACACACTCTGCAACCGCGAATAATCCCAGTCTTTGCCTGACCTTTCCCAATAAATGGCTTTCATGGCGCGGTTTTCCCAGAGCCCGGAATTTCACAGCTGGAAGGCTGTGAAATATCCGGGTTAAGCCGACGCCGCGGGCAAGATTGCCCGCGCCACGCCTCAGCCCGTTCTCATTCGCGAGCGACGGGATCTAGCCCAGATACGCGCCCTGCTCGCGCAGAAGCGCCTGCACCTTGCCGACATCGACATCGCGGGGGCGACAGCCGCTCTTCACGGCAACCGCCGCCGCCGCGCCCGCACCGTGGCCGGTGATCAGGCACGCCGCGATGAGGCGCATGTCCTCGATCAGTTTCTGGTCGCAGGAGATGCAGCGCCCCGCCGCCAGGATGTTGTCCACCTTCTTCGGCAGCAGCGCGCCGTAGGGGATCGGCCAGCCGACGTGGTTGGCGCCCTGCGCGCCCCCGACGCCGATGGCATCGGGAAACTTCTTGCCCTCGCGCGAATCCTTGAAGGTCAACTGGTGCATGCCCGCCAGCAACCGGGAGGTGCGCACCCCCAATTGTGGCGCGGTCTGCAGCAGAAACAGTGGCTCACCCCCCGGAGTCTTGCGCAGTTTCTGCACGCGCTCAAAGATCGCGCGGCGGTGCTCCATCTCCAGGCGCGTCAGCACCTCGATGTCGAGGCAATCCGTGCTAGGCCCGCGCAGGTTGATCCACCGGACGCTCGGCTCCGGCTCCGGGCCACCGAGCGTCTTGACGCCCGCGGCCTTCATCTTCTCGCGGTCCGCCCGATCATAGTTGCCCAGCCGGTGCACCAGCCCGATGGCGTGCAGCCGCCGCTCGTGCTCGGCGCCCGCCGCCGCGAAGACATCGCCGTCGCCACTGGCGTCCACGATCACCTTGGCGAGGATGGCCTGCCGGCCGGCCTTGCTCTCGATCACCGCGCCGCGCACCGCGCCCCCCTCCATGATCACGTCCACGACCCAGCTGTGGAAATAGACCTTCGCGCCAGCCTCGCTGATCATCTGGTCCATCATGTACTTCGTGGCCTCGGGATCGGTCGTGGGATTGAACTTGTCCTCGCTGTCCCGATTCTGGCGGTAGATCATGCCGCCGATGCGATCGACCCGCTCGACAAGTTCATCGCCGATGCCGCGCATGACTTTAATCCGCTGGCCATTCTCCTTGGCGTGCGTGCTGATGACCAGCAGCACCAGCCCGCCGGTCCACAGCCCGCCGAAGTAGCCGTACCGCTCCACCACGCACGTCTTCGCCCCCGCGCGCGCCGCCGATACCGCCGCGGCAAAACCCGCCGGCCCTCCGCCGATGACCAGCACGTCGGTCTCGTGGATCACGTCCAGCGGACGCTCCGGCTGGATGACCTTGCCGCCGCGTAGCTCGGCCGGATAGCGCGGTCCCTCCCGCACCGTGAATGGCTCGAGTTCCTTGGTCTTGCCGTCGGGTGCCGCATGCTCCGACGCATCCTGTGCAACCACCCTGCTCGCAAACGGTGCGCCGAGCCCGGCGGCCGCCAACACCCTGATCAATTCGCGTCTTGTCATAAGCTCCATCCCGCCCGGTATTCGGGCGCCACGTGACGATTCGCTTCCTCGTTGTTCGTGACGCGCATCGCTGCGGCGTCCCAGTCGATGCGCCCGTCGATCCGCTTGGCGATGTTGCCGAGGAGGCAGATCTCGGTGAGGTGCGCGCCGTAGGCGAAATCGGCGCTGGCCTGGCCCTGGCCCTTGCACGCCCGCGCCCAGTTCGCGTAGTGGCCCTCCTCGATGCGGGGCAGGCTCGGCGCGGGCCGATTGGGCAAGAAATCCCTCATCGCGCTCTCCGGGATCAGGCGCGGCGAATCGCCGTAGACACCGCAGGCCAGCATGCCCTTAGATCCTTTCAGCAGCGCCCCGCCCTCTTTGCCGCCGAGGATGCGCCCCGCCTCCAGCTGCGGGGGACGCGGGGGCCTGAGCCCATCATACCAGGTGAGCTTCACCGGTGGCCTGTCGCCCTTTGCGGGAAAACGGAACGTCACGATCGAGGCCAGTGGATGCGTGTCCGGATTGATGTCCAGCGATGTCGCATCGACACTCTCGGGAAGGCCCAGATCCAGCGCCCACACGACCGGATCCAGGGTGTGGACGCCGCGGTCGCCCATCATGCCATTGCCAAAATCCCACCACGCGCGCCACGTGCGGGGATGATAGGCGGGATGGTACGGCCGATGCGGCGCCGGCCCGAGCCAGAGGTCCCATTCCAGACCTTCCGGCATGGGGGGCGCGTCGTCCTGGCGCCTCATCCACTTCGGGCTCCAATTCGCGTGCCCGGGGGGGTGATAGGAAAGGCTGCACCACGCGTCCACCTCGCGGATCTCGCCCAGCGCCCCCGCCCGAACCCACTCGTAGATCAGGCGCGCGCCCTCGCCCGAGTGCCCCTGGATCCCGAGCTGGGTGCGGACCTTCGTCTCCGACGCGATGTGCGCCAGCGCGCGCGCCTCGCGCACGTCGTGGGTCAGCGGTTTCTCGCAAAAGACATGCTTGCCCGCCCGCATCACCGCCGCCGCGATGACCGCGTGCGTGTGGTCCGGCGTGCCGATCAGCACCGCGTCGATGCCCTTCTCCTTCTCGAGCATCTCCCGGTAATCCTTGTAGCGCTTTGCGCCAGGGAATCTCTCGAAGGCCTTCGCCGCGTACGCGTGATCCACGTCGCACAGCGCGACGATGTTCTCCTCCGCCAAGTTCTGCAGATCGCGGAACCCCTGACCGCCCACGCCAATGCCGGCGATGTTCAGTTTCTCGCTCGGGGGTGTTTGGCCGGACGCCGCGATGACATGCCTCGGCACCACCTGAAATAGCCCCGCGGCCGACGCCGCGCTCAAGAAATGCCGCCGGCTCACTGGCGCAGACGCATGCATTTGCACGACTCCGATGATACGCAAGCGGATGCCCCATCGCAACCATGATGTGGGGCGATGGCGGGCCATTTCCATTGACGCTTCCGGCGCCCCAAGCGCAACTTATCTTCGGCTCGACCATGGCCGGGCCGGACTTATGGGAGAGAGCATGGATTGGCGTTTGGCATTCAAGCGGCTGGCATGGGTCGCGATCTACGCCACCGCCATGGGGTTGCTCGAGGCGATCTGCGTGATCTACCTCCGCAAGATCTACCCGGTCGCGACGAACTATCCCATACCCCCGCTGGATGAGATGGGAATCGAGGTGATCCGGGAGGTTTGCACCATCACGATGCTGATGGCTGTCGGATGGCTCGGCGGTTCCAACTTTCTGACGAGGACCGCGTGCTTCTTCTACGCGTTTGGCATCTGGGACATCCTGTACTATGTCGGCCTGCGGTGGCTCAACGATTGGCCCACGGGCCCCTTCGAATGGGACTGCCTCTTCTTCATCCCGAAACCTTGGTACGGCCCCGTCTTGGCCCCCGTGCTGATCAGCGCGTATTTCTGCCTCTCTTGCATCCTGATCTACTGTCGGGAAGCTTGGGGCCGACCCGTTCGCCTCACGGCAACGTTGGTCCTGAGTCAACTCATCGCATTCGGGATCTGGTACTGGTCCTTCGTGAAAGACGCCGATCGGATCTCGGCCGAGGGATTCGAGGGCATGACCTACTCCTGGCAGCTCTTCGCGGCGGGGGCGTTCGTCGCATGCGCCGGCGTGCTGCTGAACCGAGGTCGCGCAAAGACCGCGCTGCCCCCGCCGCTACCACCGCCGCCCAAAGAAATACCCGAGGCGTTGGGTGCGCCCGATCGCTAATCGAGGGTCCCGAGAAATCCGGCGATCCGACTCCGCCCTGGTCGCAAAAGCGCCCCGGCCGGCCGATGACGCTCAGCATCATCGGCACGGTATGCCCGCAGGGCCTCGACAGATTCATGAGACTCAGCCTTGCCCCCATCGGCTCTGAGCGCGCTCTTCCATCCAGTCACACACCTGGGCCACATCACGGTCGAGTGATTTCTATACGATAGAACTTGTTTAACTCGACCGCGTTTCGGTCGATGACAGTCCTTTCAGCCCCAACGTCGCTGACGTTGATGTTCGTCAGCGCCATCCATCCTGCGCCATTGGACAGATTCGTGGAAAACTGAGGCGCATAATCCCGATCGGTCCACCGCGGGCTGAAAGTCAACTTCTTCTGCTGCGGTTGGCCGGGCACAGTGGCGATGTCCAGGCAAAAGACTGCCGCGGCGTTGGTCGGATCCAAGCCGGCAACGAACTTGAATTCGTTGTTCTGGCCGGTGCCGAAAGTGTCTACCTCTGGTGCGGCGGCGGGATTGTTCGTGCTGCCGAAGTATTGGATCTGCCAATAAGCGAACGGGGTGACGACGCTGACACTTACCGGAACCGATTCGGTGATGTTACCCCCGTTGTAGAACAACCGGGCATTCAGTGAGTACGCTCCGGGACTCACGTTAGACCACGTGGAGACATAAGGAGGCGTCAGGACTTCGCCGATCAGATTCGACGTGGCGCAGAGGAACCGGACCTTGTCGATCATCGTGCCATTCGAGGCCACATTCGCCACCAGGTTGATCGTGGCCGGCGCCGCGAAAACTTGGCCCCCGGTCGGCGAGGTCAGCGCGACCGAAGGCGGGGCACCAAGGGTCACACTGATGACCTGGCTCGTGGTCGCGCCGTAGGCATTATTGATGACCACATCATACAGTGCAGTTCCGGGGGGACCCCCATTGGTGAAGACACAGGAGCTGTTGGTGGCAGCGCTGATGGGCGTGCCGCCAAGGCGCCACTGGTATGACACCGCGGCGGGGCTGAGGACATCCACGCTCAAATTCGAGCTCCCGCCGCAGGGCAGAAAGAAGTTCGCGCTGAGATTGGTGATGACTGGCGCGACCCCGGCATACGGCAGTCCGAAGCCGTTGGTGGCGGCGGCGTACATGATCGCGATGTCGTTCGAGCTCAAGGCCCGGCGCCAGAAGGCGAAATCGTCCATCATGGCGGTGCCGGTCGTCCAACTTCCGCGAGTCCCGGCGCCCGTGCCATCCCGGGCGATGTTCACAGGCAGGTTATCCCCGTCAATATTCACGCCCGACGGGTACATCGCCAGATTGGTCGCCTGGACACCATCGATGTAGGCGAAGCAGGTGCGCGTGCCTTCGCGCTGGAAGACGACCGCGAAGTGATGCCACCCATTGGTGAGAGACGCTCTGGTGGAGTCGTAATCACGTGAATTGGCGTTGGATTCCTTGAAGTTCATCTGGAAGAAACCCGAACTGGATGTGCCGGGCCCCGAGGCGAGCGCCCAGCCGGTGTTCGTATTCTGCGACCAGTCCTTATTCGCCGCGAAGATTGGCTCCCCGCTGTATGAGCCTGGAGGGATCTTCGCCCAGAAAACGACGCTGAAACTGTTGGAGTTACCAGACGAATCATTCTTGAAATGCAGATCTGGGCTCAGGCCGAACGAAAGGAAGGCCGAATTGGTCAGGACATAACCCGCCCCCAAACGACCGGTCGCGCGGCTGTTTATGTTCGACTGCGCAGGGTGGTTCCCGCGGCCAGAGTAATCGAGGAAATCACTGTCGAACGGAAGATATGCAACCAGGTTGGATCGCAAGGCGCTCAAAGGCAGATCCACCCAGATGGTGATGGTCGCATCGGCATAGTTGCCGCCCGAGTCGGCCACGCGGACCGTGAACGTATTTGAACCGACATCGCCGGGCAATGGCATGCCCGAGGTCGCGCCGTCGGCGGCGACACTCAACCAGGCCGGACCGCTGAGCTTCGAATAGGTGAGCACGTCATTCATGTCGGGGTCCATCGCGGCACCGGCCAGCGAGCCGCCATAGGCGGTGCCAACGCGCGCGTCGGCGACGTTCGGGGACGTGAACGTCGGTGGGTGGTTGGTGCCGCTCACGGTTATTTCGCCCTCCGGGCCAAAACCCCTCCATGCGCCGTTGGCATATGCCTGGATGCGGTAGGCATAAACGCCGTTCGTCCTGCCCGATATAACGTAGGAATTGGTCGCCACGTTGCTGTCCAGGGAGGTCCAGTTCCCGTAGCCTGCGATCTGAGTGCCGGTGATAGAGATGTCGTCCACGGCAAACCCCCTCGAGGGATAACTCGTCCAGCCGCTGGCATACTCGATGTCGGCGACAAAACGGATGATGCACTGGTCACCGTCGCCAATGCCCGCCGCGGTGATCGCGGAATAGTCATACGTGCGCAGCGACCAGGTATCGATGTAGCCGTTATACGTTCCGAGCGCATGCCAAGTGTCCCCGTCATCATTCGAGATCTCGCAGTTCAGGTATCCATTGTCCGTCGAAATGTGCGATTTCACGTAGAACGAAATTGCCGTCCCGGTCGTAACCTTGAACGGTTTCCGCATGATCAAGTGGTGAACAGGCGCGTCCGCATTCTGCATGGCGTAACTGTAGGAACCCAAATGACTGGCGTTGGTGGCCATTCGCCGCACCATGCCACCGACGTACCAGTTCGCGTACATTGCGTCCTCGTCCTCTGCGCCATCCGAAAAATCGGTGAGGGTAGCCAGCGAACCTTCTTGGACCTCGTACTTGGTGGCCGCGGAAGCTGCACGCCAGGCGAGCGTATATTCCAGGGGTAATGCGTAGCCGGTGGGGGCAGAGGGTCTGAATGTGGTGGCATTGAGCGTCATGTTGCTTCCTGCGTCGGAAAAGTTGTCCAGTGCGTTGTACGTATAGGACGCCGCATCGTTGGTGCGCGAGTAGAAGGCGCCGGCCTGATAGAGCATCGCGCTGGTATTGCTGTTGCCGGTCTGGTCGCGGAAGCCGCCAGAAAGCCCGCCGGTGCCTGTCCAGACATCACCCGCCTCTGAAGCGTTTGTCTTGGCGCCGAGGGAGTCGTCACCATCGGCCTCCTCGATCTTCACAGCCGGATGGGGCCATGTGCCCAGGTCGTTATTGAGGCTCTTGCCGTCCACGTGGTAGATGATCATGCCGGGATAGATCTGGGACGCATTGTCGAAGCCCACTTTCGCGCGATTCTCGATAAGGAAGTACTCGCCGTTGGAGACCCCGTCGCGCAACATCCCGACTATCGGATTGTCCTCGGCGCACGGCAGTAAGATGCCGGTCTTGGAATGGATCTGGACGGGCCGCGCAAATCCAAGAAAGGTCTTGCACCAGGCGCTGAGATGCCCCGGGCGGTTGCCGCTGGAACCGTTCCACGATGCGCCAGACATCAGACACCAATTGCCCAGGCCTTTGGTCAGCGCGCTGTAGTCATAGAGATCGGGCAGGCCGAAGAAATGTCCCAGTTCGTGGCATGGCGTGCCGATGCGAACGATGTTGCTGCCGCTGCTACCCCGCAGCGCCGCATCGGTCTGATAGCGATACATTTTGACGCCGTTGTTCGTCGCCACGCTGCTCAGCGACCCTCGATGCGACCAGATGGACGCGTCGGGAGCACCGCTGGCTGCTTGATCGTAACCGGAATGGACGACCGTCAGGCAGTCCACCCATCCGTCCCCGTCCATGTCGCCTTGCGAGAAATCGAATCCCGCATCCGCGGCGGCCGCAATTGCGTCGGCCACCATCTGCTTCGGATTCGCGTCTGGATGGCCCGTCCCATAATAGGCTTCCTCGCGCGGCAACTCCACCCATGGCGTGACCACCGACTCCAAAGCCAGTTTGCCGTATGAGACTTCCTTGTAATAGTCCTTAACCGATCCTGCCGCCCCATCGGTGGAATAGCTTATCTGGTTAAAAAGGTTGTAATACTGGTTAGTGTCCACGAGGCCGAAACCGGAAGAAACGGTGCTGTTGACGGCATCCCAGTGGTCCAAGAAGCACGCAAGGATGACGATGTTTTTGGCTGTCTTGGTTCCCGAAACCGGCATCGGCGGCTTTGGCAGTTCCAATTGGACTTGTGATGAATCGGGCACCGACGCCGATGCAGCCGCTGGTTCCACACCGAGCTGCTGCCGGGCTTTCTGGATCTGCTCATGCAACAGCCTGCGATTTGGGAGATCATGTTTCCTGATGCCGAGCCGCGCCGGTTCGGCCGTGCCAATCCGCGCGGCCGGGATGGCACGAAACTCCGCCTTGTCAGCCGCCGGTCTTGCGAATTTCCAGTACCCATCGGTCGGGTCTTTGATGATCGCATAACCATCCTCCGTCTCATGCCAGGAAAAGAATTCATCCCCACGCAAACGCATGCGGAACGTCACCCCATCCGGTTGGCGAACCTCCCATGCCTCCGGGTTGGCCGGAACCGCGAGCGCCTGCTGGGCCGACCCCAAACCCCACCACGTGGCTAGGCCCAGAAACAACCACGCAAGATCCGTTCGGCACAACCCCGGCCACCAGTATCGAATCATGGAGACCACCGTTGTCAGGGCGCGAAAAGGTGCTTTGTCTGCTCCTTTCAGTCCACCACTATTCCTGATTTGGGAGTCTGCGCCGCGCCCCTTGAGTGACCTGCCCTCCCCGCTCTCGAAAACGTCGCGGCTCAAACCTCCCCGCATAATAAATAATATAGCAGCCGCGCGCACGCAAGGCGAGCGCAACCGCCCAGCACGCGATCCCATGTGCAGGGCTTTTCGTTATTCGACAGCAACCTGTCGAAGTTCAGCCTTTAGGCTGAATCGGGCACGAAACAGGCTGGCCGCGCCGCCGGCGCCCGAGGGCGCCGCATCATTCATGAGAAAACTCGACGCCCGCTGCCGCCTGATACAGGCGGCCCACAAGACTTGTGGGGCGTCTCTGCGAGACGCCAAACGCGTGGGAAGTTTCTGGCAGCGCCTGGATCCCTGGGGGAACGCCGGACCCATCTCGGGCCGCTTCCACCGGATCCGGATGGCCGCTATCGCCGGGGGGCATCCACCTCCGCTCCCGCAACACCGCGCACATCGATCGGCCCGCGCACATCGAAACCCTCGTCGGCGCCGGCGCCATCTGCCCCATGGAGATTGGCGCGCGAGACCCTGTTGTCGCGCACCACCAGATCGCTCGCGCAGCGCGCCCATATGCCCGCCAGCGCGCAGCCATTAATCGCGTTCTCCTCGATCGTGATGCCCCGATTATCGGCGGCCAAGGGGATCGGGGCCCGCGCTTTTTCCTTTCGCGCGAAAACGCTGATCGCCCCGAGCGTGCATGACGATGGCCGCCACATGTCCGGAGATAGCCCGCAGTCCTCGATGCGGTTGCCCCGGACCACGACGTCCTCAACCCATCCCGCCTCGCGCCAGAAGACGTATTCTGGGCCGAGCGATATCGCCGCCTGCTTGATCCGGCGGAAGAGGTTGTTCTCGATAACGCCATCCGCGGCCATGATCCGGTTCCCGCGCCCGCGGTGGTCTGCGAACTCGCAGTCGCGGATCGTAAACCCCGGCGCCGATGAAGCCGACAGGTCGATCGCATCGCCTTCGACAGCGGAGAGCGGCTTCGCCACGTTCAGCGCAAAGACCGCGCCACGACCTTTGACGCTCCGCGGCCAATAGGCCTCGATGCGACCCTGAAACTTGGGATCCGGCTTCGGTTCCCATCGAAATGAGGCGATCGGAGCGGACCCCGCGACGGCATAATTTCCCGCCTTGAGCCATCGCGCCGGATCGCCGGGGGCCACGACCCATTCGGCGGATTCCCGGGCGAACGGCCATCCGACCCTGAATTCGGTCGGACTGACGACCGCGAGAACCAGAAACGTGAATCCATGGAGGTTGACGGAGTCATCGCCCATGAAGGTAAAATGGCATCGTTCCAACGTTGGCCCGCGTCGGGCGTACGCATAATTAAAAGCATCCGCGCACGTGGACATCAGGCGGGGCTCCGTCGCTCCGGGCGGCACTGGGCCGGGACGCACATCGTAGCTGAAGCGGTTGTCCCCGCGCATGTATCGCCCCAGCACGGCGCAGCCCGGTGCGGCAAGAAACGTGACGCCTTCGACGCGCACGTCCTCGCACCGGTCGAAGCGGATCCCTCCGCCGTCGCGCTTGTTGAGCACGATCCGATCCCCCGGCTCAAGCGCCTCGAAATCATCCTTTCTCCCCCCGAACTCGATCCTCCCGCGCCGCGGGTCCAGCGCCACCACCCGGCGCGCATAGATGTCCGGCGCCCCCTCCTTCCACCGGACGCGTTTCGCCTCGAAGGCGTGGATGTGCGTGACCAGATAATCCTCCGACAACGAGGGATATCCATCGTGCACGCGAAACTCGCAGGTGCGGTCCTCCGCCTGCTTTGAAATGATCGTGCCCTGCGTGAAGGGCAGCGGGTCGGAATCGATGGCGAAACCCCGGAAGGTCAGGTTGCTGCAATCGTAGACCTGGATCGCGGTCCCCTTCGTGAAACCCAGGACAAGTGTTGTCCTATCCCCTCGCACATCGAGATCTCGCGCGCCCCGGATCCGCAACGGCGCCTCCAGCCGCACCGCCCCCGGTGGCAGCGCCACCTCGCGCGCGTGGCTCCGGATCGCGTCATCGATCTGCCCCTGGATCTCCGGAATCCCTGCCGCCGCCAGCGCCGGAACCCACGGGCACAGAAAGCATAGAATGCGGATCTGGAGCGGCGGCCGTCTTCTCACTGGACTCAATTCTTATGTCGTGTGTCGCTTGGTTCCGACCCTGTCGCCGGGAGGGCCCGCGGCCTCGCGGGCCGGGTCGACCCAGGAACCGCGCGTCCGGTGGGACGCGGACGCCGGGGCCGGCGTCCCTCCCCGGATCGGACCGGGGTGCCTTCCTTGTTCAGATTCATCTGAAATACTGCACTGGTTTGCCGCGTCCGCGCGGCCGTCACGCGGGGGACGCATCAGCGCAGCGCTCCCGCGGCGCGCGACCCGCCCACCAGAGCCCCAGCACGCCGATCGCCACGCCTGCGAACAGCAGCAGCCACGAGTAGCTGACCCCCTCATACTTGTGCTCCGCGATCCACTCCGTGTCCTTGACGAAAGACCAGTACCACACCACCGCGGTCAGGCCCTGAACGATGATCGCCCCCGCGGACAAACGGACCGGCCTGCCCCGGATCTCGCGCGCGTGGAGCCAGCAGCAGCCAAACACGAAATATAGGCTGATCAGCACCGGTGCCAGCACCGGGCCATACCAAGGCTTCGGTATCAGGAACAGGCAATCCCACGTCAACAGGGAATCCGGCCAGCCCGCCAGCCACCACAGGCCCACGTAATACAGGATATCCCAGATGCCAAAGGTATAGAAGAAGCACGCCACGCGCGACCGGCCGTTGATGCCCGTCAGCCACGCCACGCACACCAGCATCACGATGGTGCATGCCTCCCGGATAATCTCGATGCGCCCGTGTTCCTGGGGAAGCGTCGTAAGTTCGGCATCCATCGGCAGAAGCCTCCGCAGATAGATGACGCAGATCGCCTCCAGCAATCCCATCGCGATCCCAAACGCGCCCAGCCAGGCCAGCCTTCGCCATATGGAGCGCGAGTCGGGAATCGATCGGTCCACCGCCATGGCGCGGGATCATCCCCCGCCGATCTCACGCCCTCAAGAGAAAATCCGGTTGCTTCGCCGCGCGGGGCCAACGGTGGCTAGCCCTTTGCAGCCACGCGATGTCGCCATTAAATTGGTATCATGCCGTCGCCACCGCGCGTCCGTCTGCTGATGTGCCGACCCGACTTCTTCGAGGTTCGGTATGTGATCAACCCCTGGATGGACGGCAACGTCGGCCGCTCGGCGCAGGACGCTGCGCGCTCGCAGTGGCAGGCGCTGCATGGACGGCTGGGCGAGGTGGCACAGGTCGAGCTGATCGAGCCGCGCCCGGGCCTGCCGGACATGGTGTTCACCGCGAACGCGGGGGTCACCTTTGGCAATCGCGCGATCCTGGGACGCTTCCTTTACCGGGAGCGGCAGCCGGAGGAAGCCCATTTTCGGGAGTGGTTCACCGGACTGGGGTTCGATGTGTTCGAGATGCCCCCGGATCTGCCTTTCGAGGGCGCGGGCGACGCGCTGCTGGATCGCGAGGGCGGCTGGATGTGGATCGCGTATGGGTTGCGCACCGAACTTGACGCCCATCCGCTGGTGGCACGCTGGCTGGATGTCGAGGTGTGCTCGCTGCGGCTTATCGATCCGCGATTCTATCACCTCGACACGTGCTTTTGCCCGCTGGAGGGCGGCTGGCTGATGTATCATCCGCCGGCCTTCGACGCCGCCTCCAACCGCCTCATCGAGGCGCGCGTCCCATCGGAGCGCCGCATCCCGGTCTCCGCGGCCGATGCCGCCCATTTCGCGTGCAACGCCATCAACATCGGCCAGCGCATCTTCCTCAACCACGCCAGCCCCGAACTCAAGGCGGCGCTCGCCGCGGCGGGCCACGAGGTCGTCGAGACCCCGCTGACCGAATTCATGAAGGCGGGTGGGGCCGCGAAATGCCTTGCCCTTTGCGTGGGCGAACCGCGCCCTTCGCGCGCCAGCGCGGCCTGCGAGGTGCAGTCCGATTCGGTGCATCTCGAGGGTCACTTGCTCGACTCCGGCCTGCTGGATCGCGCGCTCGATGTCATCGTCGATGGGGGCGGCAGCTTCCGCGTCATGGAATTCCGCCTGGGCCGACAACGGCAGAGCACCTCTCGGGCCGAAATCCACGTCTCCGCACCATCCTCAGACGCGCTCGGCAAGCTGATGGCTCGGCTCGCCGATCTCGGCGCCACGGCGGTGCCACGAGAGGAGGCCGACGCGCAGCTCGAAACCGTCACCGGGACGGGCGTGGCCCCGGAAGATTTCTATGCGACCACCATCTATCCGACCGAGGTGCGTGTGGGCGGACGGTGGATCCCCGTGCAGGACCAGCGCATGGACGGCGTCGTCGTGATCCGCGGCGAGGGCGATTCCGCCGAGGCGCGCTGCACGATCTTCCGTCGCCTCGAGCCGGGCGACCGTGTCGTGATCGGCGGGGCGGGCATACGCCGGGTGCGCAGGGTGGAAACGCGGGAGGATCGCCCGGCGATCGCGGCGGACTTCGCGTTCATGGGCGAGCGCGTCTCAAGCGAGCGTCGCGTCGGGCTCGCAGTCGAGCGGGTGGCGTGGCAGATGCACCAGATCCGTGGCCAGGGCGGGCGGATCGTCGCGGTGGCGGGCCCGGTCGTCGTGCACACCGGCGGGGCTGATCGCCTGGCATGGCTGGTGCGCGAGGGCTACGTGCAGGCACTCTTGGCGGGAAACGGCCTCGCCGTCCACGACATCGAGCAGGCCATGTTCGGCACATCCCTGGGGGTCGATGCCCGCCTGGGCGCCGGCGTGCGCGGCGGCCATCGCAATCACCTCCGGGCCATCAACGCGATCCGCCGCTGCGGCGGCATCGCACAAGCCGTTCGGCAGGGCGTCCTTGAGAGCGGGATCTTTTACGAATGCATCCGCCGCGATGTGCCGTTCGCGCTGGCGGCCTCGATCCGCGACGATGGCCCTCTTCCAGACACGCTCACCGACATGATTCGCGCCCAGGACGAGTACGCCCGCCACATAAAAGGCGCCGACATGATCCTCATGCTCGGCTCGATGCTCCACTCCATCGGCTCGGGCAACATGACCCCCGCCGGCGTCAAGATGGTCTGCGTCGATATCAACCCGGCCGTGGTTACGAAGCTCGCCGATCGCGGGTCGGTATTGTCCTCGGGGGTCGTGGCGGACGTGGGCTCGTTCCTGAGCCTGCTGGTCGAGCGATTGCGCCACATGGAAAGCGGGCCGATGTTATATCGGGCCGATGAACCCATGGCAGTCTGAGATTGAATCCTGGGGCCGCGAGATCCTCGCGCGGATGCAGGGGGAGACGCCGCGCATCTTCGAGCGCCGGGGCCTCGCGGGGCGACTGCTCGACTGGTCGATGCGCGACGATGCGCTCAAGGTCCAGCTCTTCCGATTGGTGGATGTCCTTCCCACTCTGGCCTCGTCCCGCGATGTGGCGCGGCACGTCCGCGAGCACCTCGCCGACGGAAACGGCGCGTCCCCGGCATTGCTGCGATGGGCCGCCCGCCTTTCACCGGCCGCCCCGTGGGCGACGGCCGCCGCCGCGCGCCGGGGCGTGGCCCAGATGGCCCGCATGTTTATCCTCGCGCCCGATCCCGCCTCCGCGCTGCCCGGGCTCCGCGCCATGCGCGAGCGCCGCATCACCTCGACCATCGACCTGCTCGGCGAAACCGCCGTCAGCGAGGCCGAGGCCGACCGCTATCAGGCACGCTATGCCGAACTGCTGGACACCTTGGCCGGCGAGGCGCGCGGCTGGCGGCACATCCCGCAGATCGATCGCGATGATCGCGACGAACTGCCGAAAGTGAATGTCTCGGTGAAGCTCTCCGCCCTTTGCCCGCAGATCCGCCCGACCGATCCAGAGGGCACGATGGATCGCCTCGCGGTACGGCTGCGCCCCCTGCTGCGCCAGGCCGCCGGCGTTGGCGCGGCCATCACGTTCGACATGGAGAGCACCGCCCTCAAGGATCTCACCCTCGGGCTTTTCAAACGCCTGCTGGATGAGGCGGAATTTCGCGACTACCCGCACGCCGGCATCGCGGTGCAGGCCTACCTCCGCGACTCGGAGAGCGACCTGCGCGACCTGATCGCCTGGGCCCATTCCCGCGGGCGCCGCATCGCCGTGCGCCTCGTGAAGGGCGCCTATTGGGACCACGAGACCACGCTCGCGCGGCAGCGCGGCTGGCCGGTGCCGGTGTTCGAGAGAAAATCCGAAACAGATGCCAATTATGAGCGGCTCGCGCGGCTCGTGCTCGAGAATCGCGCGCACGTCGCCCCCGCCTTCGCCACGCACAACGTCCGTACCATCGCCGCGTGCATCGTGGCGGCCGAAAAGGTCGGCGCCGACCCCAGCAGCTATGAGTTCCAAATGCTCTACGGCATGGCGGAGCCCATCAAGACCGCGCTCATCGGCATGGATCGCCGCCTGCGCGACTATTGCCCGATCGGCGAAATGCTGCCCGGCATGAGCTACCTCGTCCGACGCCTGTTGGAGAATACGTCCAACGAGGGCTTCCTCCGCGCCGCGTTCGGCACCCATGTCCCGGCAAGAGAACTCCTCCACGACCCCGCAGAGGCCCCGCCCCCGCCCGGGCCATCAGCCCCCGCGGCCAAGGAGAGCGCATTCCACAACGAGCCGTTGACCGATTTCAACCGCGCCGAAAATCGGCGCGCGATGGCCAAGGCCCTGGAAGCCGTTCGCGGCGAACTCGGGCGCGAATACCCGATTCAGGTCGGCGGCACGGCGATGCGCACGAATGAGACGATCGTCTCCATCAATCCGGCCCGCCCATCTGAGGTGATCGGCCGCGTGGCCCGCGCGGGAATCGCCGAGGCCGACGCAGCCATAGCCGCGGCGCGCGCCGCCTTTCCGAGGTGGCGCCACACGCCCATCGCCGAGCGCGCCCGCGTGCTCGAGCGCGCGGCAGAGCTGCTGCGGCACGAGCGGTTCCGCTTCGCCTCCCTCGAGGTCTTCGAGGCCGGAAAGAACTGGACCGAGGCCGATGCCGACGTGGCCGAGGCCATCGATTTCTGCAACTTCTATGCGGAGGAAATGCGCCGACTCGGAGGCTCGCGCCACGAGGTTCCCGGCGAGGAAAGCATCCACCATCACGTGCCCCGCGGCGTCGCGGTGGTGATCGCGCCGTGGAATTTCCCATTGGCCATCCTTTGCGGGATGAGCGCCGCCGCGCTGGTCGCCGGCAACTGCGTGATCCTCAAGCCCTCCGAGCAGACGAGCGTCACCGCGGCGTGGTTCATGGACGTGCTCCGCCGCGCGGGCGCACCGCCCGGCACCGTGGGTTTCCTCCCCGGCCCCGGATCGCTCATCGGCGAGCACCTCGTGCGCCACCCCGACGTGGACATCATCGCGTTCACCGGCTCGCGCGAGGTCGGGCTGCGCATCTGGGAGGCCGCCGCCCACACCGCCCCCGGGCAGGCGAACCTCAAAAAGGTCGTCTGCGAGATGGGCGGCAAGAATGCGATCATCGTCGATGCCGATGCCGACCTCGACGAGGCGATCCCCGGCATTCTCCATTCGGCCTTCGGCTACCAGGGCCAAAAGTGCTCCGCGCTCTCGCGCCTGATCCTGCTCGACTCGATCCATGACCGCGCGCTGGGCCGACTCGTCGAGGCCGCGCGCAGCCTCGCCGTCGGCCCAGCCGAACTCCCGGGCACGGTCGTCGGCCCCCTGATCGACCGCGCCGCTTTCGAGCGCGTGCGCGGATGGATCGCGCGCGGCAAGCAAGAGGCCCGCCTGGCATTCGAGGGAAACGTGCCCACAGGCGACGGTTACTTTGTGCCCCCGGTCATCTTCGCCGACGTTCCGCCATCGGCGGGCATCGCGCGGGAGGAGATCTTCGGACCCGTGCTCTGCATCCTCCGCGCACGTGACCTCTCGGAGGCCATCGCTCTCGCCAACGCCACCGAGTACGCGCTCACCGGCGGCATCTACTCCCGCAGCCCAGGCCACATCGCGCGCGCCACCGCCGAACTCCAGGTCGGCAACCTCTACATCAATCGCCCCATCACCGGCGCCCTCGTCGGCCGCCACCCGTTCGGCGGCTTCAAGATGTCCGGCGGCGGCACCCAGGCCGGCGGCCCCGAATACCTCACCCACTTCCTCTTCCCCCGCACCGTCTCCGAAAACCTCGTCCGTCGCGGATTCGCACCCGACCGCTCCCCCACCCCCCCCTCACAATCCTAGGCCTGGGATCTCACTGCAGCGTTTGGGGTCACACCTGCGGCGTTTGGGGTCACATCTCGACATTGGACATTTGTTCCACTCGGACGCCGTTTTACTGGCCCTCCAGTCGCCGCGACGGCCCGCTTCAGGACGGTATCCCCCGCCAGCGGCTGCTCGAAACGCTGCAGTGCCTGTGAGACGGTGGCATAATCGGCTCCGCCGACCGCCACGGCCAGCTCCCACAGTCTCATCCCGCCATCCCGGCGGCCCAAACACAGAATAGGGGAACGGAGCCACCTCTCGACATTCAGCACAGACAGACTGGCCCCGTGGTTTTTGCCGATGAGTGTCGGCCTGGAGCTTAGATCGGTGTCACGTTTTCCGGATTGTGCCGTGCGAATCAGGCGCTAGCGTGGCTTTCATGGCTGGGTCGATCTCCGATTCGACCCGCGAGGAGGAGGAATGAGATGATGAGCTACCGTGCCCTGATAGCCCCGCTGCGCGCCGCCGCGGCCTGTGCCCTGTTGGCGTGTGCCGGTCCGCTATCCGCGGCCACGAACGTGTGGGACGGCGATGGACCGACCGGGAGCTGGGCGACCAACGCGAACTGGGTCGGGGACATCGCATTCGCGGTAAGCAACGACGTGGCTTTCTATTCGGTGGCCACCAACCTGACGACGACCCTTTCGGCCAATCGCGTGATCGCGAGCCTGCTATTCAACAACGACGCCGACAGCAACGTCACCATCTCGGGCAACGTGCTCTACGTCAACGGCGGCATCACGCTCGACCAGGACGCGGCGGGCCAGCACTACATCGCCTCCCAGATCACGCTCAGCAACAGCCAGACCTGGAACATCGACTCCACCAACGGCGGCACGCTCATGGTGGGCGCCGTCCGGCAGGCGGGAAATCGCGACCTGATCAAGACCGGCAATGGCCTGCTCCTGATCACCAACAGCGCCATCCAGGCCTCCAATTTCGTCATCCAGGCCGGCACGGTGCGATACGTCGGCAGCGCCAACGGATTTGATGACAACACCACGGTGGTGACCGTCAACTCTGGCGCCACCCTCGACAAGAATAACGTCAACACCGGCGGCGACGCCATGCGCGGCCTGCGGGGTTCTGGCATGGTCAGCAACTGGACCGGCGAACTCCAGTTGCGCCCCCAGAACAACGAGTACAACCTGTTCAACGGCATCATCACCCAGGGTAACAGCAACGCCGTTCTCCGGATTGTCCACGACTCCAACGGCAGCACCACGACCTTCGACAACAGCACCAACGCCGTCCAGGCCTTCGACGCCGAGGTCCCATTCGCCGGCCGCCTCGTCATCAACAACGGCGTGCTGGCCTTCGTCGGCGAAAACGGCTCCTACACCAACGCCACCGGTCGCCATGAAATGGGCCAGAACAACCGCGCCACGCGCCTAACCACGCTGCTGCTGGACAGCTCCGTGAGCAACCAGATCAACAACGACCGGATCAACGACAACGCCTCCTTCCTGCTCAACTTCGGCTCCCAGATCAAAATCGTCGGCAACAGTTACACGAACACCACCGAGACCCTCGGCTACATCACCAACGCCGAGGGACGCGCGATCATCACCGTGGACCCCGGCTCCGGCGGCAGCACGGTGCTCACCGCCGCGGGCTTCACCAACTCCAACTTCGGCCGGGCCGCCCTCATCCGCGGCGACAACCTCGGCGCCGCCGATGGCCCGGGCGTCGGCCAGTTCAAGATCACGGCCGCCCCGGTCCTCTCGCACTCCGGCACCGGCGACCAGATCGGGATCGTGCCTTTCATGTCCGGCGACACCAACGCCAACGGCCTGGGCTCCGGGCTGGTGACCTACGACCCGACCACCGGCGTCCGACCGCTCACCGCCGCCGAATTCACCAACACCTTCGCCGTGGACCGCAACGTCAAGCTCTCGGCCAATGATTCGATCTCGGCCAACACCAGCATCCGGGCCCTGCACCTCGAGGGCGCCGACACGACCGCCAGCCTCAACGGCAACAACCTGCGCGTGGACAGCCAGGCGATCTTCGTGGGTGGGGACAGCACCCTGCAGGGCGGCACCGTCACCTTCGGCACCAACACCACCGTCACCACGCCGGTCGGCTACATCCACGTCGTCTCGAACCTCACGCTCAATAGCTCGATCGTGAACAACGGCGGCACGGCCCCCGGCACCATGGTCACCTTCACCGGCCCGGGCAATGTCTACATCGGTGCCACGCAGGCCTATTCCGGCAACACCTACGTCTTCGGCGGCGCGAGCATCATCCCCACCGTCTCCGACGTCCTGCCCGACACCGCCGTCTTCGCACTCGACGAGGGCAACCTCATCCTCAATACCGGCATCAAAGACACCATCGGTGCCCTCCGC
>Ga0209717_1001621_pt1 | contig 23634 bp, 24 predicted proteins | sample AD_UKC048_MetaG_FD_184418 | JGI IMG/M metagenome (GOLD analysis project Ga0209717, IMG submission 184418) | Active sludge microbial communities of municipal wastewater-treating anaerobic digesters from USA - AD_UKC048_MetaG (SPAdes) (version 2) | ecosystem: Engineered > Bioreactor > Anaerobic >... | reverse complement strand
TACTTTTGCCTTAAAGACTTCATCGTGTTTTTTTCTCATAGCGGACCTCCTGTGTCCTTAGATTTTACTACAGGAAATCCACCTTAAAAAGTGTTAAAATACAGTCCTAAAAAGCTAAGCCATTATATACCCATAAAACTGCCTTTTTCGTTCAGTATTTTAATAAGCTCCGGTGCCAGTTTTTCAGCGCTTCTTTCGCCGAAATTTATAAGGTCTTCCTTTTTATGAATATCAAAAGGCCCGACACCCAAAATTTCCGGTGTAATTATAAAATCAGCCGCGCCGTCTCTGCCTTCCTTATACTTTTCCATATTTAAAATAGCAACCTGCCAGCTTCTCCAGAGCAGGTTGAAAACATCCCTGTGTGCCGTAATATCCGTCCTGTTTCCGGCAAGCACATCAACAGCTATCACAAAATCAGCTCCCATTTCCCTTGCCGCTTCCACCGGAAGGTTGTCAATCACCCCTCCGTCCACATATATATTCCCGCTGATAACAGCAGGGGTAAAAATGCCGGGAATGCTGCAGCTGGCCCTTATTGCCGGCGCAATGGGGCCTTCTTTTATTATTTTACCTTTTGCCGTTACAAGGTCGGTAACAACAGCCGCAAACTTTATCTTAGTATCCTGTATTTTTTTAACCTTAAAATGTTTGTTAATATACTGCTCAAGTTTTTCAAGGTCAACAAGGCCTTCTTTGGGAATGGTAAGCGATGCAATGTCGGTCCATTTTAAGTCCAGCGCCAGCTTAATAAACTCTTCGGCGGTAAATCCGGATGCTATGCCACCGCCCACAAGGCTGCCCACGCTTGTTCCCGTAATAATATCAGGTTTAATCCCGTATTTTTCAAGAACCCGCAGGACGCCAAGGTGCGCGTAACCGTACGCGGCTCCGCCGCTTAATGCAAGGCCTAATTTCATTGTATTCCCCTTTTAACTTTAATTATATCTTCCTTTTAAGGCCAAGATCCTGGCATACGTGCTCTATTATTTCAAAATCTATCCGTTCCCTTTTCATCAGGTAAGCTTCCAGCAGAGCGTTATCGCAGATGGTATTGATAAGGCGCGGAGTGCCGCCGGCATATTCAAAAATTGCGTCCAGCGCCATGTCGGAAAAAATATTATTTTCATTTCCCGCCACTTTCATGCGGTGATTGATATAATTTATGGTGGTGGACCTTTCAAGTTTGCGCAGTTTGAACTTTATGGCTATCCTCTGCTCCAAAGGCGGATCAAGCGCTATGTTCTGCTCCAGTTCCGGCATTCCTATAAGAACCAGAGTCAGAAGTTTTCTGCCCGGCACTTCCAGGTTTAAAAGCCCCCTGAACTCTTCAAATATTTCCTTTGTTTTTAACATATTTGCTTCGTCAATCAGTATAACCGCCCTCTTCCCCTCTTCATAGATGGAAAGAAGCCTTTCATACAGCTGCGGAAGCAGTTCTTCTTTTTTCTCAGCCGGATTTTTTATCCCTATCTGAAAAGCTATGCGTTTTAAAAGCCACGAAGCTGTTATCTCGGAATGCACTATGACAAGAAGCGATTCCACAAAAGAATCGTCAGATTCAAGTTTTTCCAGCACCTTTCTTGCCAGCAGGGTTTTGCCGGCGCCTATATCCCCAAGCATAACGACAAGGCCTTTCATGGTTTCGGCCGCGTGCATTATTTTTACCATAGCTTCCTGATGCATCTCGCTGTCATAATAAAATCTGGAATCAGGGGCGTTTGAAAAGGGCTGTTCTGTAAGTCCAAAATACTGTTCGTAACTCAACGTTGCCTCCGGGATGAATTATTTGAAATTACCGGTTAAATTATATGTAGGAAACTTTGCTCTGTTTTTTTCCGGACTCAGAGCCTTCTTCCTTCCTGCCATGCCTGTCTTTTCTTTTCATTATCTCTTCAAGTTTCTGTTTTGCTTCCATGTTATCCGGTTCTTTTACGGTTATTTTTTTCAGTATCCTTTCGGCTTCAGCCGCAAGCCCCTGTTTTAAGAAAATATCAGCAGACATTACAGTTATAAAATCTATGCCGCCCTCGTCGGTTTCAGGAGCGCTTTCCGCGCGCGGGCTTTCTATGGAATCGCGTTTTCTTTCTTCTTCGGCGGTTTTCTTCCTTGCTTCTTCTTCTTTCTTTTTTCTTTCCTCTGTTTCATTTTTTGCCTTATCGGTTTCTTCCTTTTTCCTGTCTTCTTCCTCTTTTTTCTTTTTCTTGTCCTCTTCCATCTTTTTCATAAGTTCCTGCTGGCGTTTCTTTACATTTTCCTCTTCCTGTGCCCGCTTTTTCTTTTCAGCTTCAAGTTCTTCTGTCAGTTCTTTCTGTTTTTTCTTTACTTCTTCTTCCTCTTTTTTCTTCTTTTCTTCCTGTTCTCTTTTTCTTTCTTCTTCTTTTAACGCCGCGGCCCCGTCGTCAGGCGCGCTTTCCGGTATTCCGGCATACTGCGAATACGCCGCGTTTAATTTTTTCTTTATCTCCGGATTTCCCGGGTCAAGCACTATGGCTTTCTGAAAAAGTTCAATTCCCTCATCAAAAGAACCGCTGTTTATGAAACTTTCAGCCATTGCCAGAAGCGCGGGTATATCTTCTTTTGTCTGCTCATGCGCGGCAGGCGGCGCGTAATCTATTTTTACGTTTTCTATCGAATCCGAAGGCTTAATATGCGGCATTGCCGGCTCCGCAGCAGGCGCGACAGGAGGAAGTTCAAAAACAGGCATTTCCTGCTTCATAAACACAGGGCCCGGTTCTTTTTCCTGTTTTGGGGAAAACGGCGCGGGTTCCGGCAGCGGCGCAGAAAACTGAACCGGCTCCGGCGCGCCGGATAACTTTTTAGCCCTGCTTATTATCTCTTTATTGGCGGGGTCATTTTCTTCCGCCCTTTTATATGCCTCATTTGCCTTGTCAGGCAGGTTTTCTTTTGTATAAATATCGGATATTTTAATGAACGTATCCGCCGCTTCTTTCTTTTTCTTCATCAGCAGGTAAGTATCAGCCAGTTTCTGCAGCACTTCCAGATTTTCCGGCTCTGTTGCAAGCACTTTGTTAAGGGCTGTCACCGCTTTGTCATATTCCTGCTTCTTCGTGTAGATATTTGAAACCATTATGTATTTGGCGGCTGATTCTTTTTTCTGCCCCTTTTTAAGCATAAGTTCCGCTATCATTTCGTGCGCTTCGGTATTTTCCTCTTCCGCCTTTACTATCTTGTTATATACGGAAAGCGCCTCATCGGTCTGGCCAAGGTCGCTGTGAATATTTGCCAATATCTGCAGGGCGCCGACATGGTTTGCCTTGAACTTTAACAGCATTTCAAGCTCTTTTTTCGCTTCATCATAGACTTTTTTGTGAAACAGGGCCGCGCCCTTGAAATAGTGCGCTTCTATGCTTTTAAACTCTACGGCTTTCTGCGCGTAAAATTCCGTGCGTTCAACGTTTTTTTCTTTCCAGTAATATTCGGCAAGAAAAAGAAATTCCCTTTTCGCGTCGGAATCATTCCCTTCCCTTTCATAAATTTCGGCTATTTTTTCCCTGACCTCAATGTTGTCGGGCTGAATTTCCATTATTTTCTGGTAAATGGGAAGGGCTTTCTTGTACATCCTTTTGGTGAAATATATATCGACTATCTTTTCATAATATACAAGCGACTCTTTTTTATCCCCTTTTTGCGCGTACAGTTCGCCAAGTTTCTGGTAGGTATCAAGGCTTTCAGGGCTTATTTTCACTATTTCTTTATACGCTTCAATTGCCTTGTCTGTTTCGCCGCTTTCAATAAGCTTGTCGGCTTCGGTGTGTTTTTTTATCATTATCTGGCGTTTTCTGTCGGTCTCATTAAGCTTTGACGAATCAAGCTGGCCTATCTTTTTATAAATTACCTGCGCCTTGTCAGCCAGCCCCTGCTTTATGTGCGCTTCTGCCGCCGTCATGTATTCCTGGTAGGCAAGCTCGTCTTCGTTCTTCTTTTTATATACATCCCCAAGCATATTGTGGGTTGTAAAGTCAGTGGGGTCAAGCGCAAGCAGTTTTTTATACTCTACAATGGCTTTATCCCATCTGCCTTCCTGGGAATAAATCATAGCCATCTTTTTTATGTTTGCTTTATTATCTACCGCCATTATAACCTCTTAAATTGTTGTATCTTCAGACATGGCTGTAACCATGCCAAAGTTTAAAAATTGACAAAAAACCTGCTATTACGATTATATACCAGATAAAAATCAAAGTAAAGGCAAAGAATTTTACCGTTAAACATGGAGGGACAGATGGTCGGATGCACGGAGGGACGGAAGTAAAGGCAAAAAAACAAATTTGGAAATTCGAAATTGGAAGATTAGAAGAAAACCACAGGGGTTGGGTGTGTTTTTTCAGTACGTGCCGCGTAAGCACAGTATGTATGCGGCAGGGGCTGTTTAATGCGGCGGCGGCAAATTCGTGTGTGCCGGGAGTTTACGATTGCCAATAAATTAACATACCTGTGGATTTCAAATTTATTCGGATACAAACATACCAATTTACGGCGCGTACTGAAAAAACATACCCAATCCCTGTAAGGCGGAGGATTGATTGGAGCGAGCCTGCGAAACGGAAATCCCCGGGCTTGCTTAACGGTTTGGTAGCCGCACCCTTCAGGGTGCGTTGTTTAGATTTCGCTTCTGCTTATCTGCTTATAGCTTAATCCGCTATATTATAATCAACTTCCGCGGGCTGAAGACCCGCGTCTGCCAAATCAAAAACCGAACTGCCGTTCCTTCCGTCCCTCCGTGCATCCGTCCCTCTGTCCCTCGGCTCTTTTCCCTACTTCTTCGTATTCAGCATCACCATTAATCCCTTAAACGGCGCCAGAATTCCCTGCTTCCACGCCACCCTGTGGGTGACACCGCTTGCGCCTTTCACCTCTTTTTCATGCTTTATATACCATTCGTAGGAGTGGACAAGGGCGTCAGCTTCTGTAAACTTTGGCGACCAGCCAAGTTTTGTTTCCGCTTTTTCTATGGATACAAATGAATCCTTGTGCGCGGTGCCGTATACCCATTTGTAAAGCGGGGATATGCGCAGCATCCAGAATATTTCAAGGAAGAATATTAAAAGCCCTGCCGGCGTCTTCATAACATGGGACTTTGACCCCACCCTTTTAAAGAATTCCTCAAGATAGTCTTTAATAGGCGGCGTATTTTTCGCGCCCACGTTAAATGTGTCATTCGCGATTTCCGCCGGTTTTGTAAGCATAAGATAAATGGCGTCCACCAGGTCCTGGACTTCCAGAAGTTCATACCTGTTTTTCCCGTTGCCTATGCATGGAATAAGCGCTCCCGCTTCCACCCAGTCATATAATATCTGGAAGACTCCAAGCCTTTCTGTCCCTATAAATGTTTTTGGCCTGACAACAGGCACTGTCATGCCTTTTGCCCTGTACTCTTCGCATATTTTTTCCGCGGTTATTTTTGTTTCGCCGTAAGGGCCGACACCTATAAGCGGGTCTGTCTCAAAAAGCGGGTGCTTTTCCGGTACGCCGTAAACAGCAGTGGAGCTAACCTGCACCACCCTGTTAATGCCGTTAACTTTGGCCGCTTCAAGCACGTTTTTTATGCCGTCAACGTTAGTGGAATAGATATCTTTTTTCTTCCACAGCGGAAGCGCTGCCGCCGCGTTTACAACCGCGTCATACCCTTTAAGGGCTTCCTTTACAGCTTCAAAATCCCTTACATCAACTTTCTTGTACTCCACATTTGCCGCGTAATCTTCTTTTCTGAATGTGTCAATGTCAAGCACAAGGATTTTTTCATATTTATCCGCAAGTTTTTTGCAGATATGAAACCCTAAAAATCCCGCTCCGCCGGTCACAACTAATTTTGCCATTTATTATGCCTCCTGAATTATTTTAGATTAACACTACTATACTACTTTAAATTAACAAATTCAACGGTGTTCAGCCTTTAATTCCGTTTAAAGCCTTCCCATATATACTTTCCCATGATAGTTCTGAAGTAAAATTCAGGGCATTTTTCAGGCAAACAGAATAAAAAATATCATCTTTTAACAGTTTCACGCACGCAGACGCAAGCTCTTCCTTATTATAAGCGCAGACTATACCCATCGGGCGGCGCCTTACTTCTTCTGCCACCCACGGCACGTCTGTTATAACCATTGGCAGGCCGCACGCAAGGTATTCCTTTGGCTTGGTGGGGTCAGCGTACCAGGTATAATTATTCTTATCATCAATATAAGGCGCTATGCTTATGCGCCGGTGCGGGATGTATTTAAACAGTTCCGAATGGTTCATAAGCCCAAGAAATTTAACACTGTTTTCAAGGTTAAGGCGCTTTGCCTGTTCTTTTAAGGCGTTTTCATACGGCCCTGTTCCTATTATAAGCAGCTGCGCATTTGTTACCTCTTTTAATATGCTTTCCATCGCGTCTATCATTAACTGCACGCCTTTGGTCTCGTCAAGATAGCTCATTAAAACCATTGTTTTTTCCTTAAGTTTTTCACTTTCAGAGAATTTGTCAACTTTATCAAGTTCTATACCAACCGGCACAATCTGGAAATTATTACCTTTCAATTTAAATTTCTTTTTCTTGGCATCAGCCATGCGTTCCGACAGAATCCAGACAGTGTCGCTGTATTTAAGGCAGATATAATCCAGGGTTTCGTAGAAAAAGTTGAATACGGGATTTTTAAAACGCCTGTCCATGTGGTCTATGACATAATAACCGGTTTTTTCAGCCCTGCCAAAAAATTTTAATACCACAGCCGACAGCCCGTTTAAATTATCCACAGCCATAAAAAAATCGCATTTATTTTTAAATCCGTAACCCAGATTAAAAAAGAAATCTTTTGTCCACTGAATTAAAAGATTAACGCTTTTTTTATGGCCTGTTTTTGTTGTTTTAAGCGCGCCGTTTTCATACACTTCAGCTTTAGTGCCTTCCAGCCCGGTATATGAAAAAGGGTGGGAAATAAATGTGAATTCACACTGCTGTTTTAACAGGTAATTCCTAAGCGCCTGCACCGGCCCGTAAACTTCTGTCACATGGCCGGCTTCTATTATACGTTTGCCTTTAATGTCCATATATCTCCTTATAGTAATTCTTCTATGTCTATTTTAACAAACTCTTCAAAAGGTATTCCGCCCGTCCCCACAAGGTATTTTTTATCGGCATTGAACGCTTTAGAGAACCTGTCAATGCCCGGCGCTTTCTGCTTTTTCCTGCCGCTTTTAACTTCAATGGCCGCGGCTTTGCCTTTTTTGGCAAGCACAAAGTCCAGTTCGCTGCTTCCGTCTTCCCAGTAAAACAGCTCCAGCCCTTTACCTTTAGCTGAATTAAGCAGATGGGAACCAATACAGCTTTCTGTCAGCCTGCCCCAGAATTCCGCGTCTGCCTTTGCCTCACTGAATTTTAATTTGGACTGCACTGTAATTAACGCGTTGTCATATACCTGAAATTTCGGGCTGGAACCCCTTTGCCTGACTTTCTGTCCGGAGTATTTATTAAGCCCGCAAAGGATACCCGCTCCTGACAATAAATCCAGATAATGCGCAAGGGTTGTTGTGTTGCCTGCATCCTGCAACTGCCCCATAATTTTTGTATAGGATAATACCTGCCCCGAATAAGAACATCCAAGTTCAAGCAGCCTGCGGAGCAGGGCGGGTTTATCAACCCTTGTCATCTGCAGTATGTCTTTGGAAACTGTTGTTTCAATAAGAGCTTCCGAAATATAGGAGCTCCACCTTGCGCTGTTATTTATAAGCGCGGCAGCGCCGGGATAACCGCCGTAATATGTGTATTGGTCAAATGTAATTCCAAATGCACTGCTCATTTCAGCAAACGACCAGTGTGAGGCATGTAATACTTCAAAACGTCCTGCCAGGCTGTCGCCAAGCCCTTTTTGTATTAGCATGGAAGACGAACCCAAAAGCAGCACATAAACGGAAGTTTTTGCCTTTGTATCTTCGTCCCACAGTTTTTTAACTGTTTCAGACCAGCCGTTTATCTTCTGAATTTCATCTATTATAAGAAGCGCTTTCTTGCCGTTTTTACCCGCGGCGATTCTTGCGCTCTGCCACTGCTGTTCTATCCACGAGGCCGATTTGAATTCAGGCTCGTCGCAGGAAACAGAATGCACGGGCATTTTAAAGCTTTGGGCAAGCTGGTAGGCAATTGTGGTCTTTCCCACCTGCCGCGGGCCTATAAGAACCTGTATAAAATGCCTTGGTTCAGAAAACCTTTTTGATAACTCCCCGAATATTGCCCTTTTATACATATTTATCTCCGTTTTACTCAATACGTTGAGTAGTTTTACTCAATGTTTTGAGTAATTTTACTCAATATACTGAGTAAAGTCAAGCCCTTAAAATCCCCCAAACGTATCTTTCACTTATGTCCGGTATTAGATTTTATGTAATTTAGATCTGGTAGACGCGGGTCTTCAGCCCGCGGCAGTTAATTCAATCTTAAGCAGCATAACCTTTTCAAAATCCTTTAGGATTTTTTTATCCCGTATCTCAAATATGCACGGCTTTGATTTACCCACATTTTTTGTCAGCCTTATTTTGTCCTTTGCTTTATCGGAAATATCAAGTTTATAGATTTGCCGCAGGTATTTTTTCGGGATATATACTGTTGCCTTCATATACCCTTTCCATGCTGACATCCAGACTATTGTGCGTTTCTTTTTCTGAACCTTGCACAACCACGCCTTACCGTCACGGTAATACCGCCATTCATGAATCATTTCATTATTATTAAAAAGTTCAATTAGAGAAGAATATGCTATATATGATTTCCCCAGTATGCCCTGAAGCACTTTTTCATCCGGATATGTTTTTTCATCTTTAAGTTCTATGTTATTTATTGTTTCCATTAAATTTCCATCTTCTTAAGCCGTTTTATTCCGGCCCACAGCGATAAAACCGTAATTAAAACCGCAAGCACTGCGGCGGCCAGAAACATCCACCAGAATTCCATTGCGTCAAACTTGTACGCCTTTACAAGGGTGGACATGTAATAAGTCCTTACCGGCCTTGCGATAAGCATTAAAAGGGCGCCTATATATAATGAAGTCAAAAACATATATGACAGCCCGGCCGCGCCTGTTATTAATTCTTCGGGATTTTTAATTTTAAAGTTGGCAAAATAGGCGCCAAACCCCGTGCCTGTCCCTGCTATTACAAGCGTTACAAAAAACGTTGAAAAAACCGTCACCATATTTATGAAAGGGTCGGATTTTAATATCCTTATGGACAAGAACGCTATCAGCATTCCTATTATCATCATAGGTATGCCGTACGCGATAAATTTGTCAATGACATACTTTGTCATGGTTGTCGGGGCGGAGCGGTATATCCAGAACGCGCGGCCTTCAACGCTTATGACAGGCAGGATAAACCTGGAACCTATGGCGGAGATGATAAACCCTATAAAGCCTATATTAAGGAAGTAAATGACGTTTTTAAGGTCAAAAAGCTCCGACGGCATCTTGTACATATTAAAAAGGTATATGGCAACCACGCCAAAAAGAAAAACCACCTGTATCCACTGCGAAGTATCCCTTACAAGATATTTTAAGTCTTTAATAAGCTGAGATAAAAATATTCTTCTGCGCGTAAAAGCGCGGCCTTCCGGCAGCGGTTTTTCCTTTTTATGTATCCCCTTTTTCCCGTATCCGTCAAAATACCAAAGACCGGCCGCCTTAATCACAAGGGTAAAAACAATAATCGCGGCAGAGCCGTAAGCTGCCAGCGGCCCCATGCCGCGGAAAATGCCGTATGCTGTCACGTCTTTAACTATGGAGATAAAATGCGTGTGCGGCAGAAAGAAACTTTCCGGCGTGCGCAGGTATTTTAAAAACTCGGATACATCCTGCATTGAACCGGCTGACAGTTTTTCCGGCTCCAGCATCCTGAAATATAAGACTATTCCCACAAGGAAAATTCCGCTCATCGCAACCGCAATATTGCGTATGCTTTCCGCGGGAAAATACCGCACCAGCAAAAGCGTAAGCACTATCCCCGCGGATGCCATAATGATAAAAAACGGGATATGCGCGGCCATTATAAAAACGTACTGGTACACCCCAATTTTAAGCACATAGCTGTACGCCGCAAAAATAGGCACAGCCATTAAAAACATCATCCAGCACGCTTCAACTATTATTTTAAGGTACTGAAAAGTGAAAATATCCTCCGCTTTTATGGGCGAGCTGAAAAGAAAATCCATGTCCCGGCTTAAATATAAAACAGGTATGGCTGACACAACCGCGGACATCACTATCATGTAGGAAAAAGTCATATAGATTGCTGACAGCAGCCTGTTTACCAGAAGCCCGCCTATAATCTGAGCGCCGTAAAAGTGTTTAAAGATGAATAGAAAAAGCTGAAATATCATGGGAAAGAAAATAAGCGAAAAGGCAATCAGAAGAAACAGCTTAACCAGCTCCCCTTTGGCCGGATGCTTAATCCTGTTTTTGAACTGTGTAAAATAAAACCCTGATAAAAGCGCTATCTCGCGCATTTATTCTCCCGTGTGTTTGTTCTTTAATTTAATTAAAAAACCCGCAATTTCATTTTCACCTTTTTCTATTAAATTACTAATAACTTTTTTCTGCCACTTTTCATGCATCAACTTAAAATATTTATATATTTTTTCCTGCTCTTTCTTCTTAATTATAGCAGTAAAAACTCTTTTTGCGCTTTCAAGGTCTTTTTCTGATTTTTCCTTATCCCTTCGCCTGTCCAGAATCAGAAACTTATGCAATGCATAAGCTGCCGGATGCGGAAGCCTTAACCACAACTTCCGCGACTTAAGCCTTATTGAAGATGTAATCAAATATTCAATAAACCGCAAAGGCTGTGCATTTATATTAAGTTCAGGTATTTTAAATGGCCCGTCCATTCCTTTGCCTTTTTCGTTCACAAGAAATTCCACAATAAGCTCAGGGTGATTTAACCTTAAATATCCGTCATCTCCTTTATATTCAGGAATGAATCCATATTCCTCAAACAACTTAACCATATTTAATTTCTTTTTCAGCCTGACGGGCCTTGAAATCGCAATGTCCATATCTCTGGTCCATATAGTTGATATATATGCCTTCGATTTAAAGTAATCCCTGTAAAAATATACACACCAACTGCCTACAAGGGTAAAATTTTGTAAAATGCCCTCTTTATCCAGCCTTTGCAAAATTTCAAATGAAAGTTTATAAGTCCTGTTTTCCACGTAATGCCCCTGTTAAATACTTTTCCTGTTTTTTCAGGCCGGAAAGCAGATTCCTGTATTTTTTCCTTAATTCCATGGCTTTTTTATATTCTTGAACCCGTTTTAGCGGCATCCTGCCTTTGTAAACCCATTTAATACTCTTACCCTCCCTGAACTGAATATAGTAGTATTTTTTTTTGCCCCTTATTTTTTCTATAAGCGCGCCTTTAGGCAGTTTTTTTAAAGCAGCATTGTATTGAGCTATCATCCCGCGGGAATTTTCCAATTCTTCCCTTAACACATTCTTTATTATGCCCATGCAGCCTCCTTTGCCATACAAAGTATATAATATTGATATTTGTATGGCAAGTACAAAAACCTTTGAAATACAAACTTAATCCCTGTTTTTCCACTTCTTTTTTTCGCTGTGGCGGTCAAACTTCGGCGGGCGGGCGGCTTCATGCGGTTTTGGCAGCTGTATCAGGGGCACGCAGGCAAATTCTTCATCAGGGATTTTCGCGTGTTTCATAACAGGAATTTCCTGCCTGATAATGCCTTCAATTACTTTTACCTCCGCGCCCTGGGCCGGCGTTGCCAGGGTTATTGCGCGGCCTTCCATGCCGGCGCGCCCTGTCCGTCCTATCCTGTGCACATAGTTGGAAGCGTCATCAGGAAGGTCGTAATTAATAACCAGTCCTATGCCCAAAACATCTATACCGCGGGCGGCTATATCCGTGGCAATCAGCACGCGGTACTTATTTGACTTAAACCCTTCAAGAGATTTATTTCTTTCATGCATGGCCAGGTCTGAATGTATCTCTGCCGCCGCAATACCGGCTTTTTTAAGTTTCTGTGTTATTTTTGACGCGCCTTTTTTTGTGCGCGTAAACACAAGCACGCTGCCCGTATTTTCCTTTAAAAGTTCCAGCACAAAGCCGCATTTCATTTCTTCTTTAACAATATACATTTCCTGCCTTACAAGTTCTATGGCCGTTCCGGGCGGCGCTGTTTCAATTACCGCCGGCAGGCGCATACAATCTGATGCTATTTTTAAAATGTCGCCGGGCATTGTGGCGGAAAAAAGAAGAGTCTGCCTTTTTTTGCTGATGACAGATAATATTTCCTGAATATCCCTTAAGAATCCCATATCAAGCATCCTGTCCGCTTCATCAAGGACAAGAAAATTTACTTTGTTTAATTCCAGGTTTCCCCGGTTAAGGTGGTCAATAAGCCGGCCCGGCGTGGCAATTATGATATCGGGAGACTGCCCAATTGCGTCAACCTGCCCCTGCATGTCATGGCCGCCGATAATTACAAGGCTTTTCATTTTAAAAGCCGGTATAAAATGAAGCAGGGCTTCGTTTACCTGAAGCGCAAGCTCGCGTGTCGGCAGCAGGATTAACCCTTTGCCCCCATTTTTTGCCAGCATCTGTATCATAGGTATGCCAAAAGCAAGCGTCTTGCCGGTCCCTGTCTGGGCTATCCCTATTATATCTTTTCCTTCGGCCGCTATGGGTATGGCCTTTGCCTGTATGGGGGTCGGCACGGTAAATTTTAATTTGGCAAGGATATCAAGAATTTTTTTATCTACACCCAGCTCCGGGAATGAAATGTGATTGTCTGTCATAAAATCGGCGTCAGCCGCGGCGTCATGATTTGATATTATTTTTATCAGTTAACATAAAAAACAGGTCTTCCAGGCGCTCTGTCCTGTTGGCGTTTTTAATATCCTGCACCGTGCCTGATATTAAAAGTTCGCCTTTGTCTATTATCCCCACCGTGTCGCATGTTTCTTCGGCGGTTTCCATGGAATGTGTTGACATAAAAACCGTCATGCCTTCTTTTGCCGCTGATTTAAGCTCGTTTTTTAATATCCTCATGGACTTGGGGTCAAGCCCCACCATCGGCTCGTCAAGAATTAAAACTTTCGGCGAATGAATCATTGCCGCCACGATAAGGAGTTTCTGGCTCATGCCGTGCGAATAGCTTTCTATAAAATCATTTATAAAATCCGCCACCCCGAACACTTCCACATATCTGTCATACTGTTTTTTATAATGCTCTTTGTCCACGCCGTAAAGGTTTGCCACAAATTCAACAAACTCTATACCGCGCAGTTTTTCAAACATATAGGGATTATCCGGAATAAGCGAAAATTTGCGTTTATATCCCACAGGGTCTTTGCTTAAACACACCCCGTCTATGCAGGCAGACCCGGAAGTGATTTCCGTAAGCCCGGTCATCATTTTAATGGTTGACGTTTTTCCCGCGCCGTTGGGCCCCAAAAAGCCGAAAATTTCGCCCTGTTTAACCTGAAGGTCAAGGCCTTTTACCGCGGTAAAATCGCCGTATTTTTTTACAAGCTTTTCTATTTTTATCATTTTGCCTCTTCGCCCGCTTCTTTTTCTATTTCCGGCGTGACATTAAATTTATTCTTAAAGTGCTTGATGATGGTGGGGATAAAAAATGAAAAGATAAAAAGCAGCACAGGAAGCACCACGTCAGCGCGCCATATGTCGGCAGTAAGCGATTTCATTATGTCCTTATGCACCGCGTACTTTACGGCAAGTTCCTTTAAAGCCGAAACCAGAAACGTAATAACCACAAGCCCCGGTATTACGCCTATCACCGTGCCCCAGAAAAAATCCCTGAATTTTATCTTAGAAAGCCCAACCGCGAAATTAAGGTATGTGAAAGGCACAAACATCAGCCTTAAATACATTATGACCGAAAAGCCGTGTTCAGCAGCCTTGTCATCAAGCGCCTTAAAATGCCCTTTTTGAAGCATTTTGGCCGCCATATCCCTCATCAGGTAGCGCGCTATATAAAATGAAACCGCGCCGCCAAGGTAGGCGCCAAGCAGGTTTAAGGCAAGCCCAAACCACTGCCCAAACAGCAATGCGCCGATGGAAGTGAAAATGCTTGCAGGCACAAAAAACAGAAGCGATAACGCGTATATCAGCACAAACATAAAAGGCGCCCAGAAACCAAGGCCGTCAAGGTATGCCTGCAGCCCCGCGTAAAATTCCTGCCTTCCGGTTTCCGTAAAGAAATAATACGACAGCTGGGAAAATTTAAGGACATAAACCACCGCGGCTATAAACAGGATAAGTATGACAACCTTTATTTCTTTTTTCATCTTTAACTCCCGGCTTTTTAAATTTACCTGATTTTATCATAACTTCAGTTTAAAGACAAAAATATAAAATACCCGCCGCTATTAGCTGATATCCACCCCATTATTTTATGTTATACTGTAAAAAATAAGGAGGGTATTTATTTATGACCGAAACAGAATCCAAAAGGTCCCTAAAAGTAATAATTATCGGCCTTACAGGCAATGTATTTCTTGCCGCGTTAAAGATGGCGGCAGGAATTTTTGGCCACAGCCAGACAATGATAGCCGATTCCGTAAATCATATAGGCGACACGGCTTCTGATATTATGCTGCTTATCGGGCATAAGTTCTGGACCGCGCCGCCTGATGACACCCACCCTCACGGCCACAGGCGTATAGAAACTTTTATCGCAATCATAGTGGGAGTGCTGATAGCTTTAACCGGAATATTCATAGGTTATAATGCCATAATTACTTTCAGGGAACCGGACAGTACAAAACCGGAGCTTATCGCCCTTTATGCCGCATTATTTTCAATGGTGGTAAAAGAGCTTCTTCACCGCTATACGGTAAAACACGGCAGGTCTCTTAGGTCGCCGGCTTTAATCGCGAAAGCCGCTGACCACAGGGCGGACGCGGTTGAAGCGGTTCCGGCCGCGCTTGCGGTTGCCGGCGCTATATTCATACCGGAATGGGGATTCCTTGACCACGTTGGCGCGCTTGTTGTAAGCGTTTTTATAATTCAGATGTCAATAAAAGTGATAGTTCCGTCTTTTAACGAACTGACCGATAAGGGCGCAATGCCGGAAACACTGTCAGAGATTGAAGACGTTGTGATGACAATTGACGGGGTTAAAAGTTTTCACAAACTGCGCACGCGCCACCTTGGAAGCATGCTTGCCGTAGAGATACATATCCAGGTGGACGGCGGTATGTCTGTGCACGACGGCCATATTATAGCCGGAAAAGTAAAAAATAAACTTTTAAATTCAAATCTTGATATCATAGACGTAATTATTCACATAGAGCCGGATAAATAAAAAAGGCGGGGCCTTAAGCCCCGCCTTTTTTATTATCACTTATTTAACCTGCTGTTCCGCCAAATCGCCTATTACAGGAAGCTTGAACAACTCTTTCTGAAACGCCTTTACCATAAGAATAACCCACAAAGCTAAAATACCAAGGCTTATAGCCGGGCTTAACAAAGGCCCTACCGCGGGAATAAAGGCAAGCACCATTCCCAGTATTCCAAGGATAAAACTTGCTATTGAAAAAAAGATGGACTACAGCGCGTGAAACTTTACAAATTTGTTTTCTTTTTCTGTCAGCAGAAAAATCAGCCCCGTCACCCAGCCAAGCACATAACAAAGAAGCCCTTCTACGTTTTCGTCAATCCCCAGTGCGGTTTTCTTTTCTTCCGGCATTTTACATTGCCCTCCTCCATGTTTTTAATTACAGACGATAATATATAATAATTTAAAAAATAAATCAATTTTTTCCTGCGGCGGATTTTTTTATTCCGAAGGCAGTGTAAAATAAAATTCAGACCCTTTTCCCTCTTCAGATTCCACCCAGATGTTTCCGCCATACCCTTCTATGATTTTTTTGCATCTGGCAAGCCCTATGCCCGGCCCTTCGTATTCGTCCTTTACATGAAGCTTCTGGAGTATAATAAAAATCCTCTGGAAATACCTTGCTGAAATGCCGATGCCGTTGTCTTTAACGCAGAATTTCCAGAATTTGTTTATTTTTTCAGCCGTTATTTCAATTACCGGTTTATGCTTTTTTTGCGAGAACTTTATGGCGTTGTCAATAAGCTCCGTAAAAACATCGCCCACCTGGCCGCTTTCAGCAATTACTTCGGGAAGACCGCCAAATGTAATTTTCGCCCTGCTGCTTTTAATTTTTTCTTCAAGTTTTTTCAGGGCTTCATTTACAGCTGTATTGGTATCTGTTTTTCTTTTTGCCTCGGGCGGCCTGTTGACCGCCATATACTGCGCAAGGCCCCTTACAAGCAGGCTTAACTGTTTTACGCTTTCAACCGTATAATCCATATACTTAAGCGATTCTTCGTCAAGGTTTCCCTCGTTTTTCTTTTTAAGAAGCTGGGTATAAATGGAAATTGTCCTTAAGGGTTCCTGCAGGTCGTGGGAAGTCGCGGCAGCGAACTTTCCAAGTTCATCATTGCTTTTTCCCAGTGCGTCTATGGTATCCTTAAGCCTTTCCTGCACTGTCTCAAGTTCCGTGACATCCACAATATTAATAAAATCCGCCGGCCTCCCTTCATATTGAATGGTTCTGGAAAGAATATTGACCCATTTCAGTTCGCCTTCTTTTGTAAGCGCTTTAACCTGATAGTTGTTAACCACATCTTTATTTTCTGACTGTTTTTTAGCCGCCTGTTCCGCAACAAAAGCCCTGTCATCAGGATGAATTAACTGTAAAAAACTTCCCGCCCCCATACCGGTCAGTTCTTCAGGAGAATATCCGGATATTGATAAATAACCTCCGTTAAAATATTTAATTACATTATCCTGAATTATCATGATTCCAAGAAGCGACTGTTCGGAAAGCGTCCTGAATTTTACTTCGCTTGCCGCAAGCTCGTCACGCGTCTTCTGTATGGTTTCTTTTTCTTCATTAAGGGCGCGGTTAAGCTGGCGGACTTTTTCAATCTGTTTTCCAAGGTCTTCGTTTTTCTGCCTGATTTCCCCGGCGCGTTCTTCAACCATTTCTTCAAGCTGCTGCCTGTATTTGGCCAGTTCAAGTTCTATCCTTCTCTGCCTGCTTCTGTCTATCCCGAAAGACCTTACACCTTCAAGTTTTCCGGTTATCCCGTATATACCCTTGTTAGTCCACGCAATCCATACGCGTTCACCGTTTCTGCGCATATTTTCATTTTCGCTGGAAAAATACCTGTCCGGTTCCTCGTAAATACTTTCAAGAAGCGCCTTTAGATTCCTGCCTGTGCTTTCATATTCAGGCACAATTGTCCCCACAACATTTTTTCCCACAATTTCACCTGAAGAAAAGCCAAAAAAGCCCAGGGCAAACTTATTCATATAAATTACAGCTCCGGATGTGTCCATATCCAGGATTATTGTGCTTGAATTTTCAATTAAATCCCTGTATTTTATTTCGCTGTGGCGAAGGGCAAGCACCCGTTTTCTGTAGAATATCCAGAAAATAATAAGCGCGGCGACTCCGCCGGAAAAGAATAAGGCAATCATAGAAATAATGCCGCCGGGCCCGGAAGCAAACAAAGGAGAATTTATAAATAACATTAAACATGTAAAAGCCGCTGATTTTATCCGGTTTTTTTTCTTATTTAACAAGAAAATATCCACAAACGCCCCCGCGAATATAAAAATGCCATAAATGGTGTTAGTTGTATACCCGCCTTCCCTGTAAAACAAGTATAGCACAAATTCAATTGATTTAAATTACCCGTTTATGTAATATTCTATCCATAAGGACAAAAGGAGGAATTCATGAAAAAAATACGGCTTGCTTATCTTGGCGCGGGAGAAATTTCAGACAGGTTTATGGTACAGGCAAAACAGCTTCCGGCGGCGGAACTGTGCGCGGTCTTTTCCAGGAACATAAAAAATGCCGCGGCTAAGGCAAAAAAATATTCAATTCCGGCTTACTATAATGATTACAAAAAAATGCTAAAAGAAATAAAGCCTGACGCGGTAATAGTGACTTCGCCGCACTCCCTGCACGCGCGCCACACAATTGACTGCTTAAACGCGGGGTGCCATGTGCTTTGCGAAAAACCAATGGCCACAAGTTTTAAAGAGGCCCAGGCGATGGCAGATGCGGCCAAAAAAAATAAAAAGCTTTTAATGGTGCTGCCGTTTGACCAGTATCCCCACTACCTGGCGTCATTTGATTTGATTAAGGAAAAATATATAGGAAAGCTGGTATCAGCGCATTCGGAGCTATCCTTCCCCGGGCCCCCAAGAAACAACTGGTATTATGATAAAAAAACCGCCAAAGGCGGGGCAATGCTGGACGTCGGATGCTACGCTTTATCCCGAATGATAACAATAATGGGCGGCGTAAAAAGGATATCTGCTTTTTCAAACATGCTGCTGCCAAAAAGAATCCTGGCTGACGGGCAGAAAATTACCCCTTCTGTTGATGACAACAACGTTATAATTATGGAATTTGAAGGCGGGGTCTTTGGCACGGCAAAAGCCATGTGGCAGCACCCGTATGTTGAAAACAGGACTGTAATTTACGGAAGGCACGGCGCGGTTTATATTCACTTTGACAGCGTGGACGACGCGCCCGGAATAGTGGTACAGACAAAAAGCCCGTCTAAGGGCCTTAAAAAAATAAAGTACCGTAACCTTGCGGACTGCTACACCCCGGTTGATATGCCGAAATGGGGGCCCGAGTATGACATCATGGGTAAATTTTTGGAGTTTATATCAGCGGGTAAGGTTGTATCTTACGACGCAATACAATCCCTTCATATAATGGAAGTTATGGATAAGGCGTATGCTTCCGCAAAAACAGGAAAAGCGCAGATCATAAATACGCCTTTCAGGGTTTGGTGGGATAAGGAAAAAACAATACAGAAGTTTAACAGCTACGTGTGATAATTATTTAAAAGATATAAGCCATTCAAGGGCTTCTTCTTCGGTTTTAAAAAGCTGCAACTTTCTTTCAGATTTGTTCATTACAGACGCAAGCATTTTCATTTTGATTTCAGGAAGGCATGCCACTGCAGAAGCCTTAACATACGGGGTGTTTTTGGCAAGGTAATTAATAAACATTTCGTGATCGGTAAAAATCGGGGTATTTTCCCCGCCAATCGCAATGGATAAAATGGAACTCAGCGGTTCTTTTGCCGCCAAATCCATGGATTTATTAAGCATATCCGCGAATTCAGACGAATCGCACTCTCTCATATCGTGATAAAGGATTCTTTTTCCTTTATACTCTATAAACTTTACGTCAAACATAGCTTCTCCTGTTATTGCCTGTATGTATTATAACCTAAAAATATGGCAGACGAAACAGGAAAGGAAGAGATTTTTATCCCATAAACTATTAACCCATATCCCATAGATAAAGTCCGAGGGACGGAGGGTCAGATGCACGGAGGGTCGGAAGCAAAGACAAATAACACCGCAACTGCCGCGCATAATAACGGGCAATTTTATTATAGGCTCGTTATTAAAAGGCGCGCCTGCCAATTCCAAACCTGTATTATGCCCTGGTAGGCGCACCTTTTAAGGTGCGGCATTTAAGATAAAACACAACCAACTACCGCGGATAATATTGCATGATGTTTGATGTAGATGCAATATTAAAGACCCGCGCCTGCCAATACAAAACATAAAACTATTCCTGGTAATCTTTAATAAACTTCATTACCTCGGATTTTATGGAATCGCGTATATCGCGGATTTTGGCAATTTTTTCTTCTTCTGTCCCTTCGGTTTTTGACGGGTCATTAAAAGGCCAGTGTAACTTTGTTCCGGTGCCCGGAAATATCGGGCACCTTTCCGCGGCTTCCGCGTCGCACACAGCCACAACATAAGAGAATAATTTACCCTGCTTATAGAAGTCAAACACGCTCTTGGTTTTATTTTTGGATATGTCTATGCCGTCTTCAGCCATTACTTTTACAACAAGGGGGTTTAAGACTCCCGGTTCCAGCCCCGCGCTTTCTGCTGAAAACTTATCCCCTCCGAATTTATTCAGATATGCCTCTGCCATCTGTGACCGCGCGCTGTTGTGAATGCAGATAAAAAGCACTTTTTGCATAATTGCCTCCTGATTTTAATTTTTTCCAGTATCCATCAGGGCAGTTAAAGTTTTGTGAACTTTTTGTTAATATTCAGTTAAAAAACGCGCCGTATAAAAGGTAAACGGCGGCCAAAATAACAAGCACGCCGCACGCTTTCTTTATTATCATAACAGCTTTGGATTTTTCACCCCAGTGCAGGTATTTTTCCACAAGTTCCGTAAATGTTCCGGCAAGCACTATTACCCCGCAGTGGCCGGCGGCATAAAGCGTTACAAGCAAAACCGAGTATAAAATATTTTCTGCAGCATAGTTAAACGCAACAGCCAGCATTGGCGCCATGTACGCAAATGTGCACGGCCCAAGCGCCACGCCGAATACCAGTCCCAGTATAAATGCTGCCCAATACCCGCGTTTTTCAAACTTTGGCTGACTTATATTGTTTAAAAAAGGAAACCGGATTATTTCAAGCAGATACAGCCCGACCGCAATAAAAACAGCAGCCACAAATACATTACCCCACACTCCGGTATTGCCCAGCATTTTTCCCATTAGCCCTGTTACTACCCCTATAACAGCTATTGTGATAAGGATGCCCGCGGAGAATAATAACGAAATGATAAAAGCTTTTTTTACCGTTATCCTGTCACCCTGCGCGCCGACAAAACCAATTATAAGAGGTATGGAAGCAAGGTGGCACGGGCTTAAAAGGATGCTAAGTATCCCCCATACAAAAGAAGCGGATAATGCAATTGCCGGTGTTTTATCAAGGGCAAGGGTCAGCGATGTGAATATCTGCTGCAGCATCAGTTTACCTTTACGCCTTTTTCTTTAAGTACCGGCAGAATCTGTTCAAGCGGATAAAACCCGGTATGCCTGTGAAATTCTTTTCCGTTTTCATCAAGAAATATCTGGGTGGGAATTCCCCTTATCCCAAACTGCCTTGCGTAGGGTTCGCCCGCGGCCGTCCAAACATCATGAAACACAACTTTTACTTCATTGCCGTATTTTTTCTCTATCTCTTCCATCACAGGCACCATCATCTTGCACGGCACACATTTTACGGAGCCAAGTTCAATAAATGTAACTTTTATTTTTGACACAGGAGCTGCGGCAGCATCTTTAGACGGAACAGTCGCTTCCTGAGGCTGAACCTGATTTGTGCCAACAGCTTTAGGCCTGCTGCCGGCAAATATAAATACAAAAAACACAGCTAAAATTACAAATGCAATTATAATTTTTTTCATTGTCTTCTCCTTAAAGCCCCAGGGCTTTTTTAATTTCAGCTTCACTTGGTATCTTGCCGGAAACAACAACTTTGCCGTCAATTGCCACCGCGGGCATCATCATCACGTTATATTTCATTATTTCGCTTATTTCCTTAACCTTTATCACTTCCGCGTCAACTTTATTATCCGCCACAACCTTGCGCACAAGTTCTTCTGTTTTAAGGCATTTTTTACACCCTGTTCCAAGTATCTCTATTTTCATACTGTTATCCTTTACCCGCAGCACCCTGTATTTTTATCATCACCGCACCCGCATTCCGCTTTACCGCCCTTTGACCCAAGTATCGCGGCGGCGCAGCCCGGCCCTGTTTCCACGTTTATCGCGCCGTACGCGCAGTTTACCATGCACGCGCCGCATTCAATACACGCGCCATGGTCTGCAACTTTTGCTTTTTTTCCTTCCATTACAAATACATTTCTTGGGCACACCTTAACGCACATCTCACATCCCGTGCATTTATTTTGATTATATTTAAGAGCCGCGATATTTTCCACATACCTTAACTGTTTCATAACCACCTCATTATGATTTCTGTTATCATAAGCGCCGCCGCAACTGCGCCGCCTGCTATTATAAACGGAAGCGATTCTTTAATCTCTTTTTTTACCCCTGATATGGAAGTAAATGTAGTGCAGCCGGTAAAATTCATCGCCGTAAAAGCGGAAAGTGACGCGCTAAGAAGAAGAAATGCCGGAATTTTTATCATATGACTTGGCATTGAAGCCGCATCTGCGGCAAACAGTACCGCGCCTGCCGTAACAAATCCAAGCAGCCCGCCTTTAACCGAAAAGTACCTTCCCGGAAGGTATGGAAGCAACATAGAAAAAATCACGCTTCCGCTTACTATACCTGTTAAAGCGGCTCCGCCGTAAAAGAAAGCCCTGTAGAACCCCGCGTAAAAATCAAAGCGGTTATTTTCAATCATGGAAATTACGGCAAATATTACAAACGGCCAGAATGCCTTATCTATTGCCGTTAACATTTCAAGCCAGGAAACTTCCACCCTGCGCCATAGCGGAAATTCAACTGTCTTCATTGCTGTGTCATTTTCCATCCCGTTATCAATAAACTTTTTTATATCGCGCGCTTCTACCGGCCCGAATACCGCCTTAAATCCGGTCTGTTTGCGTATTTCATGGGCTGCAACGCCGGGCGCTGACAATAACGGAAGAATAATATTTTTGTGCGCTACCACTGTATCAAGTTTTGTTTCTTTTATTCTTTTTATAATCTCCGCGTCACAAAACGTGCCTTTGCCCGCGGAACACCAGACATTTACACCCTTGGTGTCAATTACCAGAACCCAAGCGTCAATTTTCGCGTCGCGCCTTAGAACATCAAAAGAAAGTTTATAATTTGCGGACACCAGTACCGGCGAATTTTCATCCGGCTTGCCGACAGCATATAACCCGGGTGCTATGGCATATTCCATGCGCTTAAAACCAAGGCGTACGCCAATTTCACCCAGCCTGTCGGATAAGTTCCAGTTAAAACCAGCCCTTGGCAGCACTCCCGCTTTTGTTATTGCCCCGCAGCAGCAGCCAATCTTTATATATTTAATATCGTTTTTCGCTGCCGGCCCGCAGCAGCAATCCTTATTCTCACTCATTTAAAGCCTCCCTTTAATTTAAACGCCGCGTTGACCAGCAGGACCATTATAGGCACTTCCACAAGCGGGCCGATGACAGTTGCAAACGCCTGCTGTGAACTTATCCCAAATATGGCAATTGCCACGGCAATGGCAAGTTCAAAATCATTGCTGGCCGCCGTAAAAGACACAGCCACAGTCTGCCTGTAATTGGCGCCCATTTTTTTTGCTATGAAAAAGGTTCCAAACCACATTATTATAAAATACAGTATCAACGGTATTGCAACAAGCAGTACATCAAGCGGTTTTTTTATTATGTATTCTCCCTTTAATGAAAACATGATTATAATCGTGAACAGAAGCGCGATAAGGGTTAAGGGCGATATCTTTGGTATGAATTTCTGTTCGTACCACTCTGTCCCTTTTAACCTTAAAAGCGTATAACGCGTGACAAGCCCTGCAGTAAACGGGATGCCAAGGTATATAAGCACCGCTTTTGCGGATTCCCACATAGAAATGGAAACATTAATTCCTTTTACCATCCCGAACGCGTTTAAAAGGACGGTTATAAAAAACCAGATATATACCGCGTAAAAAAGCATCTGCGATACGGCGTTAAAAGCCACAAGCCCCACGCCAAGTTCGCGGTCGCCCTGCGCAAGGTCGTTCCAGACTATTACCATCGCGATACA
>Ga0209717_1001620_pt1 | contig 23636 bp, 14 predicted proteins | sample AD_UKC048_MetaG_FD_184418 | JGI IMG/M metagenome (GOLD analysis project Ga0209717, IMG submission 184418) | Active sludge microbial communities of municipal wastewater-treating anaerobic digesters from USA - AD_UKC048_MetaG (SPAdes) (version 2) | ecosystem: Engineered > Bioreactor > Anaerobic >... | reverse complement strand
TTATATAGGCATAGAACTGGCCAATAATAAAAAACAGCCCGGTATACGATAAATAGGTATACCTGTTGGCCGCTCGGAAAAAACCGGAAGGTACAATCCTCAGTAATACAGAAATGGCAATAACAAAAAATAACAATCCGAAAATCACCTCCTTCTTAAATTTACCAGATTTATATGTTAAAAATAAAATAAGCGGGATTACAGGGATGGCCAGATAATACTTTAAAGGTAAAAAAATGTCGTTTTCGGGATAAGGATAAATGGTACAAAGATTCATGGGGTAAAACAGCTTTTCAAAATAGAACACAACAGAATAATTAGAAACCAAAAGATTGTTGATCAATGAATAATCCGAGTTAATATCAAAAATGGCATCTTCCATCTCCTGATGGGTAAATAATGTAGTGACCCCGAAAACAATAGCAATTATGAAGAACGGTATCTTCTCAATAAACATCCTCCGGTCAATTTTTCTTGACAAATAATAATCCATCAAAAACAGCATCGGCGCGAGGGTGACGGCTGTGGGTTTTGAAAGAGCAGAGAGTATGAACAGCAAGGCTACATACAAAAGATATTTATGCTTGTAGTCATTTTTAACATAATTCAGATAATGAAAAAGTGCCAAAAAATAAAAAATCAGGTACAGAGAGGTTTTTAATCCGGACACCCAGGTCACAACGCTTACATGCATCGGGTGAATAGCGAACAAAAGCGCAACAATTGCCGCTGTTTCATATCTTGTGGTCAATTTATAAATAAATTTATAAACCATAATAGTCGCCAAAAGATGAAAGATGAGATTGAAGAAATGAAAGGCGCCCGGATCTAATCCCCAGAATTTATATATGATCGCATAAATCAGGAAAACGACAGGATTATACATACCTATTACCGGAGTGGCAAATATGTTTTTAAGTCCTTCCCATGAAAGATCTCTTATCAACTCATTTTCTATAATGTAAGTATTATCATCCCACAAAACAAACTGAAAATCCACTACTTTATAAAAAAGAATAAAGGTAAGCGTAACGATCAGTCCGATAATAATGGTATTCCGCCATTTATCGGCCTCCGAAGTCCCATTTAGTATCGGGGTGTTTTTCTTTTTCTTGTCTGTAATCTTGTTTTTTTTCATAAATAGAAATATAACCCATAAATGAAGAAAACAGAGCCAATATCATCAATCTTTTTTGCGTATTGTTTTTCCAATCGTATTAAACGCTCCGAAAAATACAAATAGTTTTTATGAAAAAAAAATAATAATGTTTTTTTATTTGGTGCTTTTCTCATAAACGGTGTTAGAGAGTGCTTTATAAATAAAAGCGGCTGCTATTATTGGTGAAATCCCACCTGTTTTTCTATACTTCGTGTTTCATTATCCCGTTTTTTCACGATATTTGAATTCAGATTTTCATCAAAAAAATACTAAATAGTGTCTGAACGGAAGCTCCATTATTTTATTAATACTACAGGTTACTATTTTTAAAATATTTATTTTAAAGACATAAATATCCCATAAAAAATTTTCAAACCAGGCATGTATTTTAAAACTAACCTATTTTAGGCTGTTTTGGTAGTTTTTGAAAATAGCTTTCCCATAGAATGCTTTCTATTTCATTCTTTGGCGATGGACTTCGGTTATCCTATGTCGCTTTTCTGATGAGTGATTTTTGTTCTGCTTGTTTGAACATCACTGCAAGTCCCAAACGATGTAGATTGTAGGATAAAACTCCTAATGCTGTGAATTGATAAAGGTTCTCTTTCCCTTGTCAGGGCAACGGTCCAGCCCATGATGTTCTAAACTGTTTATTTTTGATTCAACGGCTGAATGCTTATTCCTGAGCTTCTTAAAACTTTTGATTTTTCTTCTTCCTGTTCTGATCTGTTCTTTTTCCCTTTCTTTGGCATTATCACATTGGGAAAGTACATTTGTAAAAGCAGCTTTTTTCCTGTCGCCAAAACCCTTTATCAAAACTTATACTTTCAATCGCATTTTCTCCAAAGAGCAGATGTAGCTTGTCAGCAAGAGGAATCGCAAGCTCGACATCCTGTTGGCAATCAATAGTTTTATGGCAATCAATAAAATTAAACTGATCAGAAACAATCAATACATTGTGTCCTAATTCCACTTTATGACTTTCACTTCTTCATCCATTCGGTATGAGTTTCAAAAAATGAATACAATTTTTCGCTCTGTGGAATAGCTTCTCCCTTTATAAGCCTGCGTCTACTAAGTTTATATGTTTACGCAACATGGTGTGACAATAGTCTAATGATAATAATTGTGCTAAACCTGTCTGGCTGTCTACCAGTTTATAAAATAACTCTTTGCTTTGGCTTATTTTTCATCCAATTCATTGGCTAATCGCAAATATTCTGATGCTTGTCTTTTAATTTGCTGCTCTTTATTTTTTTCTCCCGACCGGCATGCCTTTGGATAGTATACGACATTGCTTTTTTTAATCTTTATACCAAAACTTAAATTTTCTCCAGTCCTTTAAAGGATAAGTTTCTCGCAGGTCGACTATTACGTCCAAACATTTGCGGGCAGAATCCCACAAAAGGCAATATCCGAAAGAAAATGGACATTGGCCTCTAAAACACAGGTGTCTGCTTTAATGGATAATTTCTCGTCTTTTTTTAATAACAAATGACCGGTTTTTACCACTATCTCATTGATTTTTTCTATTGTAGATTCATCCAACAAACCTACATTTTCAAGTATAGTTGTAAATGCAAATTCTTTTCATGTTCCAAATTCAGGTTCTACTCCCATTATCTTTCTTATTAGCTTGTGATGATTCGACAGATCATGGAGTCTGTCGAAATTTATATCCATACCCATTCGGACTACGCCTAATACCAGTCTATGCAACAAATCCATTCCGGTTCGGCCTGTTTTCTTTTTATCCTTTAATATGGCATCTTCCATTATATTAAATACTGCCTGGTTTAATTCAGGTGTGATAAATATGTATTGCAATGCCTGTAAAATTGGGGGAAGCTTATCTCTCTTGTTTTCTTTAATTTTTACCTCACTGATTGGAATAAGGTCTATGGAATATTGTTGCTCAAATCTTTTTCTCATTTTGTTGCAAATGTTTTTGTAGATTTTTTTTCTTTCCTTAAAATTAGCGAATGTTTTGTGCCTGTTTTAAGTCTTTTCCGCTCCAGACAAGCATTACATTATCAAAGGCAGAAAAAAAACACATCACATTTGCAACATTTTACCTAAACTCATTAACACTATATTGCTAATAATCAGACTTTTAAACAGTTTCCGTTTAGTCACTACGTAATAAATTAATCTAACAACTACTTCTATTAGTAAAACTTTCAAAATAACTTCCCCACATTAATTTAACAATGAGACCACTCCAAAAAGTATGATTTTTGAAAATCAGCTTTGCCCCGACCCAAAGGGAGGCTGATTTTCTGCGACTTCCATTTGGGATTAAGGGCCAAAAGTCGCAGGTTAAGAGAAACCGGTCTTTTTGGAGTGGACTCAACAATTAATTCGGGAATATACAGATAATGAGAAATTTGAACATTTTTTATAAATTATTAAATAGTTGTTGTTTTGAGGAAGTTATTTTGACATTTTCACTTACAATCATTTTACGGAATTTCCCAGGATGGATTTGACATAATCCCTGTTTTTAATTGTATTTATATCCTGAGGGTTTAGTTCGATGGCTTTGTTGCAGTCGTCGAGGGCGCCTTGATAATCTTTCAACTGATACCGGGCGTCGCTCCTTTTTACATAAGCATCGGCGTTATTTCCATCAATTTCAATTATTTTATCGTAATTCGGGATGGCACCAGCATAATCGCCACTGTGTATACACGCAATGGCTATATTTTTGTATAGCTGGATCTTATAATTAGGATCTGTGGTAAGTTTTAAAGAACTTTCAAAATCACTAATTGATTTCTGAATGTAAAACTTTCTTATTGAGCTGTCGTTAATATACACCTTGTTGGCATAATAATTAAGAAAATGCAATCCTCTCATCATGTAAGAATTATGGTCGGGATTCAAGGCTATTGATTTGTCGAAGTTTTTCACTGAACCCTCGTAATCGCCAAACTCACCCAAGGTAATTCCCAGGTTATAATAGGCCCATTTATATTCAGGATCGTTTTGGATGGCCAGGGTAAAATCTTCAATAGCGCCATAAAAATCGCCCAGGTCTTTTTTAGCAAGAGCCCTGTTGTTATAAGCCATTGCCAGTTTCGGTTTTTTCTTTATTATATCATCGAAGAGGGTAATGCTGTTTTCCCATACCTTTATCCTGACTGTGGTCCGGTAACAGCAAAAAATAACAAAAACACATAAAAGAACGATCAATGTTTTTTTCACATTCCTGGAGTAGGGAAATCTTTCATCCATTATATAGGCATAGAACTGGCCAATAATAAAAAACAGCCCGGTATACGATAAATAGGTATACCTGTTGGCCGCTCGGAAAAAACCGGAAGGTACAATCCTCAGTAATACAGAAATGGCAATAACAAAGAAGATCACCCCGAAAATCACATCCTTCTTAAATTTACCCGCTTTATATATTAAAAACATAATAAGCGGGATAACAGGTATGGCCAGATAGTATTTTAAAGGCAAAAAAACGTCGTTTTCGGGATATGGATAAATGGTACAAAGAGTCATGGGATAAAACAGCTTTTCGATATAGAACACAATAGAATAATTTGAAACAAGAAGGTTGTTGATCAATGAATAATCAGAGTTTATATCAAAAATGGTATCTTCCATATCCTGATGGGTAAATAACGTAGTGACCCCGAAAGCAATAGCAACTAGAAAGAAAGGTACCTTTTCGATAAACATCCTCCGGTCAATTTTTCTTGACATATAATAATCTATCAAAAACAGCATTGGTGCAAAGGTGACGGCTGTGGGTTTTGAAAGAGCAGACAGTATGAACAGCAAGGCTGCATACAGAAGATATTTATACTTGTAATTATTTTTTACATAATTCAGATAATGGATAAGAGCTAAAAAATAAAAAATCAGGTACAGAGAGGTTTTTAATCCGGACACCCATGTTACAACACTTACGTGCATCGGGTGGATGGCAAACAAAAGCGCCACAATGGCTGCTGTTTCGTATCGTGTGGTTAATTTATAGATGAATTTATAAACCAGGATAGTCGCCATAAGATGGAAGATGAGATTAAAGAAATGAAAGGCGCCCGGATCTAATCCCCAGAATTTATATATGATCGCATAAATCAGGAAAATTACAGGATTATACATACCTATTACCGGAGTGGTAAATATGTTTTTAAGTCCTTCCCACGAAAGATCTCTTATCAACTCATTCTCTGTAATGTAAGCATTATCATCCCACAAAACAAACTGGAAATCCACTACTTTGTAAAAAAGAATAAAGGTAAGCGTAAGGATTAACCCGACAATAATAGTATTACGCCATTTATCCGACAATATATCTGTAATTGGTATCCGGTTGTTTTTCTTTTTCTTGCCTGTGATCTTGTTTTTTTTCATTAAATAGAAATATAACCCATAAATGAAGAAACCAGAGCCATTATCATCAATCTTTTTACGAATTGTTTTTCCAATCAAATTAAACGCTCCGAAAATTACAAATAGTTTTTATAAAAATAAAAAAACGTATTGTTTTTTTTATTGTTTTTTATCGTTGCCGGTGCTGCAGTGGGCTTCATCAAATAATACAGCCCGACATTATGGATATAAAACCATTAATTTTCTGCCACTTTGCATTAAATAATCCGTTTTTTTTAACGATATTTGATTTTAGATTTTCATAAAAAACGGCAAATAAAATCAATGGATAAACTTATTGATCTGTTTCAGAAGCCAGAAAAATTCCTTCTGGGCATCGAATTGGTCGGAACACGCGGAATACTGCAGCAGGAAAACGGGCAAAAGCTGATGGCGCTTGTTGAAGAGTTGTGTAAAATTCCCGATATTGACTGGATTTCATTCACGGATAATGCCGGCGGAAACCCAATGCTCGCCCCTGAAATATTGGGAAGAAAAGTCCGGGAACTGGGCAAAAATACAGTCATCAATATCACCTGTAAGGACAATAACCGTAATGCACTGGAAAGTAAGTTATGGCAGTACGCCAGCGATGGCTTCGACAACCTGATGACACTGACGGGAGATTATCCTGCTGACGGATATAAAAATCCCGCACTTCCGGTATTTGACCTGGACTCGGTAAGCCTGCTGAAGATGCTGAACGATATGAACAACGGCCTTGTTATTAAAGGAAAGAAACCCGGAACTACCCTTACACTAGATAAGACAAATTTCTTTGCCGGTTGTACCGTTTCACCGTTCAAGGTCAGTGAGGCCGAACAAATGATGCAGTACGAAAAACTATTGCTAAAAGTAAAGAACGGCGCTGCTTTTATCATTCCCCAGCTTGGATATGACATCCGGAAATCACATGAGTTGCTGTGTTTTATGAAAGAAAACAACATTAATTTGCCCGTTTTTGGTAACATTTACAGACTGACAGCAGGTATTGCACGAATGTTTAACCAGGGGTTTTTCCCGGGTTGTGTGGTTTCAGACGCACTGCTTGCAAGGATCGATAAGGAAAAAACTTCACCGGATAAAGGCAGGAGCTTTTTTACGTCTTTTGCAGCAAAACAATTTTGCTGTTTTAAGGGAATGGGCTATCAGGGAGCATACATTGCAGGCATTGACAAAGCCGATGATCTCACATCAATACTCGAAAAGGTAAAGGAATACGAAACCACCGACTGGCACGAATTTATTCCCGGGCTGATCAATCCGCGGCCAAAAGAATTTTATTATTTTGATCCGGATCCAGCTACACAGCTTTCAAACCCTGATAAAAAAAATGACCGGATGGTCAATTATAAGAGATCGGAGTATTCAAAACACATTTCATTATCCTACCGTTTCAGCCGGGTGGTACATGCTTTGGCATTTAAAAAAACATCTTCTTTTCTGGGCATACCCCGTGCATATTACAAATGGCTGACCAAAGGAACCTCACGCAGATGTTATAATATTTCATATTTTCACGAGAGAATGATCAAATCGGCATTGTTTAATTGCCGTGAATGTGGTGATTGTGCACTGCCTGACATTACGTATCTATGCCCCGAATCACAATGCTCAAAGAACCAGAGAAACGGCCCTTGCGGAGGCAGCGACAGGGATAAATGCGAAGTGACAAAACACGGAAAGTATTGTATCTGGGTAAAAGCATATAACCGCAGCAACTATTTTGAAAAAGGCCGGGTAAAACTTCTGGACAGGCCGGTGATCATAAAAGACAACAACCTGTACAGAACATCCGGATGGGCAAATTATTACCTTGAAAAAGACCATAGTTCAAACAAATAACATCATCTCTCCAGGTGGTATGATCAATAAGCAATCACCCGGAAAAGCCATTTTTCTGCTTCTCCGGCCGGAATTCCTTTTCTTCGCGCATAATCTGCTACCTGCTCCTTACTGACCTTTCCCACAGAAAAATATTTTGCATCCGGATGGGCAAAGTACCAGCCGCAAACCGACGCGGCAGGGTTCATCATGAATGTCTCCGTAAGAGATATTCCAGTGTTTTCAGTTACTTCGAGCAGGCTGAATATTTCAGCTTTGGCGCTGTGATCCGGACAGGCCGGATAGCCCGGCGCCGGCCTTATTCCGCGGTACTTTCCCAGAAAAAGTTCTTCGGGCGAAAGATCTTCATCTTTTACATAAGCCCACAATTCCCTTCTTACCTTCAGATGAACAACCTCGGCAAAGGCCTCTGCAAGCCGGTTGCCAAGTATCTTCAACATCAGAGCGCTGTAATCGTCCCCTGCATTGTTGAATTCGTCAACTTTGACGTTCATACCCGTTCCGGCAGTAACAGCAAAACACCCGATATAATCCGTAATCCCTGAATCCTGCGGTGCCACAAAATCTGCAAGGCAATAATTGGGTGTGTCTTTTATGGATTGCTGGTTTCTCAGAAAATGAAAGGTGATAAGTGTTTTATCCTTATCCTCCGGCGAATAAACTTCAATATCATCACCTATGGAATTTGAAGGAAATATTCCCGCTATTCCATTAGCAGTCAGCCATTTTTCACTAATGATGCGTTCCAGCATCTGCTGTGCATTATCATATAGTTCGGCCGCTTCCTTTCCCATCAACGGGTCAATGAATACAGAGGGGTATTTGCCATTTAACCTCCACTCGTGAAAAAAATATGTCCAGTTAATATAATCTGCTATTTCTCCAAGAGGGTAATCGATGAATAATGTTTTCCCGGTTTTTGCCGGCCCGGATATATTATTCATTTTTCCAGCCGGCATTAAAAGCATTGTCCCGGGCTTCTTTCAGGGATTTCAGATCGTGTTTTTCTTCCTGTTCATGATCCTGGCGTATCTTCTCATACTCATCATTCAAATTTCTGATAAAGTCACCTGATAATTCTGCAGACAATAAATTTGAAAGAACAGTTACTATTTTTGAAGCATCTCTAACATGTATTACAGGTGCGCTGTATTTAGGTGCGATTTTTACCGCAGTGTGTATTACCGATGTTGTGGCGCCTCCAATGAGCAACGGGGTTTTCAATCCTGCTTTTTCCATTTCTTCAGCCACACGGGCCATTTCCTCAAGCGACGGGGTAATGAGGCCGCTTAATCCTAACGCATCTGCTTTTTCATGACATACGGATTCTAAAATAGCTTCCGTACTGACCATAACCCCCAAATCAATCACCTGATAATTATTGCATGCGAGTATCACTCCGACAATGTTTTTTCCAATATCATGAACGTCGCCTTTCACGGTGGCCAGCACTATTTTCCCTGCGGAAGATCCTTCACCTTGTTCTTTTTCATTTTCTATATAAGGCATCAGTTTGTCGACTGCCTTTTTCATAACCCGTGCGCTCTTGACCACCTGAGGCAGAAACATCTTTCCGGTACCGAAAAGATCCCCTACGGTATTGATCCCATCCATTAACGGGCCTTCAATGATTTGAAAAGCCTTTCCATAGGATAGTCGTGCTTCTTCAACATCCTGCTCAATAAAATCAGCCACCCCTTTAACAAGGGCATGTTTCAGTCGTTCCTGCACCGTACCTGCCCGCCAGGTATCGCTTTTTTCTTCTTTTTTCCCGGAACTTTTTATCTGTTCTGCATGGGCGATCAGTTTTTCCGTAGCATCTTTTCGGCGGTTCAAAATGACATCCTCAATCAATTGAAGAAGGTCTTCCGGTATTCCATCATAAATATCAAGCTGGGCAGGATTTACAATACCCATATCCATACCGTCATGAATGGCATGATATAAAAACACCGAATGCATCGCCCTTCTTACCGTCTCATTTCCGCGAAATGAAAATGATAAATTACTCACACCTCCGCTGATCCTGGCATAGGGTAAATGCTCCCTGATCCATTTTGCCGTCCGGAAATAATCCACTGCATAAGCATTATGCGCTTCAATACCCGTGGCAACTGCAAGTATGCCGGGGTCAAATATGATATCCTCCGGCGCAACACCGGTTTCGTCCACCAGAATTCTATATGTACGTTCAAATATCCGGATTTTGTGTTCATAAGTCACCGCCTGCCCCGTTTCATCAAAAGCCATCACAACCATGGCGGCACCCATCTGCCTGATATGCTTTGCCCGTTCTTTGAAGATACCTTCGCCCTCTTTCAGACTGACCGAATTCACAATAGATTTTCCCTGCGTACATTTCAGCCCTGCTTCAATTACATTCCAATCAGAAGAGTCTATCATCACGGGTACCTTCGCAATATCGGGTTCCAAAGCGATATGATTAAGGAATCTGACCATGGCTTTTTCCGCATCGATCATGGCATCATCCATGCAAATATCAATGACCTGCGCTCCGCCATCGATTTGCTGCCGGGCAACAGCCAGCGCCTCTTCAAATTTTCCTTCCCTGATAAGATCGGCAAACTTCTTGCTTCCGGCTACATTTGTACGTTCTCCGATATTTACAAAATTTCTGCCTTCAAAAAGCGCGACCGGCTCCAAGCCCGAAAACCGGGTAATATGATCAGCCGGACAAATTGCCCGAGGCTTATATTTTTTTGCACCCGCAGCAAGTAATGCAATATGCTCCGGTGTGGTTCCGCAACAGCCACCAACTATGTTTACAAGCCCTTCGCTCATGTATTTCTCCATAACCTCCACCATCTGGCCGGCCGTTTCATCATATGCTCCAAACTGGTTGGGCAAACCGGCATTCGGGTACAGGTGCACATTGCAGGGGGCCTGGGCTGCAAACAATTCAACATAAGGCTTCATCCCCGATGCGCCTAAAGAGCAGTTTAAACCAACAGAAAGCAAGGGAAAATGGGATACGGAAATCAGAAAAGCCTCAGGTGTCTGCCCGGAAAGCATACGCCCGCTCGCATCTGAAATGGTAACCGATAACATAACGGGAAGGCTTATTCCTTTTTTCTCAAATACTTTTGTGATCGCAAACAAGGCTGCTTTGGCATTGAGGGTGTCAAAAATGGTTTCAATCATCAACAGGTCCACGTTTCCATCTGTCAATGCTTCGACCTGTTCCGTATAGGCAATCACCAGATCATCAAAGGTAACCGCCCGTAATGAAGGATCGTTCACATCCGGCGACATGGAGGCCGCTCTGTTGGTCGGACCTATAGAACCGCCGACAAAACGGCGGCGCCCCGGATCACGGGCAGTATATTCATCCGCTGCCACCCTGGCAAGTTTTGCAGCTTCCATGTTGATCTCATAAACATAATTTTCAAGCCTGTAATCGGAAAGCGATATGGACTGGGCATTGAATGTGTTAGTCGAAATAATATCTGAACCGGCTGCAAGATAATCATTATGTATCCTGCTGATGACCGATGGGTGGGTAAGATTCAGCAAATCGTTACACCCTTTCAGGTTAACAGGATGAGATACAAACCGCTGACCACGGTATTCTTCTTCCTTCAGGCCATACCGCTGGATCATTGTGCCTAAGGCGCCATCAAGGATGACAATGCGCTCTTTTAAAATTTCCGCAAGACTCATATTGTTTATTTAATATATTTAACATGCTTTTTATTGGCTGATCTGTAAATATAATTTTGGACCGCTACCTGCAAAATGAAGCAACATTTTTTTGTGCAGTGGTGTCTCCCAGTTCTGCCGCTTTTTTCCAGTCGTCACATGCAGAAGAATACTGTCCGAGAAAATAATAAGAGCTTGCCCTGTTCATGTAGTACAAGGAATTATCAGGAAATGAATTAATGGCAAGATTAAAGTCCTGTATGGCTTCATTAAATAATTTCAGTCTGTTTCTGGCACACCCCCGGTTATTATAAATCTCGCTTGCAAAACCACTATTTTTATTATAATTCAGCGCTTTATCATAATCATTGATGGCGGCGGTATCTTCTCCAAGCTGACTTTTTGTGTTGCCCCGGATTTTGTATGCTTCGTCCAGCTTAAATTTAAAGGTAATGACTTTATTTATATCATTCAGTGCGCTGTCGTACATACCCATGTTTTGGTGAATGATGGCCTTATTAAAATATGCTTCAGGATATACAGGTCTGATTCGTATTGCTTTATTTAAATCTTCAATGGCGCCTTTGGAATCATTCAAACCATGCTTGACATTGGCCATATTAAAATACCCTACCAGGTAATCGGGTTTTATTTCAACTGCTTTTGAATAGTCTTCAATGGCGCCGGCAAGATCCCCTGTGCTGCTTCTGTAGTTACCCCTGTTATAATAGGCCGCAGCCGTATTGGGGTGGTCGCGGATGGTTGTGCCCCATAAGGTAAGACTATCTTTCCATACCGTGTTCCGGTCAAAGGTTTTAATAGCAAAAAAAACGGAAAACAGGATCAGAACAACAAAAAATGGATTTCTAAAGTTATTTTTCAGTTTGAATTTTTCCTGGAGTTTTAAATACAGGAATCCCGTAAAATAGGCCAGGCCAATGTGTGGCAGGTACGTGTATCGTTCGGCCAGATAAGCCGGTCCTATAGGATATTTTGTCAATAATGCGCCAAGAGGTATCAGAAAAAACAAGACCGTAAAAACATATTCCCGCCTGTACTCTTTTTTCAATATAAAGAAAACGGTAATCAGAACCGGAACAATAAGAAAAGAGAGGTAATACTTAAATGGTAAAAAAGCGCCTGCTTTTTCAGGAAAGGGTATCACCGCAGACTGAAATAACGGAGTGAAAAACTTTACTATATAAAACGTAACGGCATAGGTGGCAAGAAACAACTTGTCAAGCAATGGCGGCGCATTTGGTTCGGAGTGCGACTGCGCAATGATGGCCACAATGCCCATGACAACGGCAATAGCAAAAAAAGGCAATTTATCCAGTATTAATTTATAACTAAACTTTCTTCCTGTATAATAGTCAAAAGCAAAAAACAAAACAGGAAGCGAAGCCGCCGTAACTTTCGACAGAATAGAACAAATAAAAAGTATCAGAGCGATGATGTAGTTTTTGGCAGAACATCCTTCTTTTAAGTATTTTAAATAAAAGAATAGTGAAAACAGGTAAAAGAAATGATTCAGGACATCTTTGCGTTCTGATATCCATACCACCGACTCAACCCTCATAGGGTGAATGGCAAACAATAAAGCCGTGATGAATGCTATTTCGTTCTTATTGGTCAGTTTTAAAAATATAAGAAATACAAAAACAACGGATAAAACATGCAACAGAATATTTCCTATAATGTAACCCGAAGCATGAAGTCCGTTGAGTTTAAAATTTATAGCAAGGGATAATAAGGTGAGCGGATGATAATGGCTCGACACAAAAACACTGAAGATATCTTTCAGTCCATTGGGAGATAAACTCCGGATATGCTGGTTTTCTGTCACATAATCGTTGTCATCCCAATTGGTGAAATCATTTTGAAACGTATTTGAAAACAGTACGGCAGTCAACAGGACAAGAATAATAATGCAAATTTTCTTTCTTTTCAGGAAAACCGAGTTTTCACGATCCTGAAGACTGACTTTTTTCTTAATTACTGTCTTCTTTTTGTTGTTTTTCATTGATTATTAGCTGTTTCTTTTCCTCACTTGCCAGCTATTGTTTTTTCCGGATCATCCGATAAGGCCATTATGAAATCCCTGATTAGCTCCGCAATACCATATGACATACACACGGTCCAAATGTGACCTGAAAAAATCAAAAGCATGTTCATTTTTCAAGTCAAAAATAATAAAAAGTTGACAAACCGGTTAACACATCAATGGATGAAACAAATACCACTCATTGTACTTTACACAATTACGTATAATGATTTGTATATTATTGTTTCCGAAATGCCTTTTTTATTACTTCATCCTGGTAATTTTCACTTCGGTTCTCCTGTTGTTCTGATGACAAGGGCAATCGCCTTCGGATGTCTGCGGACAATCTTTCTCCAGCGTACAATCATTCAGCAACCGGCTTTCGCCATAGCCTTTGGCTGTGATCCGCGTTTTGTCAATACCTTTATTTACAATGTAAGAAACTGCGCTTTCGGCACGGCATTGTGAGAGTTTTTCATTATATGCACCGGTTCCGCGCTGATCGGTATGCGACGATAATTCTATTTCCATGCCGGAATTCTCTTTCATGATTTCGACCAGACGGTCTAATTCTACAGATGCATCAGCACGAATATTACACTTGTCAAAATCATAGTAAATATTATTTAACACAAATGTTTTTCCGACTTCGAGCTGTTCAACACAAAGTGTAAGTTTTACAAAAAGGGTTTTACTCCGTTTCAGTCCTTTTGTAGTAATTTCCTGGAAGCCTGAATAATAACCATCTTTTATTCCGACAATAGAATAATCGGTATTCGGTGCCAGGTTAAACGTGAATAATCCATCTTCGCCTGATTTTGTCTTAGTAACTTTTCCTGTTGTTTTGTCTGTAAGCTCAACCTCCACATTACCGAGAACTTTCTTCTTGGTACACTCTTCCGTAATCCCTTCCAGAATGAAGTTCAGGTTATTCAATAACAGCTCCTTATATATAACATCTTTTTTTGTATCAAATTCACTTTTAGCAATAGGTTCAACATTTGTTTTCAGGCTCCCCAAAATTCCTGATACGGTATAATCACCGGGGGCAACACCTGAAAAAACTACTTTCCCGTTATCTTCCGTTATTTTGCTTTCCCTGATGTTTCCGGATTTTTCTTTCAGATTGACAGTAACCCCTTTCATAGGAATACCGGAAATGGAGTCTTTAACTAAAACAACAATATCCTTTGGCTGAAGTTCGGGCTTAACAACTTCAGGTTTGATGGCCTTTACTTCAGGTTTGATGAACCGGAACACCACACCTGCCGATACCGAAAGATGATTAACATTAAATTTGGTCGGATGATAATCCTTCATCGGCTGGTCAAAATACACCCAGGAATCGAATGTCCCATCACTTCTCATATAATATTCTGGGTTTTTGTATTTAAGTATATAATCCGGATCATCATCAATTTTTTTAGCAGAAACAAAAGTGTGAATGAAATCTGCTCCCAGGGTCACGCCAATCCATGAATTAAACCAGTAATTAACAAACAGTCCTGCTTTTAATCCGAACGCATTCACAGGTCTGCTGTAATCATAATACACCAATGTGTCATAGATGCGGTTCAGGTCTTCCTGAACATTGGTAAATCTGTATAACAAAGACCCCATTTTAAGATGGCTTAATCCACCCCTGATATTTATGTCTATGTCCCAGTGGTCATTGGTGAACGCTTTAAAACTCGGACCTATACCAACAAAGATCAGCGACTGATCGGTATGCATACTCTCCATAAGTTTCACCGGAGGAAACTGGTCCTGATGGGATTCAACATAATTGGTCGCGCTATCCGGAATGATAAATTCCAGTTTGTTTCTGAAATAATCAACATCTACACCGAAACCAAAGTTTTTATGAAAGTAAAAATCAAAATTTCCACCGCCATAAAAGCCCCATTTGGTTTTAAGAAAATCATTCACCACATCCGAGTATGTGTTGGTATCCCGCCAACTTACTATCGTAATATCATCAAATCCGGAAGGCAACGCTTTAAAGGTTTGCCCCATCCCCGCCTTAAGACGCGATTGAAATTTAAAATAAATACCTTTGTCCTGGCCCGTTTGACTTTGAGCAGGAAATACAAAGGATAACAATAAAACCAATGCCAGCAACCATTTTAATTTTTTCATATTTTTAATTCTCCTTTTGTTAAAACAATTTGAGCTATACAGAAAATGGTAAGTAATGTTTGATCATGCATCAATAAATGTTTACAGCCCCCACGACCAGGACATAGGAAGCATTGTGACGGTAGTGTTGTTCCCAATTTTAATAAACATCTTATCCGCAGGCATCAGTTTTCCCTCTACTTTAAATCTTAATCCTTCATGCTTAAATTCCGTCTTCTGAACACCATACTTAGAATACTGATCTGATTTCTTTTTATCAACAAAAATGATCATTCCAAGATCTTCAAGGGCAAGCCTGACTTTCTTTGAACATTCGTCATTGGAACGCACAACCGGCACAATCTGATCGAAGGATAAAAACACATCAAAGGCTTCTGTCTGACCGGCGCTTTTTTCTTTTGGCGCTAATCCGAGTTCCTTACCTTTCTCAAGTTTGTTGTCGGGAATATAATATATCGCCCCCAGATCATTCATGCTTTTCATGAAGTTGATAAAACATTTGTCTGTTACAATAGCTGTTCTGCTGGTAAGATATCTGGCTTCTTCTTCCCTGTTCCAAGAAATAAAACCTGCGCAGGTGATAAAAACCAGTAACAATGCAACCATCTTGATTTTAAGAGCTTTCATATGTGTTTATTTAAAATTATCATATCAAAAATACGGAATATTTTCATGTAAGTCAAGTGTAGGAGAAAGATTAACATTTGCCACTATCTGTGAACAATCTGCAATACCAAAGTAATCGTATTTGAATGAAAACTCATTATCATCATAAAGCATAATTCTCTTGAAAGCACTTTGATTTTTTCTATGTAAAATAAAGATAATGAGGTGTTTATATTCGCCCAGCACATGTTTTTTATTTACTCTTTGAAGCCCGAAGAAAACAATAATACCGTCTAAGGCATATGAACCCCGAGTTTTTGTTATCCCTTTAACCCACAAAAAACACATTTCAGGCAAATGAATTCACTCATGGTCTATGACAAATATCCATCTTATCTGTTTTCCAATATCAGTTAAAAAAGCGTGGGTGTAATGCCCCCTGGTCATTGCATCCGAAACGGCATAAAAGCATTACTTCGTGGCTGCCTTTTGTTGAACCGAATTTCAGGCTGCCCATTTTTATATCATAAGAATATGACAGGCGAACCTGGTCGATTAATTTTACACCTGCAATAATAACAAGCGCATCGTTGACTCTGTATGAAAGTCCGGCCGTAAACCGGTCTTTATAACCAACCATGGTATTGATTTCAATCATATGAACTTTACCTAAGTTGTTCCAGGATAAGGCAGGAATGATCTCCACTGAAGGTGACACCCTGATAGCATATTTTGCATAGGCATAATAATGTCTGGGCACCTTGAAACTGGATGATTTTTTTATTGAAGTGACTAAGTGTGTAGCAGAAGCGCCAATATTTAAACCCAGCCAGTTATATTCAATGCCAAAATCAAAATCAGGCATAAGTTTACTTTTTTTGACAATCAGGGCATAGGGATCCGTTGGGTCCTCGTAAGTGAGCGTGGCGCCATCCAAAGATTTATTCAGAATACCAGCACCCAGCCCAAACGATAGCACCATCTTATCGGTCAGCCAGGCATGATAGGCCAATGAGGCTTTTACATTCAAAGACTTTTCAACGCCAAGCCGGTCATAGATCATTGTAAGCCCTATACCTAATTTTGTCGTTTTAAAGTATTTATTAAAGTTGAAAAGTTGTGTCGAAGGCCCGTCTTTTATGCCGGTCCATTGCTCCCTGTCAAGCAGGGTAAAATTATAGCATCCGGATTGTCCCGTAGCTGCAGGATTAAATACGATCCTGTTATTTATCTGCTGGCTGAGCTGAATATCGTTTTGAGCAAAAGCAGCGCCTGTAATAGCCAGAATACTCAATATTAAAATTATTTTTTTCATATTATCGCATATTAAATGTTTGCAAAATGTATTAATATTTAATAAGAGTTATGGATCCTATTCTTTCCGTTTCAGTACCGTTGGGGTTTTTAATAATTGCCCTGTAATAGTAAGTTGCCGGTGGCAGTAATTTCCCTTTATATGTGCCGTCCCATCCGGTCTGCCCGCTGTAAAGCAACAGCCCCCAACGGTCAAACACCTTTAGTTCATAATTTTTTAAAGGAAAATTGTCTGTGGGAAATTCATCATTATATCTATCACCATTGGGCGTAAACGCGGACGGAAACTCAATATCATCCAGGCAGCTGACAATCACCGAAGCTGTGGCTGAACATCCATTCTGATCTGTTGCTATCACAGTAATACTATCAAAATTAACTACAGATGATGAATAATAGGTATTAATATCACTTTCCTGCATGCTGACATTGTTCAGCAAAAATTCATATGACACCCATCCATCCGGCAGGGCGGTTGCCGTATATGTGTCACAGTCAAAATACAACGTGTCAAAAGAAATGCTGTGAACAAAAACACTTATGCTGGTATCTATGGTGGTAGTTCCGTCGGAAACAGTCACTGTATAAATATTTGTTCCTGCAACCGGCAATGCCACAGGATTTTGAACTGTATGGTCATATAAACCTGTCCCTGACCAGGTAAATGAGTATGGGGGATTACCGCCCAATACGGTCATACTGAGATGAATACTATCTCCCTGGCAAACAGTGTCATGATCCGGGACAATATCAATAATGTGCATCACAGAAGTAACAGTCACTGTAACTGTGAATGGCTGACCAACACAAGTACCGCTCGTTGGAGTTACGGTGTAAACAGCCGTTCCGGTTCCTGATGGGATAAACAGAGTTCCGCTGATATTTGTCTGAGGGTTTGTTTGGGCACTGCCACCATTCACCCCGTTGGTATAGGTGGGCGCAGTCCAAGTGTAGGTAGTCCCCACAGGTACAGCACCGGGGGTAACTGTAAAAGTCTGCCCAGATAATATTGATGTATTTTGATCTTGGATATTGGGTGTTTCCGGCTGGGCATTGATAGTCACCGTTGCAGAAGTGCCGGATGTACAACCTGATGAAGCCAGTGTCACAGTAAAGGTATAGCTGGTATTTGCTGACAACCCATGAAAGGTTGCTGTAGATGATGTGCCCGTCATGGTCATTCCGCCCGGCGATGCTGTTATTATCCATTGGGAGGCGGGCAAACCGCTTAATTCTACCGCCCCTGTCGCTGAGGAACAGGTTGGTTGTGTAGTTGCTCCAATTATCGGTATTGCGGGTACTAACGGCTGAACATTGATCGTTGCACTGGTTGAAGACACAGAAGTGCATCCAGATGAGATTAAAGTAACAGTAAACGTGTAAGTAGTATTGGCGTTTAATCCTGAAAAGGTCGCAGTAGTTGCTGACCCCGTTATAGTGGCGCCGCCCGGTATGGCTGTCACAACCCATGGACTGGCCGGCAACCCGCTCAAAATAACAGATCCTGTAGGTGTAGCACATGTGGGCTGGGTTACAATTCCAACAACAGGCGCTGAAGGTGTAACCGGCTGGGCATTGATTGTGACACTGGTCGAAGATGCGGAAGTACATCCTGAAGAAGTCAGGGTGACGGTAAAGGTATAGGTAGTATTGGCCGCCAATCCTGAAAAAGCAGCGGTTGATGATGAGCCTGTTATTGTGGTGCCACCCGGCGAAGCGGTAAGTATCCATGGCGTTGTTGGCAACCCACTTAATAATACACTTCCGGTCGATACAATACAGGTCGGCTGGGTGACCGTTCCTGTTACCGGAGCCGAAGGGGTTACCGGCTGGGCATTGATTGCAACGCTGGGTGAGGCAAGAGAAGTGCAGCCGGTAGAATTTAAAGTAACCGTAAAGGTATAAGTGGTATTGGCTGCAAGGCCTGAAAAGGTGGCGGTGGTGGATGATCCTGTTATTATTGCACCGCCCGGGCTGGCCGTCACAGTCCATGGCGCTGAGGGTAATCCGCTTAACATTACGGCTCCTGTTGCTGAGATACAAGTGGGCTGCGTCACCGTTCCAACTATAGGCGCCGAAGGTATGATCGGCGGGGCAAAAATGGTCACTGTTGCTGATGGTAAAGAGGTACATCCTGATAAAGCCAGGGTCACCGTAAAAGTATAGGTTGTATTGGGCGACAATCCTGAAAAAGTAGCTGTCCCCGCTGTTCCGGTAATGGTTGCACCACCCGGTATGGCGGTCACGGTCCATGATGTGGCAGGTAGACCACCTAACACCACGGTTCCGGTTGGCGTAGTGCAAGTGGGCTGAGTGATGGCGCCCGGTACCGGAGCCACCGGTGTGGCTGGTTGTGCATTGATCATTGCTGGTGTCGACTCATCGGAAGTGCAACCATTAGAAATTAGCGTAACCGTAAATGTATAACTCGTATTGGCTGCCAGTCCTGAAAAGCTTGCTGTTGTTGAAGAGCCTGTAATAGTGGTGCCACCCGGAGTTGCGGTTACCGTCCATGCTGTGGCGGGCAAACCGCTCAAAGCTACTGTTCCCGTGGGTGTATTGCACGTTGGCTGAGTGACCACTCCAATCAGCGGTGCTGACGGCGCCAGCGGCTGCGCATTGATAGTTGCACCGGTCGAAGTAGCAGAACTACAACCTGAAGATGTCAGTGTCACGGTAAAAGTATAGGTGTTATTAGCAGGCAGCCCGGTAAAAGTAGCTGATGACGAAGACCCCACGAGTGTGGTTCCTCCGGGCATAGCAACTACGGTCCAAAGTGTTGACGGCAAGCCGCTTAACAATACCGAACCTGTCGCAGTGGTACAGGTGGGTTGAATAATTGTTCCGATAACAGGTGCAGTGGGCACCAGCGGCTGGGTATTGATTGTCGCACTTGTCGACGGGGCTGAAGTGCATCCGGAAGATATTAACGTCACCGTAAATGTATACGTGTTGGCTGATAATCCTGAAAAAGTAGCAGTTGGTGAAGAACCTGTTATGGTTGCTCCTCCGGGAATAGCGGTGACAGTCCATGATGATGATGGCAACCCGCTTAAAGCGACACTTCCTGTAGCTGTTGAACAGGTTGGTTGCGTAATAGTGCCAACTATCGGTGCGGACGGTGTAACCGGCTGGGCATTAATTGAAGCATCGGTTGACGATGTTGACGTACATCCCGAAGAAGTCAGTGTCACGGTAAAAGTATAGGTAGTATTGGCTGCCAATCCTGAAAAAGTGGTTGTTGGTGAGGTTCCGTTGATTGCTGCCCCCCCGGGAGTGGCTGTTACTGTCCAGGCAGTGGAAGGCAGGCCGCTTAAGGCCACAGTACCCGTTGCCGTGGCACAGCTTGGCTGGGTTATGGTGCCTATTACCGGGACAGATGGCACAACCGGTTGGGCATTTATTACCGCACTAGTGGAAGATGATGATGTACATCCAGAGGCCGTCAGAGTTACTGTAAAAGTATAGGTGGTATTGGCTGTCAAGCCCGAAAATGTTGCCGTTGGCGAGGACCCTGTTATCGTTGACCCGCCGGGTGTTGCTGATACGGTCCAAGGTGTGGAAGGCAAACCGCCTAATGCCACACTGCCTGTGGCTGTTGCACAGGTTGGTTGGGTTATCGTACCAACTATCGGTGCAGATGGTGTAACCGGCTGGGCGTTTATTACTGCTGGAGTTGACAATACTGACGTACATCCCGAAGCCGTCAGAGTTACTGTAAAAGTATAGGTGGTACTGGCTGCCAAGCCCGAAAACGTTGTCGTTGGTGAAGACCCTGTTATCGTTGACCCTCCGGGTGTTGCTGTTGCTGTCCATGGCGCGGAAGGCAAACCGCTTAATGCAACACTACCTGTTGCTGTGGTACAGGTAGGTTGAGTGATTACGCCCGTTATCGGAGCCGATGGTACAACAGGCTGAGCATTTATTGTAACCGGCGCCGAGGGCGTTGATGAACATGGACCCAGCGTCACGACATAGGTATAGGTTCCTCCTGCCGGTATTCCGGTTACAATGGTAGAAGTGCCGGTTCCCGTGGTGATGATTCCTCCCGGTGTTCTCGTCAGCGTCCAGGTTCCGGTTGATGGCAGGTTGGAAAATGCTGCACTACCTGTGGCCTGGGTGCAGCTTGCTTGAGTTATTGTCCCTACCGTCGGCGGCAAAGGCGTTGGCGGTTGAACATTGATAACCACAGGCGTTAGCGGAACAGACCGGCAACCATTAGCTAAATCCATAACTGTAAAGGAATATGTCGCGGATGGAATACCTGATATTGAAGTGACAGGACCGGTACCGGTTGTTGTTATACCACTCGGATTTCTTGTAACAGCCCAGTTGCCCGAAGGCAGATTACTCAGAAAAACAGTTCCTGTAGACAACGTACAGGTTGGCTGTGAAATACTGTCTAAAATGGGAGTTGCCGGCCTTGGTTTAACATATAGTCTGGCAATATTTGAAATGTCATAATTAATTCCAGCACAGTTTGACACATAACATCTGTATTCATAAGTCCCTGCCAAGCTAGCTCCGCTAACTGTCATTGAAGCAGCAGTATCATTGGTATATACAGCGCCTGCAGGCATCCCGTCCACAACGTTGTTCCAGCTCATGCCGTTGTAATATTGCCATTGATAATTGATTGGAACATCGCCACTGACTACCGTCGAAAATGTGGCGCTTTCATAATCGGCGCAAATGTTTTGATTTGCCGGATGGACCAATATGGATACAGGAATACAGGGGCAAACCAGCCCATCCACATAGGTTACAGAAAACACATTATAATCCTGATCACCAAATAATCGTGAAGTAGGTGTATCAGACCATGTAACAGAGTGACAACCGCTTGCCGGCGATTTGTAAATAAAATTCATATTGCAAAGCAGCCCGTCTACATATACCGGAACGTCACCCCATACAAATGTTATGGCTGTGATGGAACCATAATTATATAATTGTACTCCTACAGCGGTTATGCCAGGCGCCCAGTTGGTTATACCTGTATATTTAAGATAGTTTGAATCAAATTGTATCGTAAACTGAAAGCTGGACAAACTGTCAGGACTGAAATCTGTCAGGGTAATATCAACAGCAACGGATCCGCCCGGAATAACTCCCGCCACTGTTTGTATGGTAGCTGTCTGGGATTTTGCCGTTATCCAGAAAAAAATCAACATAAAGAAAAAAATAAATCTTTTCATATCATTTATTTTAATGTATTCATTATAATACTATCATTTAATATCAATACTTTATCGAAATAAGTCCGGAACAAAATTTGAATTTATACTGGTTGTACCATATAGAGTAGCTATTGAAGTTCAAAGTACATGCACAATTGGACTTCTTCAAACTCCATATCAATCTAACTTTAGTAACCAACAAGAGTTTAAAATAAATAAAACAAATTTTATCTTCAGTGCCTGCAAAATTATAACATTTTGCGAAATTAATATTAATAATTTATATAATAAATGGCATTTTTTATACGAATAAAAAATATATGTGGTTGTCAAAAATATATATTTTTTCAGAAATCAGATTTATTATATTTTTTTCAGAATTCCATATTGATACAGGGCTATAAGAATGTCTTCTCCAAGATCAATTTCATACTTTTCCTTTAGTATTTGCACAATTTCACTGGTGGTGCGGGTACCGTCAAATAAATCAATTATTATGGCCGGAAAATTCATTGCATGGGTAATATACATATCATTTCGTTCTATCCATGTCTTCAGATGTATACAATAATATTTATTATCAATTACCGGCATTATCCGGAATTTGTCGGCGATCATCATCTCGGGTATTTCCATCATGGTATTAAGCCTTTCTTTCAATTCAGTAAGAAGCACCTGGAAATTTATTCCCATAAGGTCTGAAAATGCTTCCTTTGTAAGGCATGCAACATGTTCATATGCCCTGATATAAAATTGTTCTTCCATCCCGGCCCATTTACCCCAGCGATACAGGTACTCTTCCTTTTTCATAGGCAGATCATCCAGGTCCTCATAAGATATATTTTTATTCTCGCCATAAGGATGTTCTAATGGAAGGTTTTCACATATTAATACATACGCTATCAGGCTTTCTTCGATATACCTCATACATTTTGTGACTGAATCCCAGAACAAGCGCCCCGATTGCTGTGCCACATGCTTACAAAACCATGTGGCGCAAACGGCTTCGCGATACTTCCATAAGGCACAATTGTATTTTCCATGAAGATAATACGGACATTTCAGCGTCAGGCTTTTGCCAAAACCCTCAGTCTTGCCCAATTCATATAATAACGAATATTTTTTGGTCGGAAATATACCATGAGGAAATACCCCTTTACGGCTATTAATCCTAAATTAACCATAAATTGTTAATAACTATTTGAAAATGTATTGTGTAAATACATGATAATGATTATTTTTGTGTTTTAAAAATAGTTATTAAAACATGATACTATGTCGTATATTATAGAACAAA
>Ga0209717_1001618_pt1 | contig 23644 bp, 20 predicted proteins | sample AD_UKC048_MetaG_FD_184418 | JGI IMG/M metagenome (GOLD analysis project Ga0209717, IMG submission 184418) | Active sludge microbial communities of municipal wastewater-treating anaerobic digesters from USA - AD_UKC048_MetaG (SPAdes) (version 2) | ecosystem: Engineered > Bioreactor > Anaerobic >... | reverse complement strand
GCGGGATCAAGGCCCAGGGGCAGGCCACGCGAGCGGCAGCCCTGCTGGGGGCGCGGGACTCCGGTCGGCCTTCGCTACGCTCCGGCCTCCCTGCGTCCCGCACCCCCAGCCGGCACAAGAAGACAACGGACAACAAACAAAGAAAGGGGACATTCTCTCGTGAGTTAACAGGGGGACATTTCTAAAGAGTTTTGACAGAGCGCGGATTGGCCGATCGAACGGGGGCGTGGCGTCGGCGTGTGCCGGGGTTGCGTGGCGCCTGGTGACTTGGGGTGTCGCGAATTGTGAGCAGGCGTCCGACACGGTCGAGCCCACATGACTCCGGCCGCGTTCTGAGCAGTTTCAGCCGCGGGCATCGTGCGGCGCCTGGGTCAAATGTGCGGGTCATCCCACGGAGAGGCCCTACAGGGCTCGGTCATGGGGAGACCAGCGTCGTGTAAATACTGAGGAAAAGCCGGTTCGTCTCGATGGGTAGGGTGATCTGCCAGATGTTCCATGCGGCATTTGACCCGGCCAGCGTGGGTGCGATTCCCAATGGCGCCCAGGCGAGGAGGTCATAGCTCTGGCGATACTCCCAGGTGACGTCGGTCGGGGTCTTGGACTGGATCCATGTCATGGATACCGTGTTCGAGGCAAGATCGGCTGCGAGGGTCGAGTAGTCGCTGGGGATGCAGGGCGCGTTGGGGTCGAGGCCGGATGCAAACTTGATGAGGTTGGCGATACCGTCGGCCGCCGGGCTAGCACCAGGTTGCGCGTTGGTGCCGACGAGGCCGTGGAACGCGACCCAGTTTGGATATGTGCCGCGGACAGAAACGGACTGCGTGCCGCTGCCATTAGTGATGCCGCCGCCGATGAGGCGGACCCAGAACTCGGAGCCGAGTTCCAGCGGTGGGGTGGTGAAGGTGGCGTTGGTTTGGCCGGGAAGCGGGTTGGACACGCTGTTGGATGCGCCGGAGTACCACTGGAATGTGACGCCGGCCTGGTCCGTGAAGACGGTGAATGTGGGTTGGGCGCCGATGGACGCGGGTCCCACGAGGTTGGAGGAAATGACGAGAGCTTGAAATTCGCAGGCGCCGATGTCGTTCGTTGCACCGCGCGCGAAGCCACGCTGGTCACTGGTGGGGATGTCGGCGCTTTTCTGGCCGACGTTGATTGCCGGGCTCGTGGCTGTGGAGATGGGCATGGTCGGAGTGGGACCACCATGGTCGCCCAGCGCAGAGAGGATGGGGTTGTCCGTGATGATGTTGGCTCCGCCGGAATATCCGTTCTGGACGACGCAGGACTTGACGGAAGGGGTGGAGGACGGGTTGTTAACGATCTGCTGGGCGGTGGGCGTGTTTCCCCACAGGATGCAGTTGGTGATCCCCGGCGAGCAGGAGTTGGTGTTGTAGATGCCGCCACCAGACGACGCCAGATTGCTAACGATGGTACAATTGATGATCGGCGGAGAGGAGAAGCTGACGTTGCAGATACCACCCCCGCGGTTGGTCGCAGAGTTCATCGCTATGGTGCAGTTGGCGATACGCGGCGAGGCGTTGTTGCTGTTGTAGATGCCCGCGCCAAAGGAGGCCCAGTTTGCGGCGATGGTGCAGTTGCTGATCAGCGGTGAGCAGGACCACCCATTGTGGATGGCGCCGCCACCGGAGGAGGCCGCATTGCTTATGATGGTGCAGTTGGCGATGATCGGCGAGGACGCGCTTGGGTTGCACATTCCGCCGCCACTGTTGTTGGGGGATGTGCCGTCGGCGTTTCCGCCGCTGACGGTAACGCCGTCGAGGACGGCGTTCGCCAGGCTCGAGGGATTGTAGAAGACGTGGTAGCAGTTTTCGTCAGTGGTCGAAGCCTCTGGGCGGCCGTCTCCGTTCGTGTCGGCGTCATCACCATTTAGGTCGCCAGAGAGGATGACGGGGTATAAGGACGGGTCGCGCTGATCGAGGTTGGTTTCGGTCCCAGCAAAGCCACCGTAGATGGAGACGCCGTTCTTTAGGGAGAAATGTTGGTGTCGTGCGGTCATTCCGCCGATCGGATTTGGCCATGAGTTCGGTGTGTACGTTCCTTGTGCAACCCAGACTGGTTTGCCGGATGAGAATGCCTCATCGATGGCCGGCTGGAGGCTGGTGTAGGCGTCGGACCAAGACCTGCCGTCCTTGTCACCGTCGGCGGCGGAGTCATCGACGTAGATGACGTCGGCGCCTGCAAGCGGGCAGGCGAGGCAAAGGCTCATCCCAACCAGTGGGAAAAAACGATCGCCCATGTGAGTCAAATTGGCATGGGCACAGCCTTTGGTCCAGACACAACAAGGAATAGAAAAAGTGATTTATAGAATGAGGGAACCTTATGAGAGATCCTTGAAATGGGACCGGGGTCAACTCCTTTCACGGGCACGTTTTTGCGACCTGGGGCGACCGCCGTGGGACCGCATTGCGCGGGGTCGGCCGGAATACGGGGAGAATGCGGGACGATGACGCGGTGAGATCTCACACGTCCGGGGGAGGCTACGCACGCTCTGGAAGTGCGGGCTGGAGCTTGAGGTGCTCTGTCCGATAGGGTAGACAAGAAGTTTTCGTGAGGTGTATGGCTAACAAGATAGAGGGCATTTTCACGCCGAACGTGGTTCCGCTGGATGGGGCTGGGCGGATCGACGAGGCGGAGCTGCGGAGGTACCTGAACTGGCTGATCGAGCGGGGCGTGCACGGGCTATATCCGAATGGCTCGACGGGGGAGTTCACGCGGTTCACGGCGGAGGAGCGACGGCGGATCGTGCAGGTCGCCTGCGAGGTGGCGGGGGCGCGGGTGCCGGTTTTGGCGGGGGCGGCGGAGGCGGATGCGCGGGAGACGATCCGGGCATGCGAGACCTATGCGGGCTATGGGGCGCGCGCGGTGGCGATCGTGTCTCCATTTTATTACAAGCTGAGCCCGGATTCGGTGTACGCATATTTTCGGGAGATCGCGGTGAACAGCCCGATCGACGTGACCCTTTACAACATTCCGATGTTCGCCAGCCCGCTCGATGTGCCGACGATCCGGCGGCTTATGGAGTTTCCCAGGGTCGTGGGGATCAAGGATTCCTCGGGCGATCTGGCGTTCCTGATGAGGGTCATCGCTGTGGTGCGGGCGACGAGGCAGGATTTCTCGGTGCTGTCGGGATGGGAGGCGGTCCTGGTGCCGGCGCTCATCGCGGGGGCGGATGGGGGCACGAACGCGTCGAGCGGGGTCGTGCCGGAACTGACGCGAAAGGTGTACGACCTTACGCGGGCCGGGCGCCTGGAGGAGGCGATGCGGCTCCAGTACAAGCTGCTGGAGCTTTTCGACACGATGTTGTACTCGGCGGATTTTCCAGAGGGATTCAAGGCGGCGGTGGCGCTGCGCGGGTTCAAGCTGGGCGCGGGGCGACAGCCGCGGACGGAGGGGCAGCAGATCGACACGGCCGCGCTGCAACGAGTGCTGAAGTGCATTCTTTCGGAACACGGCTACGTGGATCCTCCCTCGGAGGGTTGCCCGGCCCGGACGGGCGTGCCGGAGCGGGATCGCGTGGCGCAGATCACGCAATCGGTCATTGAGGAACTGCGCAAACGGGGCGCGCTGTGAGGGAAGCGATCGGGCTGATCGAGGCGCCGGGGCTGGCCGTCGCGCTTGTCGCGGCCGATGCGATGGACAAGGCGGCCACGGTGCGGGTGCTGCAGGCCGAGCTGAATGATCTGGGCGGCGTGTGCATGAAGATCGCCGGATCGGTTTCTGACGTGGAGGCGGCGCTCGGTGTGGGGGCCGGCGTTGCGGATCGCATGGGCGTGCGGGCCGTCGCGGCATTTTTGACACGCCCGGCGGAGGGTGCCGTGGAGCGCGGGATCCTCTCACGGGCGGAGTTCAGTCCGCTGATCGAGCAGCCGGTGGTGTTTGAGCCTGTGGCCGGGGCCGTTGGCGCAAGGGATCGGAACAGAAAGGCAAGTATGGACAAGAAGCAACCGCCCGCGATTGGGCTCATCGAGACTCAGGGATTCACGGCGGTCTTGGAGGCGATCGACACCGCCTGCAAGGCGGCAAACGTGACCGTGCTGGGCAAAGAGAAGCTGGGAGGGGGCTATATCACGGTGATTATCGAGGGTGACATCGCCGCGGTGGAGGCGGCTGTTGCCGCGGGGCGCGCGCGGGTGGGTGAACTGGGCAAACTCATCGCGGCGCACGTGATCTCGCGCCCGAGTCCGGCGATCATGGCGCTATTGCCGGGCGCCTGAGGGGATGGGTCGGGCTCCGGGGTAGCGCTGTCGGCGACCCAAATTTTGGGTCAGGCGTCATGCCCCGTGGAGGGGGCACCACCGGGGCGGAAAATCGTAGCGATGCCGATGGTCCCAACTCGCGCTTCGCGCGCTGCAAAAGCGGTGGCGCCGTCCGGCGGTTGCCGGACTCTGCCACCACAGTCCAAAACCCTCCCGGCCCGGATCCTGGGTCGGGGCACGAGCCGCGCCCGCGAACAGCGTCCGAAGTTTCTAGCTAGCGGGATGCGGTGACCGCCACGGGGACGAAGCCGCCGTTGAGGCGGCCGTCTTTGAGGCCTGGGACAGGGCCGTAGCCGAAGAAATCGCCGGGGCCCACGTAGCCGTAGTAGGTTCCTTCGACAAAGAACTCATAGATTGCACCGCCGCCGTTGCGATCGCGGCCGTTCGTGGCGCCCACCATCAGGTGGCGGTTATCCGATTTTCGGCGCCCGAGGTAGATCTTTACGTGGGAGACATCCTCACCCCGGTTGGTGCCCTGGGTGTGGGTCCAGAAGAGCAGGTCGCCCGGCTGGAGCTGGTCGAGCTGTGTGGTGGTGGCAGACCTGTCGCGGACCCGGCGAAATCCGCCAGATTTCGTGACCCATGCGCAGAGGTCGGTGGACATGCGCGGGATGTTGCGCATGCCGGCCTGCTGGAGGGCGTAATGCACGAAGCCGGAGCAGTCCAGGCCTCCCTCTTTCGGATCATCTGCGCCGAATTTGTACGGGAGGTGCATGTGGGCGAGATTGATCGACGTCTCGATGAGGCTCTTGATGGCGCGCGGCTGCTTGTCGAAGTCTGCGATGTCCGAGGTCTTGAGTCCAGAGAGCTCGCGGGCGAACACGGGAGTGGCGGGCATGGCGTAGGGCACGACCGGCGGCTGTTCGATGGCCGGGGCAAAACCGAAATCGGGGGGCAGATCGCGGCTGCGTCCCCCGAGGCCCATGCATCCGGTGAGGGACATCAGGGCGAACGCGGCCACGAGGGGAGCGGTCTCACACCGAAAACGATTCGCCACAGGAGCACTGAGAGGTGGCATTGGGGTTGCCAACGCGAAAACCGCCCTTTTGGAGATCGCTTGAGAAATCGATGACAGAGCCACTAACGAAGAGCGCGGTTTTTGGATCGACGACGATGCGGGCGCCGGCGGATTCGATGAGGATGTCACGGTCATTGGGGCCATCAGCGAGTTCCATCCGATACTGCAAACCGGAGCATCCACCGCCGATGACGGCGAGCCGGAGGGCGCCGCCGGGATGGCCGTTGGAGTCGAGCAGGACCCGGAGCTGTCGCCCGGCGATCTTGGTCAGACGCACAAGCTGCTCGCTGCCTTTTTTGAACTGGATCGTCTCCTGCATGACATGGCCCCGCATACGGATGCGCCCGTGAGGGCAAAGGCGCTGGCTCAATCATACGCGAGGCTGGCATTTTCGCAAATCGAGGTGTGATCGCGTGCGTGGCGTCAGGACAGCTTGATGTCTCCGGATATCTTGGCCTTGGGATAGTCGCGGGGGCCGCTTTTAAAGATGCTGAAGACAGTGTTTGGCTTTGAGGGGGGATCGTAGCGGACGGTCTTGGGGGCGCCCTTCTGGCGCACTGAGAGTTTGGGGAGCGGCAGCTTATAGTGCCGGATGGTGTTGTTGGCCTCGCGCAGCCGCTGGCTGAGCGTCCGGGCGATGGCGAGGAGGATGTGCGCGGCGGCGAGGTTGTTCTGCACTAGGAACTGCTCGAATTGCGCAACGTTGAGAGACCAGACCGAGGAGGGCTCCAGGGCGATGACTGAGGCGGAGGCGTCGGCACCTTCGAGCATGCCCATCTCGCCGAAGCAATCGTAGGGCCGCAGTTCGCCTAGGCGGATCTTTTCTCCGGATGCCTCCGTGCAGACCTGGAGCGAGCCCGAGAGCAGGACGAACAGGAAATCCTGTTTTCGGCCTTCCTGGATGAGCACTTCGCCAGTTGCCATGCGCAACTTGAAACCCGAACTCGTGAGCTGGCTTCGGCTCTTGTCGCCGAGGTGCGCCAGGATGCCCGCCGGTGGCAGGACCTCATCGTCGGTATATTCCTCCATGGAGTGGAAGAGTAACCACGATGGCCCGCGCTTCCAAGCGCGGAGATTGGGTGGTGTTGGGATCGGGGTGCGCGGCAGTCCGTATTTGGGCGGCCGGAGCCGCGCGGACGCGCGCCCTCGCGTCCCATTTTCGATCCCGGCGGTGTCCGCTTTGGCGCACAGCGGGCGCCTGTGGCCGGAGGTTCTGGGCCTTTTGTGGGGATTTTCGGGTCAGAAGCAGGTGATGCCGAGCGCGATGAGAAGGAGGCCAAAGGCCGCCTTGATGGCGCCGGTGCGGCGCGTGGCGGCATCGCTGCCGTGGAAGAAGTTGATGAGGTCGCGAAGGAGGTAAGGGGCGACAACGAAACACATGCCGGCGATTGCCCAGACGTAGCCGACGATCGTCACGATGTGGCGGGCGGGGTGCAAGGCGGGGAAGGTCGCGCTGAAGAGCACCTCGGCGCCAAGCAAGAGGAGGACGCCCATGGCGCGCGAGAAGAGGAAGTCGGGGAGGTAGATGATCGTCATGAGGCCCAGCACGGCAAAGAAAATCAGAAGCCATGCGCGGTACTGGGTCATCTCCGTCAGGTCAATATTGTAGATCAGGATGTCCGTCCAGAGGGTGGCGATGCCCATGGCGATCGCGCCCGCCCGAAAGTTCCGGGGAAGGCCGATGAGGATATGGCGGACCGCAGCGGGGCGGAGCGCGGCGATCAGTCCTCCCGTCATGCCGAGCAAGCCCAGGATGATGGCGACGACCTTCAGTGACAGATGATAAGTCATGGGAGCGGGAAGGGTGTGACGGGGCGCGGCCAGCGGCAAGGCGGAAATGGGGGATGGAAGATCGGGAAGTCAGGGGACGGGTTCGCCGTAGAGGGTGTGGTCGGAGCTGCGGGTGATTCGGAGGGTGACGAGCGAACCGCGGAGGGAAGCGTCGCCCTCGAATACTGCGGTGCGATTGTTGCGGGTGCGGCCGGCGAGACGGTTGGGGTTCGTCTTGCTGGGGCCCTCGACGAGGATCTGCTGGGTGGTATTGACGGCCGAGGCAAGCGTTTCTCGCGCGATGCGGTTCACGATCTCGAGGAGGCGCTGGTTGCGGGTCTGTTTGACATCTTCGGGGAGTTGGCCGGTCATGCTGGACGCCGGGGTGTCGCGACGATCGGAGTAGCGGAAGACAAAGGCGTTATCGAAGCGGACCTCTTCGGCGAGCGAGCAGGTTTGGAGGAAGTCCTCTTCGGACTCGCCGGGGAATGCGACGATGATGTCCGTGGTGAGTGCGATGCCGGGGCAGGCGGAGCGAAGGGCATCGACTTTCCGGAGGAACAATTCGCGGGTGTAGGAGCGTCGCATGGCGCGCAGGATGCGGTTGCTGCCGGATTGGACGGGCAGGTGCATGTGCTCGCAGAGCTTGGGCAATTCGGCGTACGCGCCGATAAGATCCGCTCTGAGGCCGGCGGGGTGTGGGGATGTGAACCGGATGCGCTCGAGCCCGGGGATTTTATCGAGGGCGTGCAGCAGTTGGACGAACGGGGAGCGGCCGTTCGAGGCGGGGAATTCGTGCCGCCCATAGAGATTGACGATCTGACCGAGGAGGGTGACCTCGCGCACGCCGGATGCCACGAGTTCCTCGGCCTCCCGGACGATTTCTGGGATCGGGCGGCTGCGCTCTCGGCCCCGGGTGGTGGGCACAATGCAGTAGGAGCAGGACATATCGCAGCCCTGCATGATCGAGATGAAGGCGGTGGCCTGCCTGGGTCGAAGCACGTGATCGCGGATCGTCGATTCGGATCCGGAGGATTCTGACACATCGATGATGGGCCTGCGCCCGCCGTCGAATTGCGATCGCAAGAGATTGATGCAATCGGCGGCCCGGTGGAACTGCTGGGTGCCGAGCACGAGGTCTAGATCGGGGAGACGGTCGACGAGTTCTTGGCCGCGGCTCTGGGCCATGCAGCCCATGAAGCCGAGCACCAGTTCGGGGCGTTCGCGCTTGAGGTGCGAGAGCAGGCCCATTTTGCCCAGGGCCTTCTGCTCGGCCTGATCGCGAACACTGCAGGTGTTGATCAAGAGCACGTCGGCCCGGCGTTCATCCTGAGTGAGATCATAGCCCTTGGCCTGGAGCATCTGCGCCACCTGCTCGGAGTCGCGCTCGTTCATCTGGCAACCGTAGGTTTTGATAAAAACCGAGGGCATGAATCTCGAAAAATAGGCCATCGGCGCGCCCTGTCGAGTGGGAGAACGGGCTGCATCGCGAGTGGGCACGGATGGTGCTGCGCTTTAGCCTGCATGTTTCGCGCTTCCGCGTGAAACATGCAGGCTCAAAGGAAAACCGCGCTCCCAAAAACGCGATCTTGGAGGGTCTGGGGCCACCGATTCGCGAAACACACTCTGCAACCGCGAATAATACCAGTCTTTGGCTGACCTTTCCCAATAAATGGCTTTCATGGCGCGGTTTTCCCAGAGCCCGGAATTTCACAGCTGGAAGGCTGTGAAGTATCCGGGTTAGGAGAATAGCGGCGACCTCGAGCCAGAAACTTCACGCCGCGCCCAAGACCGTGGGGCGGACAATCCTGTCCGCCAACCCACGATGTGGCAATGTCTTGTGATTGCAGGCAGGATTGCCTGCGCCACGAAAGGCTGGGGCCCGAGACACACGAGACGATGGTGCCATGTACCCGGCAGCGATGGGCACTCGATTCCTGTGTTCAGGCGGGATCGTTATGGAGTCCCGGGTGGAGTGATCCCCTGTCGCGCGCGCTGGCGGATCTCTTCGGCCGGGAGCGCGCGGTCCCAGATCTTGACTTCGTCGATCGATCCCTGGAAGAACGCCCGGGAGTTGCCGGGGCCGTACGCGCCGATGCAGAGGGACCCGCCAGACGGAGCGATGGGCCCACCCCGCTGGAGGCTACCTTGTTCCACACCGTCGATAAAGAGGCGCATTATCGCGCCATCGTAGGTTGCGGCCACGTGTGTCCAGCGACCGAGGGGAGCGGGGGTCGTGGCGGTGAGCGAGTGGCTCCAAGAGGTTTTAGGGATTTGCCAGACCACCCTCCCATTCGCGAAGCCGAGTCGATAGCCGGTATTCGATTGGCCGACGGTGTTGAGCATCCAGCGGTCGGACTGATTGGCGGCGTCAGTCTGGAACCACATCTCCACCGTGATGCCTTCTCTCGGGAAGAACAGTGGGTGCGAGGGGACGACGATCGTGCCGCCATCGCAGCGGAACCCTTGTCCAAACTTTCCGGGCCCAGATTGAAAATCCTGCTTCAGGGCATGGAACGCGCAGGCCGAGGAGTCTCTGGCCACGGAAGCGTCATCGCCGTCGAACGCGTACGCCGCGACTAGACGGTCTTTCACCTCGCGAGGGCGATCGGCGAAACCGCCGAGGATCGCGCGGCGCTTGAGATACGCGCCCTCGGGCGGGACGAGGCCGACGTCTTCCGGTGTGATGTCTTGGTGGGGCGGGGAATTGTCGCAGAAGACGCGTCGGACGGCATCGGCAAAGCCAAAGCCAAAACCGGCGCATGGCTCGAGGTAGTGTCCTTCGCCGAACTCGTTCCAGTTGTCGAAGACGACCACTCTCTTGTCGAGCCGGTCACCGGGCGTGGCATCGATGAGTGCGCGGGCCTTGCGGCAGGCGGCCTCGAAGTGGTCGGGCGCGGCCCCTGCCAGGTAGCGCGCCGTGCGGGGTCCGTGCCACGGTCGCGGATCCCAGCCCATCATGACATCGATGATGTCGGGCAGGGCGCCGATCTCTTTCTTGCCCCGCCAGATTTTTTCCTGATTAGAGAGGCTGGTCCGATGGTCGATCGTCGGGATGCCCTCGACATTCTCGCCCGGTTCAGCGTCCGTGGGGCCAATGAGGCCATAGGCCGAACTGGCATCCCAGCCCTCGGCGGCCATGCGGGGGAGGACGATCTTATCGGCCGTTCCCACGCAACCGACGATGTATAGTCCTTTCATGCCCTCCTTGCGGCAGGCGTCGCGCATCTGGTCGAAGGCCCTTCGGACGTTTTCGGAGCCGCCGAGGTCGCGGGTCAGGTTGCTCGGCACCCAGATGTAGAGGAGGGGGCGGCCATCGATCTTCGTGTAGGAGGGGTGTTTGAAATAATTCTTGAGCCAATAGGGCATGAGATTGCCCAAGAGGTCATCGCTGCCCCGGCAGCCGGTCCCGCAGCCGTTTTCCCACATGATCACGAATTGGAAGCGGTCCCGGTAGCGCGCCTTGAAGAGTCCGTCGTGGAGGGCGTGGCCCAAATTCTGTTTGATCTCGGGGTCGAAGCCGTTCCTGTACCAGCAGTAGATGAATCCCTGGATGCCATGCTCGAGCGCGTACTTGATGTGCCAATCGGCGACCTCGGGGGTTCCCTCGTCGTAGTAACCGATGGCGGGGCGACGTTCGGGCCAGGGCTCGATCTTTTCCCAGCCGTAATGCGTGCCCTCTTTCCACAGTGGGCAGTAGTGCATCAGCGTGAGGATGCTCGGCTTCACCGGAATCGGTTCGGGGACGTAGGAGGCCTTGGGCAGGTCGCAGGGTGGCTGGAAGGTGAGATCGATCGCGCGCGTGGAGGGATCCGATCCCTCGGCGGTGAGGATGACTTTCGCGGGCCAAGTTCCCGGGTGCTCCGCCTGGATGCGCCATTCGGCTGGCGCGGTTGAGTCGAGGGTGAGATCGGGCAACGATTTCTCGGCCGAGTCGATCAATTTCAAGTCAGCGGGGATTTCCAATCTGGCCCGGACGGCGCGGGCGGTGACGCCCAGATTTCGGGCGATGGCGATGAGCTTTTCTTCGCGGCCGGCGCGGGGCACGGCCCGGTAGGGGCTCAGGCTGCGGAAGTACAGGTACGGGCGACCGTGCGGGTCCCGATCGATCCAGAGGTTGCGCAAGGTCACGTCCCGGGGTTGCTCGTCGGGAAACGAGAGCGAGAGCATCCGGAGTTTGCCCTGCCACGCGGCGCAGTCGGCGAGGTCGGCATACGCCGTGCGGTGCCCAGATCGGAGGGGGACGGTCACATTGCCCTCACCGGCATCCGTGAGAAAGGTGAGCAGGGCGAGTTTAGCCCCCGGCGCATCGAGTTCGACGGAGACGCAGCGGCGGCCGGTCACATCGACCGAAAGCGGGGGGCTGACCAGCGCCCCGGAACCCTTGATGTGGCCGGCGAGCGCCTGCCCTTGATCTGTCACGGTGGTCTCGCCGACGCCGCGCCAGTCGGCCCATCCGGATTCGGGCCCGAACGTCGTCCGTGTGACGCCGACGGTGTTGGTCGTTTTGGCGGCGATCGAACGCATCTCGCGGAGGTGGGCCATGATCGGGTTGCGGATTTTGAGATCATCGATCCGCGCCGTACATCCCCCGACCAGCAGCGGATTCGTTGTGGCGACTGGGCGTCCGACCCGGGCGATGCGGTTGATCTGGCCATCGACGTTGAGCACCGCCTCGGTCCCAGACCACTGGGCGATCAGATGGTGCCAGCGATTCGGTTCGGGGATCGGGCCCGTGACCCGCGGTTCCCAGCCGCCGGAGTGAACGAAAAACGAGAAGCGCCCGCCTTCGTTGGGCCCATCGACCCGCAATTGGTATTCACCGTCCTTGAACACGATCTGCTGATACCCGGTTGGCTGACGGTCGAATCGGATCCAGAAATCGATCACCAGCCCGGCGCCGAGCCGCAGGTCCGGGTGATCGGGCACGGTGATTGGGGTGCCGCGGGCGTCCAGCGCCTGACCGACGTGGCCCTCCGCAAACGCTGGGGCTTTGGCTTTCCCATCGTGTTTGCCCGGGCTCGCGTCGGACAGCGCCCCGTCGAAGGGCCATGACGCGACAACGCCTGACTCCGCTGTTGCGCGCGATGCGGCCGTCAGGGCAGTTAGGAGGACGAAGAGGCGGAAGGTTTTTGGCCAGAACATTGAGGGCGCATGGTGGCGGAGAGATCCGGAGGGGTCGAGCAAGGAGATGCGGTGGCGATCGAGGTTACCCGCAAGGGGCCGTTAGCCGTCTTTTCCATCTCCGGCTGATCTGCCCGGACGCCGATCATGTTGACAACAAGACCGTCGTCGATATCGGCGGGAACAAGCAACGTCTGATCGCGATCCGACTGTCCGCCTCGACAGCCCGCCCGATTGGCGCAATACTATCCCCATGAACTTCCCGCATATTGACCGGATCACCATCGACCCGGCCGTGATGGGGGGAAAGCCCTGCATCCGCGGCACGCGGGTCACGGTGGGCACCATCGCCGGCCTAGTCGCCAGCGGTGCGCCTTTCGCCGAGATCTTGGCGCTGTATCCGTACCTCCGGGAGGATGACATCAAGGCGGCGCTGGCCTATGCGGCTTGGCGGGCGGAAGAGCGCGAGTTGCCCCTGATGGTCGGGGGATGAGAATCCTCTTGGACATGAACCTCGCCCCAGCATGGGTCGGGGTTTTGGCTGACGCGGGACATGAGGCTCGGCACTGGGGTGCGGTCGGAGCACACGACGCCAGCGACGCGACGATCATAGCCTGGGCCAAGGCAAACGGGCACGTGGTCTTCACGCACGATTTGGACTATGGGGCATTGCTGCATGCCACCGGTGCGGTGTCGCCCAGCGTAATCCAAATCCGCGGCGAAGAAGTACGACCCGCAACGATGGCCGCAACCGTCGTGACGGCCCTTGAGACCGCCGCAGAGGACCTTGCGAAGGGCGCCCTGGTCACCATAGACCCCCGGAAGATGAGGGTCGCCGTCCTGCCCCTGCGGAAGGATTAACGGCGGGCCTGCAAGCCAACGGGGCCGTACCGGCCCCGACACACGTGTTTTGCCCTGACTTGAGGCTCACGCCGTCCTGAATCGCAAAGGCGGTGTACGTATGCCGAAATCTGTCTCGTGCCCGCCAAGTGTCCGGGGCTATTCGGCAAACTCCCGATGGAAGCAACCTTGTCAGGATGATCGCTGCCAGGGATATACCAGGCGGCCTATCGGCCCATGATCGCTTTTGTCGGCGACTTCTCCAAAGCAGATCGAGAGTGCTGCGCCTATCGTGCGTTGATCATGCTGGCGCCGAGGCGGTCGATGTCCTGCTGGAGCTGTTGGAAATGGCGGCCGGATTTTACCTTGCCGCGGATGCACTCTTTCCAGCCGAACTCGACGTAGGGCATGAGGCGGCGCTGCTGGGGGGGGTCGAGGGAGCGGAAAGTGGCGAGGAACGCCTTGGGTTGCGCCCAGTAGAGGCGGCCGAAGGCGAGGGCGGGTCTTGGGTCCTCGGCGCCGGGGTGCGCGAGCTGATACTCGAAGAGGGCGCGGAGGAGGGCATCGTCCGGTTTCTTAGAGGCAAGGTTCTCCAGGGCATTGAGCATGGGCTGGAGCGAATCGGTGGCGGGAGGGGTTGTGGGGGCCACCGGGGCAGAAGGGGCGTTTGTTTGGGCGTTGGCCTGAAGGAAGAAGGAGAGGATATCCTCGCGGGTGGGTGATTGCGCGGTGGAGGTGGCGGGCGCCAAAACGGCGAGCGAGCAGAGGGTGCTTGCGGCGGCAACTATTGGGCAACGCATGCGGGGATGCGAGCAGCGGGGCGACCGGTTGGCAACTGGGAAATCAGCGCAGAGGACTGGGGGCGCGTCCGTGTCGTCGCCGCGCGGTGGGGGCGCCGGGCCTGTGGGGCGGATCAAGCGTTGGGGGGGGCGGTTCCTGAAGGGGCCGGGCGGGGGCGCATTAATACACTTGAATACTGTTGGGATGGGGCGCATAATACACGTGTATGCATGACCATCGTGCCGCGTGCTGGTTGTTTGATGTGGGTGCGTATGACGTGGGGGAGGCGCGCGGTGGGGGCGCATCGCGGAGGGTGCGGGATTTTGTCGGGCCACTGGTGGCCCTGGTGACGCGATGCGAGGGGGAGACAGGTCGTGGGTTCGGGGCTCTCTATGCGGAGGCGAGCCGCGCGGTCGTGCGGGCGGCGGCGGATCACCGCGAAACGGACGGACCGTTTGAGGAGGTGGCGCGGCGCGCGGCCCTTGCGGCGATTCGTGACGTGAGTGGTTCGGGCGATGGCCCACTGCCCGGTGGGGTTTCAGCCGGTGACATTTCGATCATGGCGGTGGGCACCGGAGGTAGTTGTGTCCAAGGGGTTCTGGGGGTTGGGTTTTCCGAAGGTGGCTTTTCATGGAGCGCGGGCGGTGGTAGGAATCCTGGTGGTGAGGCGATGCGCAGGTTTCTGCTTTTTCTTCTTCGGGTTTATCAGGTGACCCTGTCGCCGGTGCTGGTTCTTTTATGCGGTCCGTTTGGGGGCTGTCGTTTTACGCCGACGTGCTCGCGGTACGCGATGGAGGCCATTGAGCGGCACGGGTGTCTGCGCGGGGGGTGGCTGGCGATCAGACGCATTTGCCGATGCCATCCGTGGGGTGGGCAGGGCCATGATCCGGTGCCGGAGGTGCTGCGGAAGAGGGATCGCGGATAGGAGGGAAAGGGCCAAACGCAGACGCGTTCGGCTACGGGGGCGACCAGGATCGGCCGCCCTGTTTACACCCGGTGGCGCCAGCGTGCTCGACAGATGCTGTCATCATGACGAAAATGGTCGGGTGGGCAGTTTAGAACAGCGGCGGATGCAGGCGGAGGCGATCATGGCCTCGCCTTCAGAGTACAAGGTCTGTGAGGGTTGTGGGTCGATACTGCGGCGAACGGCGGCGATCTGCCCATTGTGCAAATCCTATCGTTTTGACGCTTCGGAGGAGAAGGTCGTGGCCCAGGCGAAAGAGCTGGGCTCGCGGGAGGCAACGACGATCTCTGAGGAGGACTGGGAGTGAGGGGGTGGTCCGCGGCGGTCGCACTGCTGTGTTTCGCGCCGCCGCTTTCGGCTGGGAGGGTGGAGGTAAAACCGTCGGAGGCGCGCGTGCGCGCGATGGGCCGATTGCTGGAGGATGGGGGCTTCAGTTTTTGGACCGGCGGGTACATCGGGGAGCGATTCGCCGCCGAGCGTGAGGGGTCGGCGGGGCTGCGGGTGCTGGCGAGCGGGAAGATGGTCGGGGACGAGCCGCCGATCATCGCCGTGGAGGTGCAGTCGGCTGAGGGGGCGCTTCGGGAGGTGGGCCGGATACGGGTGGAGTCGTCGGCCAAGGCGGAGTACCGGATGGATGCCGCGGTGCCGCGTGGTCCGTTCGAGTTGAGGCTCAGGCAGACAAACCGGGAGGCGGGTGATGGCGCGTTGCGGCATCTGGTGCTGCGGGGATTCTCGCTGGATGGGGTGACGCGGTATGATGGCTCGCTGTTGGCCCATGGCATGTTCGGGGAGGGCGGAACGGGGCCTGCCGCGTCGGGTTCGGTGCAGCGGGTATCGGCGGGCGATCTGCGGGCGGAGATCTATCCGCAGTCTGGCTTTTGGCGGGTGAGGGGCGCGGCGCTCGGCTGCGCATTGGAGGGGGTCCGGCCGGTGCTCCAGATAGACGGCCTGCCGGTGGATCTGAAGGATTACCGCGTGGAGGTGGATGCGGCGGCGGATGCGTCTGGGCCGGCGGGTGGGGCGGAGCGCATCACGCTGCACTACCGGAAGCCGGGCGGGCTAGAGATCGATTACTGGCTGTGGTTTGGACGCGAGCATGGCGAGGTGGTCGCGCGGATGGATTTCGCGAATGGGACAGGCCGCAAGCTCGTGGTGGCCCGGATGGCGCCGGTGGTCTGCGGCGGCATTTCATTGGGTGGTCTGGTGGACGGATGGGCGCTGCTGAGCGACGGGCGGGCAAACGACGAGCCGCACCGGTTGGTCGCGGGCCGAGAACTGGGAGAATTGGAGGGCTGGTGGCACATTGCGATGAAGGACGGATCGTCGGGTCGGGCGTTCGTGGCGGGCAGCCTCACCAACCACAAGGGGCTGGGGCGGTTTCTGGCGACACGGGCCGATGCGCGCTCGGTGAGGCTGGCGGCCTACAGCGACTACGAGGGCATCGAGATGCCGCCGGGCGCAAAGGTGCAGGGCGAGGCGTTCCTGCTTGCGTTTTCGGCGAACGGCAACGAGGGGCTGGAGCGCTTTGGCGAACTGGTGGCGCGGGCGCACGGCATCGATCTGCGCCACGACCATCCGCTCGACACGGGAACGGACAAGGGCGCGGCATTGTTCACCGCGTGGAACAACTGGGGTGCGTCAGTCATCAAGGGATTCCAGTACACGTTTGATCGGAGCAAGGGGCAGCGGGCGCACGAGGATCCGGCCTGGAATCAGGCCAATCAAAGGAAGATCCGGGAACTGGGGCTTGACCGGTTCGGCTATGCGGCGGGCAAGGGGGTCGGCATCGTGGGCCTCGGCACGCCGTTGGCGCGGCGCTACGGGAATCCGGATTTCTGGTTCAAGGAGGCGCGGGAAATCGCCGACGCGCACCCGGACTGGTACCGTGACGGGCGCATCGATTTTTCCAACCCGGATGTGGTGGCGTTCGAGCGCGAGCGCGTGGGGAGGATGTTTGCCGGGGCGAGCGGAACGGGCAGGTACGCGTGGGACTTCACCGATCGCTGGGCGCGGTTGGAGGGGCAGCGCGACCCGTTCATGACATCGGCTGAGACCTATCGGGCGGCGATGGGCGTCTGGCGCGATGCCGCCAAGGCGCACGCTGGCGGGGCCTACGCCTTCGTCTGGATGAACGTCGTGGGTCTAAACTATGGCCTGGCGGACGTCATTCATATAGGCCACGACAGCGACAACGGATATGGGGGCGAGGGGCTTACGTTCACGCACGGGCTGACGCGGCAGATCAGTGGCCGGTATTTTTACAACGGGCGAGTGTGGTGGAACAGCCCCGACAGTTTCCACGTCTATGCGGGCGGGATCTATTCGGTGCCGCAGGCGCGCGCGCATGCCTCGTTCTGTGCGATCGCGGGAAATCTGGTGCACCTCGGCGAGCCGTTCGCAAACCAGGAGACGCCGCCCGATCGGGTGGAGATCATCCGGCGGGTGAGTCCCGTGACCGCAGACGTCGCGCGGGCGGTGGACGTGTTCGAGAACAATCCGGCGCGGCTGTGGGCGATGCCGGTCGAACGGAACTTCGGGCGATGGATCGTGGCGGGATTGTTCAACGTCGATTTCGACGGGAAGGGCGAATCCATCACGCAGGAGGTTCGGCTGGCGGATCTCGGTTTGGAGGAGAGGAAGGAGTACCTCGTGTACGAGTTCTGGGGAGACCATTTTCTCGGCGCGGTGAAGGGCGGGTTTGTCCGGACGGTTGCCGGGCCGGGGTGTGAGGTCTATGCGATCGTGGAAAACCCATCGCGCCCGGCGCTGGTTTCGACCAGCCGACATGTCCGTCAGATGGCTGTCGATATCCTGGACTGCCGCTGGGATGATTCGGAACGGGTGCTGCGGGGGCGATCGCGGGTCATCGCGGGCGACCGGTACCAGCTGCGGATTCACGTGCCGCAGGGTTTCCGTCCAGCGGAGGCCGTGGCCGGGGGCGCGGCGGCGAAGACGACGGTGCAGGGCCCCATCCTCCGAGTCGACTTTCCGGAGGCCGTGTTGGGGGATGTGGCTTGGGAGGTCGCCTTCCAGGCGGGGTCGTAAGGTGTGGCCGGCGATGGCCGCCCTCGGTTCCGGTGGCACCGCGCGGGATCGTGCGGCCTAGCCGATTTCGTATTCGCGGAATTGCACTGCGGCTTCGACCCTGATGCCGTGTTTGGCGCCCTCGGAGCGGGCGGCGCGCTCCATCAGCGTGATGAACGAGTCGTCATGTCCTGGGTCGTGGTGACTCAACAGCAGTCGTTTGGCGCCCGCCTCCTTGGTCTCACGGAGGCATGCCTTCCATGTGGAGTGTCCCCAGCCTATTCTGGGACCGTAGCCGGACCTGCCCTCATATTCATCCTCGGTGAACTGGCTGTCCATGAGGACGAGATCGGCTCCCTTGGCCAGATTCTGGACAGCGGGGCTTGTTCCCTCGGCCGGGTGCTCGTTATCGGTTAGATAGACGAAGACCCGGGTGGGGGCATCGTCTGATTGTTCCTCGATTCGGTAGCCGTGGCAGCCACCGGGGTGGCTCAAGGGGGCGTGATGGATGACCAGTCGCGATGCTCCGGCGGGAATGCGGAGCGGTCCGTCGGTTGGGAGACGAAGGAATCTCAGGCGCGCCTTGAGGGCGCAGAATGGCACGGGAAAAAAGGGAGAGGCGTGTTGTTGCTCCAGCGCAGCCTGGGCGACGTTGGCCTGGGATCCTCCGTCCTTTGATGGCGGCGCGTAGATGTCGAATGAAAAATCCTGATGGTAGGCGGGGACGAAGAAAGGGAAGCCCTGTATGTGGTCCCAATGGAAGTGGGAGAATAGGACAGTGGCAGAACGCGGTCCGGCGCGCATCAATTCGTTGCCGAGATGCCGCACGCCGGTACCGGCATCGAGGATGACGAGGGCATCGCCGGCGGCGACGGACACGCAGGAGGTATCACCGCCGTAGCGGCGGGTCGGAATATCCGGCGCACTTGGCGTCGGGATGCTTCCCCGCGTTCCCCAGATCCGGACTCTCATGACAATTGCGCGATTTCGGCCGCCGCGCGGCGGCGGGCACCGCTGGACGCGCGGCACCTCGCATTCCTGTTTTGGGGGAATCTAAGCGTGGCGAAGGCGTTTGCGCAAGTGGAGGGTTGTGCCATCGGGGTGGGACTCGAATCGGACTTCGTCGAATGTGCTTCGCATGAAGTGGAGTCCCAAGCCGCCGGGTTTGATGTCGGCGAGTTCCCGGCCCTTGAGACATTCGGGTGACACGGGCTTGCCGTGGTCGCGCATGCGGATGACGAGCGCGTCGCCGCCCTCAACGAGGGCAACGGCATAGTCGATGGAGCCCTCCTGCCCGCCGTAGGCATGGCGGATGATATTGGCGGCCGCCTCGTCGGCGCCGAGCACGAGACACCCGATCTCATCTTCCGAGAATCCGACGAAGTGCGCCCAGCGCTCGATGAGGTTGCGGGCGGTCCTCAGGTCCTCGGGTCGGGCGGGGATGGTCCAGGAGTCGGGCGGTGGTGCCGCACGCCACTGGGCTGCGATCAGGGTGGCGTCATCGTGGGAGCCGACCTTTGCCGTGAACTGGCAGAGGCTGGCGGCGATGGCATCGATCGCCTCCTGCGGCCCGGCGCCCGGGGGCAGCGACGCCGCGAGGCGGGAGATTGTGTACTCGTTGCCCGCGGGGTCGCGGGCTTCCGTGACTCCGTCGGAGAACAGCAACCACAGGTCGCCGAGGTCCAGCGTGTGGCGGCTCGATGAGAAGCTGGTGCCCGGTGCGATCCCGAGGGCGAGCTGGCGGGGCAGCGAGATCTCCTCGCATCGGCCGGCGCGCAGTCGCAATGGGGAGAACTGCCCCGCGGCGCAGGCCTGGACCTCCGAGGCGCCAGGCTCGAACAGGAGGGCGGTCATCGCCAGGAATCGGCCGCCGACCGCGTCGCGGCAGAGGGCATCGTTCAGGCGACCCATCCATTCGCCCAGGTCGGTCATGCCTGGGGCGAGTGCGCGGATTTCCGCGGATGCGCGTGCCATGGTGAGCGCGGCGGGGATCCCTTTGCCGGAGACATCACCGAGGGCGACGAGCACGCGCCCGTCGGGCAATTCCTCGACCGAATAAAAATCGCCGCTGATGTCGCGGGCGGGCTCGTTATAGGCGGCGAGGCGGACGCAGGCCGCGTCCGGCAGGCGTGCGCCAAGGAATGCCTGCTGGATTTCGCGGGCGATGGAGAGTTCCTGCTCGATGCGCTTGCGCCGGAGCGCTTCTTCCTGGGCGCGCAGCCGGACGATGGCGGATGTGGCCAGCAGGGCGAAGCCCTCAAACATGCCGGCGTCCTTGTCGCTGAAGCTCGCCACCCGCTTGGGATTGAGGACCTGGATGACGCCGAGGCACTGGCCCTCGTTCATGAGGGGGGCGCACATGAGGGCGTGCGTCACAAAACCAGATTTTCGGTCGGCGTCGCGGAAAAATCGCGGGTCGTTTTGCGCGTCGCGGACGTTGAGCGGTTGCCGTGATTGGAAGACGGAGCCGGCGATGCCCTTGTCGTCCGGCATTCTGAGGGAGAGCAACTGTTCGGCGCGTGGGCCGTGCGGGGCATGCATGACCAGCTCGTGCGAGTTCGGGTCGTGAAGGAACACGGAACTGGCCTCGGCGTCCATGACCTCGGCCATCTGGCGGAGCATCGTCTGGAGAAGAGCCGTGTGTTCGATGGGTTCGCCGAGGGCGCGGGCGACCCCCAGCAGCGCGCGGAGGCGCCCGCTGTCCGTTTCGGGCAATTGGGATTCCATGGCGCGCGGGGCGAGAGCGGTCAGCGGTGGCCCTCGGCGGGTTTGACCGGGACGGGTTTGTTGCTGGATATGATGCGCTGTTCGTCGGGGAGTTGGTTGACGGCTTCTTTGCCGCCGAAGAGCAGGCGCCAGGGGCGCTGGCCCAGCGTGCCGGTGATCAACTTGGCGTGCGTGGAGACCACCTTGAGGTTCTGGGAAACGACCTTGATATCCTGGGAGGCGACCTTGAGGTCACCGGTCAGAGACTTGGCGTTCTCGAGGGTGGCGCGGATTCTCTCGCGATTCTCTTCGCTGCTGAGGTCGCCGGTGAGGGTCTTGGCGTTCTCGAGGACCTTGTCGAGCTTGTTGATGGTGGCGGGCATGCTGTTGGTGAGGCCCGAGGTCACGATCTTCACGTCGGCGAGTAGGCCCTCGAGCTTGTTGATGACGTTGGGCACTTTGTCTTCAAGTCCGGAGGTGAGCGACTTCACATTGCTGGCGGCATCCCGGAGGTTGACGAGCAGGGCGGCGCCGGGGTCCATGAGGTCGTTCATGCCCTTGCCGCTCGTGCCGGCGATCACCTTGTCGGGCGGCAGGGGATCCGAATCTGGCGCCCCGGGCGCCAGCTCGATGTAGTTCTCGCTCATGAGGCTGGGCTGGCGGATGGACGCGACGGTCTGGGCGGAGAGGATGATCTTTGGATCGATCTCGCCGGTGACGCGGATGGCCGGCGGGGCGGAATTCGTTGCGGAGGGATTCTGGGCGAGCATGGCGTCGCGGAGGCCGGTCCGCTCGTCGCGCCTGAGGAGGCGGATCTCGGAGACTTTTCCGATGGGGTGGCCCGCCATCTTGATCTCGGTCACGTGGGCCTTGATGTTGTCGATCCTGTCGAAGTCGATGGTGACCTTCCGGGTCTCGCCCTTGAGTTCGAAGTCGGCGATGCCCGACAACAGCACGTAACCGAGGCCGAGCGTTGACGCGATGACGGTCAGCGCGATGATGCGATCCTGGATGGTGTTCATATAGGTGAGACTGGCTTCCTTCTACCCGATCAGGTGTTTGAGGTAATCGCCCTTCGAGAGCCGGAGGGGGATGGGGCCGTCCGCCTGCCCATCCACGAATTGTTTTAGCACGGGGTTGTCCGAGGCCCGGATCTCGTCCGGGGTGCCCTGGGCGATGATCTTGCCCTGGAAGAGCATGATCATTTTTGAGGCGATTCGGAAGGCGCTGGTCATGTCGTGGGTGACGACGACGGCGGTCATGCCGAGCTTGTGGACGAGGTCCAGGGTGAGGGTGTCGACGACGGCGGTCATGACGGGGTCGAGGCCGGAGGTGGGCTCATCGCTGAAAAGGATCGTGGGGTCGAGGGCGATCGCGCGGGCGAGGCCCACGCGCTTTTTCATGCCGCCGGAGATCTCCGCTGGCCGGAGGTTCTCGAAGCCGGTCAGGCCGACCAGCTCCAGCTTCATCTTCACCATCAGGCTGGCGATGTTGTCGTCGACCCTCGAGTGCTCCTTGATGGGGAGGGCGACGTTCTCCCCGACGGTCATGGAGTTGAGCAGGCCGCCGCTCTGAAAGAGCATGCCGAACTTGCGGCGGACGCGGGCGAGGGAGTCGTTCTTCATGCGAGTGGTCTCCTCGCCCTCGATCCAGATCTCGCCGGAGTCGGGCTTGAGCACGCCGATGAGGTGGCGGAGGAGGGTGCTCTTGCCGCAGCCGCTGCCGCCCATGATGACGAGGATCTCCCCGCGCCTGACGGAGAAGCTGATATCGTCGAGGACGCGGCGGCCCCCGAAACTCTTGACGAGGTTCTGGACCCGGAGGGTTTCTGCGGCGGTCGTCATACGAACACGTAGAATGCGGCGGTCATCACGACGTCGGCGCTGAGGATGGCGATGAGGGAACTGACGACCGACGCGGTCGTGGCTCGACCGACGCCCTCGGCGCCGCCGGTGACCGCCATCCCATGGTAGCAGGCGATGGTGGATACCAGGACGGCGTAGATGATGGCCTTGCAGAGGCCGGTGAGGATATCCTTTTGGACGAGGGAGTCGACGGCCAGATTGATGTAGTGCGTGGAGTCCATGCCGAGCGATGCGGTGCCGAAGACCCACCCGCCGAACGAGCCGGTGAAGTCGGCGATGATCGCGAGGCTGGGCATGATCAGCGTCACGGCCAGGAGGCGCGGGGAGACGAGGTAGCGGACGGGGTCGATGGCCATGACCTCGAGGGCCTCGATCTCTTCGGCGGCCTTCATGGTGCCGAGTTCCGCGGTGATGGCTGAGCCGCAGCGGCTGGCGAGGACTATGGCGGCGAAGAGGGGGCCGATCTCGCGGAAGAAGGCAACGGTGGTGAGGAACGCGACGTAGTCATTGGCGCCCAATTTCGAAAGCTGGTAGGCGCTCTGCATGGCGAGGACCAGGCCCATGAAGAAGCTCAGCAGGGCGATCATGGGGATGGAGCGGATCCCGAGCAGGGTGAGCTGGGTGAAGACGGCGGCGGAGCGGACCGGTTTGCGCCGGAAGGGTCCGAACGCTAGCCAGAAGATGGCCCTGCCCACGAGGGACAGGTAGTCGGCGACTGCATTCACGAGCGCAATTCGCTGAGCGCGGAGGCCTCGTCCGGGTGGATCGAGAAGATCTGCTCGAGGCGCGCGATCTCAAAGACGTTCCGGATGCGCGGCGGCAGGCCGTAGAGGACAAATTTTCCGCCAAAGGGCCTACTGTTCTGGTAGTACTCGATGAGGGTGGCAAGGCCGGAGGAATCGAGGTAGGTGACCCCTTCGAAATTGAGGAGCAGCACCGGGCATTTGGCCTTGATCCGTGCCTGGAGGGTGGACCTCAATTCGGGCGAGCTCTGGAGATCCACCTCCCCGGAGAGGTCGAGAACGGGCACGCCAGCCAACTCGCGTTCCTGGATTTTCACAGACGGGCAGTAAACGCGGGCTTTGTGCCGCGGCCAAGCTTTTTTTGGTGGATGGTGGGAGCCGCTAATGAGCTTTCTCGCGGGCCGACTGTCGAACAACCGAATGTCAAAACTCTTTAGAAATGTCCCCTTTCTTTGTTTGTTGTCCGTTGTCTTCTTGTGCCGGCTGGGGGTGCGGGACGCAGGGAGGCCGGAGCGTAGCGAAGGCCGACCGGAGTC
>Ga0209717_1001611_pt1 | contig 23682 bp, 16 predicted proteins | sample AD_UKC048_MetaG_FD_184418 | JGI IMG/M metagenome (GOLD analysis project Ga0209717, IMG submission 184418) | Active sludge microbial communities of municipal wastewater-treating anaerobic digesters from USA - AD_UKC048_MetaG (SPAdes) (version 2) | ecosystem: Engineered > Bioreactor > Anaerobic >... | reverse complement strand
TTTTGTCCCCAAAAATTGATGATAATGTTGCGAATAAAATGCTATTTTTACTTTCAGCCCTGGTGTTTATGCATCTTGGAGTCATACTTGCCGGTATTTCATCTAAGATACTGAATATCAGGGTTTTATATCATATAATTCACATAAGTTATCACCAAGTTATTAACATATATTATTGATATTCAAGTTGTTATTAATTTTTGTCATGTACTAAGATAAAAAACTTAAGATGATAAAATGAGTTGGAATAAGAGAGTTGAAATGGATTATTAATTAATCCTATTTCCTTCCTTTAATCAGCAGCTTAGTGGAGACAGGCTGATAATCCACTAATAATCGAATTATATAAGTTCCATTGGGATGATCGAATAGATTGATAACTCGCTGATTTTGTGTAGAATTTAAACGGATTCTGTCTAATTCTTTTCCATTAAGGTCATACAGAACAAGGTTTCCGTTGTGGCCTTGTTCAATCGTATTGAAATAGGCAATAATATAATCTCCACACGGATTTGGGAAAAGGAACAGGCGATTATCTTCGTAAATACCTTCTTTTTTTGAATTTTGTGAATAATATGAAGGGTACTTTTTTACTACCATCGGAAAATATACCGATTCCGTGTATTCGATATGCCTTCCTTTGATTAACAATGCCCGCGCATAATTGCTGACCAACGGCAGACCGGTATTCATGATGTTTACCAGTTGCTGAACGGCAGTGAAATCGAGCTGCCGGGCATGAAGACTGCTATCGCTCATCAATTGGAGAATATTGAAAAAGTCAAGATAATTCTGGTAAACGGTCTGTTCCTGGGAAGATAAATTGAATTCACCAGGAATTGCAGATAACGCGTTTTGAGCCTGTTCCATATTTTCATCATCCCAATAAGAAAAAGCAAGGCGATATTTTGACTGAAGTGTGTTTTCATCCTGGTATAAACCAATCAGGCTGTCTTCAGTATTGAATAAAGTCGAGTCGGACAAATATTCTCTGACCAGCCTGTTAACTGCTCTTGACCGGTAATTCTGCCAGTATCCGATCTTCGATTCAAGGCTTTCCAGGGCACCGATCTGATGCAACCCTTGCATGATATTGGCCATCATGTAATCTGGCATGGGATCGTACCGGGAGTCTAATGCATCAAGGATTTCACCGGATTTTGCCGACTGCGGATTTACAGATAAGATATCCCTGATCATCGCATTGGGAAGGACATTCTCTTTATAAATAGCCTGCTTCATTACCGTATCCGAGAGATAGGGCGACCCGGAAAGCAACTGCTGCTGAAGTTCCAGCGCCTCATCCGGCATACTGGTCATAATCTCGAAATCCAGCCCTTCCGTATCTCCTCCATCAACCAATGAATCAAATTTATTTTCAAGTAATTGCAATTGCTGATCCGCCTCGTTGATTGATAATCGTGGATCTTCAATACTTTTAAGTTCTGGATTTGATATTCCTGATGGACAGGCTTCCTCTTTCAGATAAGGTGTTTGTTTATTATTCAATGTAATTGTATTATCTGTATAATTACTATCAGAAGGATAGGTTACAAGAAAAGGATGTTGTCCATGATGGTAATAATTAATATGGTCAGCGTCATTAAAATAGCTCCAGTAGTATTTTTTATTTCCGCCATTATCCACTGCTTGCAGTCCCTGAACATCCGATGTAAAAGTATTCCCTGCCAGTGCCGAACTTAACGTATCGTCAGTGCCCTGGTATTCTTTGATTCCAAGGTACCTGCTGTTGCTGTCACCTTCGATCACCAGCATATCGTTCAGGCAGGTGCGGTAATCGTTGCATTTCAGGCAAAGGCCGGTTTTATCGCCCCGATTTACCCCTTCCGCGATAATACCTGCATCCAGCCCTGTGAAATAGTTGTTATATATCTCGTTTTCATCGTCGCCTGAATCCTTGATATAAATGCCAATCGTGGCAATCGAACCGCTGTCGGGCATTGTGGTCAATGGCCCGGCAAAATAATTCTCCTCAACCTGGTACCCGGTGGAGCCTTCGAGGTACAAACCGCCAAGGAATGCGTCATCCAAGTCCCCGGGAGGCCCCTGTTCCGTGCAGGTGTAAAAACGGGAAGAGTAAACAGAAGGCTGATGATAACCCGATAAATAAATTCCAGCGATGTTGTTGTCGAAAACCGTCTCGGTCACCCACACATAGTTATTTCCTCCCGAATTGGTGGCCAAAATGCCATAGCGCAGGTTTTTAAAATAGCATGAATCGTAATGAATACAAGGAATGGTGTTCGTATCGCACATGCCCCGGACGTTAAACTCCGCGTCCGTTGCCCATATCCCGATCCCTTTTCCATCGGTTTCAAACGGATTGCCCTCGGTTTCTTCCATTTCGAAGGTGCTTGTGTAAAAATCCACCCCGTTCACCCCATCCAGGATGGCGTGTGCACTGACTTTCTCAATGAGACCGTCAGGATCATGAGTTCGGAAGATACAATCCCTGAAATGGCTCAGGTTCTCCATTTCCTGGTTGCCCGGGGTCCTGTTGATAAACGGAAGAAACTCAACGTCGATGACATTATTCAGGAAAACCGCTTTTTCGGCATAGATCGTACCGCCTGAGTAGGCGTAAAGCGTATCACCGTCATCCGCCCGCCCGGCAAAAATGCCACCCTGGGCATACTCGATTTGCCCGCCATTGACCACGCTGACAAATCCCTGGTTGGTATCGGGATATTGTGACAGCGAACTATCTCCCCATACCTGGATGCCTTTCCATAACTGGCTGTTACAGGCTCGGGTCAGGCATCCGCCATCGACGATCAGTTTTCCTCCCGGTTCAACGATAATATCAGCTTCAGGGCTAAGCCTTACCATTCCCAAAACGGTAAGCTCACCAGTTCTCATAATGTGAAGGTCTCTGCATTGCGCACGGCAGGTGTCGTTCCATTCAATTTCAGAAGTGATGGAATCATAACCTGATGAGGTTTCACAGCCATTATAGACAATTGTAAATTCAAAGATAGAATCCATATCGGGTTCATCGAGATAAATATGCACATGAGCGAGCGCTCCGGCCGCGGCGCCATGGAACATTTTGATTTTGAAGGTAGAGGTATCGCTCATACAAACGAATTTATGAGGCAAGTCGACAAGACTAAACTGTCCTTCAGGGTACTGATAATCAATGGTAACAACGCCACTATCCGATAGTTGGTATTGAACAAGATTTAGCTGTGCTGTTCCAGCATTACCGATCTGGAATACAAATGTTGAATCATACAGCGTATCAACGCTGATATTTATTACCGCACCATTTTCAAACGCTCCTCCCCACTGACTCGTACCTTGTTTTACCTTAATATCAGGCATGATAGCTAAGCCCGAATAATTATCATCATAAGGCCCAATCCTATTATCATCATCATTACTGTCTTCCTCCTGGCTGCACGGGTAAGTATCTGGTCTTTGTCCTATTCCCCAGTTAAAAAATCCATCTTTATCCTTGTCATAATCATGGACATAATAGGTAAAATTTGGTGTAACACAATTGCGATGACAAATAACCGTAATCGGAGGATAGGAGCAGGTATCATCATAATTAATGGCATATACAGAACTTCCAATACTTGGTATATATGAAGGCGCTCCGGTACCAATCCAGAATGGTTCTTTTCCATAACCCTTATCACCAAAGGTTGTATCCCAACTATTTTTATATATCCAGTACAAGGTGTCATTTTTAGTTTCAAAACCAATCAAAGAAACTGCATGTTGAGCAGAATCTGGCCCTGGCCAATTTTTAAGAGTTACAGACAAAGGCCCATCAGTCATTATTTTTACTTTTAAAGAATCTGCCCTTTGAATAGAATCGCCCTGTGTTATTTGATATCTTTTATACGACCATATTTGAGCGGTCATTGAAGGGGTGTCACATTTTTGCTGGGCAACTATTTCACACGAAGCTCCTGTGTCTTCGCAAATCGGCGATTCATACGGATAGCAATCTGAATCAACTATAGCAATATCTTTAAAAAAATCATATATCAGGGAAATGCCTTTTCCTTCATCACAATTACATCCTACCGTTGTAATTCCACTTTTATATTTGCTGCAATTAAATGCATGACGTTCTGAAAACCTTGTATCTTCAATTGAATCAAATTGATAATTTGCATAAAGGTTGATTGCTGCTTCCAGGGAAGCAACACTAGCAAAAGCTGCACAAGCAGTACAAGTTTTCTGATCCTTTACTCTTGTCATCCATCCGTTAGTAGGGTCTTGTGAATCTCCACCATAATATGGAGATGAAGAAAGATGGGCATTGTGTTTTTGACGCCAATCAAATGAAGGAATGATAGTATAATCGGTGTATTTTGGAATGTTTGCGTGCCTTATCGATTTAAAAATCCCGCCGGAGTAATAGTCTAAACCCAGAAGATTAAACTTTTCATCAAATCTTTGCATCTTATCTTTATAAAACATCTTTACAAGATTGGTGGTATCAGCCGTCCAGTTCCATCCTCTGGCCTGGACATTGATATTCATTTGCTGAACTTTCTCCAGGTCTTTGCTTCGCTTTGCCTGATATTGTAAGAGGGCAGGATTTTCACCTGGAATAGTATTTACGGTAAAGGTCGAGATATATAGTTCAGCATCAATGATTTGAATCGTTATCGAAACAGGAATTGTTTCATCCAGAGAACAAGTTTCATCACATTCATCCCCTAAATTAAATTCTTTAGTGCTGGCGATCAATGGATAGGATTCATAAATCATCCAGTTATTACCGTTTATATCTGATAAGATTATCCTTACCAAGCTCGTATCACTTTTTAGATTCACTGAACCGCTGACAGATATGCCATAAATAGTATCTTCGGGCGTGAAAGGCTGTATTTCAGCATCTGATGTGAAGGTTTGGTATATCTCAATCGTCTGGGAGTTCACGCTCAGGGTGTTAGTAAAAAATAATACCATAAGCAATCCTGCTATGGCGCCTGATTTGAAAACATTTCTTTTCATACTTTTAAGAATAATCGGTTAATAATTGGGGGGAGACATTGGTGCGATAAAGATATGTTATTCCGGAAGGAAAAGCAAGGGATTTGAAATATTTTCTGCTACAATATTGGATCACCTACGGTGAAGCTGCAGGGCTCCGGGTTCCAAAGTTCCACTGTTCCACTGTTCCAATAAATGACCACCAATGACGCGAGTGCAGCGAGCTAATGACCAAGCAAGCGGGCACGCGTCCATGTTCAATCGTCCATGAATCACTTCCTCCCCTTCACCGGCTCCGGCCAGATCTCCGCGAGCCTGGCCCGCAGGTCGTCGCCACGCAGGTTCTTTGCAATGATCACGCCGTTGCTGTCGAGCAATACGTTTGACGGGATAGAGCGGATGCCGTAAAGCTTGCCCGCCGCGTTCTCCCAGCCTTTCAGATCCGAAACGTGCCCCCAGGTCAATCCGTCGTCTTCAATGGCCTGCAGCCAGCGGTCGCGCTTCGTGTCGAATGAAACGCCGAAAATATCAAACCCTCTCTCATGGTATTCGCTGTAAAGCTTCACCAGGTTCGGGTTCTCCTCGCGGCACGGAGCACACCACGATGCCCAGAAATCGACCAGAAGGTAGCCTTTCCCTACCTGGTCGGATAATGCAACCGCCGTTCCCGCCGAATCGGGCATAGAGAACGGCACATATGGCTTCCCGATGGCCACCCGCTTCAGCGTGGCCAGGTAATCCTTCGCAAAACCGGTGTACACCGAATGCGACAGCGCCGTGTCGAACCCGCCCAGGGCCGTCTCCAGCTCTTCCAGCTCATAAGCGTACGAATTCCGGTAAATAATGTACGGGCTGATGAATGAGGATTTGTTCTGTAATACATAATCTTTCGAGAATTGCGTCCGCTCGTTATCGAGAACCGTGATCAGCGAATCGAAATATTTCACCTTCTCTGTCTCACCCGCCTCCTGGGCCATGTTGTAGAGCTGGTAATTGTCCCTGATCTTTTTGCTGAACAGATCCAGCTTATCCAGGTATGCATCGTACTCCGTCTGCGTCTTCGATCCGGTGATCTTCGTCTTGTCGATATCTTTCGTGATGATGTTTACGATGATCGGCGCAGGCTCGATGAAAAACGGCACCGACGACCGGGTCGACGGGATGTTCAGATAATAAACCTCGGGGTAACCGACCGTCCCTTCAAACCGGAACGTGCCCTTTTCGGTGAGCTGAACGGAATCGACCGTCACCATCGGGCCTTCAACCCTTTTCTGCAGCAAAACGTAACCGGATACCGTGGTATCGACAGTACCGTCGATGACAAAGGCATTTTTGACCTCCGGCTTGCAGGAGGCCAGGAGGGCAACAATCGAAATGAAGATTACAGAGTTTCTAAACATAAAAGAAATATTAATTTATTATACAAATTTTGTTGCTCCAACGACTAAAGCCGTTGGTTGCCTGTGATTTTGCTCCAACGACTAAAGCCGTTGGTTCCGGAATTGATTGAACCGACGGCTTCAGTCGTCGGACTACCTAAAAAAAGTGAATATATGGACTTTTGAGACATCCTTACAACAAACCTAAAAAGCAACCATTCAACTTTTAATACAGCTTCACGAAATTCGTTCCAACAATAACAAAACTAAGAACAATCTCTTACTCCACCTTCCGGGAGTAAAACAAATATTGCAGCATCATGATGATCAGAGTGCTCAATGCCGTGTTTATCAACACCTTGACAAAGGTACGCAAAAATTCGTCCAGCCTGAAAACCTCCAGGTAAAAGATCATCAGGTGGTGCAGGAAAACCAGGATCACCGTGTAGGCCAGGAACCACGCCGCCCCCGAGTCACGTACATTCGGATATTGCCACGGCTCCACATCGTCTTTTTTCCCAACCAGCCGGATCACCCCGGGCCTGAGGAAGGCAAGGGTAACCGACGCAAGCGCGTGCATCCCCGGCGTGTGCATGAAAAGATCGATCGTCAGGCCCATCAGGAAAGCCAGGAGCAACAACTGAAATCCCTTGATGTCGTAAGGGAGCATGAGGATGAACAGAACGTACACCATCGGGTTGACATACCCGCTGACCATCACCTTGTTGAAGATGAAGACCTGCGCCAGCGCCAGCACAACGAAACGGGCGATATTTCCGATCAGCTTCTTATTCATTCGGCGTCTTGGTTTGCAGGCGGTTCAGCTCTCCCCGCGTCGGATTGTCGACCACGTAAACATAACTGATCTTGTTGTAATCGACGGTAAACCTGACTTTTCCCTTCTTGAACATATTCTCCATCTCGTCGTCAACATATTCCACTGTTCCGATCATCAGCCCTTCGGGGAAAATCCGCGAATTGCCGCTGGTCAGGATCGTGTCGCCGGGCAGCAGGCTCACGTGTGTCGGAATGTGCGAAATGTCGCCCAGCCGGTAGTTTACGCCGTCCCAGGAGACATTCACAAGCTGGTCGTTCTTTTTGATCCTTCCGCTGATCCGGGAATCTTTGTGGAGGACCGAGATACCCGAGCTGTAGTGCTCCGACACATCGATGATGATCCCCACAACGCCGTTGCCGGCAATCACCCCCATGTCTTTTTTGATCCCGCTGGTGTAGCCTTTGTCGATCATGAAAAAGTTGTTGCGGTATTGGGTGGAGTTGCTGATGATACGGGCGCTGATATATTTTTCGGTCAGGTCGTTTTCCAGCCGCACCAGCGAATCGGGGATGATCCGCGTTTTCAGGTTCAGCAGGGCCCGGAGCCGGGCATTCTCTTTCGCCAGCTCGTCGTTCGATCTTTTCAGGTCGATGAAGCTGGTCATATTTTCATAGTAGGTGTTGAACTTTCCGGTGATGCCATTGGTGACGCCGACGACCTTCGAACGCTGGTAATAGTTGTTGTTGTAAAGGAGCGTGAAGGAGATAACCAGGAAGATCAGGTAAAAAAATAAGAACTGGTACCTGGAAATGAATGCCAGCAGGTTTCGCATCTTACTTTATGAGGAATGTGAATTTGTCGAAGTTCTTCAACGCGATGCCTGTTCCCCTTGCTACGGCCCGCAGCGGATCTTCCGCCATATGGACCGGCAGCTTGGTTTTGAGGTGGAGGCGCTTGTCGAGCCCGCGGAGCAGCGAACCGCCGCCGGCGAGATAGATGCCTGTCCTGTAAATGTCGGCCGAAAGTTCCGGCGGGGTCATCTCGAGGGCGTTGAGCACCGCCGCTTCGATCTTGGAGATCGATTTGTCGAGCGAGTGGGCGATCTCGGCGTAGTTCACCGTGATCTCCTTCGGGATGCCGGTCAGCATGTCGCGGCCGTGCACCGGGAAATCGTCGGGAGGATTGTCGATATCGGTCAGCGCGGCGCCGACTTCGATCTTGATCCGCTCGGCCGTCCGCTCCCCGATGTTGATGTTGTGCTGTTTGCGCATGTACTCTTCGATGTCGGCGTTGAAGTCGTCGCCGGCGATGCGGATCGACTTGTTGTTCACGATCCCGCCGAGGGCGATGACCGCGATCTCGCTGGTACCGCCGCCAATGTCGATGATCATGTTGCCGGTGGGCTCCAGCACGTCGATCCCGATCCCGATCGCCGCCGCCATGGGCTCGTGGATCAGCCTGACCTCCTTGGCCCCCGCCTGCTCGGCGGAGTCTTTAACGGCCCGTTCCTCCACTTCGGTGATCCCCGACGGGATGCAGATGACCATCTTCAGCGCCGGAGGGAACACGTTGTTCTTGAAGCCGATCATCTTGATCATTTCCCGGATCATGATCTCGGCCGCCTTGAAGTCGGCGATCACGCCGTCGCGTAACGGCCTGATCGTCCGGATGTTCTCGTGCGTCTTGCCATGCATCATCATGGCTTTTTTCCCGACAGCGATCACTTTGCCTGTGTTCCGCTCAAGGGCAACGATCGAGGGCTCGTCAACGACGACCTTATCGTTGTAAATGATGATGGTGTTGGCAGTACCGAGGTCGATGGCGATTTCTTTGGTGAGAAATGAAAAGAGTCCCATTCGTTCTATCTGTTATGCGCTGTAAATACTCCTAATGTTTAAAATGCCGCGTACCCGTGAAAACCATGGCCATCCCGTGGTTGCGGCAAAAATCGACCGAATCCTGGTCTCTGACCGAACCGCCGGGCTGGATCACGGCTGTGATCCCGGCTTTGTGTGCGATCTCCACCGAGTCGGCAAAGGGAAAAAACGCGTCCGAGGCCAGAACGGCGCCCTGCAGATCGAAGCCGAATTCCCCCGCTTTGGCAATGGCCTGTTTCAGCGCATCGACCCGCGAGGTCTGCCCGACCCCGCTGCCGATCAGTTGCCGGTCTTTGGCCAGCACGATGGCATTGGAGCGGGTGTGCTTTACGATCTTGTTGGCGAAGAGCAGATCGTCGGTCTCTCTCTCCGTCGGCACCCTCTCGGTGACCGGCCGGAGATCATCCCGCGTTTCCGTTTTAAGGTCTTTATCCTGCTCAATGATCCCGTTCAGCAGCGAACGGAACTGGCGCTCAGGAAAATCGTAACTTCCCTGGCGCAAAATTATTCTATTTTTCTTGCTTTGAAGCTTTTCCAGCGCACTTTTTTTGTACGAAGGCGCCAGGATGACCTCGAAAAACAGCTTGTCGATCTCTTCGGCTGTGGCTTCATCCACCTCCCTGTTAGTGATAAGCACGCCGCCATAAGCCGATAAGGGGTCGCCGGCCAGCGCCTTCCGCCAGGCGTCGGCCAGGACAGGCCGGCTGGCGCATCCGCAGGCATTGTTGTGCTTGAGGATGGCAAACGTCGGCTCGTCGAACTCTTTGATCAGGGCAATGGCGGCATCGATGTCACCCAGGTTGTTGTACGAGAGCTCTTTCCCGTGCAACTGGGTGAAAACCCGGCCGGGATCGCCGTGGAAAGTCCCCTGCTGGTGCGGATTTTCGCCGTAACGCAACTTCACCGGGGGCTGGAAATGGCCCAGGATGGCCATATCGTACGATGATGTCACACCGAAAGCCATGCCGGCAAAGCGCCGCCGCTCCTCCAGGGTCGTGACGCCATCCTGGTCTTTCAGGATCTTAAGAAGGTCGGGATACTGGTTTACGGAGGAGATGATGAGAACGTCCTCGTAATTTTTTGCGGCCGCCCGGATCAGCGAAATGCCCCCGATATCGATCTTTTCGATGATCTCGTCCTCGTCGGTCGTCCGGGCCACCGTCTCCCGGAAGGGGTACAGGTCGACCACCACCAGGTCGATGGGTGGAATGTTGTAATTCTTCGCCTGTTTCACATCTTCCTCATTTTCACGGCGATGCAGTATACCGCCGAAAACTTTCGGATGAAGCGTTTTTACCCTCCCTCCGAAGATAGAGGGGTAAGCGGTGAGCGATTCTACCGTAATGGCCGGAATCCCCAGCCCGGTAATGAAATCATAGGTTCCGCCGGTGGAGTAAATCGTAACGCCGTTGCGGCGCAGCTCATGCAGGATATCCTCGAGGCCGGTCTTGTAATATACTGAAATCAGGGCGCTTCTGATCTTTCTTTCCATAATAAAAACGAATATTTTTTCTTTAAGGATGAAACTTCAAATATAAGGCTTAATCTCATCTCATTTATATTATTTTTACCATCTCTAAGGGGACAAAAAAGATGAAGATCTTCCTTAAACTATTGATGGAAAGCTATTTGTTCGCCGTTACGGAGATCATCCGGAACAAGGTCAGAACATTGCTTTCGTTATTGGGAATCACTATTGGTATATTTTCCATCATCTCGGTATTCACGATTTTCGATTCGATGGAATCATCCATCCGCTCAAGTATCAACTCTCTCGGCAACGATGTGTTGTTTGTCCAGAAATGGCCCTGGGCAATGGGGGGCGATTATCCCTGGTGGAAGTATATCAGCCGGCCCGAAGCGTCGCTTACCGATCTGAAAGAGATCCAGCGCCGCAGCCAGGCCAGCGAGACCAGCTCATATCTTTCCGGATTATCGGAAACGATCAAATACCGCGAGAAATCCATCCAGAATGCCAATGTGATCATGGTGGCGGAGAATTACGACCGGGTGATGACTGTCGACATCACCGAAGGACGGTTTATCTCCCCGCTTGAATTTTCCAGCGGAAGGCCGGTTGTGGTTATCGGCAGCGATATCGCTGAAAATTTCCTGTCGTCGACAACGGCATCCGCTTTAGGGAAAAAGATCAGGATTTTCGGGATGAACGTCGAAGTGATCGGCGTGATGAAAAAACAGGGAAACAACATGTTTGGCAATTCCTCCGACGACCAGTTGATCGTGCCGGTGAATTTCGCCCGGAATCATGTGGATATGCGGTATGCCCAGGGTGCGATCATTGTTAAGGCCAGAACGGGCGTATCGCTCGACCAGTTGAGGGACGAGCTGCAGGGGATCATGCGGGCGGTGAGAAAGCTCAAGCCGAAAGCGGAGGATAATTTCGCAATCAACCAGACCAATGTGATCTCGAAAGGATTCGACCAGTTATTCGGCGTGATCGGCGTGGTCGGGTGGATCATCGGGGGATTTTCGCTGCTGGTGGGTGGGTTCGGTATCGCCAATATCATGTTTGTATCGGTTAAAGAACGGACGCGAATCATCGGAATACAAAAATCAATGGGGGCAAAGAACTATTTCATTCTGCTGCAATTCCTGTTCGAAGCGGTTTTTCTGTCGCTTCTTGGCGGATTGCTCGGCCTTCTGATCGTTTTCCTGCTGACATTCGTCATCTCCAGGTCGTTCGATATGGAGCTGGTGCTCACCGTCGGAAATATCATTCTTGGTATCACCGTTTCCGCTTTGATCGGATTTGTTTCCGGCCTGGTGCCGGCCTGGAATGCTTCCCGGCTCGATCCGGTCGAAGCCATGCGATCCACATTCTGAGAGGCTTTCAGAGCGGAGGAAAAATTTTTCTCCGGCCGACCGGGTATTTTTCACCCAAAAAGCTGATTAATCAGCAGATAAATGATTAATTTTAGCCAGTTAAAATTATGGAAAAACGCTGGGTATTAAAACCGCAGGGAAACAAAGATCTGGTCAGGCATCTGAGCAAGGTTTTGAATATTAATGAAAACCTGGCGAACCTGCTGGCGCAGAGGGGTGTGGCCAGTTACGACGGGGCGAAGGCATATTTCCGCCCGCAACTGGAACATTTGCACGATCCTTTCCTGATGAAAGACATGCATAAAGCCGTGGAAAGGATTGAAAAAGCCCTGAAAAAGGGAGAGAAGATCCTGGTTTACGGCGATTATGATGTGGATGGCACCACCGCGGTGGCGCTGGTCTATACATTCCTGAAAAAGCTTCACGAGAAAGTCGACTTCTATGTGCCCGACCGGTACAGTGAAGGATATGGCATTTCATTCAAGGGGATCGATTTTGCCGCCGAAAACGGCTTCAGTCTTATCATTGCGCTCGACTGCGGTATCAAAGCCGTGGAAAAAGTAGCCTATGCCACCGGCAAGAAAGTCGATTTCATTATTTGCGACCACCACCGGCCGGGAGACTCCCTGCCCGAAGCCATTGCGATCCTTGACCCCAAACGCGACGACTGTACTTATCCTTACAAGGAGCTGGCCGGATGCGGCATCGGTTTCAAGCTTATCCAGGCCTTTGCCTGGAAGAACAATATTGCATTCTCATCCTTGGAAGAGTACCTCGACCTGGTGGTGGTGAGCATCGCCTCCGACATTGTGCCGATTACCGGCGAGAACCGGGTGCTGGCCTATTACGGACTGAAACGGATCAACTCCAGGCCCCGGGCCGGGCTCGAAGCCATCCTCAACGTCAGCAACAAATACAGCAAAACCAACGGCGAAGGCCCCGACCGGCAATACATCCGCGAACTGACCATCAACGACCTGGTGTTCATCGTCGGACCGAGGATCAACGCCGCCGGCAGGATCAAAAGCGCCCGCACCTCGGTCGAACTGCTCATCACGAAAGATCCGGCAGAGGCCTTCGAACTGGGCAACCAGATCAACAAGCAGAACAGCGACCGCAAGACCCTGGATACGCAGGCCACGCACCATGCCCTCGAAATCATCCATTCCGACCCGAAGTTCCTGAAAAGGAGGAGTACGGTCCTGTACCACCCCGAATGGCACAAAGGGGTGATCGGGATTGTGGCGTCGCGCCTGATTGAAGCGTATTACCGGCCGACGATCGTGCTGACGCACTCCGAGGGAATGATCACCGGCTCGGCCCGTTCGATCAAAGGATTCGACATCTACGACGCCGTCGATTCCTGCGGCGATCTCCTGGAGCACTTCGGAGGCCATATGTACGCCGCCGGCCTGTCGCTCCTGCCCGAAAATTTCGACAAATTCAAGGAACGCTTCGAAGAATATGTGAGTACCCACCTGACCGAAGAGCTGGCTGTACCGGAAATAGAGATCGACTCGAAGCTGAACCTGCAGGATGTCCAGCGGAAGTTCTACGATATTCTCAGGCAGTTTGCCCCGTTCGGCCCCGGCAACATGTCGCCTGTCTTCCAGACCGACAATGTGATCGACGCCGGCAAAGCCAAGATCGTCGGCAACAACCACCTTAAGCTGGAGGTCTTTCAGCGCGATGTCCGCAGCGAACCTATCTCAGCCATCGCTTTCGGACAGGGCGAAGAGAACTTCGAACACATCCGCGACGGCAACCCGTTCGACATCTGCTACCACATCGAAGAGAACGAATGGAACGGCCGCAAATCCTTCCAGCTCAATATCAAAGACATCAAATGGTCGGCGGGGTAGGTTACTTTATCGCTTTCACCTTCGTCGACAAATAAATCAAAAACACCCCGGCCACGACCGCCAGAACCCCGATCACCTTTGACAACGTCCCGTCGGTGCCCATCTGGCTGTAAAACAACAGCAAACCAAAAACCAGCGTGATCACGCCGTTGATGCTGAACAGGTAATGGTTCGTTACTTTTTTTCGCATCCTAACCGACAGGATGATCTGCAGCAAACCCATTAACGCGGCCCAGATGCCGATCAGGGTCATGAACAGGTCGAGCGACTTGCCGGGATTGATCGCGATCAGCAGCCCGATCAGGAATGCAAAAATTGACATGACCATGTTCAGCACGTAGCTCTTGTTGGCTTTCTTATTCCGGTATGAAAAATAAAAAAGGACCAACCCGCAGACCAGGATAAATATCCCGAAATACCGGACATATTTCAGCATCATATCCTGCGATACCATCAGGACAAATACACCGAACAAAATGGCTATCAACCCGTTGATCAGAAAAACAAACCAGTTGGACGTTTTCATATTATCTACAATTTACAATTTACGGTTTACAATCTAAAATCTAGAACCTGGAACCTGGAACCCGGAACCTGGAACCTGGAACCCTTACACCCCAATCAAAAGGTACGTCTTCACCACTAAATAAATCCCGAACAGCACCAGCCCGACCCCGGCTATCCTGTTGATCCACACAATATTATGCGTTTGAAGGTATTTCTTGACTTTGTAGGCGGAGAAAATTTTCAGCACGTCGAAAAGCAGGACCGTGCCCAGTGCCGACGCGAAAAAGGAGACCAGCATCAGCATGTCGGCTTTGTAATTGGCTGTAAATCCGACAACAATACCCATCCAGAATATCCAGATGAAGGGGTTGGTGAAATTGATAAAGAACCCTTTCAGGATGTAGGTGGTGAAGAACGGTTCCTGCTTTTTATACTCCGGATCGCTGGTGTCGACATTGATCAGCACCGGCCGCCGGTAGGTAACGATCCCGAAAATGATGAGGACAATGCCGCCCACCAGGCCGAGAATGGTTTTATTGCTTTCAAAGATTTGCACGGCTCCCAGGAAACCAAGCGCGACCAGGACCGCATCACTGAGGAAAACCCCGAATGCCAGCAAAACCGCGGCCCAGAATCCCCGCAGGATGCTCGTCTGGATCTCGGCCACCAGGGCCGGGCCAAATCCGAAGAAAATAGATAGGGTGAGCCCGAGAAGTATGCCCTCTATGATAGTCTGCATCGGTTTATTTGAAATTATACTCTTTCAGGTACTGTTCCCATGCTGCCGGCTGGTCTTTCTTTAATACCCGCGGGAATTTGTTCGCTCCTCCCTCTTTACCGTGAATCTTCATCCACGTGGAGAAGGCCGCCGAAGGAAGTACTTCGACGAAAACGTCTTTTATAGCGGCAATCCGTTCCACACGGTAGTCGTCGTTGAGGATTTTCAGCGCCTCGTCGATCTTTTCCCGGGCTACCGCTGCATCCAGCGGATCGTCGGTGCCCAGGTACCATTTGTGCGCCCACATTGTGTCGTGCTTGATGCCCGCAACGGTGAACTCCCTGATCTCCACGTTCATCTCGTCGCAGAGCATTTTAACGGCCCGGCTCATGTTTTCCACCGAAAGGTGCTCGCCGGTGATGCTCAGGAAATGCTTGGTACGGCCTGTGATCACGATCTCCGAGTGCATGATGGAGGTAAACTTGATGGTGTCGCCGATCAGGTAGCGCCAGGCGCCGGCGCAGGTCGACAAAAGCAAGGCATACTCTTTTCCCTCCTCCACCTGGTCGATCGTCAAAGCTACCGGCTTGTCGACCATGTTGCCTTCGTCGTCGAAATTCTTGTCGTCGAACGGGACAAACTCGAAAAACAGGCCATTATCGAGGACAAGCTGGAGCGCTTTCACTTTGATGTTTTTCTGGTAGGCGATATATCCTTCCGACGCCAGGTACGATTCATGAAAGATCATCGGTTTGCCGAACAGCTTTTCGAACGATTTGGTATAAGGCTCTATCGAAACGCCGCTGTGGACATAGATGGCCAGGTTCGGCCAGATATCGTGGATGGTTTTCAGGTTGTAATGGGTGATGATCTTTTCGAGGATGATCTGGATCCACGCCGGTACTCCCACGATCACCCCGATATCCCAGTTGATGGCCGATTTGACGATCTCATCCAGCTTTGTTGCCCAGTCGCGCTCCCTGGAGATCCTCTTTCCGGGTTTGTAGAAATGCTGGAACCAGAACGGGATGGTACTGGCCGAGATGCCCGACAGGTCGCCTTCGTAATAGGTCCCGTTGAAGTTCAGGTGGGTACTCCCGCCAATCATCAGCATCCCTTTTTCGTAGAAATGGTCGGGGAGATGGTAGGAAAGCGACGAAACGAGCTGCCGGATGCTGACTTTCCGGATCGCCCGGATCATTTCGGAAGTGACGGGAATATGCTTGCTGGAGGCTTCCGAAGTGCCTGATGTGAGAGCGAAATATTTCACCCGCCCGGGCCAGCTCACGAAGCCTTCGCCGTTGAGCGCCCTGTACCACCATTTGCGGAACATCGTGTTGTAGGTGAATGTCGGCACCTTTGCCTGGAAGGCTTTGATCGGATCGGGGCTTTTAAGGATGTCGGAAAAACCGTAGTATTCTCCGAAAGCAGTGAACTGGGCGCGCCGGAGGAGTTTTTTAAGAACCCTGTTCTGCGCCGTGTACGGATCGAGTTTGGGTTTGGCTATATCCGGCAGTCGGCCAAGTTCATAGGCCCGTTTGACAAGTTGTCCAATTATCGGCATCTGGTGAATTTCAAAATGGTCAGACAAAAGTAAGAATTAATGTTATCATCTGAACATCCCCGCCGCGATCCCATCGGCAAACAGCTTCCCTTCTTCCGTAAGGAAATACTTCGTCCCTTCCCGGTAAAGATGATTTTTTTTGATAAACAGATGCGATTTTTTTATGAAATGATTTTCAAACGGCTCCCCGAAAACATTCCGGATGTGAACAGTGTCGCAGCCCCATACCGTCCGCAGCGAGGTCATCACATATTCGTTGTAGCGCTGGTCGGTGGAAAGCACTTCTTTTTCATCCACAGATGACTGATATTCATCCAGTTTGATGTATTGACTGATGTTGGAAACGTTCCACTGCCGCGAGTGGCCGTTGAACGAATGGGCGGAAGGGCCCAGGCCGAGGTAGTGCCCGCCCAGCCAGTAAAGGCTGTTGTGCTTCGAATAATACCCTTCCCTGGCAAAATTGGATATCTCGTAATGGATGAAATCATTGGCTTTTGCCTGTTCCAGCAGCATTTTGAAATGCCTGACCGACAGCTCCTCATCGACCGGCGCGTATTTTCCTTTTTCGATAAGCAGGGCCAGCGGCGTTTTCTGTTCCACCGTGAGGGCATAGGCCGAAAGGTGCGGAATATCGAGTGAGAAGAAGGTTTCGAGGTTCTTTGCCCATTTCTCCTCCGTCAACCCGGGAATGCCGTAAATCAGGTCGATGGTCAGGTTATCGAAACCCACACGCCGGGCTGCCTCGATGGCCCGGTGCGCCTGGCCGGCGTCGTGCACCCGGTTCAGGTAGCGCAGATCATCGTCGAAAAACGACTGGATCCCGATGCTCAAACGGTTGATACCGGCCTTTCTCCACTCTTCCAGCGATGTTTCGTTAATATCATCAGGATTCGCCTCCAGTGTAATTTCCACCCCATGTTCAATGTTAAAATGCAATGCCAAATGCGCAATGCACAATGCTAAATGCGCAATGGACCAAAGGGACGGGGTTCCTCCCCCGAAATAGACCGTGTTCACCGGTTCACCCTGCAGGTAGTCCTTCCGGAGCTCCATCTCTTTTAATAGCGCCCGGGTAAACTCGTCACGCCATTTTACCGAAGCGACGGAGAAGAAATTGCAGTAGTGGCATTTCTGTTTGCAAAAAGGTATATGGATATAGATTCCAGCCATTTGAAAGCGAATTATCCGCGTACATCCGCCTCATCCGCGGTATCCGCGTGCTGTTGATAGAACGCGGATGACACGGATCCTGGCGGATAAACACGGATTTTTATTTCAGCAATAATGACAAATATATGTACTTTAGCATACGAAAAAATCAAATCGATCATGAAAAGACGTGATTTCATACGCAAAAGCGCAGCAGCAGCAGCATTCACCGGCGCCGCCATCTCCCTTCCCTTCGGCTCCAAACTCTTCAGCTCCCCCTCCCACCCTTACAACCCTTCCAACCCCTCCCCTTTCGATCTCGTCGCCATCAAAGGCGGTGAAGTGGAAGCCATGTTCGACCAGGCCATCGCGGCGATGGGCGGCATGCAGGCGTTTGTTAAAAAGGGTCAGAAAGTTGTCGTTAAACCGAATATCGGCTGGGATGTTTCGCCCGAAAGAGCCGGCAATACCAATCCGGCCCTGGTGAAAAGGATCGTAAGGCATTGCCTCGATGCTGGCGCCAAAGAGGTCTATGTTTTCGATAACACCTGCGACAAATGGGACCGCTGCTATGCCACCAGTGGCATTGAACAGGCCGTGAAAGATGCCGGCGGCAAACTGGCCCCCGGGAACACAGAAAACTACTACCAGGAAGTGCAGATTCCAAATGGCAAAAAACTGAAATCAACCAAAGTTCATGAACTTATCCTCGACTCCGATGTCTTTATCAATGTGCCCGTCCTGAAAAGCCATGGTTCGGCCCGGCTGACCATCTCTATGAAAAACCTGATGGGAGTGGTGTGGGACCGCGGCTGGTGGCACCGGAACGACCTGAACCAGTGCATTGCCGATTATGCGACGTACATGAAGAAACCGACCCTCAATATTATCGACGCCTACCGCGTCATGATGAAGAACGGTCCGCGCGGCGTCTCCGAAGCCGACGTCAGCCTGATGAAATCGCTGATCATCTCGCCCGATATGGTGGCAGCCGATGCTGCAGCAACCAAAATGTTCGGCATCTCCCCAGATGACGTCCCCTACATCGGGATCGCCGATTCCATGGGCATCGGGTCTATGGCGCTCGATAAGCTGAACGTCCACCGCATTATCCTCTGATCATGCACAAAGGCCGGCTGAAACGACTCCGTGTCATCCTGTCGCTCCTGTTTTTTGCGGTCCTCGCCCTCCTGTTCCTCGATTTTACCGGGAGAATTTACGGCAAGGCGTCTCACCTGTTTTTACACCTGCAATTCGTCCCTTCACTGGTGCAGTTTGCCGGTACCCTCTCTCTGGCCGCACTTGGATTCGCCTTTATCATCATCCTGACGCTTCTTTTCGGAAGGATTTACTGCTCCTCCTTTTGCCCGCTCGGCACCTTGCAGGATATCGTTATCTATCTTTCAAAAAAAATCAAACGAAAAAGAAGAATCTTCAAATTTAAGAAACCTTCATACCGGCTTCATTACGGTATCCTGGCCCTGGTCGTGCTTTCGCTTCTCACGGGAAGCATCCTGCTGGTCAACCTGCTCGATCCCTACAGCGCTTTCGGTAAAATCTTCGCCAACCTTTTCCGGCCCCTGGTCGTTGCTGTCAATAATTTGATATCCATTGGCTTATCTTATGCCGATATCTATTCTGTTCCGAGAATCAAATGGGTGCCGGTGAACATCGCAGCCCTGTTCCTCTCGCTGGCCTGGCTGATCCTTGTGGTCTATCTTTCGGTAAGAAGAGGAAGGATCTATTGCAATACCGTTTGCCCGGTCGGGGCGCTGCTGGGCTTGTTTGCAAGATTTTCGCTTTTCAGGATCGTGCTCGATAAGACCAAATGCAACAGTTGCGGCAAGTGTTCGGCGGTATGCAAGGCGGAATGTATCAACCCGAAAGACCAGTCGGTCGATTTCAGCCGGTGTGTGGGGTGCATGAACTGCCTCTCCCCCTGTCCGGATAAAGGGGTGAAAATCAGACCTTTCTGGGTTAAAGACACCGTGCAGGTGTTTGAATTTGATGCAGGAAAGCGTGATTTCTTTAAAAAATCGGGATTGGTCGTCGTTGGCGTTTTTGCCGGGAGCAAAGTATTTTCTGAGGAAAAGGAAAAAGAGGTCATAAAGGCCACCGTTCCTGTTGTCAGGCAGTTTCCCGTTACCCCTCCCGGAGCAGAGAGCCAGGAGCGGTTCAACAAGCTCTGTACAGCCTGTCATCTCTGTGTTTCAGCCTGCCCGACGCATGTCCTTCAGCCCACCTATTTCCTTTACGGGATGACCGGGTTCCTCCAGCCCAGGATGGACTATATAACCAGCTTCTGCAATTTTGATTGTGTTTTATGCGGTGAAGTCTGCCCCACCGGCGCCATACTGAATATCACCACGGAGGAGAAAAAGCGGATACAGCTGGGCAAATCCTATTTTATAAAGGAGAACTGCGTGGTCTACACGCATAACACCGCCTGCGGAGCCTGCTCGGAGCACTGCCCGACCAAAGCCGTCCAGATGGTTCCATACAAAGACAAACTCACCATCCCCGAAGTCAACAACACCATTTGCGTTGGATGCGGCGCCTGTGAATACGCCTGCCCCACCGATCCCAAATCGATCTATGTCGACGGTAATCCCATCCACCTGGTCGCCGAAAAACCACCGGAGATCAGGATCGAGGAGAAGATCGATTATAAGGAGGAATTCCCGTTTTAGTGAATAATTCACTTCCTCAGCACAACGCGAATCGTCGTGCCCTTATCCACCACCGACGACTTCACGAAGATCTTTCCTTTATGATAATCGGAAATGATCCTTTTGGAAAGGGAAAGCCCGAGGCCCCAGCCCCTTTTTTTGCTGGTAAAACCGGGTTTGAAAATAGCCTTGAACTGCGATTTGTTCATCCCTTTTCCAGTATCTTCAAAATCGATATTGACATGGCGGTTAACCTCCTCGATGTAAATATTGATGTTGCCGGCGTTGTTCATCGCGTCCACCGCGTTTTTGCAGATATTTTCAACGACCCATTCGAAAAGCTGCCGGTTGAGCGGGACAATGACTTGCCGGTCGGGTTCCATGCTGATATGGAACCGTACCCTGTTCGAGATTCGGGGCTCCAGGTAAGCCACCGATTCGTACAGGACATCCACCAGGTTCTGTTCTTCCAGCCTGGCCGGCGAACCGATCTTGGAGAAACGGTCGGTGATATCTTCGAGCCGTTTGACATCTTTCTCGATCTCCGACAGCTCCTCCGATTTTTCCCCCTTCATCTTCAACAACTCCAGCCACGCCATGATCGATGATAACGGCGTACCGAGCTGGTGTGCCGTCTCTTTCGACATCCCGATCCACACCAGGTTCTGTTCCGACTTACGGGCTGTGCTGAACAACAGGTAGGAGATGAAAAGGAAAACACTGACAATCGCCAGCATGATGTAGGGATAATACATGATCTGCGCCATCAGCGCTGAATTCATGTAGTAGATATAGCTTTTGCCGTGTCCGGGAAGATCGATCTCAATCGGTTCGTTTTCCGCAGACATGCTTCTGACCAGGCCGGCAATGGCTTCCGGATCCCTGATCTTTTCTTTGTCGATGTTTCCCGATTCAATTACCCGGGTGCCTGTACTGTCGGTGATCATGACCGGAACCGAAGCAGAACTGCCCACTACTTCCGAAAAGAACGACTGCACCAGGTCGTCGAGCACCAGCCTCAGCTCGGTGAATATTTTCGACTCCTTGAAATACAAAAGATCATAATCTTCTCCGAATAGAACCACTTTGATCGGCTCAAAAGAGGAGAATTCCTGCTTCAGACTGTCGGTCATCACCGTCTTGCCTGCAAGCGTTTCATCGTCCACATTCTTGTAAATCTTGATGTTATCTTTCGAATCGGTAAGGATTATAGGGATTGTCGTGTTAAATTCCATCATCTGGCGGTAAAACTCCAGCGTCCGGGACGACTCTTCGAAGCGGAAATTACGGTAGGCTTCAGCCAGAATAACCGCTCGTTTGTATTCCTCTTCCTTGATCTGGTCGAAGAACCGTTTGGTATAATTGACCAGGTCGGCTTTACGCTGAATAGCGTTAGCCCAGATGCCGATGCTCATCCGCTCATCAACCGCGATCTGCCGCACCAGCACGTTGGTGTACCAGAGCGACGCCGTGATAATGATAACAGCCGCACCGAACAATAACCACTTCCATCTTTTTTTCTTGTAGTAAATTTGCACCGGGTAAACTCTTTTCTGCCTAACGTATTTTTTCGGATTTTATTGAAAACCTGATGAAAACCAGTTTATTTCAACAAAATTAATAAAAGAATGAGATGAAATCAGTTACCGACGGGTGTACCCGTCGGCAGACACAATTAAAGAGAAGTTACCCGTCTTAGGAACACTGACAATTATTGTAATATGGAAACAATATTTCTGACCGATTCACCGCTATTCACCTGGGTTATCCTCCCCTTGCTGATCTTTCTGGCCCGCATCCTGGATGTGAGCATCGGTACGCTCCGCCTGATATTTGTCTCTAAAGGATTCAAGTTCTATGCCCCGATCCTGGGATTTTTCGAAGTGATCATCTGGTTGCTGGCCATCGGGCAGATCATGCAGCACCTGGATAATATTTTGTGCTATATCGCCTACGGGCTCGGTTTTGCTACCGGCAATTACATCGGTATATATCTGGATGAAAAACTTTCGCTGGGGACCGTCCTTATCCGCATCGTCTCCAAATCCGAAATCACCGGCCTGGTCGATCACCTGCGAAAAGAGGAATTCGGCGCTTCACTCGTCGATATTGAAGGGATGACCGGTAAACAAAAAATGATATTTACGATCGTAAAGCGAATTGACCTGAAAGAGGTGATGAAGATCATCCAGGAACACAATCCACACTCATTTGTGACGATCGAGGATGTAAAAACCGCCAGAGAAGGGTATTTCCGGTATTCCCGGCGGAGAAGCCTCGTCCCCGTCGTTGGCTTATTCCAGGATTTCCGTAAAGGGAAATAATTCCTTAATTTCGTGGCTGAAACATATAATTCAGACACGATGAAAAACCAGACCGGAATCCTCTTATTTATTATCCTTCTGCTGGCGGGATGCACCACGCCAACAACACAACCCGCTAACGAAAGCACCGAAATGAAACTGAGTATTGTCGATGAAGCGTCCCGGAGCGATGTCGTCCGCGCATTAAAAGAAAAATATGGCCAAAACCAGGCTTTACGCATCGAAACCGGTGTGAAACAGGCGGCCGACTTCTGGAATGGCACCGACGGCACAACCGATGAGTTTAAAGCGTTCTGCATGGAGAAATTTATCGGTAATGAAGCGGAACTCGACCTTGTTTTTAACCGTTTGTCGGCTGCACTGGAATCCCTCGGCGGTTGTTACAACAAGATCAGCGTCGACCTGAAGCTCCCGCTGCACCTGCCACTCGGCGATATCCACGCGGTGGATGAAATCCTGGGAGGTTACAATCCGGGAGCCCATTTTACCGACGATATGTTCGAGAACAAACTGGCCTTTATCGTCCTGCTCAATTTTCCGTTCCATGACCTGGAAGAAAAGACCGATAAAGGGGAGGGCTGGACGCGGAAAGAATGGGCCTATGCAAGGATGGGTGAACTGTTCACTTCCCGGGTGCCGGCTTCTTTGAACCAGAATATCAGCAAAACCCTGACCGACGCCGATAATTACATCTCCGGGTACAACATCTGTATGGACAAGCTCAGGGATAATGAAGGGCGGCAGCTTTTCCCCGATAATCTCCGGCTGATCTCCCACTGGGGCATCCGCGACGAACTGAAATCACACTTTGGAGAGGAAGGTGGACTGGAAAAGCAAAAGTTGATCTACCAGGTTATGCTTCGCATCATCAACCAGGAGATCCCGGCAGTTGTCATCAACAACAACGAAGTGACCTGGAATCCGCTCTCCAATGAGGTCTTTCAGGGAGATGCCGCTGCTGACAACACAGCCGAGCCTGGAACACGCTACGAAGTGTTGCTGAAAAACTTCAAAGCATTATCGGCCACCGATGC
>Ga0209717_1001610_pt1 | contig 23682 bp, 19 predicted proteins | sample AD_UKC048_MetaG_FD_184418 | JGI IMG/M metagenome (GOLD analysis project Ga0209717, IMG submission 184418) | Active sludge microbial communities of municipal wastewater-treating anaerobic digesters from USA - AD_UKC048_MetaG (SPAdes) (version 2) | ecosystem: Engineered > Bioreactor > Anaerobic >... | reverse complement strand
TGAGGATAGTGGACCCGGAGACCCATGCCGCCTTCGGCGAAGATCAGATCGGCGAGATCTGGGTGGCTGGCAAGAGCGTGTGCGGTGGCTATTGGCGGAGGCGAGAGTCGATCCCGGCGGTCTTCGGCGCCACCGTCTCGAACGACCCCGCGGATCGTCACGCCTACCTGCGCACCGGAGACATTGGGTTCCTGCATGAGGGCGAACTCTTTGTTTGCGGACGAATCAAGGATCTCATCATCATTCACGGCGTGAATTACTACCCGCAGGACATCGAGCGAATCGTCGAGTCTGTCTCCGGGAAAATCCGTCTGGGGGGCGTGGCCGCATTTGACGTCGATAATGGGGGTGGGGGATCACTCGTTGTCGTGGCCGAGGTCAGAAAGCCCACGGATCTGCCGGATCCCGCGGAGATCGCCCGTGCGATTCGCAGGCAATACTACGTGGAGCCGCACACGATTGCGCTGGTCCGGTCACGGTCGATCGCAAAGACAACGTCCGGCAAAACGTCCCGAGCGCTGACCCGCGAGCGCTGGCTAAATGGCGAGTTGCCCGCGATCGCCAGCCGCGTCAGCGCCCGGGCGGGACCCGAGTTCACCGAGGCGCGGGCGGGAATTCGGGGGCGGTTTCTGCATCTCATCGAGCTCTACAACCTCACGGGGCGTGAGGAGTGTTCTTTCGCGGACATCGGGGTTGATTCGCTGACCTCGGTCGAGATCATCGCGGGGATCAAGGGACTTATTGAGGCGCATGGCCATGCCGACCTGGTCGAGGCGGTGGATGCGAGGCTCCTCCAGCGGTTGACCATCGCCGAGTTCTTCTCGCTGCTTGATCGGTTCGATGACGCTCCGGATAGGTCCGTCGCGACCCTGCTGCGTGTCCTGGGGCGTGTCCAGAGGGAGCACGAGCGCCACGAGCGGGCTTGTATGCGGTCCGACGCCAAACTGGAGCCTTTCGCGGACGTGGGGATCCGTCGGGATGAAGGGCCCGTGACGGATGTCCTCCTCACGGGCGCCACCGGCTTTTTTGGTCCGTTTCTATTGAGCGGATTGCTGAGGCAGACGCAGTGCGTCATCCACGTCCTGGTCCGCGCCACGGATTCCGCCCATGGCATCGACCGCATCCGGGCCGCGCTCATGCGCGCCAGGCTCTGGGCGCCGGGCGTCGACGAAGTCCTGGGGAGGCGCGTGCGTGTCATCTGCGGGGATATTTCCCGCCACAATCTTGGGGTCAGGTCGGAGGTATGGGCGGGCCTCGCAAGGAGGGTTCAGGCGATCGTGCACAATGCCGCGCTCGTGAATTATGTGATGAGTTATGATGCCCTGAGGCCCCATAACGTGGACGGGACCCGCGAACTCCTGAGGTTCGCCTTCAGCGGGGTGCAGAAGGAGTTTCACCACATATCCAGCACCTTCATCTTCGGCTGGACGGCTAGGGAGACCATGGGTGAGGCCGACGATAACGCCGGCATGGAGAACCTGGATTTCGGTTACTCGCAGAGCAAGTGGGTGGCGGAGCGGCTGGTGCTGGAGGCGGAAAAGCAGGGCCTCCGGGTTCGCCTCTATCGGCCCGCGTTCCTCTCGTCTTCGACGGAGGCTGCCGGCAGCCGGGATGACGTCGCCATCCGGTTGCTTGCGTTCATGGTCAATCACGGCATCGCCGTCGAATCGGGCAACCAGATCAGTTTTCTTCCGGCCGATATCGCCGCCGATAACATCGTGGCCATCTTCAAACAGGGGCACGTCGCGAGCCGGACGTTCCACGTGACGGTGGACAATTACTACAACATGGCGGATGTCACCCGCGCGATCACCAACCTGTACGGGTACCCCTTCGCGTACTACGACATTCCGCGATTCGTCGCCGAGATGAACCGCCGGTGCACCACGGATGACCTGATCTATCCCCTGCTGGATTTCATCAACCGGTCCCATGCGAAGGTCTCCGCGATGCAGGACAAGCGGTACCTGAATGACGCCTACCGGCGGGCGCGGGAGGAATCGGGCTGTTGCCGCGCCGATCCCTCGGTGGATGAGACGGTGGGGTATCAGATGGAGTTCATGCTGCGGGACGGGATCATCGCGCGGGCGCCGACAAGTCGGGGCACCGTTTCACTGCGCGCGGAGTCATGACATCCAGCGGAAGAGGGCGTAGCAACCCGCATAGAACGATGTTGCGAAAACGAGAAATGCTGCGGGGCCGCGCCATGAGCGCGCCGGCGTCCAACCGGGCGGGGCACAGTAGGGTCTGAGAGTCAGGGCATGCACAAGCGCGGCGAGCGCGAGTGCGGCAAGCCCGTCTACCAGAAAGTGTTGCTTGATCGTGCAGATCGACGCGCCGACCAGTCCCGCGCCCGCCAGCATGGCCGCACCGTATCGGCAGGAGGCCTTCCACGCGGCGAATGCCCCGAGGGTGGCGATCGAAAGATGGAGGGACGGGAACAGGTTGTAGGGCGGATCGATGGCATACAGGACCGCGATGGCCCAGTGCGAAAAACGCGAGACGTCGAGCGTCGCCGGGTTGATTCTCAGCCCGAGTGATGTCACGGGGGCAATGACAAAGCAGGTCAGGGAGACAATGATCGCGATGGCGTAGGCGAGCGCCGTGCGGCGAAACAGACGCGGGCATCGCACCAAGAAGAGCGGCGACAGCGATGCCGGGAACGCCCAGAGGTACAGCCAGATCGTGGACGGAAGAAACGGGATCCGGTCGTCGAGTGGGGTCGCCAGCGCGCGCGCGCGGGCCGGATTCATGGAGAGACCCACGCCGAAGTACCCACAGGCGAAAAGGAGAACTATGCCGAGCGCCAGAGCCGCCCGCTCCAATGCGGCCCGGGACCAAGACTGCCTATGACCGGCGTCGCTCATGGGCGGCGCCATGGCCACCCCCTCTCATATCCCGGGCGCGCCAGTGCCCCGAGGTTCATCCCGCGGCGCGCGCGCGGTGCATCGAAAACTATTTTTCCTCGAGTTTTGTCCCGCACCAGGGGCAGAAACTCCAGGATCCTTTGCACGCCTGTTTGCACTCGCCGCAGGCTTTGGCGGGAAGCAGCGCGTCAACCGGGAGCCGCCATTTGAGTTCGGTCTTTCCAACTTTCACGCTGAATCGCCCCTTCGCTCGGGCGTCGGCAATACGGTCTCCGTCCTCGTTTCGGGCCGGGAACAGCAGGAAGTGCAGGTTTTGTCCAAGGGGCCCGAGCGAGTTGCCGATGCTCGGCATGAGCGCCTCGATCATGCTCTTCATCTGGGGGGCGATCGCCTTTTCGTCAAGTGGCGGATACGTCTTGCCCCAAGCATCGGTCAGGCGCGTGATCTCGCGCAATTCGTCGCCGGATCGATAGCTCATGGCGCCAGATGTCCCCGTGGTTCCACCCACTACCGCGACCACGGTGTACCGTCGGATGGCTTTCATGGTACCCTCCGTCTGAGCGCCCGACGCGCTTGGTGACGCGGCGAAGGTCGCGGCCCAAAACTCTTCCGGCATCCACCAGGCCATCGTCACGCTATTCGGCCCCTGGGCCACCCGCTGCGTTTCCTGACTCAGGGCGGCCAGATCGACCTGCGCCGTCGCAGCCATCCCGCCTGCGGCCAAGATCACCACGAGCATCATCAAATGCTTTATTTGGTTCCGATTTCTCATGGCCGCGACCTCCTGCCTTTCTGCTTCATGGTGCGTTACGCCACATCGTCGCTCGCAATGAGGCACCCCGCCCAATTTCATTCTTGCGAGACATCTATCATCGCGGGGGGCCATCGACAGGCGGACCATTCCGCGCCCTCCGCAACTGAAGCAACGGTTAGCCGACAACAGATTGCAGCGCAAGATCATTGCGATCCACAGGAGGCTCTTCCCGACCGCCTGCGCGCACGAGGGAGCCCGAGCCTGTGTTTGTGCCCGTGGGCGCCACCTCGCCGGGTGCGTGCCATGCCGGTTGCTGTGCTTGCGTCCACCCAAGGTCGTGCTATCATACGCTTTATAACTGGGAGTGTGGACAGGAGTCCGAAGCCAAAGCGAAAGGAACTCAGCGCATGAATAATCAATGTCATCAGGTTCGTCCCCGCTGGCGCCGATGCCGGGGGTTCTTTGATCCTTTTACGGTAACGGTCACCCTGGCCGTTTTGGCGGGTCTCGGCATGGCCGCAGCGATCAAGAATGCCTCCCAGAATGCCCAGAACAGCCGGACCAACTATAACAACGCTCTGGGCGATGCCGCCGACTCGAACTCCAACGGCAATCCCAATCAGGCCCAGCAGCAGCACACGCAGGACATCCAAACGACCGGCGGCCAACTGATCGAGCAGGGTATCCGGACCATTCCCAACGGGGTGGGCGTGCCCACGACCATCAAGGTGCTGACCACCGGGAGCAGCGTCAAGCGACCCAATAACAACACGTGCAACGAGACCATCCATGACAACGTCAAGGACACGGTTCAGAGCAACGTCAAAGACACGGTGACGGATACCGTCAAGGACAACGTAAAGGACAACATCAAGACAGGGGTGAAGGACACGTGTAGCGATGGGTGCAAGGACACGGTTCGATCGACCACCCGCGATACCGTTCGAAGCACCTCTCGCGATTGTGGCGGGGGTGGGAACTGCCGCTAGTCGGCTGTCGGACTCAGGCTAGCGAGACCCCGGGGCGGGGTGCTTTTTGGACGTGAAGAGATTCTCCCTGGGGTATGGGTTCGACATCAGACGCTGACGGGACGGGATTCCCCATCCGGGCCCGAATCGGAAACCGTTCGGGCCGAGGCTGTTCTGAGTGCTCGAGATGCGGTCTGCCCCAGACCGCTGCCCTTTAGGTAAGGTCGACGCGAGGGAACCCCGCAATCTGGGCAGTCTGTTCTCCAGCGACGAGAGGCGGACACGGAGGATCTTCCCGCAGATTCGTTGTTGTGCCTAGCCCGGATATTTCACAGCCTTGCGGGCTGTGAAATTCCGGGCTCTGGGAAAACCGCGCCATGAGAGCCATTTATTGGGAAAGGTCTGGCAAAGACTGGGATTTTTCGCGTTTGCAGAGTGTGTTTCGCGGATCGGTGGCACCAGACCCTCCAAAATCGCGTTTTTCGGAGCGCGGTTTTCCTTTGAGCCTGCATGTTTCACGCGGAAGCGTGAAACATGCAGGCTAGGTCGTGTTCCCCCTGATGTGGGCATGGGGTGAACTGGGCGCCCTTTTGGCCGTGGGGCCGGAGGCAACAAGTTTTGGGCCGTCAACAATTTGGGTTGAATTTTGGCGGGATGGGGCTTTTATCTTCCGCTTCTATGAAAGCCGGGATTCACCCCGAATACAAGGAGACGGTCGCCCGCTGCACGTGCGGTGCGGAATATCGCGTCCGCTCGACAAGGCAAGACATCCACCTGGGCGTGTGCGCCGCCTGCCATCCGTTCTTCACGGGCCAGCAGCGGTTTGTGGACACGGCCGGCCGAGTGGAGAAATTCACCCGTCGCTTCGGCACGGCCAAGCTCTCCGAGCAGGTCAAGAAGCAGAAGGGCAAGGACAAGGACAAAGGCAAGGGCGGACGCTAGAATCCGGCGTTGCACGGGGCGGGGCGCGTTTGGGCGCCGCCGCCCTTTTGCTTTTTTTCCGGGTCGGCCCTATCCGTTGAGCCATGGATCTCGCGCCACACTTTGAGCGCCTGAGGGCGCGATTTGCCGAGCTTGAGCGCGAGCTGGGGGAGGGCACCGTGTTCGCGGATGCGGCGCGCGCACGAGACGTTGGGAGGGAGCACAGCAAGCTGAGGCGCGCCCTGGACCAGTATGGCGAATACTGCCGCGCCCGCGAGGCCCTCGCCAAGAACGACGCGCTTCTGCAGTCGATGGACGCCGATGAGACGGAGTTCGTCGAGTTGGCGCGCGCGGAGCGGGAAGAGCTCCATTTGGCGATCACCGCCCTAGATGTTGCGCTGCGGGCGGCGATCTTGCCCCCGGAGCCGAATGAGGATCGGGACGTGATCGTCGAGATTCGGGCGGGGACGGGTGGCAGCGAGGCGGCGCTTTTCGCGGCAGACCTTTTCCGGATGTACGGCCGGCATGTTGAGAGGACACCGGGCTGGCGCATGGAGGTGCTGGAGATGAGTCCCGCTGACCTCGGGGGTGTTCGGGAAGTGATCTTTCGCGTCTCTGGGGAAGATGCCTTCCGGAGGCTGAGGTTTGAGAGTGGGGTGCATCGCGTGCAGCGGGTGCCGGTAACCGAGGCCCAGGGCAGGATACACACTTCGACGGCGACGGTGGCGGTGCTGCCGGAGGCCGGCGAGGTGGACATCGAGTTGAAACCCGATGAGCTGCGAATCGAGGTCTGCAGGGCGAGCGGGCCGGGCGGACAAGGGGTGAACACGACCGACTCGGCCGTTCAGGTGTTGCATGTTCCATCTGGTCTCATCGTGCGGTGTCAGGACGCCCGCTCGCAATTGAAGAACAAGGAGCGCGCGCTCAGCATCCTGCGCACCAGGCTGCTGGAGAGGAAACAGCGCGAAGAGGCCGAGGCCTATGCGGCGCAGCGCCGCTCTCAAGTGGGATCGGGTGATCGCAATGAGAAGATCAGGACCTACAATTTTCCGCAGAATCGGGTGACCGATCACCGGGTGAACCTCACGCTGTATGACCTGCCCTCGGTGCTCGATGGGGGGATCGCCCCATTCACGGAGGCGCTGATGGCGGCGCACGTGGAGGAGCGGCTCGCCGCCCTCGGCTAAAATCGAGTCGCTAACCGGCTTTGAGGATCAGGTAGACCGTCACACCGATGCCCACGACGAGCATGAGGATGATGAAGGCGATGCCGAACCAGGGTGTCGGGTGGGGGGAACCCTTGGGTTTTCGCCGGGTGCCACCGTCGGGCAGGGTCGCCTCGTAGCGCTCCCTGTCATGCAGGAATTCCGCGTAGGCTCGCTGGAGGGGGCTGAGATCGCCGCCGGGGCCGCCTTCGCCGAAAGTCTTTTGGATCGCCGCCGCGGTAAGTCCCGCGCGGTCGGCCTCGTCGTGGATTCGGGCCGCCTCGATGAGCAGCGTGTTGGTGTCGGTGCGGACCTGCTGCTCCATGTCGACGTCGGTTGCCGCGAAGAGGAATTCGCCCTGGGGCCAGACGGCCATTTCGAATATGGCGTCCTCGCCCACCCGGTCGCCGGCCTCGGCCGCCACGATGCGACCCTCGCGTATGAACATGGTGCCGACGCGATTCTGGCTGCGGACAACAAGTTTGCCGGGCCGGCCCGCCAGGCAGGTGATTTGCACGAGATCGACGAGGGCGAGCTCGAGGTCGAGTTTTCCCCGGAATGCGATCTGGCTATCTGGCATGGCCTCGGACGCGCTCATAATCGATTGTTAATTCTAGCGTGGGAGTGTGGGCGCGCCAGCGTTTTGTTTTTCGCACGGTTGGGCCTTGACCGGGCGCCAAACCGGCAGCAAGAATGCACATCATGCCAATCCGCAACGACATTACCGGGACGATAGGTCGGACGCCGCTGGTGAAGCTGAATCGCGTGGCGGCGGGGCTGGGCGCGACGGTGGCACTCAAGTGCGAGTTCTTTAATCCGCTCGGGAGTGTCAAGGATCGCATTGGGATGGCGATGATCGAGGCGGCGGAGAAGGCGGGCCAGATCGACCCGGCCACCTTGATCGTGGAGCCGACCTCTGGCAATACGGGCATCGCGCTGGCGTTCGTGTGCGCGGCCCGGGGTTACAAACTGATCCTGACCATGCCGGAGAGCATGAGTCTGGAGCGGAGGATACTGTTGCGGATATTGGGTGCCGAGCTGGTTCTCACGCCCGCGGCCGAGGGCATGAAGGGGGCGGTGGCGCGGGCCGAGCAGATCGTCGCGGAGACCCCGAACTCTTTCTTGCCGCAGCAGTTCTCCAACCCGGCGAATCCGGAGATCCATCGGCGCACGACGGCCGAGGAGATCTGGAAGGACACCGATGGCAAGATCGACATCCTGGTGTCCGCGGTGGGTACCGGCGGCACGCTCACGGGCTGTGCCGAGGTCTTCAAGTCGCGGCGGCCCGGGTGCGCGGGGATCGCTGTCGAGCCGGCGGATTCCCCGGTCATCACGCAGAAACGGGCGGGCCAGCCGCTCAAGCCGGGACCGCACAAGATCCAAGGCACCGGCGCCGGTTTCATACCGGAGAACCTGAACCTCGGCATCGTGGACGATGTCGTCACGGTGAGCAATGAGGCCGCCTTCGAGATGGCACGACGACTCGCGAAAGAAGAGGGCCTCCTCGGTGGGATTTCGACGGGCGCAAACGTCCAAGCGGCGATCGAGGTGGCCAAGCGCCCGCAGAACAAGGGCAAGCTGATCGTCACCATCGGTTGCAGCACCGGCGAGCGATACCTGAGCACGGCCTTGGCCGATACGGCCCGGCGCGAGGTCGGGGCGTAGCGGCGCCGATCCCGGCACCCACCCGTCCCTTCGGATTTTGCTTGAATCCTTATACAAGCGGATTATAGTGGGCGCATGGAGTTGAGCGAGTCTCAGGAAATGATCCTCGGTCGGATCGAGGCGTACTGGCGGAAGCACGGCTTCGGGCCGGCGATTCGGGACCTGATGCGGGAGTGTGGATTCCGGAGCCCGCGGGCGGTGGCATTTCACTTGGACAAACTGGAACGGATGGGCCTGATCGAGCAGAATGGCAAGGCGCGGAGCATCCGTGTCCGGGGGCGGGGCGTGGACATGGTGGATGTGGTCCCGATCTTCGGTTCGATCGCGGCTGGGCCCGCCGAAGTGCAGACCCAGTTGCCCTTGGGAGAACTCGCGGTTCCGCGTCAGCTTTCGTCGGCCGGTGTGCGACAACATGGCTTCGCCTTGAAGGTGCGGGGCGACAGCATGATCGGGGCGGGGATCCACGATGGCGATCTGGCCATCGTCGAGCAGCGTGCCGCCCGGCCCGAGGACATCGTCGTGGCTCTCGTGGACGGGCAGAGCACGCTGAAGCGGCTGGTCAAGAGGAGGGGCGGATTTTGCCTCAAGTCGGAGAATCCCAAATATCCCCTGATTCAGCCGGTGGAGCGGCTGGAGATCCAGGGGGTGGTGGTGGGTATTTTCAGGAAGATCTGAGATATCGAGGCTCTAGCCTGTTTCGTGCCCGATTCAGCCTAATGGCTGAACTCCAACAGGTTGCCGTGGAATAACCCAGAGCCCTGGAGTGCTGCGCGTGTCCGGTCAACCTGCTATGGACTTTGCGGTGATGTAACGCTAACGAGGGGCGGTGAAAGTTTCCCTTGAGTGGCTGGGCGATTTCGTGGTTATCGAGGCGGATGTGTCCCGCGTGGTCGATGCGCTGACGATGGCCGGGATCGAGGTGGAAGGGGTGCAGGCGACGGGCGTTTCGTTGGAGGGAGTCGTCGTTTGCGAGGTGAAGACCGTGGCGAGGCACCCGAACGCAGATCGGTTGACGATCTGCGAAGTGGAGATGGGATCGGGGAGTCGGCGCATCGTATGCGGGGCGAAGAACTTCAAGGCGGGGGACCGGGTGCCGCTGGCTTTGGCGGGGGCGGTGTTGCCCGGGGGGTTCACGATCAAGGAGAGCAAAATTCGCGGCGAGCTGTCGCAGGGGATGATGTGCTCGGGCCGAGAGCTGGGCGTTTCGGACGACCAGGATGGCCTACTGATACTGCCCGGCAATGCGCCCGTGGGTGCGCCGATCTCGCGGCTGTTCCCACCCGACACGGTGCTCGACCTGGAAGTGACGCCGAATCGTCCAGATTTGCTCTCGCATGAGGGGATCGCGCGGGAATTGGTCGCATGCGGATTGGCCCGATGGCGCGAGAACAGGCCGGGGAAGGGCGCGGGGCCTGGCGTTGCGGATCGCGGGTTCAGCGTGGATGTCGCATCGCTGGAGGATTGCCCGTGCTATACGGCGACCGTGATTGATGGCGTTCGGGTCGGTGAGAGCCCGGACTGGCTGAAACGGAGGCTATCGGCCGTCGGGCTGCGCCCGATCAACAACATAGTGGACATAACGAACTGCGTGCTCCTGGAATTGGGGCAACCCATGCACGCCTTTGATCGGGATAGGCTGGCGCCCGCAGATCGGATCGTGGTGAGGCGCGCGAGGCCGGGGGAGAAGCTGGTGGCATTGGATCACAAGGAGTATGCGGTTGGGCCCGAGGATATCGTGATTGCGGACGGCAACCGTCCCGTGGCGCTTGGCGGTGTTATCGGCGGGGAACCGACGGCGGTGACGGCCGAGACCGTCGCGATCGTGCTGGAGGTGGCGCGTTTTCTTCCCGCGGCCATTCGTCGGACCAGTCGTCGCCTTGAGGTTGCGACGGATTCCTCGTACCGCTTTGAACGCGGGACGGATCCGGCACTGGTCGAAAGGGCCCGGTCTCGGGCGCTGGGTTTGATCTTGGAGCTGGCGGGGGGGCGAGTGACCGCAGGGGGCGCGGCGGGAAGCCATGCGGCGCCGGAGCGCGAGATTCCATTGCGGGTCGCGCGAGCGGCGGGGGTTCTCGGTGTGGATCATGGGATGGCGACCATTCGGGCATCTCTGGAGGGTATCGGGTGCTCCGTTGAAGATGCGGGTGTCGGAGCGGTGCGTTGTCGGGTGCCGAGCTGGCGGGGCGATCTGGTCCGGGAGATCGACCTCATCGAAGAGGTGGCGCGGATCACGGGCATCGACGCCGTGCCTTCGAGGGCGGTGCTGAGCCCGGCGCCCGAGTCTCCGGCGGACCGAGATTACGATGTCAGGATGGGGTGGCGCCGGCGCCTTGCGGGCATGGGTTTCAGCGAGATCGTGCTCGGGCCGCTCGGCGACAGCCCGGAGGATTCGGAGAGGCTCTCAAACCCGATGATTTCGGGCCAGGTCTCCCTGAGGCGATCGCTGCGGCAACAGACGCTTCGCGTGGTGGCCGAGAACCTGGATCAGGGCAACGCGAGCGTGCGCCTCTTTCACATCGGCCGCGTGTTTGGCGAGGGTGATGAGAGGTGGCATCTGGCGTTGGCGGTCGCCGGACCCGACCATGAACCGCATTGGGGCGGCGCGCCGCGCGCCATGGACCTTTTTGATTTGAAGGGGGCGCTAGATGCGCTGGGGCTGTCTCCCGCCCTGGCGCAGACGGTGGGGCGGCCCGAACTCAAGGCGCTGGGCATCCGCGGGTCGGCTGCCTATGCCGACGTGGCGCTTCCGGTGACCGGGGCGACCGTTCGGCGGTTTCGGCCATGGGCGGTGTACCCTGCCGTCGAGCGCGACGTGGCGGTTGTGGTGCCGAGGGGCATCGCGCATGCCGAAGTGGAGAGGGCGTTCGCCGAGGCCAAGGAACCCCTGTTGGAGCGCGTTACGTTATTCGATATCTTTTCAGACGACACTGGCGAGCGATTGCCGCAGGATCGGAAGTCGATGGCCTACTCGGTCCGGTACCGGTCCCCGGATAGGACATTGACCGATCAGGAGGTCAACGGGGCCCACGAGGCACTCAAGGTGGCGCTGAAGCGGCGGCTGGGCTGCGAGTTCCGGGAGTGATTTCGCTCGCTGGGTGCTTGCGCCGGGCGATGGCAATGCCATGCTGAAGTGCCATGCGTTTTGGCATCGTTTGTTCCAAGTTCAACGCCCGATACACGGACGCGCTACTGGCCTCCGCCCAAGAGGTCTTGTGCGGCCACGAGGTGGCGGTGGTTCGGGTGCCTGGATCGTTCGAGATACCGCTGGTGCTCGACAGACTGGCGCGCCGGGGCGGATTCGATGCGCTCATTGCGCTGGGCCTCATATGGCGCGGCGAGACCGACCACGCGGAACTCATCGCGACGGAGTGCGCAAGGGCGTGCATGGACATAGCCCTGAGGCGGGATATTCCCGTGATTTTCGAGGTGGTGACCGTGAGGACCGAGGCACAGGCGCGCGCGAGGTGCCTTGGCAAGAAACTGAATCGGGGTCGGGACGCTGCCGCGACCGCCCTCGCGATGGCAGATTTGAGAGTCTGACATGAAGGGTGCATCCGAAAAGAAGGGACAGGTCGGGTCGAGGCGCCTGGGCCGGGAGTATGCCGCGCAGATCCTGTACCTGCGCGAGATCGACCAGGTGACGGGGCTTGAGGAGGCGATTGGCTCGTTCTGGTCGATGCAGGAGTCGAAGCCATCGGATGCGGCCAAGGCCTTTGCGGAAAAGCTGGTGCGCGGGGTGGAGTTGAACCGCGATTCGCTGGATGAGGTGATCCGGACGCATTCACAGAACTGGGCGCTGGACAGGATAGCGGTGTTGGACAGGTGCATCCTGCGGATGGCGCTCTACGAGATGCATCACTGCAACGACATACCGCCCGTTGTCTCGATCAACGAGGCGATTGAGATCGCAAAGCGGTTTAGCACGGAGGAGTCCGGGCGATTCGTGAACGGGATCTTGGACCGTGTTTGTCACGAGCTCTTGCGTCCGGCGCGGCAATCGGCCGGCGGCTGAATGAAGGCCTGGTTGCAGCGGCTGGTGGCGTCGGTTTCCGGCGGGGGACAGGATTGGGACGGGCTAGAGGCGGCACTGGTGCAGGCGGACTTTGGGGCGAGGTTCGCGGGGGAGTTCGTGCAGCGCGTGCGGGGGGAGGCAGGGTGGGGCGCGAAAGATGTCGTGCGTGTCGCGCGCGAGGCGATCCGGTCCGGACTGGGCGTCGCGCGGCCACCGTCCCTGGGACAGCCGGTGCACGTGATTTTGCTGGTGGGCGTCAATGGGACAGGCAAGACGACGTCGGCGGCTAAGCTGGCGGGATGGCACATACGGGAGGGGAGGCGTGTGCGGCTCGCCGCGGCGGACACGTTCCGTGCGGCCGCCGGCGACCAGCTTGAGATTTGGGGCCGCAGGCTCGGGGCACCCGTGACAGTCGGTGCGCCGGGATCAGACCCGGCCGCCACGGCCTTCCGGGCCATCGAGGAGGCCAAGGCCGGCGGCGAGGCGGTGGTGATTGTCGATACGGCGGGACGACAGCACACGCGTCATAACCTGATGGCGGAGTTGTCCAAGGTGGCGCGCGTGCTAGGGAAGCACGGTCCAGAACTGCCGCAGGAAGCGCTGCTGGTGGTCGATGCGAACACCGGGGCGAACGCGCTGGCCCAGGCGAGGGAGTTCTCCAAGGCGGTTCGGCTGACGGGCCTCGTCGCCTCGAAGCTTGACGGCAGCGGGCTGGGGGGCGCGATTTTTGCGATACGTCAGGAATGCGGGATTCCGCCGGTCTGGACGGGGACGGGGGAGCGCCTGGAAGATTTCGGACCATTCGATGTCGAAGCATATCTCGACAGGTTGTTTGCCGGGTTTTGAAGCGGCATTCGTGCGGGTGGCGGACGTTTGTCGGCCCCTGGACTTTGGGGACGTGTTTGGCAGGAGCGGGCCCCTGCACCTGGATCTTGGGGCCGGTGATGGGGGTTTCGCCGCGGGGTTCGCGGGTGCCCATCCGTCATTCAACGTGCTGGCGGTGGAGCGGCTTCTGGGCCGGGCGCGGAAGATTGCGAAGAAGGCGTGGCGCCAGGGGCTGGGCAATCTTCGGGTGCTGAGGTTGGAGTCGGGATACCTGATGCGATATCTGATTCCGCCGTCCTCGGTCTCGGTGATCCACCTGATGCATCCCGATCCGTGGCCGAAGCGGCGGCATTGGAAACACAGGCTCGTGCGGGACGAGTTCGCGGCAGCCTGCTTGCGGGCCCTCGAGCCCGGCGGCGAGATTCGCCTGACCATCGACCATCCGGGCTACCTCAAGGATATCGTCGCCTGTTTTGATCGGCAGCCTTCGCTCCAGGCGTTTCGATGGTTGCCCGGCGCGGGCTATCCCAAGTCAGATTTCGAGGTGGGGTTCGCCGGGCAGGGGAAAGTCGTGTTCCGGCAGGGATGGCGGAAAATCTAGCCTGCACGGTTCACGCCAACGCGCGAATTATTCAGGTCAGATCCCATGCCCCGGAGGCGGGGCACCACCTGGGGTGAAAATGAGACGTAGGAGTGCGCTTGCGCGCGATTCGCGCGTGGAATCGCCTGCAAGCAGGCTCCTGCTGCCCGGCCAAAATTTTCGAGTCGGCGCGAGAATTTGCTCCTTGACCCAGCGCTTTCGCCATGCGGCGCCAGAGCGGACGACCGCCAGACGTTTCGAATCAATGGCCGCAAGGGGAAGCGGCAGACGCCATCCGGCCGGGCCCTTGGACGTAGCCTTCAGTGCCTGAGCGCGGCGATCGCGTCGCGCACGTCCTGTTCTTGTGGGTTTTCGGAGACGAAGGCATGGCCGATGTGGTCGGAGAGCACGAAACGCATGCGGCCGGCGCGAAACTTCTTATCCCTTCGCATGATTTCCCAGACCTTGGCCTCGTCGAGTTCTGGCCATCGGACGGGCAGCCCATGTCGCGCGATTGCCGCGAGGATGCGCGATTCCTCATCGGCCGAAAGGTTGGCGTGCCTTTGGCTGAGGCGGGCGGCGGCGACCATGCCGAGTGCCACGGCCTCGCCGTGCAGCCAGCCCCCGTAGCCTCCCGCGGCCTCGACCGCATGGCCTATGGTGTGACCGAAATTCAGCAGGGCCCGGATGTCTTTTCGCTCGAACTCGTCCTGCTCGACGACGCGCGCCTTGATCTCGCAACAGCGCCGGATGATGGCGGCCCATTCCGAGGGGCGGCCCGTGGCGACTTGATCGAACAGCGCGGCATCGCTGATGATCCCATACTTGATGATCTCGGCGACACTCGCGCGCAGTTCGCGATCATCGAGGGTGGCGAGGGTGGACGGGTCGATGATGACCAGGGCCGGCTGGTGGAAGGCCCCGACGAGATTCTTGCCCTGCGGGAGGTTGACGGCGGTCTTGCCGCCGACGGAACTGTCCACCATGGCGAGGAGCGTCGTGGGGATTTGCGCGTAGGGCACGCCGCGCATGAACAGTGCGGCCAGAAGGCCGGCGGCATCGCCGACGGCGCCACCCCCAAGCGCGAACACCGCCGATCGGCGGTCGAGGCCGGCGCGGGCCATATCGGAGAGGGCGGGTTCCAGCGCCGCGAAGGACTTGGCCGCCTCGCCGTCTGGAACGAGGACGGGATGAGGATCAAAGCCCGCGTCTCGCAGGGATGCGACCAGCGGATCGAGATAGTGGCGGGCGATGGGCTGCGACGTGACCACCGCGGCCTGGCAGGGGACGATCTTTTCGGCAGCCAGGCGGCCGGCTTGCCGAAGCAGTCCGTCCGCGATGAGGATGGGATAGGATCTTGGCCCAAGTTCGACATCGACGCGTTGCACGCTGTGATGCAACACGAAAGCGGCGCGGGCGCGCAAGCCGAATCAGAGCACGAATCCCTCAACTGGGCGCGCGCGCCATGCAGGCCACCCTTGCGCTCGAGACGGCGGTGGCGCATGATCTGCATCCAAGGCATGAAGGACTCTCCCCTGGCACTGTGTTTTGGCGAGATGCTTTGGGACATCCTGCCGGAGGGCCGCTTTGCCGGGGGTGCGCCCTTCAACGTGGGTTATCACCTGTCGAGACTGGGATGGCGGGCGATGCCCGTTTCGTCGGTCGGGAGCGATGCGCTCGGGGCTGAACTCTTGGCGCTGTTGAGAGGTTGGGGGGTGAACACGGGAGGCGTCGCGGTTCTCAGCGGCGTCCCGACCGGCACGGTGGCGGTGGAACTGGATGGGGAGGGCAAGCCGCGCTTCGAGATCCGCCGGAATGTGGCGTGGGATGCGGTGCCGGTCTCCGACGAGGTGATCGCCGCGGCGGGCGGGGCGGACGTGCTCGTTTTTGGCAGCCTCTCGCAACGCTCGATGGCGAACCGGCAAGCGCTCGGACTGCTGCTGGCCACGGCAAGAAGCGCACTGAAGGTGTTCGATGTGAACCTGCGGCCTCCCTTTGATGACGCGGGGGTTGTGCGCGGGCTTTTCGGCAAGGCGGACATCATCAAGCTCAATGACGACGAGTTGGATCGTCTCGCTGGATGCGGGAGGGGCGGCCGCGACATCGAGCGAGGGGCCAGGGAAATCGGCGATGTGGCTGGCGGGAAAGCGGTGTGCGTCACTTGTGGCGCGCAGGGTGCGGGCCTTCTGTGGGAGGACCAGTGGCACTGGGAAGCGACCCGGCCCGTCAAGGTGGCCGACACCGTCGGCTCTGGCGATGCGTTCTTGGCCGCTCTGGTGGCGGGACTGCGTTGGGGCTGGTCGCCCACAGGCGCGTTGGCAGGCGCCTGCCGCCTCGGCGAATGGGTTGCCGCGCGGCGTGGCGCCACCCCTGCTTATCGTGCCACTGCGACCACGCGGGAGAATTGGAGTTTCGAGGAGATCGCAGGGTGAAATCCGTCGCCATGGTGCGCGGTACTGGGATCGAACCAGTGACCCCCTCCGTGTCAAGGAGGTGCTCTACCACTGAGCCAACCGCGCCCGTGTCGGGAGAGATTAGGCTGGATCTTGCACGCTCGCAAGCAGTTTTGGATGTCGTTAAGAGCGGATGTCGGATAGACCATTGAATTTTTGCTCACCAGAAGACGATCAGAGTTTCGTGACATTTCAAAAGTCTTTCGAACGGAGGCTGTTGCACCATGTGAGGAGCAGTTGACGTAAGCGGGCAATGACGTGCGCGATTTACATTGCATGTACAATGAATACGCGTATATTAGCGTGAGACGAAGGGAAATGAGGATGAGAACGGTTTCAGGGAAGCGGAGAGGGTTTTCGTTGGCCGAGTTGCTGACGGTGTTGGGCATCATCGGGGTATTGGTGACATTGGCGGTGCCCGCGCTGAAAGGTGTATCGGAGTCGGGAGCGATGACTCAGGCATTGACGCGGATTGGCGGGACGCTGGATCAGGCGCGGGCGTACGCGGTGGCGAACAACACGCACGCGTGGGTGGCGTTCACCGAGAATGCGGAGTCGGGGGAGTCTTGGGTGGAGATGGTGGCGTTCGCCTCGCGAACCGGACTCGGCTTCGACACGGGGAGTGCTAACGCGGCAGTCCAGTATCCGCAGGACGCGCGCATCGAATTGATCTCTCCGGTGGAGAAGATCCGCCAGATACGTCTGGACGGAGCGATACCCGAGGAGAACGCCCTGAACTCCGACGACGCTTTGCCTCAAGCGAAAGAGGTGGCCGATTTTGCGGCCGCGGACCGCGGTCTCCATCTTCAGATCAAAGACAAGGCCTACACCCGCAGCATCCACTTTCATCCGGGCGGTGAGGCATCGATCACCACGGCGATCCCCGAGGTGATTCAGATCGTGGTAATGCCGGAGAAGAATGCGGGGGCGACGCCTTCGGAGAGAGACCGGAGGCAGGCGACGGTCATCAGGGTGTCCGGCCTGACTGGCCAGGCGATTATATATCAACCGAGGTAATGGACATGCGCCGTGGAGGAGTCAGTTCGAACAGGGTTTTTGGTGGGGCATTCAGCCTGACGGAGGTGGTGCTGGCGCTGGCGGTGTTCAGCCTGGCCATCGTATCGTTGCTGGGGTTGATGAGCGTGGCGCTTTCGACGCAGCGTGACAGCGTGATGGAGACGGCGGCGGCGAACGTGGCTGCGGCGATCATCAATCAGAGGCGGGCTGCGCCAGAGGCAACTTCGGAGAACATCGTGCTGCCAAGGCTCTCGGATATGGTGGGCGTGGATGCGAACAGCGCTGCGTCCGGTTCGGAGGTGGTGGACATGTCGGGGCGGAAGGTGCCCTCCGCCGACCAACAGGCGCAGTTCCTGTGCCAGTACCGGAGCTGGGGCTGGGATGACCCCATCACCCCGCATTTGGCTCGGGTGCACCTGCGGGTCTTATGGCCGGTGGAACTGGCGCGCAGGTCACCGGAGAGGGCCGAAAGTTACGAGGTGTTCACCATGATGGCGGGAGAGCGATGAAAACCATGAACTGTTCCAAAAGGGGTTTTCGGGGAACCAGGGCGGGTCTGACGCTGGCGGAGCTGGTGGTCGCCGCGGGGATCCTGGCGGTCATCACCGTGTTTTCGGCCCAGGTGATGGGCAACGTGTCCCGTGTCTGGCTGGGGGGCAAGGGCAAGAGCGACACATTCACGGCGGCCCGCGCGGTGATGACGCGGATGCGGCTCGACATCGAGAGGTCGCTGCCGATATCCGATCTGCCCGGGTTCGCGCGGGACACGGGCAACGATAACCTGGAATTCAGCACCCGGGTGACGGGCATCGTGGCGGGCAGTGCGTCATCTGGCGCCAGCCAGCAGGCCGATGTGCGTGCGCTCAGTTTCGTCCAGTACCGGCTGGGCAAGGCGGGATCCCAGGATTCGGGCTATCTCATTCGGGCCGACCACGCATTCGAGTGGGACGACCCACCGTACGGGTCCAAGGTCGATTCGGCCACCGAGCGTCGGCTGTGCCCGAATGTCGTGGGTTTCACGCATCGCTTCGTCCAGAGAAACGGCGATATGGAGAAGCGGTTCGTGCCCGGAGCTGAGACCAACAGGACGGTGGCGGTCCTTCTGGCGCTGGCCGTCGCTGATGAGCGCGCGTTTCAGACCATGAAGCAGACGGGGAATCTGCAGCAGGTCACTGGATCGTTTTCGTCGCTGGAGCCCGAGGAATGGGAGAAGGCCATCAGTGGTGAGTCGGCCTCCATGCCCACCGAGGCGCGCCAGGGTGTGCGGGTGTTCCATCAAGTGGTGTCATTGCCGACGGCGGGCAGGAAGGACTGAAACTATGAACCTGATCAACGGGAAATCGGGGCGGCGCTCGATGGCGCTGGTGGTAACGCTGGTGCTGGTCACGCTCATCAGCGGGCTGGTGGTGGCGTTCGTGACGCGGGCGAGGCTGGACTTGGCCGCGTCGTCATCGTTCGCGGCAATGCCGCAGGCGGATGGGATAGGGCGAGGCGCCGTGGAGTTTGTCGTGGGCTGGCTTCGGCGCGAGATCCAGCTGGGGTCGCAGGGTTACGATAACTCGGGAAGCCAGGCCAACGATGAATCCGCCGTCTTATTCAAGCCGCTGGCAGATGCAAATTTCTTGCCGCAGCGCACGGTGGAGCGGGAGGGCGGCGAATTTTACCAGTCCCTTGTGAAGATGAGCCAGCGGGGCAAGGAGTTTTTCTCCAGCGACGACGGCTGGGAGTTTGATGGGAACAGCGGCCTGGACGTGGCGTCGGATGTGTCCACCCTTGCCGGGTCGGCGAACGGGCGACGCTTTGGCCCGAGTCGCTGGTTGGCGCCTGGGCTGATGACGGCCGACGAGGCGCCGACATTCGACGACGCGACCGCTGCCGAGGGGAACGTGCCGGACTGGGTGTACGTGTCGCGGCGTGGACCGGAGCGGGTGACGTCCGTGACCGACAGTCGGAAGAAGGACGATGATCCGGAGAATCAGGACTTCGTGCTCGGACGATTCGCATACACCGTCTACGACGTGTCCGGATTGCTGGACATCAGCGTCGCGGGATATCCCGACGAGTTGGACCAGTACAGCCTGATGGCGAAGGGGAATCTGGCGTGGGCAGATCCGTCCGCGATGAGCTTGCCGGGGGACGCGCACGTGGACCGGCAGGCGCTCGTGGACTGGCGGAACAAGGCCACGGCGACCGATTTCATGGGCTATGTGACCAACGCGGCCAAGCAGGGATTCATGACCAACGCCGCGGGCGATAACGGGTTTTTTGGGCGCGGCGACCTGGTGGGTTTCGCGCGGTCTGCCAAAGGGCAGGAGGTGCTGGGCGACACCAACGCGCTGCCATACCTGACGGTGTTCAGCCGGGAAAAGGCGGCGCCATCCTGGTGGCCGAGGATTGCGGAACGATTGAAGGGAAAGTGCAAGGAGAAGTACGAGAAGGATTCGTTCGACAAGAACAGCACCAATCGATGGGCCGCCGCAGTGACGGTGGAACAGGAATTCACGGCCCCGGATGGCACGGAGTTCAATGTCGGTGATCCGTTGCTGAAAAGGCGGTTTGCCCTGAGCCGCATCAACATGCTGAAGCCCAACAGCGGGGCATCGGCGCAGGACATCTGGTACTACTTCGGGCTGGTGAAGCGCGGTGATGCGGGGCAGGGGAGCGGCGTCGCGGAGTGGGTCTACAATCCCGATGGAGCCCAGGCCACGGAGCAGAAGAGGATCATCTATACGTTGGACAAGATCGCGCGATTGGGCCGGGAGCCGAACTTCTTCGAACTCATCAATGAGGGGGTGCTGTGGGGCTCCACGGCCAAGAGCGGATACTATGAGGGGATGGATCTCCGTTTGGGGCGGGATCGCTCCGCCTACCACCAGATCCTGCAGATAGGGGCCAATATAATCGACCAATACGATACGGATGCTGACCCAACGATCATCCGGAGCATGTCGGACGAGGCCACGAGGCAGGGCTACATCCAGAGCGTCAATCTGTTGGCGTCGACGATTCGCGGCATCGAGAACCTCCCCTACATCGACGAGTTCCTGACCACGTTTATGCGCGACCGATCCAAGAGCGTGCCGAAGGGGGGAGAGTCATGGATAGTGGCGCCCATCTCGGGCCCGCCCAACTGGGGCGACAACAAGGATAATAAGACTCCGTTCGTGACGTATTTCCTGCAGTTTGAGCTCTGGAACCCGCACCGGAACGCGCGGGATACCAAACCGACGCGCTGTCGGCTCGTCGCGCGGCAGGGGAATACCTATCTGGATTACCGGGCGTATCTCCCGGGGAACAACAGGAACACGGGCGGCGGAAGTCCCGACATCCGAGAATACGACCCCGAAAATCTGGCCGGCGGCGGCGGCCAGATGGTCACGTATAACGATCTGTTTCAGCAGCAGGTCCGGACTCAGTTCCCCCCCCAGCGCTACGGCCGAAATTTTGCGAGCAGTCCCGCGTTTTTTGAGTTTAACGCGGGTCAAAATCGCTCGTATTTCGATGAGCCGAAACTGCTCAAATACGATGATCCAGACCTGAACGTCCGGGTGTCTAATCCCCTGGATACGTTCACGCAACTGCAGGCCAGCATAACGGGCCTGCGCCTTGGGGACGCGCTGGTGGTCAAGAATCTCGACCTCGATAGCAACGCTAACAACGACTTTGAATGGTTTGCGTGGGACACCACCATCATGCGGTGGGTGCACAGGGACAACCACATCTATCCGTATTTCCAGGGAAACCAGCCCGTAATTGTCGAGCTGCAGAAAGAGTCAGAGGGTGGGAAAGGGTGGTTCACCTATCAGGTGTTCGTCCCGAAGAAGAGCGGGACGCAACTTGCGGGGGTGCCCGCATTCGATCACAGCGCGTATTGTTGGGCCTACGTCCCGCTTCACGCGAATCTCTATGGCAGACGTTGGCCCGTGGGCCACAGTTTCAATCCCGTGAGCGATCCCCGTTGCCAGAGGTACGGATTCACGCACGGTGGCGGGATCGGCACCGGCACCTATGAGTACGAGAAGGCCGTTGGTGCCACGCTGAGAGATTTTCCCAGGAGGGATTTCCACCTCAATCCGAATCAGTGGTCGGGGTCACCGGGCGATGGCGCGGGCACCAAATTGGACTATTTGCGCTACGGCGCAAATAATCCGGGGTGGCAATTTCCGGCTTGGATCGCGCCATATTCTGCGAATCCCAACGACAAGTGCTGGGTCTCGTCTGACCTGAATATCGAGATTGATCAATACGATCTTTGGTTCTGGTATAAATGGGTGGCGGGGGTCGGGACGATGTATTATCAGACAGCGGTGTCGGAATTTTGCGAAAATAATGATGGGGATGCGGAGATGGGGAGTGGGAAGAGCATGATGTATTCGCGAGACCACGATGGGGTGGCGAGGCGCGGCGACGGGTGGCGGGGCGAAGGGACGAATCCGTACTCCATGCGAATGGACGCGGAGGACAACGTCGGTCGGCCCGTTTTCTTGAACCGGCCATTTCAGTCGGTCGGGGAGCTGGGTTACGTGCTGCGGGACGACCCATGGAAGACGCTCAACCTGTTCTGGGCCGACAGCGCCGACAGCGGATTGCTGGACCTCTTCTGCCTTGAGGAGGGCGACACGTATCGGCCGGTGCGCGCGGGCGTGGTGAACCCGAACACTGCCCCCAAAGAGGTCCTTTCGGCCCTGCTGTCGGGCACGGCGCTGTACAGCAAGGTGCCGGGCAGGAATACGGAGCGGCTGGACGCTTCGGGCGCGGAAGCGATCGCGGACGGGATCCGCGAGTATCTTGGGCCAACCTCGAATCCGGATCACGTGTTGCGCAACATCAGCGACATCGCGGAGATGTGCGAAAAGGTGTTCGACAAGGGCGGGCCACGGGGAGCGCTGGGCAATATGAGATACACCGACGTGGGACGAGAGGTCGTTGCGCGGGCACTGACGGATGTCTGCAACACCCGGACTTGGAACCTGTTCATCGATGTGGTCGCGCAGGCGGGCCGTTTCACGGCGGCGAGCCGCGAGGCGAAAGATTTCCTGGTGAAGGGCGAGCGGCGTTTCTGGGTTCATCTGGCGATGGATCGATTGACTGGCGAGGTGCTTGATGTCGACATCGAGCCGATATTCGAGTAGCTTTCGGCGCTTCTTAAGACTGGAGCGATGATGCGGCGGTTTATTTCGGTTTCAGCAGGGATGGTTTTGGGCGTCCTGTGTGGTTCGGGCGCTGTGCGGGCGCAGGCGCCGGCGGTGCCGCCGGCGGCCCCTCAGGTTCCGGCGACGGTGGCGGCAACCGGGGGCACGAATGAAGTCACGGCTGCTCAGGCGTTGAGGATCACGGGGCCACTCGTGGCGAAGCCGCCGCCCTACGCGCGGTGGACAGTGCGGATGGCATGGGCGGACACCGAGGGCAAAGCGGGAGGTTCCGGCGCATCGGGCAAGAAAGGCTTGGCTGCGCCGGTGGGGCCGAGGATGATCGAGTATGTCAAAGGGCCTAACGTGGGCCGCCAGACGACAATCTGGTCGAACGGGGGGCAGACGATCATCTGGTTTTATGACAGGATCATGATGGAGAAATTTCCCGTGGACGCCCCCATCTTGTTGAAAGAATTGCCCCCGGCGGGACGTAAGGAGGAGGGGGTTATCGGCGACTTCTCGACCGATCGATTCATCGACAAGTACATTGGTTTCGAATGGCTGAAACCCGAGTTTTTTGTCGGGGAGGAGAACAAGAATGGGCTCCTCTGCCTTCACTTCAAGGAGTCCGTGCCGGAGGCGAAGTTCGAGGTCAAGCTGTCGGCGGATGATGTCGCCCACTACGACGAGATGGACCGGATGGCCGCAGAGGACGCGAAGGCGGCAGGACAAAAGGGGCCACCTAAGCGGACGCCCCGGACGGCGCCCGACCGCCTGGAAGTTCGGAATATGGGGTTTGATCGCGAGGCGTGGGTCACGGTGGAAGGCAGATGGCCCGTGGCGCTGCAAGAGGGAAGCGTCGTGACGCTCTATCAGCACCAGGAACCGCCGACGCAAGGGACGTTTCCGCGGATGGCTCCCGAGTTTGAAACCGCTTTGGTGGAATACTGTCAGGCATGGAATCTGCCTGCGCCTAAGTACTGACGGGTACTCGGTGGGTGGAAAACAGCCGAGATTTCAAGCCTACGCGGGGGATATCATCAGGGGTGAAGACGAGATGTAGGAGCGCGATTCGCGCATGGAATCGCCTGCGAGCAGGCTCCTAGCCCGGATATTTCACAGCCTGCCGGCTGTGAAATTCCGGGCTCTGGGAAAACCGCGCCATGAAAGCCATTTATTGGGAAAGGTCAGGCAAAGACTGGGTTTTTTCGCGGTTGCGGAGTGTGTTTCGCGGACCGGTGGCCCCAGACCCTTCAAAGTCGCGTTCTTCGGAGCGCGGTTTT
>Ga0209717_1001608_pt1 | contig 23713 bp, 39 predicted proteins | sample AD_UKC048_MetaG_FD_184418 | JGI IMG/M metagenome (GOLD analysis project Ga0209717, IMG submission 184418) | Active sludge microbial communities of municipal wastewater-treating anaerobic digesters from USA - AD_UKC048_MetaG (SPAdes) (version 2) | ecosystem: Engineered > Bioreactor > Anaerobic >... | reverse complement strand
CCTGGTGTTCGCAGTGTGCTCGGCTGAATTTGTCCAAGTTATCAAAGCACTCAAATTTGTGGTGTCAGTTGTAAAACTACCCTCAGCACTAATAGGTGAATGGTATCTTAAGACAGTATCGGGATTTCCAGTATTAAGAATATTAGGACTCTCAGTATTCCACGCCAAAACAATAAAATAATAAGTCGTAGAGGGAGCAAGACTACCACCACTTTTTAAAGTAGCAGTTAATCCTGTTGGTGCTGATAATGGTTGGGAAACTGATATTGCCATTTTATATTGCTTTTAACTCGGTTAATAATTTTATCTTAGGTTCAAGTTGTGATTCTAATACAACCTTATCACCTATCCCATTCTGCTGATTATATAAATCTATCGCCACCACCACTTCCTCACTCGCCCCCTCTGGTATCTCAATCAAATGGATAGAGTCAATCCTAGACTGTAGTTCGGCTATCTCACTTTCCAATACAGAAATAGATACCACTTCTTGTGGGTCTGGTGTGGCGGGTAAACAGTAAAGGTCATCATCTAGTTTTATCCATAAATTACTCATATGTTTTTTTATTATTATTAAAATATTTTATCCAATATTCTCTATTAAAATTAGTCTTACAATGACAACTATTACACAATGTTATTAAGTTTTCTGGGTTTAAATTGTGCTTATCATAATCAATGTGGTGAATATGAAACTTTTTGTTATATTTAGTATACTCATCTTGATGAAGTCCACATTCTTGACAGACATAACCATCTCTTTTTCTAATACTTTCTTTTAAATCATCAGTCCAATTTTCTGGATATATTTCAAAACTTATTCCACCTCTCCAATTACTTCCTTTCTCTCCTTTTTGTGCAATAGATTTTTTATATAACCACTGCTCTTTTTTTTCTTTGCTCATTAACTTTTTCCCAAGACCGATGTTCTTTTTTGATTCGTCTGATAAAACCCAGTGTTTTCCTTTATTCACTCCAGGTTTTCCTTTTTTTGATAAAGATATTTTTCTCTTTGTTTCTTCTGATAATTTTTTACCTTTCCAAAACTTGGCGTTATTTAAACTAATACGTATTTTTTCGTCTTCAGTGTGTTTTCTATTATGTTTACCAACGGTAGCAACTCCAATCTTTTCTCTTATAAAACTAGGAGTCTTTTGACCTTTTTGCATATTTTTCTATTTTAGCTTTTAGCTCTTTGGTGTCCACTTTTTCTTCTTCCAAAATAGCTTGAGCTTTTTTTAATTGATAGATTTTTTGTTGTTCTGGGGTGAGTTGCATATTAGAATTTCGTAGTATACTTTTTATTAGAAAATAATACTGCTATAGAGTTTAATAATTTATTAAATCGTTTAGCTTCTTCTTTGTTCAAAGCTTCCAACATCTTCTCTTGATTGCTATTGTTTTTAATAATATTTTTTAAATCTTGTGTGATCTGATTAAAATCCTTATTATCCTTTTGTTCTTTTTTGTTTTCTAAACTTGAAAGCACTAGACCGTATAAATTCCTAAGTTGTGCATTATTATTTTTAACTTCTTGAATGATATTGTTAACTGGCAAGTCTTTATTCTTAATGGTCTTTACAATTTCATTTTTATAATTAAATGTATATGTCATCAAATCGTCAATATTACTTTCTATTCTAGATAAATTAACTTCTGGAATTTTAATATCTGTTTTTACTTTATCAACATTTGGGTCAAACTCAGACTTCTTGTCTAATTCTACTTTGATTTTTTGATAATAAGCATCAATGATTTTTTCTATTTCATCTTTTGATAAACCTTCTCCACCCCCACCACCCATTACAACCGCTTCTCTTGAAGGTATTCTTTTAACACGAATAAATTCATCCATCCCAGAAATAGACTCAGACAAAGTGGTTCTACCAGAATCTGTATAAATTAAATAAATCGCAGTATATTCACCCTCTGCAGTCGGTGTCCAAGATCCTTGATAGACATAAGTTAGAGTTGCATTAGCTGTTAAATTTACAGTTGCCGAAACTGCACCATCAATATCTAAAATCTTGACTTGTGGATAAAGTCCAGTTTCTTGATATGGAGCATTCCAACTTAAAGTTGTTGCAACTCCTGCAAAACACCATCTAAACATATAATTATATTTAATTTATTTTTACATCCCAATCCCGCAGTGAAGGACTGAGGATAAAAACAAAACTATCGGTTGCTTTCACGACCTCTGATATACAATTTGCCATCAAAAGTATTACCTGTTGATAAAATTGCGCCATCATTGGTAGATGTAGCGAATACAATAATGTTGGTAGTTGAGTTCATTAAAAAGCTCAATTTACCAGCTGCTACACGTGTGTCTGTGCCAGGATAATGTAATAAACTGAAAGCAGAACTTGTGGCTGTTTCGCTACTAAAGGTTGCACCATCAGCACCAAAGGCATTACCAAGACCATCGATCAATCTTCCCATATTATCTTCTGTCAAAACAGTCAAGTCGTCTTTAGCAATGACTTCAGCTGTAGTCGTAGTGACAGCTAATCTAACTGTGGAAGTTGCCTTCCCTGTATTTTCTACCCACACATCTAATAGGTAGTAATCGTTTAATCCTAATGAATCAGGATTAAATACGGCTACTGTATTAGTTGCATCAGTAAAATCAATGATTGTTAAAAATGTGCCTACTGAATTACTACCATCGACCAATGTCATATCACCGTCAATTTTGTTTAGCGTGACTAATTCATCAACTACTAAATCATTGGTAATATGCACATCTGTAAATGTAGATGGAGAGGCAATATAGGCAGCCAATGAATCCACTGGAGCCACATTTGCTAATTCATAGCTTAAAAGAATCTTTACAGGAATTTCAAGACCATTATTAGCAGCAAAACCTACACCTGCCACTACAAATAAAGAGACAATTACAACTAAAGCAGGTTTCCAAAGTTTATTTTTTAGTTCTTTTAGGTTTAACATATTTAATTTCCTCTTTTTCATCAGATGGGGTTTCATCAGATGGTTTTTTAGCGACCTTTGTTAATTTGTTATCGTATTCTTCTTTTTCGATTTGAGATGCTTCTACAATTTCGAACCCAGCCCAATATGACTGCAATCCTGTAGCTATAGTAGCATCAACTACGATATAATCTCTACCCGGAATAACAAATTGCAAATTGTTTACAACAAGCGTTTTAGTTTCGTTTTCTGGATTGAAAACTTTGTAAAACATATAGGTAAAAATTAATTATGAAGCATACGCAGCACCATCACCTTTTGAGTGCCAAGTGCCTTTCCAATCTGAATGACCAGCTGCCATTCTCATTTGAATAGCGAAGATTCTGTTTTGAGTCTTGCCATCAATGGAAGTGAAGAACTGTGGTTCTTGTCTGACATAAAGTTTCAATTTAGAAACATTAGTATCAATCAAGTGCCAAGCAGTAGATGAACCTCCGTGCGCAGAATTCAACCATCTGGAAGCTAAAACTCCAATTCTTCCATTATAGAAGTTGATGTCGTTGTTAGCTGAAGTTGGTCTAAATTCTGTATTAGCGAAAATAGTAGCATCTTTTTCCAAATCATCTGGCACTGCTAAAACTAACTTACCCATAAATTCAATAGGCAAACCTCTATCTGTTAATTGTTTAACTAAAGCTAAACGACCAGTTTCAAGGTTTAATTCAGTCAAGGTAATACCAGTAGCAGAAGCATTGGATTGTGCAGTTCCACCATCTTTTCTTGGATGAGATACAGAAGCCAAGGCTTTAGCATCTCCCATTCTATAGATAGTGAACCCATTGTTGGTGACCCCAGTGGTAAAAGCAGAATTTAACACATTCAAGGCATATTTACCTTTTGTCATTCTGGCAGAAATACCAGCTAAACGGAAAGCATCTAATTCTGTTTTATAGTTTGTGTCATCTAAACGATTCTTAGTTACTTCAACAGATTTTGTTAAATCTTTAATGAAGTAAGTTGTTTCATATCCCACTAAGTTGGAATCAGTATCATAAGCATCACCTTCATTGGTTTCAGCAAATAATCCAAGTCCAGCAAGTGAGGTATCTCTTATGACAGAGTCAGATGTAGATTCAACTTTAAAAATTTTATTTAACACATCTGTTCCATCATAAACTTGCAGTGATTGATCAAACACGTCAGCGAATTGGGCAATAGCTCCACGATGAGCTAAATCGCCAAATACGGCTCGTGTTTCTAAAACATTCGGCATATATTTGTTCCTTTAGAAAATATCAACAGTTCCGATAAAATCGGAGTAATGCGATATTAGCTCATTAATTATGAAAATGCCATTCCAGCGTGAAGTTCTGACTCAACGATGGAGACTAATAATTTTGTGCTATCATCTGGATCTGTTCCCCAACCATAAAGTTGCGCTTGACCATTTCTGACAGCAGAATTTTCTGCAATAGAATTTTCATCTGTCAAATTCATATAGGCACCTAATTTTTCTGAAGAATTTGTTGTGCCAATTGTGCCATCGACTGTTCCAGAATAAATAGAATCTACAGATGTATCAACAACTACTGAAATTTTATCAACTGTTTCGTTATCAGATGCAACTGTCACGACACCAGAAGCTTCAGTAGCAGAACCCATTACAGCTTTACTTTGTTTTTCTGGTTCAATAGCATTGCCATATTTATCAACAATGGCGTGAACTACACCAAAAATAGGCACACCAGCGGTTGCTTTTTCAGCATTGCCAGCATTATAGCATTTCACCATATCTCCCACTTCAATATCATCAGAATTGTCAATGATGACAGTTTGTAATACTGGAGTAGAATTGCCTCTTAAAGATTTTTTATAACTAAAAGCCATAAAAACTAAATTAATTTTTAAAAGTAGCCCTTGTTTTTTAACTCTGTATATCTTTCAAGAGTCATACCAGCGTCAGAAGCTATCTTTTTATCTTCTTCTGAATATCGGTCAGGACTTGCTATCTTTCGGATAGACTTAGTAGAACCGATATCAGCAGAGACAGGACTTTCTTTGACTTCCTGTTTAGAGTTGAACTTATAATTCAAATAATCAAGGTTTTCATCAATCATCGTTTGAATATGTTTTTTAGCAACATAAGAATTTTTAGCAACAGCATCGTTGACGAGTAATTGCTCTTCAGCTTTTAATCGTCTAATAAGAATTTTAAATTCTTCATCACTTAACTGTTGTATTTTACCCTCATAGTCGGCTAAAATGTCAGCTCTTTTGGATTGGTAATCATTGACAATTGGGGTTTGTAAGGTTGTATCAAAATTATCAGGCAGTTCAGGTGTTTCTTCTTTCGGAACTAATTCCTCCATACGTTTTCTACCCTTTTCGGATAGTAAACCTTGTTTGTAATTGTCCCGATCACTCTCAACTTGTGCCAATTTTGCCTTTAGAATCTCAATTGTTTCCTGTTCTGTGGGCTGGATTTGATTTTCACCAATAGATTCATTTTCTTCTACTGATTTACGACTCTCATCAGTTTCAGGTTGAATTTCTTGGTTATCTTCTGGAGGAACGACAGGAGAATCGTTTTGTTTTAATTCCTCATTAGAATTTTCTGTCATATAGTTAGTTAAAGCCGTTTATTTTAAGTGGGGTAGCCTGCCCACCACGACTATATAACACAAAAAGCGTCTGCTTGAGACGCCTTTATCCGAAACTGTTAGCCTACACACTGCATATAGACCAACTGATTCGGATAAGGACGACCCAAACCCGACGCAGTGTGCTTAATTAATTATTAATGTGCTATTCCTTTTCCTTATTTGACTTTCTAAAATCAACTAAACCCTTATAAGATGAGCGATATTTCTCAAATAAGTTGTCTTTGATTTCATTTTCATCTTTATCAACTTCAATTAACCAGTTTTTATTTTTTCTACCATATTCATCAGCATATTCTGGTGAACCAAACAATTGAAATACATACTCGGCGTGTTCTTCATTTAACTTAGAACCAGCTCCAAAAGCAGCCACCTCACCTGGTTTAATTACACAGTTAAATGTTTTGCTTTTATCCTTTTCTTTAAATCCCTCAATCTCTGTTTTGTTTAATGAACTACCATCAGTTTTAACTGGAATTTCTGTCCATTCTTTAGAATTTGTAATTGGGTGTTCTGACATTGTAATATCAATTGTAACACTACCATTTTTGTTTTCGTCTGAAGTATTTTTTAAATAAATCATATATTTTTATTAGCTTTAAATTGCCTCTCGGCATCTTCAGCTATTTTCTTTAACTTAAGAGGAGCATCTGGCATTGCTTTTAAAATTGCAACTGCCCACATTGTTGCACCTTTGGCTAATAATCTTAACTCCTGATTACTTTCTGCCAAGTCAAAATATTGATTCCTGTTTTCATTGATAAATTCAGTCAACATTCTCTCGAAATTGTTTATCTTTCGTAATTCTGACAAAACTACCAACCGATCTACTTCTTTTAACATCTCTTCTTTGGGTATAGTTTTGATGTCATTCACAATCCATTGTACTGCTTTTTTTATAAGTAATGATTTAACCTTTTTTATTATTGTCATATTAACTCTTTTAGTGATTTATTATCTAATCCCTCAAGTTGGGTAGGTTTTCCCATACTTCCTTCTGGAACTCCTCCTTGACCCATTTCTGCCCCAAATTCAGGCATTGTAGGTTGTTGTTGGACTTCCTTTTTTAGAGCATTATAGTTCTTATCTCTAAACTTGGAAATTAAATCTTGGAATCCTACTTCTCTATTATATAAATCAGGGTAAAGTGTTGCCACTGTCTTCTGAAATTCTATCTCTTTCGCCTGTTCTAACTCCTCTGACTTTGAAATTGACGACCTTTGAACCATTACTATATCAGCTTCAAAATCTCTTATAAATTGAGGTGTAATTTGAATTATCTCGGTATCTTCTCCAATTAACTCTTGTTTATCATTATTCGTAGTAATCTTATCCACAAATTCAAGTTGTATATTACCAATCTTGCCATTACTCATTCTTTCATTTCTTAATACCATTTTTCTGAATTTGTTGTCTTTTTTATGTGATGGCAAGGTATAAAATTGAAAAATGTTAGATAATCTTAAAATGTATTTATCTCTTTCACCAAATTCCATAAACTTTAAGAACAGGGATACCAGTTGCAAAGCTCCCTCTCTTTCAATTAAAACCTGTCTAGCTGTTTTATTACCAGACCCAGATGCACCTGTAACTTCGGAAGAAATAGATGTCTGTTCTAATCTTCTAGCAAGCACATCTAAAATACTAAATGAACCTTGACCTGGTTCTTGCAAATTAAGTCTTTCAACTTTGGCATTAATATTATTCTCACCCAATTCTAAAACCTTATCTGGTTCTAAATACCCATCAGTTAAAGAAGTAGTTAAACCAGAAGCAACTATTGGTGCTTTTAGAGCCATTGTCAACCTATCTAAAATGTTATCAAACACCTTGTCCTCCATATCTTGGTCTGCAATCATCTTATCTGCAATAGACTTGCCATAGATAAATTTGGAGTCCAGCAATTCAAAGATACCCAACCAAAATGGAAGTCTACCGTGATTAAACGGAATTGGAGATATGGTTTTATTTTTAATCGGGTTTATCCAAATACCATTAGCAATGATAATAAATTCATCTGTTGATTGATTAAAGTATCTTAGGATTTCAACTTCATCTTCATTAATATCATCTGAGCATTGATAGAATATTGTTTTGTCTTCACCTTCAGCTAAAATGGAATTCTTAGGCACAACTTTGTCGGCATCAGGATAACCTTCAAAGGCTGTATCAAATTGTGTTTTAGTCAAAACTGTTCTCCAGATTATATCATCCATATCTTGGATGTCATTGACATAAATGTCCCCGAAGTAAATATCTTCTAATGGCACGATCTCACCATACACATCATTCCACTTATTATATTTCTCTTCTTTAAATTTCAATTCACCAGTCTGGGGATCTTCATCCAAAATTACCCGGGCATCATTTTCTTCATATTTCCAACCCTCAAAACCCACCACTGTGCCTTTAGCCATACACTCAAACATTTCTAAAACCAACTTCTTATCATCTTTGTTTTTATAATTGGCTTTCTTTAAAAGGTAATTAGAAACCTGTTCTTTTTTTCTGGCTAAAAATGAAATATCATTGTCAGACACAACCTGTGGCACCATAGCATTGGCAGCCAATTTAGATAAAATGCCAATCAATTTATTTCTGATAGTAGCACCAGACATATTAGCCTGCCACCATTTCTTATAACTAGGTTTTTCTTTATATTGGTTCAATCTTTTAAGTCCATCTTCTACATATTCTAAGAATGTTCTATTACGAAAAAAAGAGTTAGCACTATTACGCACTTCTCTCATATCATAAAACCTATCAATGACTTTTTTAGACACCTCAATTCTATCATCAGATTGCTTTTGAATATTAGGTGTTGATTTTACTTCTTCTGCTATTGATTGCATTTTATTATGACAGTGTGTAGTGTTAATAATTTGTTAAATTAGTCTTCCAAATCTTCGATGTTTATCCATTTCGTATCATACTTACCTGATTCTTTATTCCAAAACTGTAGATCTACCCTGGATAGACCTTGTCTTTTTGCTCTTTCAATTTTATCTAACTCTTCTTTAGTAAAATCTTTTTTGTTTCCGATTTTTATTTTCATAATATTATAATTAGTTTATCTTGAAATGTATTCAATTGGCTGAACTTGAATATAGGCTTGAACACCAGTGTCTAAATCACCAGTCCAGCCTTCACTCCACATAATAAACCTCGTAGATAATAAACCCTCAGTATCAAACTCTATCATTTTAGAGGTAGTAGCTGTGCCGGGATCATATTGAACAGCAAGCAATCCTTCAGCAATTGTTGAAGTAGCTTTAATCCTACTTTCAGTAGAAGTAGCTAAATCAAAATAAGTAATGCCATCAAATGAACCCATTTGTCTAATAAACACAGTGGATGTAGCGTTTGGGGCAACTGCAGAAATATTCATTAAGACTTTACTAACCCCACGGGTTGAAACTTCTTGATAAACCGTATCACCACCGTCAGCATAAGAGCCATCATAAGTAGTTGTTGAATTAGCAAAATAAGCCAATTTTGGTAATGACTTATAATTAGAAGCTGAACCAACTAATACTCTTAGATTAGAATCAAGATAATTTGTGCCTAAATTACCACCTTTCTCTTGATAAATAGAGTATGCAGTAAATATACTTGCTACAAAAATTAGGAAAATAGCAATGTAAAATAGTTTTTCTTTCATATATTAAATGCCTGCCATTCCAACATTTGGTGGAATATTAGGCTTAGTTATTATATAATCTCTCAAATCCTTTTTTTGTTCTATCTCTTTAGCTATCTTTTCAGGGTTCTTCAGATAAGCAGAGAAGTATTTAAACTGGTCAGCACAATGTGATGAAGCATCGTGGACTGGCTCTGGCTCATACTCTTGCATTTTCTCGTTATACTTGTAGTGATAACTTGAAATTCTATCTAAAGCTGTAATCATTCTGGGGTTATTATCATCTATCCATAATTTGTTAAATATTCTTTTAGCTTCTGATATGGCTTCAAGTCTTCCAATTGGACATATTTTAACATTTTTAAAGCCTGCGTCATTTAATTGTTGGACTAATGACTTACCAGAACTCAACTCTCTATTAGTGCCTTGATTAGGATCTGGTATAACAATTATATCTCTCCAACCTGCAAAGTAATTACTACCGCCTGCTGGTAAATCTAAATGTATCTTATTCCAAGGTCTCTCAATATCTTTTACCCAGTCAATATAATGTTGAATTGGTTGGTTTTGGTTCTCATAATAATCAATCCATCTAATCTCTTCAGCATAACCAAGCATCTGATAAAAACCATTTGACCAAATGTCTCCAATGCCCGGGTCAAATGCCCAGTATAACTGCACATTTTGCATATAATCTACTTTTCTAATTCTCTGTTCAATTCTCATCTGTGCTAATTCTTCAAAAAATACTGATGACTGCTGTGTGCCTGAATAACTAATATCAAACTCTTGTGCCAATTCATCAGGTCTGTATCTTGTCTTCTGTTCTTCATACCAAGGTGATGTCAGTTTGCCATTCTCATCTTTATAGCTACCGACTGCTTTAACTTCATCCTGACTCCAATGCATTGCTATATTTTTAATTGGTTCATTCTTTAATTGATAAAATCTATTATTCTTAAAGAAAGGTGTAGACACCGCTAGACGACAGGGAGTATTTGCCCCAGCAGATGTCCACGCCAAACTATCAGTGCCTTCCCATTTAGCAAATTCATCAAAGAAGATAGCATTTCTTCTACCACCAGTGCCGAAGTTTGCATTATTACTTTCACCAGCTAATGAGCCACCAGTTTCGGGATTGACAATATTCATTGAACCTGCGTGCTTATCCAAATCAAAGTCTTTGGGTAATATCCACTTAGGTTGTTTAGATAATATAAATCTAGCTTTAGGTAATAAGGTATCCAAGTCTCCAAGTTTATCAACCTCTTCTGCTTTTCTACTACCAACCAAGAATGTCATCTGATGAAACTGCCATAAATAAACAAACACAATTATAATTGACCAGGTGGCTCTCATATCTCTGGACTTCTCTATTCTTAAATCATACTTGCCTTTGATTGCATTTATAAGTTCTTCAATTAAATCTACTTGGAATTTCTGAGGTAAATAGGGAACAGATTTTAGTTCACTCCTTGGCTCATAAATCCACAAATAGTTCTTCATCCAAAAGTGGATGTCATCTTTACACATTGCCAAATCCAAAGCTTTCTTTTTAGCAGTGTCTTTAGTTAAAATATTCTTCATTCTATTAGCCCTTCTGTCTATTTCAGCCAATTGCTGAGTCTTTACTTCTTCCAAATGTATTTCGTATGGATTCAAATTTGGCATAGTCTTCGTAAATGTTAAAACATAAATTATGGTAGAGTTCTACATCCTGATACCAACCAGACACTCTCCACTTCTTAGATTGCAAGAATCCCAATAACCAATTCTTGGCTTCAGCAGTGCCATTCTTATCCTCTAGAAATGTATCCAAATCTTCTAAGAAATAATTACAAACCATTCTGATAGTATTGAAATCACCAAAATTCTTGTGCCAATCTCTATTAACTTCATTGATGTATATTGTGATTTGTTTTTTAAATTCCTGCTTGTCCATATTTATCTATCTGGCATTTCACCAGATTCTGCAAATTTCTTTTTAAGTTCAGTAGCTAATTTATCAATATCAACAGTTCCAATCTTATCTCCTTTAGATGTTATATCTGTCTCATTTCTATCTTTCCAACCAAATCTATTTTTCATATTCATATACCAACCGACATAACTAAATTCTTTATCTCTTAAAGAAGTCCTGCCCTGAGTTAACCACCAAGCCTCACAAATATCTTTTGCCTTTTTTATGGTTTCCCCAAATTCTTTATTCCTATCCTGCAATTTATACCACATATTATGACCAATGCTTAAATCATTCCTTATTTCTACATCTGACATTCCTCTTGAGGCTAAATCCAAAATTGTTTCCTTCCAATTAGGAAGTAAATCTTCTAATGTTTTTTGTGGTCTTCCTGCTGGCATAATTATTTCTTTTTACCTTTTTTCTTTTTTCCGCAAGCCATATTATTTAAAAGTGAAAACAGATCTGTGAATTGATTCTCTGTTCTTCATGTTAGTTTCATAATTTAATTTCTTTCTATTTAAATCAGATTGCACATTTAAAATCTTTTTCATTTCAGTGTTAGCTTTTAATTGCCAGTTTTTATCTGTATTACTCTGTTTAGTTCCATCGTGTGCACCTGCTTGGTCAGCAATTCTAGACCATTTTTGATATTCTTGATCTAATCTTGTAGCCATAAAATCTTTAAAATTAATTACAATCATTTGTTTAGAAGCCAAGAGGGAGTCATCCAATGAGGTAGCTCCCCTGTGAAGGCTTACTGTGTTTAAGGAATTACACATACTTGAAACCCGAGAAATAAAAAAATCTCGGTGGCGCAAACTACCGACCAACACTAGTATTGGCAAGTTTGCATGCACCACTAAGATTTCTTTTTGATTTAAGCATTTGTTTTGTTAAACCTTTTATGAATTATATATTTATTATACGGCATACAAATAATTTGTCAATAGCTAAAAAACCTAATAATTTTCTATTTACAATAACTTCACTTTATGTTATAATATAGCAAAAAATATGTTGACACCATTGACATCTAATTAATCTATTTCCCCCCCATACATATCTTTTTCTATTGACATTGTATATATATTATAGTATAATATATAATAATAATATACATGGGGGGGAGTATATATAAATAGGTGTCATACCTGTCATCAATAAAATTAAATATATAACTTGACTTTTTGTCAATTTTTAATTATAATATAATAATTTTTATTTCTTTTAAAAAAAAGTTTTCCACAGATTTTGATTTGCTTTATATTTTTAGATATGATATTATTAAATTAAGTTTTCCACCACTTTTATATGCTTAAAAATAATCACATCAATAAGAATGCACTTATAAGACGAAACAGCGACAATTCGCTGTTTGTGGCTGTGATTAGCCATTAAGCCGTCTTGTAAGTGCTTTTTTGTTGGTAATAAATTTAAAATAAAAATATGAATAATAAAAAATATATGTTTGAGAATAGAAATAAAACTATTTATAAATTATCTAAAATTTGGAAATATAAAATTATAGCTAAACATTTTAAGTTGAGTATAGGAACGGTGCAAAGTATAATTAATATTTATAACAAATTATATAACAAAAAATAACTATAATTAACTTTAATTTTATGAAATCATTAAAAATCAAACAAATTACTTCTGTTCAATTAGAAGATGATTATGGAACACAAATATATGGTGTTTCAGAAGAAGGGGATATCTATTATTATTTATGGGATTCACAAAGAGAAGATAATAAAAAAAATATCGGATGGTATAAATTAACAATGACAACACAATAATTTAATAACCATGACTCGTCAAGAATTTCTTAACCATTTTCCCAATTTTGTTTATCAAGTATTTAATGATAATCAGGAAACAAAACAATTTCCTGATCCTATGGCCAGAACCATAAAGCCATCAAATACTTCAGATGAACAATTAAATCAATATAACACGGAAGGTCGTGGAATTTTCTTTTCTGTTAATCAATTTCCAGATGGTATAAGAAAAATAGAACATTTAAAAGGTATAAATGCTTGGTTTGCAGAGAGTGATGATTTAACCATAGAGGAGCAACAAGCAAATTTAGACGCACTTAAATTAAAACCTTCATTTGTTGTCCAGTCAAAAAAATCACTTCATGCTTATTGGTTAGCTAAAGACGCCACCATAGATAATTTTAAACTTATTCAACATTGGATAAAATTAAAGTTAAAAGGTTGTAATTCAATGAAAGATTACACTCGGGTTTTGCGTGTGCCAGATTTTAATCACATGAAAGACCCGCAAAATCCTTACCTTGTTAAAATAATATCCGCACACCCAGAACTTAAATACACTGAAAAAGAAATAATGGATTATTTTATTGATTATGAGCAGATTAAAAAAGAAGAGGAAGAACACCAAAAAAGAATGACTGATTTAGCTAATCGCATTCAAACAGAAGGAGAAGATGTATATCAAGCCATTAACAATATTCCTATTGAAGATATAGTTTCAAAAATTATGAATTGGAGATGGGATGGTAAAAAGCATTGGTATGCTCTTGGTTCAAATAGTCCTTCTGCATGCTTCAAAGCCAGTGATGGTAATTTTGTAGTGCATGGCGGGACACAACATTTTTCTGATATAAAAGATGGTTATAGTCCTTTTGAATTTGTAAAGATGCAACTTCAATTAAGCAATGTTGAGACATTTGATTACTTCAAGGAAAATTATCGTTCTATTAAAATATTATCAACAAAAAAACAAAATGAATTTGCCCAAGCAGAAATAAACTCTTTAGAAAATAAATTAAATAGTAATGAAGAAGATATAAAAGAACAACAGGTTGATTGGAAAAAAATAATAAAATCAAAAAAGGATGATGGCTTATTCCTTTTGGCTCAATATTTAATTAAGAAAAATAAATATTTAACCTACGGAGAGAATACTCGCACCCTCTACTTATACAAAGACGGGTATTATCAAAATGCTATTCATTACATTAAAAACCATATCCAAGATGTTTTAAAAGCATTAGCTAATAAGAAAAATATATCGGAAATAGAAAATCATATTATGATTGCTACCTATCAAGGTAAATATAATGACGAGTTTGATAATATAAATTTGATAAATTTACAAAATGGAACTTTTGATATTATAAATAAAAAACTACTACCACATAATTCTGAACATAAGCTATTTAACAAAATTCCAATTACTTATGATCAGACAAAAGATTGTCCAAATATAATGTCTTTTTTAAGGTCAGTTGTGAATGAAGAAAATATACCAGTGCTTCAAGAGTGGACAGGATTTATGCTTTATCGCTCTTACTTTATTAAAAAAGCTCTAATCGTAACTGGTCCACCAAATACAGGCAAAACAACCTTTATGAACTTGTTGGAAAGATTTATTGGTAAGGGTAATTATTCGGCTATTACTTTACAAAATTTGGCTATTGATAAATTCGCTGGGCAGGCATTACTGCATAAACATGTAAATATTTGCGATGAACTTTCGGCTTTTGATATTAAAGATACAAATCCTTTTAAAAAAGCTACTGGCGGTTCTTCAATGAACGCCGAAAAGAAATTTCAAGATGCAGTTTCTTTTCATAATTATGCAAAACTAATTTTTGCTTGTAATAGAATACCTGTGGTTTTAGATATAGATGATGATGCTTATTTTGATCGTTGGATAATTATGCAATTTGATAAAAAGATTACCAAAGAGGATAAATTTTTATCACAAAAAATATCTACTCCTGAAGAATTATCTGGTTTTCTTAACTTCGCTTTAATTGGTTTATATCGTTTATTACAAAATCAAAAGTTTAGTATAGATGCTGATAAAGAAGAAATTAAGAAAATTATGCTTCGCAATGCTTCGTCTGTCGCCGCCTTTTCTTATGACCGCTTAGAAAATCCTGATGACCCCATGATGACAATAACTAAAGATGAAATGTATAAAGAATATTGCAAATATTGCCGACAATATAATATCAATATTGAGACAATGGATTTTTTCGGCAAACATCTTGGAGATTATGCTAAATATATTGGTTCAAAGGGTGGTAAAAATAGACATTGGAGTAATGTAATAATTAAGGGATTTTCTACCAACCTCTTTGACGACACCCCCATTGAACACCTCTCCACTTCCGAACTTGACTCTTACGCCGAGCAATCGGATATGAGCGGGGTATTTTAACCCCCACTATAAATTTTAAATAATATGAAAACATACTTTGAAGAGCCAGAAGGAAAAATAATCCAAGGTGATGTTCTTGAATGTTTAAAAGCATTGCCAGATGAATCGGTGGATATGGTAATTACCAGTCCGCCATATTATGGACTTAGAAATTACGGTGTAGATGGTCAAATTGGATTAGAAGAAACATTTGATGAATTTTTAAATAAAATGATGACTATTTTTGCCGAAGTAAAAAGAGTTTTAAAAAAGGAAGGCACATTTTGGCTTAATTTTGGAGATTGTTATGGGGGAAGTGGCGGTGGTGGATATTCTAATAAATCAACATTACAAGGATATACTGGAGAAAATACAAAGGGAAGAATCATGGCGAAAAGTTTTGTTTATTCAACCGACAACTCAAGAATGTTTGGAGGTGAAGAAAATGATAGCCAATTAAAACAAACAACTGGTTCAATGGAAGGTATATTAAAAGCAAAGAGATTAACTTATTGGGGTGGAAATGTAGAAAAATCTACTTTAACAAATCCCGAAAGGCAACAGGAAATGGGTAGAAGTGGCAATCAAAAATGTATGCTTATGCAACCTGAACGATTAGCCATAAAAATGATTGATGAATTGGGTTTCATACTCCGCAATAAAATCAAATGGGCAAAACAAGTTTTAATTAAAAAAGAAAATAGAACTATTGGCTCGGTTATGCCAACATCTGTCAAAGACAGATTTAATGAAAGTGGTGAAGAATTATATTTTTTCGTGAAAAATAAAAAGTATTATTTTAATTTAGATGCGGTGAGATTAAAACAACAAACTTTTGAAGATAGAGATATGGGAGTTGATAGACAGCGAGAATATCCAGACAGCAAATATAATAAATTTAACTACCGCGTCCCGGACGCGGTAAAAAAACAAGGTCAGCCACAATTTAAGGCAAGTGAAGAAGAAATAAAAAATTATAAAAAAGACTGGAAAGCTGAAGAAACTGAAGGTTATAAAATGGGTTCGGTTGACTCGCATCGGGCGGCATTAAGAGGTGGATTAAAAAGTTTAGCGCAAAGAAATAAAGTCAATGACCCACGAGGCAATCACGAAGGTGGCCCGGGAAGTTGGAGAGATTTTAAAGATGAAAATAATAACACAGAAAATATGCGAGGTAAAAATCTCCCTACCATCTGGCAAATTGGCAGTGAACCGCATAATTTTCAAAGAGAGTTAAATGTTGATACTGACCATTTTGCTATTTTCCCGCAGGCACTCGTAGAAATTCCTATCAAATGTGGCTGTCCAGAAAATGGAATTGTATTAGATATTTTTGGAGGTAGTGGAACTGTAGGTTTAGTTGCCAAGAAATTTAAAAGAAAATATCTACTTATAGAACTAAATTCAAAATATTGCGAGATAGCCAAAAAAAGAATTCAACAAATACAACCTAAACTTTTTTGACCCCCCCCTTTGCCACCTATTTGACAGCTTTTTGAAAGCGTGCTATAATTAAGCTATCAGCATACAAAAGGTTGTGCAAAACTAACTCTCCAAACCCTTATAAGTTAATATTTTGGCTAATATAAGCTACTAATCTGCGTTGTAGCTTATATGCCTCAAGCCTCGTGCTATTAACTTATAAGGATTGGAAGGTGTGGATAACACAGCTATCATGCTAAAAAAAATTAAAATAAAAACAAATATGAAAAACTCAACAAAACAATGGCAGTATAAATGTAAATCATACCGCCAACATCATGCTAAACGCAAATTCAGAACCTACATTAGCACCTTCATCATCTGCTACACGCTAACCACTGGTTTTATGGCCGTAAATGCCTATTTAGGACTTACCGATGATATTACCTCACAACACACGGCTATCTCGCCTATAAACGAAGCACAAGCCCAAATAATGCCTATACCAGAGCCATCTAACAAAGACAAAGCTATTAAAATGCTCCAAGACGCTGGATTTGATGAAAACTTTATTTTTGACTTCAAATGTTTGATGAATAAAGAAAATAAACAATATGATGAACATGCGGTTTATGTAAATAAAAACTTGAGTTATGATCGCGGGTTACTTATGTGGAACAGCAAAACTTCTCCAATTAAAATATCTAATCAATGCAGTTTTGATTTAACCTGCTCAATGAATGAATTTATAAACTATATTAAAAATGGTGGTAGTCTTGACAGATGGTTCGGTTATGTCAACTACTGCAAATAACTTATGAAAAATCCTGAACTAATTAAAAAACAATTTACTATTTATAAAGAATTATCAGAAAAAATAGATAGGGAATGCAAGAAAAAATATATTACCCGTAGTCAATTTATAATTAGACTTTTAGAAAATTATTATTTTGGAAAATAAATAATTAAAATCTTTATAAAATCGCTCAAAGTTTTGTAAAGATTAAAAAGGTTTTATGAAAATAGAAATAACTGATCCTTATCAAATAATAAAATTAATGTATATTTTTAAAAATATTTTAGATGAATTAACCATAAGAGAGAGACAACTTTTATTATTTAGATATGGAATTCCAGAACAATTCTTAACAAAAACTTTAAAAGAATGTGGAATGGAATTTGGAGTAACTCGTGAGCGTATAAGACAAATTGAAGCTAAAGCTTTTGAAAGAATAGATGAATATTTTATTACAAATCAAGATAAATTAAAAATTTCTTAAAAATCGCTCAAAGTTTTTAAGAAATTCTAAAAGGTTTTATGCAAACTCAAAAAATCGCTTATTGGGGCATGGAAAATGATATGGCCGTGCCACAAGATGAACAACAATATCAAATAGAACACGAAGAAACTTATTTACAACATTGGATTAGAGAGACAAAAGAATTAGTAGAAAAACTTAATAAACAAATGTATGAACCTACCATCTAACGACAACAAGCCATCACTACAACAACTAAGCTCTTTAGCAGAAGTCTTAACCAAAGAAGTTGGCCACCATTGGCTAATAGCCGAGAGCTGGTCAGCCTTGGAAAAAATATCTATTGGCCAATATCGTTATATTTTAATGCTGGTGTTTAATAAAAAGAGAGGACAGCTGAACCGTGTGTTAGCGGACTTAGGTGTTAAACGAGTGCCAATTTCTGACGGCACTAACTATATTAGGAAACCTAAAAATGAAATATTTTAATAATTAAATATAAAACTATGCAAAATTTAACTATCCATAAAGCTGAAAGAAAACAGAGCAAGTTAAGAATTGGTGTTTTCGGACCAAGCGGATCTGGAAAAACATATAGCTCATTACTATTAGCAAAAGGTTTGGTCAGTGATTGGAATAAAATTGTCATCATTGATACAGAAAATAATAGTGCTGATTTATATAGCGATTTAGGAGATTATAATGTTATGCAATTAGGTGAACCATATACACCTGAAAAATATGTTGAAGCTATAAAACTATGCGAAAATAGTGGTATGGAGGCTATAATTATTGACTCTATTAGTCATGAGTGGGAGGGTAAGGGTGGTTGTTTAGAAAGCAACGAATTATTAGCTCAAACAAAATACAAAGGCAATTCTTGGGCGGCGTGGTCAAAAACTACTCCAAGACACCAATCTTTTATTGAAGCAATAACCACTTCAACTTGCCATATCATAAGTTGCGGAAGAAGCAAAACTGATACTATACAAACAGAAGATAAAAAGATTAAAAAAGTTGGTATTAAAGAAATTACTCGTGAAGGTTTTGAATATGAAGTGACCATTAACTTTAACCTTGATAGAGATGGTCATTACGCTACTGCAGGTAAAGACAGGACAAAGTTATTTATTGACCAAGATCCATTTGTTATCACAGAAAAAACAGGACAGATGATTAAACAATGGTCAGAAAGTGGAGCCCAAAATATTGATGCAGATAAAAAAGAAATAGCCAAACATTTAAAAAGACTTGGGCATGAACCAAAAGCTAAGGAAGAATTTGAATTATTAGTAATGGATTTAACAAAGTTAGAATTAAAAGAAGAAAATTATAAACAAATAATTAAACAACTTGCAAAAATGCAAGCATAACATTTATGAAAAAATACAATGTTTGTTTACCAAAAAAGTTTAAACAAGGTGAAGAAGAAAAAACATTTTGGGCACCAGTCGGCAAAATTACAGAGTTTGATAATGGTGGAAGAATTTTAGAATTAAATATTTTACCTTATACCTACCAGATATTCCCAATGGAAGATAAAGACAACAGATCGTCTGAAGAAATTAAAAAAGAATATACAAAAACACCTGAATTAAAATTAGATATTATGCCAGAGGTAGAAGTAAAATTAGATAGCGAACCAGCGCCTTTTTAACTAAAAGTTCACCCACAATATAGTCATCAAGAGCTTAATGCTCTTGGTCTGCCCAGCAATAGTTTGTCCTTTTAATCTATTGCAGGGCGAACTAAGAGAATTATTTGTAAGTAGCAGGTGGCGGACTGTGAGCCGAATGGGAAAACTTTGATGTATACTAAATGGCTAAAGCCAAGTTTTCTCATATAGAGTTGATGGAGTAATTACCGTATTTTCTGCAGGTCAAACCCTGCCCTGCTACTTATAGATAATTAACTAAATAACTATTATGAAAAAATGGACTACAAAAGACGGAGTAGAAATGAATGTTAAAGATATGCGGTATTTTAAGAATAGGTGGAAGTATAGAAAATTATTTAATAAGTAAAGTATGGAAATAAATAATATAATACAAGAATAATTAAAACCAAAAATATGTCATTACAAAACAAAATTATGTCTGCTAATTACAGAAACAAACTTTCACTTTTAAGAAAATTAGCCAGTGAGATTATGGTTGATAAAGACACTGATGAGACAGATATTTTTAATCAATTAAGTAAAATAAAATAATATGAATAACAGAGAAATAAAATTTAGGGCTTGGGATAAAATAAAAAATAAAATGTATCATTTTAATGAATTTTGGTTAGATTCAGAATATCAGAGTATTGCATTTTCATTAGATGATAAGGAAAGAAAATTACAAGAAGGTAATTATTCATTAGATTTTTATCAAGAAGACTTGTCTGAATTAATGCAATTCACTGGCCTCCACGATAAAAATGGTAAAGAGATTTATTGTGGCGACATTGTGAAATATGATTATGGAAATCCATTTAAAAGAGAAATACCAAATCCACAAATAAGAGAAATAATTTTTAAAGACGGATGTTTTTCTTTAAAAGATGACGATTATTATTATAACGCATCATACGATACTAATTTATCTAAGAAAAATAAAAATTGTGAAGTCATCGGAAATATCTACGAAAATCCCGAATTATTAACTAAATAAAATAACCGACCAAATTGGCGGTTAAAGTACCAAAACCAAAAGGAGGTGTGTTATGAGTAGCGACAACTGGGATGACCCTTACTACATCGCTGGTATGTCTTCTAGCGATAAAGCCGATGGTAGCCCGAAAGACAGTTCGGACAATTCATCGTCTGACAGCAAAAGTTCTAGCGATGACAACCACACTGGTCATTCGTGGGATGATGCCCCTTGTGGTCATCTTTAGAACGACAGGAGGGTGAGGCTTCATATTGAAGTCTCCCCTCCACCCTATTTTTATATGTTATTAATCAAAATATTATTTTCAATCGGTTGGTCTGTGGTGGTTGCAGTTGTGCTGACCAATATTGTTTTACATACCAAAGACACCCGTGAATGGTATGATTATTTAATTATTCTTGGTGCTGGTATAGTTTTCACAGCCTATATTTTATTATTAATTAAAATTTTTCATTCACTAGTATGGATACTAACCAATTAGAAGTAGGCTTACTTATAGTTCCATCTTTAGCTTTTATATCAGCTATTATATTTGTGTTTTCTTTAGTTAATCCTTTGATAGCCATACCGTTAGTAATATTTTTACATACATTATTAATTTATTCTTTATTAAATTTATTTTAAAAACTAACCCGCTAAAAGCGGAGAAAAATAAATATGAAAAAATGGTCAAAAGAAATTCATTTTTTTAGAATACATATTCTGCTAACTAATTTTCTTCATTTAGGATTTTCTATTAAAAAAACTCCATTAGGAAGTGGCATTTTTCATATAAATTTGTGGAGTTGTCAAATAGCAATTACTTAAAAACTAACCGCTAAGCGGAGAAAAAAATATATGGAAAAAGAATTCTCAGAAAAATCAAAACTAAAAAAATTAATTAAACTATCTAATTCAGAGATTTTGGAGTGGCAGAAATTTCTTAAAATATGTATTAAAAAATTGGAAAAACTTGACAAATAAATCATATTTGCTATAATTTGGGTATATTATTAACCGTGAAATGCAATGCCCAGATTTTTGAACGATTTTCTTCACGGTTAGTCGTTTAATGTCTGGGCTTTGTGTTTATAATTGTATGCCAACTGGAATTTATAAAAGAATAAAAAAATGGAAGTTATCAGAAAAAACTAAATTAAAAATGAGTGAAATGCGTAAGGGAAAACATTTAACTGAAGAAGCCAAAAGAAATATTGGCTTAGCCCACATGGGTAAAAAATTGTCAGAAGAACACAAAAGAAAAATTGTTGAAACAAGAAGAAAAAATAATAGTTATGTTTGTTCTGAAAAAGCAAAGAAAAAAATTAGTGATTTTCAAAAGGGTAATAAGTGGTGTTTGGGCAAAAAACAAACAAAAGAGCATATAGAAAAAAGAGTATCTAAACTAATAGGACAAAAAAGAACAGAAGAAACTAAAATAAATATAGGTAAAGCAAACAAGGGTAAAAAAAGAACCAAGGAAATGAAGAAAATGATGAGTGAAATCCAAAAGGGTATTAAAAATCTTGGTAGATTTAAAAATGGACATTTAGGAATAGTTGGCGAAAAACATTATTTATGGAAAGGAAAGTTTGCTGGTTATATTGCTTTGCATACATGGGTTAGTAGGTGGAAAGGTAAAATAAGTAAATGTGAGATATGCGGAACAAAAAGTGCTAAGAAATTTGAATGGGCTAACATAGACCATACTTACAAGAGAAATTTAGATGATTATATGCGAATGTGCACATCTTGTCATAGAAACTATGATAATATGTTTTTAAAATAAAATTATGCGAAGCCAAACTAAAGAAATTAAAATAAAAATTCCAGAGCGTGAAATACAAAAAACAATCATTGACTATTTATCAGTAATGGAAAAATTAGGCAAACTTTATTTTGTTAGAGTCGGCAGTGGAGCAATCCAAACTGCAGATGGCAGATATTTTAAAAGCGGAAAGGTCGGAGCGCCTGATATTATTGTTTTATTTGATGAACAATTCTATGCTCTGGAAGTTAAAACAGAAAAAGGCAAACTCTCGCCCGAACAGATAAAAACAGAAAAGCTAATAGCTGAATGCGGTGGTTCTTATAGAATTGTCCGAAGCTTAGATGACGTATTTAAAATAATAAATTAAATTACAATTATATGACAACAAACTCAACAACCGAAAAAGAAGTTCAATTCGTTCAAGAATGGATTGAAACTAATAAAGACAATAAATTAGAACAACCCAAAAGAAAAGAATTTTGGGAATTTGTTAAGGATAATCCATTTATATTTATAACTTTTTTAATTCTATTAATTTTATCATTAATTAAATAATTAACTCCTTGCTAATGCCGTGCGAGGAAATAAAAAATGTATGAAAAAACTAATCTTTAGTCTATTAGCAGTAATGCTTTTAGCCTCACCAGTTATGGCAAGTGAATGTCCTTATGGTCAACACTTCAGCCAAACAGGCGAAGAATGTGTGGAATGGTCAACTCCAGTTTGCACCAACTATCACTGGGAATGGAGAAACTGGCGTTTAGTAAAAGTCTGTGATACTTGGAGTGAAGCAGTTTGTTTAAACTATGCTCCAGTTGGTATGTGTGTAGACAATGAAGTCTGTGAAAAACCAACCTGTCCATCAAATGCTACTTATGAAGGTAGCTGGGACGGAGAACAATGGGTAGGTTATTGCAAATTAAAACCAGGGTTATCTTGGTTGCAAATTGTGCCAAGAGTAGACAATCGTCCATTACAAGTTAATGGTAGAAATGTCAGCTTTTTAGCCTCTAAAATGTCCACTGGTGGTATTTTGTTAAGACCAGCCACAGAAACCATTGACACATTTGCTATCAACGACTACTCTGGCGTAAATACTTTCCAACTCCCTAAGGTGGGCTTAGGTGCATTATCTGCTATGGATTATTTTGGTTCAGCTAATTACTGGGGTTATAAATATTTTATTAACTCTGATGAAGTAGCAACATACCACACTTATACAATTCCAAGCAATGTCGTTGCTGGAAGTTAT
>Ga0209717_1001607_pt1 | contig 23713 bp, 19 predicted proteins | sample AD_UKC048_MetaG_FD_184418 | JGI IMG/M metagenome (GOLD analysis project Ga0209717, IMG submission 184418) | Active sludge microbial communities of municipal wastewater-treating anaerobic digesters from USA - AD_UKC048_MetaG (SPAdes) (version 2) | ecosystem: Engineered > Bioreactor > Anaerobic >... | reverse complement strand
TCGACTCGATATCAGATCTCGAGTCGATGGACGGCTTGGGAACTATGGTAATGGTAAATACCGATTGGTTGCTACAAGTTGGAGTGGCTCTCTTAAAGATAAAGATTGCCCTGGTTGCGGTGATGATGTCACCGGGATAGAAATGGGTTCCGGTTCCGTTGCCGTCTGAGAAATATTCCCCATTGGTGATTGCCGGTAGGGTATAACTTTCGCAGGCACTTACGTTGGGTAGCACGTCTACTATTGGCTGTGCGATGCTCACCGAGAAATGCAAGTCGTCTGTACAATGCGTTTGGGTGTTGGGTACAAAGATGTATACAGTTTGCGAAAGGTTGATGGCAGTCCCCGATGGAATCTGTGTTCCGGTTCCGGCCGGACCAGTGTAGTAACCGCCGATAGGCAAGGAAGGCAGTACATAAGGCTCGCATTGCGAAACATCCGCAGGTGTTGGCATCCCGATGAATACGGTAAATGAAGCTTCAGACTTACAATCATTTGCGGTTACCGCATAGACATAGATTTGTTGGGTGCTGGTAATCGGTGTTCCGGCAGCGAGTTCGGTACCGGCAGCGTTGGGTTGGGTGTAATATTTCCCGATAGACAAAGCGGGAAGTGTATACGAAGCGCATTCAAAGACGTTGGGGAAAGTGCCCACGGTAACGCCGGGTACTATCGTAATGTCGAATCCGGTATTGATCACGCAAACCGGTTCTGCGGTTCCTACGAAATTGATGTAAATGGTTTGTGAGGTCGTGATGACGGTGCCTGGTGCGATTTCGGTTCCTGTCGCGTTTGGACCTGTGTAGTATTTACCGTGTGCAAGGCCAGGCAAGGTAAAGCTTCCGCAGTGTGTTCCGCTTGACGGGCCAAGTTCTGTGGGATCTAATATAGTCACCTGGAAGCTACTGGAGTTCGAGCATCCGAATTCATTAGAATTGTAGACGTAAATCGTTTTGGTTTCTGTAATCAATTCACCGGCAAAAAGTTGCGTCCCGGCGCCATTAGGTGCTGAAAAGTACTGGCCGTTGGTAATGGCTGGCAGCGGATATGGCTGGCAAACGACCACCGGATCAAACGAATCTACCAAAGGCAATGGGCTAATGAAGAGCACAAAACTCGTTACGCTGTAACAGGTGGCGTCATACACACTTTGTACCCTGGCATAAACGGTAGTATTGTTGGTGGCATAGTGCGTCGTTACCGGATTGCTGCCGGCATTGGCATTGGCCAAAGTAGTGTAATAGGTCACATTATAGTTTGTTGGTGACTGGGTTCCTAATATCACCGGGGTTTGTATCGGTAAAAAGAAAGCGCTGTTGTTGAATTGCGACGTAGCGCATTTGGTCAAGTTTCCAGGTTGTGTAGCTGTTGGTGCCGGTGAAGTCAATAACTTGAAGTTTTTAACTACGTAGCAGTTTCCGGTGGGGTTTTTAATCCTGACATAGATGGTTTCGCCAGGTGTTCCCACATAAGATGTTGGCAATGTATTGGCGTTCCCCGCATTGGCGTCGGCCTGATTGTCGTAATAAGACACCGTAGTTGCTGGGTTGAGCCCGGCTTTGACGATTGGCGTGTTGATTGACAAGTCATAGGTGTAATTTGCCGCGCCCAAATCACAACGAAACAAATCATTGGGAGTTCCGGCCATGATTTGCGATTGATAACCAATATTGACCGAGTCGGTAACGGGTACACAAGTGCCACTTTGGTAAGTAATGCTGTAAGTTCCGGGCCCTGTAATGGTAAGTGATGGGCCAGAAGCGCCACTTATTGGCTGTCCGTTTTTGGTCCAGGTAAATGTATATTGCGTTGGATTCAGGTTAGAATTCAGCACGTAGTTGTCTCCAAAACAAGGAGCGTTGGGGCTGTTGCTGGCGATATCCTGTCCCAAAACGTCCTGTCCGATGTTGAAAGTATCCGAAGAGATGAAAATCGCCGAATCCGAATTCTCATCAGATCGGTCGGCAATAACCAACTTAATGTGATAAGGTGTATTGGGTGTGAGCACCGCAGAAGCATTCATGAGTTTGGTCTGTCCGTTGAAATTTACCGCCGCTGTAGCCGCTGCTGAGCCACCATTGTAGCTGCCAAAGTATTCTACGTTGGCAGAAGGGCACGATGAGTTGTAAAGGAAATCACGGATAGTCACCACCGAAATCGGTAAGTTGGTGTTGGGCACTACCGCGAGATTGGTAGTAACGCCGGTAACAGTATTGGTGAGTAGGAACGCGAATGCATCCGAAAACTGGCATTGAAAGTTTCCGTACTCTTCAGAAGCGAAAAGGAAATCAAAACTAAAGGTAGGTGAAATCGGCGTAAAATCGAATTCTAAAACAGTAGCGTTGACCGAGTTCATGCTGATTCCGGCCTGCAGCAAAGTGTTTTGCAAATCGGCATCACCGGGCCAGTTGGCCGAGCCGTCACTGAGTGCTGTAGTGTTTGGCCCCATCGCGTTCATGACATTTCCGGTGCTCATGATCACGCCGGATTGCATGGGGAAGTTGGGGTTGGTGTTCTGGAAGAATCCGATTCCGTTAGAAGAACCAAAATTGGTTCCGGTGCGCGATGTCACGTTCTGTGCAGAGACACAAGGTGAATTGATTAGAACCGCGTTAACCAGTTGGGGTACAGTATACGTATTCGTATTGACCGAGATGGCTTGGGTGTAGCCAACAAGCGTACTTGCCAAAGCAAGAATGAGTAGAATTTTTTTCATAATAATTTAGGGCTAATTATTATTGTAACAATATGTTATTTTTGACAGGACAAAGATTGGATTAAATATCGGTAAAATGCAAATAAAATCGATGAAATGCACTATTTTAAAAATATTATCTATAAAAATCTTACAATTACAACATCGCATATTGTCATTTTTAGAAATAATCGACGAAATGCAACTTCCTTTTTCCCGCAAATATTCTCCTTTTAATATTAAGGTGGTATAGCTATCTTTGCGGCCTAAATATTCTAATCATGAACGGACTGCAGCAAATCCTTACGCCACAAATCGAGAAAGCCATCAAAACCCTGTTTGACGTGAACATTGAAAGGGTAGAATTTCAGGCTACGCGCAAAGATTTTGAAGGCGACCTCACCATGGTCTTGTTTCCGTTGCTCAAACGCATCAAAAGCAGCCCGGCCGAACTCGGCCAAAAAATAGGCGCTTACCTCGTGGAGCACGTGAATGAAGTAGCACGTTTCAATGTCGTTTCGGGTTTTCTCAATATCGTCATCGCCGATTCTTATTATATCGACTTTTTCAATGAGGTAAAAGCAGACGCACAATTCGGGTTTGTCGTGCCAAACGTTCACGACAAGGCGGTTATGATCGAATATTCCTCGCCCAACACCAACAAGCCGTTGCATTTGGGCCACGTGCGCAATAACCTTTTGGGTTATTCGGTGGCCGAGATCATCAAGGCAGCGGGGAAGAAAGTATACAAAACGCAAATCATCAACGACCGCGGGATTCACATCTGTAAGTCAATGCTCGCCTGGAAAAAATTCGGCAACGGTGAAACGCCCGAGTCTTCGCACCTTAAAGGAGACAAACTCGTGGGGAAATATTATGTCGCATTCGACAAAGCCTATAAAGAACAGATCAACGGGCTAATCGCTCAGGGAAAAACAGAAGGCGAAGCCAAAAAGCAAGCGCCCATCCTCCTTGAAGCCCAACAAATGCTGCTCGACTGGGAAGCCGGAGACGAAAAAGTTGTCACGCTCTGGGAAACCATGAACGGTTGGGTGTACAGCGGATTTGCAGAAACCTATAAAAACCTCGGCGTCGATTTCGATTCTTATTATTACGAAAGCAACACCTACCTTTTAGGTAAGGATGTCGTGCAGATGGGACTCGAAAAAGGCGTGTTTGAAAAAGACCCCGACGGTTCGGTTTGGATTGACCTTACCGACGAAGGACTCGATCGCAAAATTGTCTTGCGCTCCGACGGTACGGCGGTTTACATGACCCAAGACATCGGAACGGCGATACAACGGGTTAACGATTTTCCCGATGTGGGCGGAATGGTCTACACCGTAGGAAACGAGCAGGATTACCACTTTAAAGTGTTGTTCCTGATTCTTAAAAAGCTCGGTTTCGATTGGTCTGAGAACCTGTTCCATTTGTCTTATGGCATGGTCGATTTGCCTTCGGGTAAAATGAAATCCCGCGAAGGAACCGTCGTGGATGCCGACGATTTAATCGATGACATGACCCAAACCGCTAAACAGTTATCCGAGGAACTCGGCAAACTCGAAGGATACACCGACGAGGAAAAGCTCCAACTCTACAAAACCATTGGCCTCGGTGCGCTTAAATATTACATTCTCAAGGTCGATCCCAAAAAACGCATCCTGTTCAATCCAGAAGAATCGGTTGATTTTGCCGGAAATACCGGGCCGTTCATCCAATATACCTACGCGCGGATCCAGTCGATTTTGCGCAAGGCCGATTTTGATCTCGACGCGAATCCCGCTGCCAACGGCCTCGAATTGCATCCCAAAGAAAAGGAACTTCTCAAACTGCTAGAGCAATATCCCGAGACCATACAACTGGCGGCCGAGCACCACAGCCCGGCGCTCGTAGCCAATTATACCTATGAACTGGTCAAGGAATACAATTCGTTTTACCAGACGGTTTCAATACTCGGTGAAGAAGATACAGACCGGAGAACCTTTCGTGTACAGCTTTCAAAGAAAGTCGGCGACACCATCCGCTCGGCGTTTGGTTTGCTCGGTATTGCCGTTCCCGAAAGAATGTAAGTGCACAGTTTCAAAATTATGCTTATGTTTGGCCAATGTAAATCCTGCTGTTTATGAAGAAGTTAACCATTTTTACCGCACTTGCCACCGTGATGCTCCTCAATACGGCCTCTTTTTGCTCGCGCGAGGACGTGCAGCCTGTGGTGTTGCAAGATACCGAGCTCATCAAAGCCTCCATGATGCAAGGCACCTGGCGCGTCACCTATTACAGTGATCACGGACAGGAAGAAACCGATCACTTTACCGGATACGATTTCACTTTTGGAGCCGATGATTTATTGTCGGCCACCAACGGCGCCAATACCTACACCGGAGCCTGGACGCTTTCCACGAACAAGACCGACGATGAAACCCCAAGTGATCCGCTCGATTTCAACATCGTTTTTGCGGCACCCGCCGATTTTGAAGACATCAGCGATGACTGGGATGTTGTGTCGCGCACGGCCGACAAGATTGTCTTGCAGGATGTGAGTGATGGTGGCGCCGACGTAGACAATCTTACTTTCGAGAAAAACTAATCATAGCCGGTGTTCGCCGGCTTTTTTAATACAACAAACGCAAGCTCAGGTTTGGCGTGCGTTCGAGCGCATAAGTATTGACGCTTTCGATAGTATTGCTTAAGCTGTTGACGCGGTAATAGCGGTTCACCGTATTGCTTTTATTAAAGATATTAAGCAACGAAGCGTGAACTTGTAGCCTGGTTTTTTGACCCAATAGCCACTCGTAAGATCCCGAAAGGTTGAACTGAAAAAAATCATCCAGCACTTCATTGTTGGGCGTGTTGTAGCTGATTTGGCGGTTGCTCAAAAATACAGGCGTGGTAGTGGGTCGGCCCGAATTCCATTTGCCACCCAGGGCGATACGCAGTTTTTTCCAATCGTAGGTTGCTGCACCCGATAGGCTGTGCTCAATCTGGAAATTATTGGGGAACCGGCTCGGGTCGTACTGGCTAAAATCGTATCGGTTGTGATTGAAACTGTACGCCAGCCACGTATAAAAGCGCCTAAAGTTGCGTTGCAGCAAAACTTCAGAACCCCAAACCTCATAATTGCCATTGAGTTTGATCCGTTCCAGTTGGTTGCGGAAAGCCTGTCCGGGTGTTGAAATCCCAGCGACTTTTTTATAAAAATTATCTATGGTAAACAGCCAGCGTCGGTTCTTGTATGTGATTCCCAAAGCCAGTTGTTGGCTTTTCTGGATGGGGATTTCACGATCGTCGGCCAAGGTCCAGCGTCGTTTTTCTATACCCATGAAATCTTGTTGCAGGTCAATTACTTGCGAGGCAGTTTGGTTTTTCATCTCGCCGAGCAACTCAATGGCCAGTGATTGCGTCATGGCATAGTTGAATTGCAGTCGCGGTTCTATGAGCAGTTTATCAAAGTTCTCGTAATAATTAGACCGGATTCCCGAATTGACCGACAGCTTGCCATTGCGCGACCGGATTTGGGTCTCGAGTACGAGCGCGTGACTGTGCAGTACGCTTCTTACATTTCTGCTAAATTCGGGATTGTTGATCTCGTCAAAATTCGAGATCCCAATCTCGTTGTATTGGTAACCGTTTTTGAAAATGAAAAACGGGCTCAATTCATGGCTGTTCTCAATGCGTATTCCGGTGTCTAAGACCGAATTTTCCTGGTTGAGCAGTTGGTTTTTCTCTATCGACTGATTGGTGGATTCCAGGTCGTACCAGGAAACATAAGCATTGATCTGTGTGGTGTTTTTAGCGTTCCAGTTGGTTTTCCAGCTGAGGTTCCCGCCATAACTTTGTTGTTCGAGCAAACTGTTTTTTGAATTGTACTGCCCGGCCACGACAGAACGTTGGTCGACACCGAGCCGGTTGGATATCCCAATGCCGTCTACGAGCAGTTCATGCCGCGTCCCGATTTTTTGTTTGAACTGCATCGTAAAGTCGTAGAAATAAAAATCCTCATTGGTATTGTAACTGATCACCTCCCGATTGTTGACGTTGGTGACGATGGTATTCTGGAAAATCCTGTTGTAGTATTTCTGATATGTGGGCGACTGGACCCAATCGGTATGCGATCGGCGGCCCGAAACCATCAACGAAGCTTTGTCGTTGAGTTTCATTTTTGCGTAGAAATCGGCGGCGATCAAATTGAGCCCAACGGCGTAAGCAGAAGGTTCAATCTTTTCGCTGGTTGTGGCCATATCCACCACACTCGACACGCTTTCGCCATAGAAAGCCGAGGTGCCGTTTTTGGCAATCAGAATGCGGTTGGGTAAGGCGGGGTTGAACGCAGAAATCAATCCAAAGAAATGCCCGGTCTGGAACATCCGGATGCCGTTCCATAAAAACAGGTTCTGGTCGTGTGTACCGCCTCGTACGTTAAGGCTGGAGATGTTTTCCTCGGCACTGTAAATTCCCGGGATCTGTTGCATCGTCTGCAATACATCTGGTTCTATAAGTCCTGGCAATATTCCAAATTTGGAGGGTTTGAGAACGTATCCTTTGCTTTTGGTTTTGGAAATTCCCGAAGTAAGGTAATGGTCTATCGTGACTTCGTTGAGCGAGAAAGTCATGGCGTCGGCCTTCGCATCGTTGGCCACGCTTTGGCTTACCGTCACAATCACATAGCGGTTGTCGACAATTTCAAAGCCAAGTGGGGTTTGTTTTTGAAGTTGCTCGAGCTGTTGCAGCAGGGTTTGTGAGGCGTCGGGCATTGCCACCTCGTATGAGGCAATCGTCTCTTCGGTGTAGCTGAACTTTACCTGATGCTGTTTCTCGATTTGGGAGAGGGCGGTTTTAAGTGCTGCCTTTTGCTGCGCCAAAACCACTCCTGGAAAAAGGAAGAAAAAGAAAGCCAGTATCAGGTAAATTCGGCCTTTGGACATTTTTATCTTGCGGTAAGCGTGATGTTGTTTTCTGCTTTGTAATAGTTGAGGTTGTAGGTTTTGGAGATGATGTACAGCGCCATTTCAAGGTCATCCGAGGGCACATTACCAGTGAAACGGTGGTTGCTGTCTACTTTTTGTTTGCTGATTTTTACGTCGTACTGCCGTTCTATTTCGGCGATTACTGTATCGAGGTCATCATTGCAGAATGAAATGAGGTGGTTCAACCAGCCGGGTTTTTGTAACGAAGAAGCTTCCGGTTGCAAGGGATTCCCGGCTTCAAAGTAGGCCGACATGCCTGGGCTTAGCAATACGTTTTTGTTTTGGGTAGTTACACGAACTTTCCCTTCAAAGCAAATCACTTCAAACCGGTCGCCTCGTGCCTTGACATTGAATTGGGTACCCACGACGGTCACTTTGCCCAAACGGGTAAGCACATCAAAGGTTTGGCCTTTGGTCACTTTAAAGAACGCTTCGCCTTCGAGTTGCAGTTCGCGGTGGTCGGTCCAGTTCCATTTTTTGTATTCGATTTGCGAAGCCGAATTCAATGTCACCTCAGAATCGTCGGGCAGCAGAAAGGTCTTCTGCATCTTATTTTGGGTGAGTTCGGTAGTGGTTTGCATGGGTACCGACGCAAAAAACAACCCAATCCCGATAACCAGAACGGCCGCGATCCTAAGCAACCAATTGTGCTGCAAACGGATGGTTTTTGTTCTTGGCGCGGTAACTTTGGCCCACATCAACTCGGTGTCAAAGGCCGGAGCTTTGAGCGTATTGGTGTAGGCTATAATTTTTTCATAGCTTTTAAAATCGGCCGACTGTTCAAAAGCGGCCAGCTCTTGCCGGGTCATTCCTCCTTCGAGCCATTTGGCTAAATCGTGTTGCATTTCCATTGGTACTTTCTTTTGATAACGACTATATTTTAATTCCTTGCAATTGCTCTATCTGTTCCCTTAAGGCAACCAGTGCGCCCGAAATCCGCTTTTCGACGGCTTTGACGCTAATACCGAGCATGTCTGCAATTTCGGCGTATTTCTTCCCGTCGATTCGGTTGAGCAAAAACGCCGTGCGCTGTGCTTCAGACAAATTTTCGATCGCATTGTGCAACTTCACCCTGAATTCTTCTTCTTCTATGAGGTAATCGGGGCTTTCAAAAGCATGTTGCTTGAGATCGGCTTTTTTAGAATACTCCAGTACCACTTTTTGGTGCGCGATATAATTCAACGACGCATTGTTGGCTACGATGTACAGAAACGATTTTGCTTTTTCGAACGGTACATTTTTACAATTTTCCCACAGTTTGATGAATGCTTCCTGTGTCACGTCATTGGCTTGTTCCTCATTACCGAACTTGTAATACAGGTAGTTGCGCAAATTTTTGACATGCGTCTTGAAGAACCCGGCAAATACCGTATCCTCACAAATGCATTGCAATCCATTTTTTTCCATAGGAATCCAAAAGTGTTCTGTATTGAAAACAGCTCAGAAATTAAAAACCCTACTTTTATGGTGTCATTTTTCCCGACATAAACTTAATCAGAAAAAACGGTTCCTAAGGTAGGGTTTTCGATATTTGGGATGTTTTATTGGCGTAACTAACATTTTACAAGATGAGAAATTTATTGAAAGTCTTATTTGCATGGGTTGTTTTGCCGGCTGCGCTATTGGTTTCCTGCCAGCACGACGAAAACGAGACCCTGTCCAATACAAAGGCACTTTCAAAATCTTCAGAATTAACCACAGGGCTTTATAGGCTGGCCATGAACAACACTTCGGTGGATAATTTTATAGACCACTCCAGCGCGTTCAGGATAGAATTTCCTTACCAGGCAATTGTCAACGGGCAATCGATTGGACTTGCTTCTGAGGCAGATTACCAGACGATTCGCGATATTTTCGCAGCTTCGGCCAGCGATGTAGATAGTATAACTTTGGCTTTTCCGTTGACGGTTTCCCTAGTCAATTACACCCAGCAATTGCTCGGTAGCCAACAGGCGTTGGATGATTTTCGCGACAATACCGCCGCGCCTGGGAATCCTGCGATTCCATGTATCGCCGTGCAGTATCCCGTTGTGATTTCTGTTTACGATAGCAATATCCAGAATGCGCAAAACTTCACGATTAACAATAAACCCGATTTGTTTGGTTTTGTTGCGGGCTTATCGCAAGGGCAGCTGTACCAAATCAATTACCCCGTAAGTGCTGTCAATTCAAGCGGCGAGTTGGTTGTGATTCAAAATGACACCGAGTTCTTGGACGCCATCAATGTTGCTGCCGAGGATTGCAGCTGTGGCAACCCCAATATTCTAACAGATGACCTGGTGATGTATATCCCGTTTGGCAATGAACTGCATGATTTGACCGGGAATTCGGAGATGCTTATCTCAGGAAACTACCATTACGTTACCGATCGCAGCGGCAACGCAAACGGTGCCATTTCTATGGATGACGGAACCAACAACGGCCAAAACACGGTGTATGCCGAAGGAAATGCAGCCAACAATATGATGGCCAGCGGCAGTTTTTCAATGAGTATCTGGTACAAAAGACAGGACAATTCAGGCATAAATCCACAGGAACAATTGGCGTCTAATTTTGCCTTCACGGCCTTATTGGGCAATCCTGACAACACCGTTATGGGACCGTATTTGATGGACATGTCTGATGAAGTAATCTATGATGATTCCTGGGTTACAGACGGGCTCGGCAACGACATCACCAACTGGCACCATTTGGTGATTAGTTATGACAGCAGCCTCAACCTTGGTAAATTATACCGTGACGGACAGCTTCGCCGCACCTTTACGTGTAATGATATGCCTACATCGATTCCCAGTTATTCTTTTGCCAACCGATACAAAGGTTTTATGGACGATATCAGAATTTATAAAAAAGCACTGACCGCTAACCAGGTGGCTACTTTGTACAACCTCGAAGGCGATATCAATCAATGTATGAATTAAATTGAACTTAAATGGGTTAAGTTAAATTGGAAAAACCGGGACATTAATTTGAGCCCGGTTTTTTATGGGTTGTAACTGTGCACGTTACCCGATTTTGCTATTTTCCCGGTTCCGTTGGTTGCGCCATTTGTTCCGCTGGTGTCGGATGCCGATCCTTTGTATCCCGCTCCGCATGCAGCAATCAAAAAAACTACTGCAGCCGTCAATACCATTTTTTTGTATTTCGTTTCCATGAGATTGGTTTTTAGTTATACTAAATTTAGGCATTTACTACTGCGATTACCGTATGGATTTGCCTAAGATGATTACAAGATTACCATGATTTTCGGTAAAAAAATTGACTTATAAGGGTTTTGAACCTTGACGGTTTTCGCTTATATTTGCAGCTTCAAAATCCCGATAATCATGTTTGACAATTTAAGCGATAAACTCGATAAAGCCTTCCACATCCTCAAAGGACACGGGAAAATCACCGAAATCAACGTAGCCGAAACGCTAAAAGAAGTACGCCGCGCGCTACTCGATGCCGATGTCAACTTTAAAATAGCCAAAGATTTCACCACCAAAGTCAAGGAAAAAGCCATAGGTCAAAACGTACTCACGACTTTACAGCCAGGGCAGTTGCTCGTCAAACTGGTCAAGGATGAACTCACCGAACTCATGGGTGGTGACGTAGCCGGGGTCAACTTATCGGGAAATCCAACGGTCATTTTGATGTCGGGTTTGCAAGGTTCGGGTAAAACGACTTTTTCGGGCAAGCTCGCCAACTTCCTTAAAACCAAGAAAAATAAAAAGCCACTTTTGGTGGCTTGCGACGTGTACCGTCCGGCGGCCATCAACCAGTTGCATGTCGTGGGCGACCAGATTGGCGTGGAAGTCTATTCTGAACTGGGTAATAACAATCCGGTCGAGATTGCTCAGAATGCCGTCAAATACGCCAAAGAAAAAGGATACAATGTAGTCATCGTGGATACCGCGGGTCGTTTGGCTGTAGACGAGGAGATGATGACCGAAATTGCTAACGTACACAAAGCCATCCAACCACACGAAACGCTATTTGTAGTAGATTCGATGACCGGACAAGATGCAGTCAATACAGCCAAAGCTTTCAACGACCGACTCGATTTTGACGGTGTCATTCTAACCAAATTAGATGGTGATACGCGCGGTGGAGCGGCCATTTCTATCAAATCGGTAGTCAACAAACCCATTAAGTTTGTAGGAACCGGAGAAAAAATGGAAGCCATCGACGTGTTCTACCCAGAACGTATGGCCGAGAGGATCCTGGGTATGGGCGACGTGGTGTCGCTTGTAGAGCGCGCGCAGGAACAATTCAACGAAGAAGAAGCACGCAAGATCCAGAAGAAAATTGCCAAGAACGAATTTGGTTTCGACGATTTCCTTTCTCAGATTCAACAGGTCAAGAAAATGGGAAACATGAAGGATTTGGTAGGCATGATTCCAGGCGCGTCCAAAGCCATGAAAGATGTAGAGATTGAGGACGACGCATTCAAGCATATTGAAGCTATTATTTACTCGATGACACCGGCAGAAAGAAGCCGTCCCGCCATTATCGATGTGAAACGAAAAACCCGTATAGCCAAAGGGTCGGGACGTAAGATAGAGGAAGTCAACCAACTCATGAAGCAGTTCGACCAGATGAGCAAAATGATGAAAATGATGCAAGGTCCGGGCGGCAAGAACCTCATGAAGATGATGGGCGGCGTAAAAGGAATGAGGTAATTTGGTTCAGGGTTTAAAGGTTCAAGGTACAGGAACTTTTAAACCCTGAGTTTTTTTACCTGTACCCTAACCCCTGAACCCTGTACCTTCAACCCTTCAACCCAAACAACATGCAACTACTCGACGGAAAAAAAACAGCAGCCGACATCAAAGCCGAAATCACAGCCGAGGTCAACCTAATGAAGAAAAACAACGAGAAAGTGCCGCATCTTGCTGCAGTAATCGTAGGCAATGATGGTGCGAGCCTGACTTATGTGGGCAGTAAAGTCAAAGCTTGTGAGCTCGTGGGTTTCGAATCGACACTCGTCAAAATGCCCAGTACAACGTCGGAGACCGAATTGCTCAAAAAAATCAAACAACTCAACGAAGACAACAATATAGACGGGTTTATCGTCCAGTTGCCGCTGCCCGACCAAATCGATACGCAGAAGGTTTTGATGGCCATCGACCCAAGTAAGGACGTGGATGGTTTCCATCCTGAAAACTTCGGGAAAATGGCACTAGACATGACTACGTTCATTCCCGCAACTCCTTTTGGAATCCTCGAATTGCTCGAACGTTACAACGTAGAAACCAAAGGAAAGCACACGGTTGTTATCGGCCGCAGCCATATTGTTGGCCGTCCGATGAGCATTTTGATGGGACGCAAAGGTTTTCCCGGAAACTCCACCGTTACACTCACCCACAGCTACACCAAAAATATAGCACAGATTACCACACAAGCCGACATCATCATCACGGCGCTTGGTGTACCCAATTATCTCAAGGCCGAAATGGTCAAGGATGGCGCGGTCATCATCGATGTGGGCATCACGCGCGTCGAAGACAAAACCGCCGAAAAAGGTTATCGTATTACCGGTGACGTAGATTTTGAAAACGTGAGCAAGAAGGCTTCACACATCACGCCGGTTCCCGGTGGTGTCGGGCCTATGACCATTGCCATGCTGCTTAAGAATACGCTACTTGCTAGGGAACAGCGAAAAATCTCGCATCCGTAAATAGGTGTTTCTGAAATTAAAGGAAAATAATTTTTGTTTTAACGAGAGATACAGTTTTTCTGTACGATGGGTATTTGAAAAAATTGTATTTTACCTTCAGGGAAGGGGAGGATGTGTCCCTTAAAAAATAAATGTAATTCCCAAATGTAGAAAAACTACACTTTTTGTTAAACTTCAATTTTAACTAGTTCTGTTAGGATGTATTAGAAAAAAGCCCTCTCGATTGAGAGGGCTTTTTTCTTACGGAGATCTTAATAATCCCCTTTTTTACGGTATTCCGGATCGTCTTTTTTTATAAAATCAACTTTCCATCGTGAAGCGGGTTTCGCTTCGTTCTGTTTTGTTTTGTCTGTTGCCGCCTCACACTTCATGTCAATCATTTTGTTTTCTGGTTTAGGGAGGCTTTGTTTTTGCTGTTCCGTTTCTTTTCTGAAAGGCGTTTTGCGGAAGGATTGCACTTCCTGATTGCGGCTAGCCGATTGTTGCCTTCTGTTGTTGGTTTCGGCGTCTTCGCGATTCGGGAATCCGTTATTTTCTGTTTTCGGCCCACGTTTGGCTGCTGCCAATTTTTGTATCGTCGCTTCGGGATTTCGAGCGGGTTTTCTTTCAAGTCTTTCTGGCGAGGTGTTTTCTACTTTTGGCAAACTTGCCTCCTCGGTCTTGCTCGACGGTTCGATGAGTTTATTGAGTTCGGCAATTTCGGCAGGCGTGAGTTCGCGGTAACGCCCCACGGGTAAGTCGAGCGAAATATTGATGATGCGGATGCGTTTGAGCGCCGTCACCTCATAGCCCAAATACTCGCACATCCGTCTGATTTGTCGGTTGAGTCCTTGGGTTAGGATGATCTTAAAATTGTATTTGCTGATTTGTTCTACCTTGCATTTGCGCGTTACCGTATCCAAAATAGGCACACCATTTCCCATGCGTTCAATGAAACGGCTCGTGATGGGTTTGTCAACGGTAACGGTATACTCCTTTTCGTGGTTGTTGCGCGCACGCAGGATTTTGTTGACGATGTCGCCGTCGTTGGTCATGAAAATCAAGCCTTCGCTGGCCTTGTCGAGCCGCCCGATCGGGAAGATACGTTTGGGGTAATTGATGTAGTCGACAATGTTTTCAGGTACTTCCAGGTTGGTCGTGCACTCAATCCCAACGGGTTTGTTGAACGCGAGGTAAACGAGCTGTTCGTTATTGTCCCGGATGAGTTTCCCGTCAATACGTACTTCATCATTGGGTGAGACTTTGGTTCCCATTTCAGGAACGATGCCGTTAATGGTCACGCGCCCTTCGGCGATCAGCGCGTCGGCTTCACGGCGTGAACAGTAACCTGTTTCACCTATGAATTTGTTGAGCCTTTTAAGATTGTCTTCCATTTGGCAAAAATAAGTTTTAATTTGATACGTCAACGTGCGAATTTCCTGAGGCCTGTAGACCATCAATCTTCAAACACAAAAAAGAGCATCGAAGATTAATTTTCAGAGGTAAGGAACGCGATTATTTTTTTATACAACACTTCATCATGCATGCTGTGTCCGAGGCCGCTCGTTTGGATGAATTCGGCATGTTTCCAGGCTTCGGCTAGCTTCTGCGCTTCAGAAAAAGCAACGACTTCATCGGCCAGGTCGTGTGCGATAATCCCTTTGATTTGGGTATCCACGAGGAACAATTGGCCCGAAAAGGCGTCGATGTCTATCTCGAATTTTTTCTTGATCTTGTCGAATAGAAAATCCCGAACTTTATCATTGAGCCAAAGCAAACGCACATAGTTGCTGAGCAATATCTTGAAATCGGATGGTGCGCCGAGCAATACCATTTTTTCGAGTCCGTGGCCTTCATAATGGTGTTGAAAATATACACTCGAAATCCCGCCAATCGAATGGCCTACAATATGCTTGGGTTGGTATCGCTTGATAACCGTATCGATGAATTTCGCGTATTGTGGAACATTGAATTCTGACCCGCTCGATAAGCCGTGCGCCGGAGCATCGATGGCAACAATGGTGTTTCCTGTGGTTTTGAGGTGCGGCAAAAGCTTTTCCCATCGCGAGGCATTGCTTTCCCATCCGTGTACAAGTAAAGTCACGGTTTCGCTGCCGTGCCAAATGTAGATTTGAAAATGGTCATCGCCCAAGTGGATGGTTTGCGTTTCGGCATCCTTTAATACTGTCGGTAATGCGTCCTTGCTCAACCTGCCTTCACGCGGCGTGCTAAACAAGCGGTAGGCGAGCAGTGTGGCTCTTTTGGGGGCAAACCAACTCAAGGTGTTGATATAAAATCCAACCGATTTGGTGATGATAAATTTCCTGATTTTCTGCATAAAAAAACCCCGACAAGCGGGGTTGGTATTTACATGGTGGCGAATAATTTGGCCATTTTCTCTCTTTCTTCTTCGGCCAGCGAGCTGTCAACCAAAATCCTGCCTGAGTGTTCGTCGGTGATGACTTTTTTGCGTCCGGCGATTTCTACCTGGGTTTGCGGCGGGATCGTAAAGAACGAACCGGCTGATGCACCCCTTTCAATAGAAACTACTGCCAAACCATTGCGAACGCTGCTGCGGATTCTCTTGTAAGCAGCAAGCAAACGCTCTTCGATCAACGCTTCAAACTCGGCCGATTTCTCGGTAAGGAAAGCTTCTTCTTTCTCGGTTTCCTGCATGATGTCGCTGAGCTCGGCTTTTTTATGCTTGAGGTGGCTGGTTTTGGCCTCCAATTTTTCTTTGGATTGTGAAATCACTTCCTTTTTATGTTCCATAGAAGCTTTCATTTCCTTGATTTGCTTTTCGGCAAGCTGGATTTCAAGTTCCTGGAATTCTACTTCTTTGGTGAGTGAGTTGAATTCGCGGTTGTTGCGAACGCTTTCCTGCTGTTTGGTGTACCTTTTGATGGCCGCCTGGTGGTCTTCGACAGCGATTTTTTTGGCTTTGATTTGCTCTTCGATACTTTCAAGATCTTGTTTGAGTTTCTCAGTACGCGTAGTCAGACCGGTAACTTCATCCTCGAGATCTTCTACCTCTAGCGGAAGTTCACCCCTTACATTTCTGATTTCATCGATTCTGGTGTCAATTAATTGCAAGTCGTATAATGCCCTTAATTTCTCTTCAACACTTAGTTCTTTTGTATTCGCCATAATTTATAAGTACTTAACAGGATTTGTATTTTCTTCTGATAAAACGATGGCAAAATTAGGGATTTTTTTCCTAAGAAAATCAACAATATAATTTTTTGTATAGCGCTCGCTTTCAAAATGCCCGATGTCGGCCAAAAGGAGTTGGTTTTCGGCTTCGTAGAAGTTGTGGTATTTAAGGTCGGCGGTAAGGAAAGCGTCGGCTCCGGCACGAATCGCCGCGGCAATGGCAAAGCTTCCCGAACCGCCAAGGACGGCCACTTTTTTGATGTTTTTCCCCAGGAAAGCCGAGTGTCGGATGCCATCACACAGCAATTGGTCTTTGACTTTTTGCAGGAAATCGCGCTCAGATAAAGCGGTTTCAAGTTCGGCAATCATTCCGAGCCCGATTTGCGGGTGTTGGTTTTCAAGGTTGTAGATCTCGTAAGCCACTTCCTCATAAACATGATGGGCAAAGAGCGCTTTGAGGATTGCCGATTCACGGTGTTTTTCAAAGGTCACTTCAATTTTGACTTCGTCGGTTTGGGTGCGTTGTCCTTTGGTGCCTATTGTTGGGTTGCTGTCTTCGTTGCCGCGATAGGTTCCGGTTCCGGCAGAATTGAAACTGCAATGGTCGTAATTGCCAATGTTTCCTGCGCCGGCTTCAAACAACGCATCGCGAAGCATTTGGGCATTTTCAGGAACCGTATAAGTAACGAGTTTGCGGATAAAATTGGCTTTTTGAACTAACATTTTTGGATTCACAAGTCCAAGCGTGTCGCAAAAAATCTTGTTTACGCCATCTTTGTGGTTGTCGAGCGCCGTGTGAACCGCATAAATAGCGATGTTGTTTTTGATGGCTTTAAGCAGCACGCGCTCTACGTAGTTTTTTCCTGTGATTTTTTTGAGACCCGAGAAGACAATCGGGTGGAAGCACACCACGAGGTTGCATTGTTTCGCGATGGCTTCATCGATAACGGATTCGAGCGCATCGTGGCAGACCAAAATTCCGGTGGCCTCATTTGCGGCATCGCCCACGAGCAAGCCCACGTTGTCAAAGTCTTCGGCATAAGCCAGCGGTGCCATGTCTTCGAGCACAGCAAGGATTTGTTTGATTTTCATAGTTTTAGGTTGACCATTGGTTGAGGTATTCTTTGATGGTCCAGTCGTCGCCGGTCTTTTCAAGCAGGATGATTGCACCGTTGTTGTGTTCAATGTTGCGGTAGAACACCACTTTCACCAGTGCGATGTTGCCTTTAGAGTAAAACAGCGGCTTGCTTACAATCATCAGCCGTTGGTTGTTGAGGTTGAGCCTACGCGAGACTTCGTGGTATTTTTCTAAGGTGAGGCACTCATTTATTTTTTGCTTGAGTTTTGTTTGGTCTGTTTCGTAAACAGCAGTCAATGCAGCCGACCAATCCCTTTCTGCGGTGTCAGACATCATCGTCTGGCGCATTTCCTTAAGGAAGTCTTTGGGCAGGTTGCCGGCTTTGATGGCTTCGAAAATTTCTTCGTTGTTATTGGCCTGGTTACAATACAGGTACAGCAATTGACTGCGGCCTTTGTAAACCGGTTTCTCGGTTTTATAATAGCGTTGCAATACCACTTTGAGGACTTTGGCGTTGTCGTCCTGCGCCTGTAGGCCTAATGAGGTCAACAGCAACAGCAAGAGGATTTTAAGAAAGTACGGTTTCATTTCCGGTCAAAAGTTTCACTTCCAAAGATAAAATATTATACATTCGTAAAATGATTTTGCTGCGAAAAATACTGTTGCCGTTTGCCGTATTGTATGGTTTGGTGATGCGATTGCGCAATTTTCTATACGACCACGGTCTGTTTAAATCTTACAGTTTCAATGTGCCGATTATCGCCGTGGGCAACCTCAGTATGGGAGGTACGGGCAAAACACCACAGATAGAATACCTGATTCGCTTGCTTTCAGACAAATACCGCGTAGCCACGCTCAGTCGCGGTTATAAGCGGCAGTCCAAAGGTTTTTTACTGGCCGATTTTACTGCTACTGCTACTTTGCTCGGTGATGAACCTTTTCAGTTTTACCAGAAATTCGCCAATGTTAGTGTTGCGGTAGATGCCGACCGCAAAAACGGGATTGAACGATTGCTCGCGTTAGACGAAACACCAGAAGTCATTCTGCTCGACGACGCCTTTCAACACCGTCGTGTCAAAGCCGGATTCTACATCCTATTAACGGCATATGGCGATTTGTTTTCGGATGATTTTGTACTGCCCACAGGGAGCCTTCGCGAACCTAAATTTGGTGCTAAAAGGGCAAATATGATAATTGTCACGAAATGCCCCGAATCGATTTCAGATCTTGCGATGGAAAATATCCGTAAGAAATTAAAGGCGACGCAGCCGGTTTATTTCACGACCATTGCTTACGGTGACTCGGTGTATTCCCGCGACAACATTGTACCGGTAGACGAAATCCGCGGCCAGCAGAAATTACTTTTGGCGGGCATTGCTAAACCAGAACCATTTTTTGCATATTTGCAAGGCGAAAATGATGCGGTGTTGCGGTTTGCAGACCATCATCATTTCACCGATACCGACCTGATAAACATTAAAGAACAAGCACAAGATAAAATGATTGTCACGACAGAAAAAGATTATGTTCGGCTCAAAGGGCAACTCCCTGCCGCACAACTTTTCTACCTGCCCATCAAAACCGACTTTGTGCAAGATCAACCTAATTTTGACCAAACCATTTTAAACTATGTGGGAACAAGTACAAGAAACCGTTAATTATATCAAAGCCAAAACCAACGATTATGCGCCAGAATACGGTGTAATCCTGGGTTCTGGCCTTGGGAGTTTTACCGATGACATCCAAATCGCATTCACGCTCCCTTACGCCGAAATCCCCAATTTTCCGGTTTCGACCGTACAAGGACACAAAGGTGCCTTGGTTTTCGGAACCATCGGCGACAAAAAAGTAGTGGCCATGCAAGGCCGTTTCCATTTCTACGAAGGCTACGATATGAAAGCGGTTACTTTTCCCGTGCGGGTCATGAAATATATCGGTGTCAACAAACTGATCGTCTCTAATGCCTCGGGCGGTGTAAAGGATTCTTATAAAGTAGGTTCTATTGTACTGATCAAAGACCACGTGAACATGATGCCCGAACATCCGTTGCGCGGCAAAAATGACGAGCGTTTCGGGCCAAGGTTTGTGAACATGAGCGAGCCGTACAGTCGCAAGATGATTGCCAAAGCCAGGACCATCGCACAAGATTTGGGCATTGAAGTCCAGGACGGCGTATACCTCGGTTTGCAAGGCCCAACCTTTGAAACGATGTCAGAATACCGCATGGTGAAAATCCTTGGCTGTGACTGTGTGGGTATGTCTACCGTTCCTGAAGTAATCGTGGCGCGCCACATGGAACTCGAAACTTTCGGGATTTCTGTGATTACCGACATGGGTAACGAAGACAGCATTGAAGGCATCACGCACGAAGAAGTACTCGAAGCCGCGAGAAAAGCCGAGCCGCATGTGCGCCGCTTAATCGGGGAATTGATCCAGCAATATTAAGGGCTATAAGCTGTAAGCCTTAAGCATTTGGCACTAAGCTGAGCAGCTTACAACTTAAAGCTTAAAGTTACAGCTATTTCCTAACAAGATTCTGCGTTATCGTCCGGTAAAAATCTACCGGATCAAAAGGCTTGGTAATCACATCATTCATCCCATAAGACAACAGCATCTCGCGGTTTTCGTTGAGCGAAATCGCCGTGAGTGCAATGATTTTTGTTTTCTTGTCAAAGGTGCGTATGGTTTGCGTGGCAATGGTTCCGTTGATTCCGGGCAAGTGTACGTCCATCAAAACCAGATCGTAGGTGTTGTTCTTGACCGCCTCGATGGCGTCTTCGCCGTTGTCGATTACTTCGCACAACATGCCTTTGTTTTCTACCATTTTCTTGGTAATCATCTGGTTGATTTTGTTGTCCTCAATGAGCAATACTTTTTTGTCTTTGAGGATACTGTCATCAAAATCGAGCGATTTGTCTACCGTGGTTTTCTCTTCGCCGATCTTGAAGCTCAAATCGAATGAAAAAGATGAGCCTTTGCCCACTTTACTTTCTAGCTCAATTTTGCCGCCGAGTATGTCTATGAGTTTCTTTACAATGGTCAAACCGAGTCCTGTTCCGCCGTATTTGCGGTTGATTTCTATCGAGCCTTGTGAAAAACTGTCAAAGATGGTTTCTATTTTTTCTTCGGGAATCCCAATACCGGTATCGAGTACCTTGAAATGGATTGAGGTAAACTCCTCGTTGATTTCATTAGACTGCAAAATCACTTTTACCTCACCATTCTTCGTGAATTTGAGCGCGTTGTTGATCAAGTTCAGGAAGATCTGCGAGAGCTTCGTTGGGTCGCCCAAAAGATAATCGGGAATTGTCGGGTCTATCTCAATGGTAAAAGCGTTGTTGTTGATCACGGCGAGTTCCTTAAGCGAATTCTGGATGTTGCCAATGAGCAATTTGAGGTTGAAACTAATGGTCTCCACTTCAATCGCGCTCGACTCAATCCTATTGATTTCTAGGATTTCATTAATGAACGTGAGCAGGTAATTCCCCGAAAACTTAAGCGAGGTAAGGTAGTTCATCTGCGATTCCTTGGGATTCTCTTCGAGCAACAGGTGCGTGATTCCGTTAATCGCGTTGAGCGGAGTCCTTAATTCGTGGCTTACCGTAGACAAGAATTCGGCACGCGCCTTCGATGCCTTTTCTGCCTTTTCCTTCGCGAGTAACAATTCATTGTTTTTCTCCTTAAGCAGCAAATTCGATTGGTTGCGGATGATATTGTTTTTATATAAAGACAAACTCAACAGCGACAAAATCGATATGAGCGCAATGGCCAGAATCGAAATCAACTTTGCTACCTTATTGGCTTTTTGTTGTTCCTTGTTCTCTTTGTCCATCTGCTCTATGGTCTTGAGCCTTTCGCCTTCCTTGAACTGCACGTAATCTTCAGAACCGAGTTTTTGCATGTTCAGGTGCGCGATACTGTCCTTGAGCTCCATGTGCTGTTTAAGGAAACTGTGCGCTTTCTCGATATTGAGCAACTTTTCATAAACCTGGCTCAGCGACAGCAAGATCTTGGATTTCTGCTCCATGTTCTTGTCACGCGAATTTAGGATGTAGGCGCGGTTAAGGTAATTAAGCGCGAGATTGCCGCGGTTGTTCTGCATCTCAATGTTACCCAGTTGGTACAAAGCTTCGGCTTTGGTCTTAAAGACATCTTGCGCGTCGGGTTTGGCAATGAGCTGGTCAAAGATCGGGATCGCCGACTTGTATTGGCCTTTGGCTTTGTATACGATTCCTTTTTGCAGGTTGAGCAACTCAATTGCATCCGGGATTTTAATCGCTGTGTATATCGTCTTGGCTTTGTTGAAGTAGCTTTCGGCGAGCGAGTAATCGCCTTTTTCCATAAAACACAACCCCAACTGGTAGTAGCAAAACGCTTGTTGGCTCGAAGGTTTCAAGGTGTTGTAAAGTGAAACGCTTTTGTAATAGGTTTCTATCGCGTCGTCGTATTTCTTAAGCTCGAAATAAATCGCCCCAAGGGTATAATTGGCAAACGCCTGATTTTGTACGTCTTTGGTTTTCTCGGCATAATCAATCGCCTTCTGGGCGAAACCCAGCGAGAATTTGTAGTTGTTGGTCTTGATGTTGAAATTAGAAAGTTCGATGTAGTAAGCGACACTATCGGTTTCCTTGGCATTTTTCTTTGGCTTTTGGGCAAAAACCAGCGTCGTGCAAAAAATTAAAAATACTAGAAAAGGCCTCATCAATGAACTTTTAGTTGTTTTCCAAGGGTTTAAAAGTAAAGATTATTTCTTGTTTGTTAAAATTATTAGGTCAATTATTCTTGAAGAATACCCGATTTCATTGTCGTACCTATGATATATAGAGGAGCAAGCCCAGTGGGCTTGAGGTAGTTTGGATTTATCCAAACCAAAATCAATTAATCAATTTAATCAAATCAATAATTCGCGAACAATACCCTATTTCATTGTCGTACCAACCCACCACTTTCACCATTTTCCCTATAACCGAAGTCAGTTGCGCGTCAAAAAGACACGAGTTCGGGTTACCGAGTATGTCTACAGAAACAATCGGGTCCTCAGTATAGGCGAGGATTCCCGAGAGTTCACCTTGGGCCGCATTTTGAAAGGACTCGTTGATTTGGGCAATGGTTACTTCGCGTTTCACATAACAGGTAATGTCGGTGAGTGAACCGTCTGGAACCGGTACGCGGATGCCGCTGCCTCCAATCTTCCCGTCAAATTCGGGAAAAATTTTAGTCAAAGCCTTGGCCGCTCCGGTGGTTGTAGGTACAATCGATTGCGATGCGCCACGCGCCCGACGCAAATCCTTATGCGGTTGGTCGTGCAAACTTTGGTCGGTGGTGTAGGAGTGGACTGTGGTGATGTACGCCTGCTCAATCCCGCACAAATCGCTGATGACTTTTATCATCGGGGCTGCATTGTTCGTTGTGCAGCTTGCATTCGAGATGATTTTTTCAGTGCCGTCTAAAATGTGTTCGTTCACACCGAGGACTACAGTTTTAATTTGTTCGGTCTCGGATGGTGCCGACAAGATGACTTTTTTTGCTCCCGATAAAATGTGCGCGTTGATTTGGTCGAAAGTTTTGTACTTGCCCGTCGCTTCTACGACAACGTCGATATCGAGCGATTGCCAGTCGAGGTTGGCGATGTTTTTTTCATGGAAGAACAAATACGATTTGCCGTTGACGATGATGCTTTTTTCATCAAAAGAGCAATCGTACCGAAGCACGCCGTGGATACTGTCGTATTTGATTAAGTGCGCCATCGTCTTGTTATCGGCGATGTCATTGATAGCCACAACTTCTATTTGTGGATGGTCGATGAGCAACCGGAAAAGGTTTCTTCCGATGCGTCCGAATCCGTTGATGGCGATTTTTGTTTTCAAAAGGTTCAGGGTTCAGGGTTCAGGGAACTGTGCTGGCTTGCACCTTGCACCCTGTACCAATTAAAGGATGTGTTTTTGCGCGTGGTAACTTGATCTCACAAGCGCACCGCTTTCTACATGACGGAAGCCCATTTCCTTACCGATTTCCTCATATTTCCTGAATTGCTCGGGCGTGATGAATTCCTTGACGGGCAAATGTTTCTTGCTGGGTTGCAAATATTGGCCGATGGTCACGATGTCTACATTGGCATTGCGCAAATCGCGCATCGTTTGGATGACTTCTTCCTCGGTTTCGCCCAGACCCAGCATGATACC
>Ga0209717_1001605_pt1 | contig 23721 bp, 14 predicted proteins | sample AD_UKC048_MetaG_FD_184418 | JGI IMG/M metagenome (GOLD analysis project Ga0209717, IMG submission 184418) | Active sludge microbial communities of municipal wastewater-treating anaerobic digesters from USA - AD_UKC048_MetaG (SPAdes) (version 2) | ecosystem: Engineered > Bioreactor > Anaerobic >... | reverse complement strand
AAATCACACTTTGGAGAGGAAGGTGGACTGGAAAAGCAAAAGTTGATCTACCAGGTTATGCTTCGCATCATCAACCAGGAGATCCCGGCAGTTGTCATCAACAACAACGAAGTGACCTGGAATCCGATCTCCAATGAGGTCTTTCAGGGAGATGCCGCTGCTGACAACACAGCCGAGCCGGGAACGCGCTACGAAGTGTTGCTGAAAAACTTCAAAGCCTTATCGGCCACCGATGCCTACCAGCCTTTTTATCCCAACCAGATCAGCCGCGCCTTCGACGAAGGGATGGAGATCACACAGGAAGAGGTCGAAAAACTTTTCGTCGAACTGGTCTCCTCTCCGGAAGTTAAAAAGGCCGGAGAGCTTATCAGCAAGAGGCTCGGGCGGCCACTGGAACCGTTCGATATCTGGTACAACGGTTTCAAAGCAGGCACCTCCCTCAACGAAGCGGAGCTGAATAAGATCACCCGCGCTAAGTATCCGGATAATAAGGCCTTTGAGAAAGATCTGCCGAATATCCTGGTAAAACTGGGATTTGACAAAGATTCGGCCGCGATCATCGCTTCACGGATAACGGTGGATCCGGCACGTGGCTCCGGCCATGCCTGGGGCGCCGAAATGCGGACCGACCGCGCCCGGCTCCGTACCCGGATCGGGGAGCAGGGAATGGACTACAAAGGCTACAATATCGCCATGCACGAGTTCGGGCATAATGTCGAGCAAACCCTTTCGCTCTACAATATCGATCATTACATTCTTCACGGCGTGCCCAACACGGCTTTTACCGAGGCACTGGCTTTCCTGTTCCAGCGGCGCGACCTGGCCGTGCTGGGGATTGCCCGGGAAGATCCGATGGAGAACCACCTGATGGCACTCGACAACCTGTGGGCCAATTATGAGATCATGGGCGTATCCCTGGTCGATATGCGCGTCTGGAAATGGTTGTACGAACACCCGGATGCGACCGTCCCGCAACTGAAAGATGCCGTTATCTCCATTGCAAAGGATGTCTGGAATAGCTATTATGCACCGGTTTTCGGGGTTAAGGACACACCCATCCTGGCTATTTATTCGCATATGATCGATAACCCCCTCTACCTGTCGGCTTATCCCGTGGGCCACCTGATCCAGTTCCAGGTGGAACAGTACATGGAAGGCAAAAAACTGCCCGATGAAGTCTACCGGATGTACACACTGGGCTTACTGGCGCCGCAGGTGTGGATGCAACAGGCGGTCGGACAGCCTGTTTCGATCCGGCCGGTCCTGACGGCCGCCGGTGACGCCATCAAAGCACTCTCGAACCGGTAAAAGACACTGAATTCCCAATTGCTGCCATTCGTAAAGTCTTCCCGCCCTGTTGCAAATCAGGCGCGAATTCTTTTGATTTCTCCTGCCATATTTGCAAATTAATTGTTCGTTATCGAACAAGTGTTGTTAGCTGGCGAACACGACTTTTTTAACGATATCATCATACAACATTTTATAATATTAAATATCAATAAATTATGATACTGGCATATTTTTCGCTGCAAAGTCGCGTTACTTAAAAAAATAATCTAACTCAGATTAACTATGTACACCAAAAGCATTAACCAAAAAAGCGTTCTTAAAAACATTGTGAAAAAATTGACCGCCGCATTCCTGGTTCTTTTTTCCCTGGCCGCATCCTCCCAGGTGAAAGAGTTTACACTGGAAGATTGCATCAATTTCGCCCTCGACAGCAACATCAACATTAAAAAGCAGGTGTTGATGGTCGAAAGCCAGAAGGCCCAACTGCTCCAGGACTACCTGGTCATGCTTCCCAACCTCAATGCCGGCGCCACCCACGGTTACAACTGGGGAAAGACGATTGACAGGTACACCAACGAATTCGCCACAAAACGCGTTCAGTCGAATAATTTTTACCTGGGAACCCAACTGAACCTTTTCCAGGGATTGCGCCAGATCAACACCGTGAACCAGGCCAAACTCGATTATGCCGCAATTCAGTATGATCTTGACCTGATGATGGACGATATCTCAGTGGCTGTAGCCGGATACTATCTTGACATTCTCTACAGCCAGGAACTGCTGGCCGTTTCGCAGGAACAAACCGGGATCACCCGGCAGCAGGTCGGCCGGATGCAGAAAATGGTCGAAGCGGGGACGATAGCCCGGGGTGATCTGCTCAACCTGGAAGCCCAGCTGGCTACCGAAGAACTCCAGGTGGTCGAGGCCGAAAACAGGCTGACCATCGCCTACCTGAGCCTGCAGCAGCTTATCGATCATCCGTATTCACCCGATTTCCGAATCGAAACCCCGAAGCTGAAACCGATCCAGGCGCCTCAAATTGTGCTGACACCGCAAAACGTTTACGATGTAGCCCTCTCCCAGCGCCCCGAGATAAAAAGCGCCGAACTGCGCGTCAGGAGTGCTGAAAAAGGAATCTCCATTGCCCGCGGATACCTCAGTCCCACGATCTCTTTCTCCGGAACCCTGGCTACCGGTTATTCCGGCCTGGAGGTGCCTACCGATGAGACCATTAATATAACCGGCGTTCCGATCGGTTACCTGCAAAGCAATCCAACAGAAATTGTGGTTTCCGACTACACTACATCCGCAGGCAATTTCTATATTCCCTCTTTCAGAGACCAGTTTGAAGATAACCAGAATACCAGCCTACAATTCTCATTGCAGATACCCATTTTCAACGGCTGGCAGGTGCGCAATGCTATCAGCCAGGCAAAGATCCAGAAAGAACAGGCCGATCTCAACCTGGCCCAGGCTAAACTCGATCTCGACAAGAAGATTCAACAGGCCTATGCCGATGCCGTTGCCGCTTTGAAAAATTTCAATGCTTCAGAGAAAAAAGTCAATGCACAGAAAGAGGCATTCAAATATGCCGAACAGAAACTGGCTGTCGGGCTTGTAACAGCCGTCGATTATAATGAAACAAAGAAGAACCTGGCGGCTTCCGAGTCCGAACTCCTGCAGGCAAAATACCGCTTCATCTATACGACTACTATTTTGGATTTCTATATGGGAAAACCCATTTCCCTTGTAAATTAACCATGATGGAAGATACAATAATCAGCTTGCGCAACATCAACAAATCATACGGGCTGGGCAAAACCTCCCTGCACGTGCTGAAAGGAATTGACCTTGACATTAAAAAGGGAGAACTGGTTTCGATCATGGGATCGTCAGGATCCGGAAAATCTACCCTTTTAAATGTTATCGGCATCCTCGACAACCACGATCAGGGGGAATATATCCTGGATGGCCTTGCGATCCGGGACCTGACGGAGAAAAAAGCAGCCCAGTTACGCAACCAGATGATCGGTTTCGTTTTCCAGTCGTTTAACCTGATCTCTTTCAAAAACGCCATGGAAAACGTGGCATTACCGCTTTACTATAAGGGGATCAGCCGGAAAAAGAGGAACAAAACCGCTATGGAAATGCTGGAAAAGATGGGACTGGAAGAATGGTGGCACCATCTGCCGAATGAACTGTCGGGCGGTCAGAAACAGCGCATTGCCATAGCCAGGGCGCTGGTTTCAAACCCCCGGATCATCCTCGCCGATGAGCCTACAGGGGCGCTCGACTCCAAAACATCCATGGAAATGATGGATCTGCTCAAGGAGATCAACCAGAGCGGCATCACGATCCTGATTGTGACGCACGAATACGATATCGCCCATTCGACCGACCGGATCATCCACCTGAAGGATGGCCTGATCGAGCGAACAGAAGTCAATGGAAAAAATAAAAATCAGTATCTTGATAGAGTCAACTAATATTAAGTAAAGACGTTGCTTGCAACGTCTAGGTTGCATGCAACGTCTCTCAACGTCTAAACATAACCGGCAACAATGGGAATCTTTGACTGGGATAAATGGCAGGAGATCTTCGAGACCATGAAGAAAAACAGGTTGCGCACCTTCCTGACGGGATTCAGCGTGGCCTGGGGCATCTTTATGCTCATCATCCTGCTGGGCTCAGGCAATGGACTCGAAAATGGCGTCAAAAAAGCGTTTGAAGGCGATGCGACCAATACCCTCTGGATCAACCCCGGGCAGACCAGCACGGCTTACAAAGGACTGAAAGCCGGGAGGGTCATTCAGTTCACCAATGAGGATTATGACCTGATCAGCCGCGAAATCCCCAATATTTACAAGATTTCAGGCCGGGTGAACGTTTGGCAGAACAACACCATTTCTTACAATAAAGAATACGGGAATTTCGATATCATTGCCTGCCATCCCGATTATGGTTATTATGAAACCATTGATATTACCGGTGGAAGATTTATTAATGAAGAAGATATCAGGGATTTCCGCAAGTCGGTGGTTATCGGGAAACCGGTCAAGGATGCCCTTTTTAAGGATGAGGATCCAATCGGAAAATACATCCAGGTCAGCGGTGTCCCCTTCAAGGTTGCGGGTGTTTTCAGCGATGTCGGCGGCGACCGCGACATGCAGCGTGTCTACATCCCCTTGTCCACAGCGCAGCGCGTTTTTAACCTGGGGAACAGGATTTTCAACGTAAGCGTGGTGACGAAGGATGTCACGGTTGAAGAGAGCCGTGAAATGGCAGAAGATGTCAGGCAAACCCTCGCGCAGAAGCATAAATTCGATCCGGAAGATCGACGGGCGGTGTTTGTATGGAATAATCTGGAAGAATACAAGAAATTGATGACCCTGTTTGCCTCCATCCGGATGTTTATCTGGATCATCGGCATCGGGACGATCATTGCAGGCGTGGTAGGTGTCAGCAATATCATGATGATCGTTGTGAAGGAACGGACGCAGGAGATAGGCATCCGGAAAGCAATGGGGGCAACGCCATGGTCCATTGTCAGCCTGGTTTTGATGGAATCGATACTGATTACCGCCTTTGCCGGATATGTCGGTCTGGTCATGGGCGTTGGATTGCTTGAGCTGATTTCACCCGCATTTAATAATTCCGATACGTTCTTTAAGAATCCGGAAGTGGATATTTTTATCGCCTTGGGAGCGACGATCGTAATGGTGGTATCGGGCATGCTCGCCGGTTTTGTTCCGGCCCGTAAAGCCGCGGCCATCCAGCCGATCGAAGCGCTCAGGTATGAATAACAGCGGAGCCGTTGCATGCAACGGCTCCTGGCAAAGATAATGCAGCAAATGGTTAATGCTTGCATAGGCAGGGGGTCTCTGAGGGATGCTATTTTATCCCCCTGCCTTATTTGAAAATTATGAATATCAATATATGAGTATCGTCGATTACGACAAATGGCAGGAAATCGTGATTGTTCTGAAAAAGAACAAACTGAGGACCTTTTTTACCGCCTTTGGGGTTTTCTGGGGGATTTTTCTCCTTGTCGTGATGATGGGTTCGGGAAACGGACTGAAGAATTCGGCCCTGGAAGGCTTCGGCAATATGGCGACGAACAGCTTTTTCATGTGGACCCAGCGTACCACAATGCCCTATAAAGGATTCCAGCGGGGCCGGTGGTATAATTTCAAGAATGCCGACGCCGAGGCTGTAAGGCTGAATATCCCGGAAGTCGATAAAGTGGCGCCACGATTGCAGGGAGGCGGTTTCAGGGGAGCGGGAAGCACGGTTGTGCGCGGAGAAAGGACCGGCGCATTCTCCACTTTCGGCGATACACCCGAATTCTTCGAGATCATGCCGATGAACGTGACCATGGGCCGGGTGATCAACCAGAATGACCTGGAGGAACAACGCAAGGTGATCGTGATTGGCGACAGGGTTTACCAGGAGATGTTTAAAAAGGATGAAAACCCGATCGGGGAATACCTGCAGATTTCGGGAGTCTATTTCAAGGTGATCGGCGTGGTAAAATCCAAACAGAGAGGCCCGCAAGCCGAGCAGGACGAAAAGGCGATCCATATGCCGCTGAATACCCTGCAGCAGACCTACAACTACGGCGATATTATCGGCTGGTTCTCCATTACGGCGAAAAAAGGGGTTCCGGCTTCCGTGGCTGAACAGAAGACAAAGGATTATCTTAAAACAAGGCACCATATCCATCCCGACGACAACCGCGCCATCGGTTCCTGGAATATGGAAAATGAATTCAATAAATTCAGTAACCTCTTTGCCGGGATCACCATCCTGGTGTGGATTGTGGGATCGGGAACCTTGTTTGCGGGGGTTGTCGGCGTCAGCAATATCATGCTCATCGTCGTTAAAGAACGAACCAAGGAAATCGGGATACAACGGGCAATCGGCGCACCGCCGTCAGCGATAATGAGCCAGATCGTCATCGAATCGGTCTTTTTAACCACTCTGGCAGGCTATATCGGCCTGGTTGTGGGCGTCGGGCTGATCGAACTGGTCGACTTCATGATCACCAAAAGCGGTGCAGAATCGGAGATGTTCCGGAACCCCGAGATCAACTTTAATATGGCGATGCTCTCGCTCGGAATCCTGGTCATCTCAGGGATACTGGCAGGCCTGATACCTGCCCGCCGCGCCATCAGCATCAAACCCATCGACGCCCTCAGAGATGAATAGCATTAGTAGTAAAGACGCAACATGTTGCGTCTCAACAGATGGCAGCAACAGAGTAAAGACGCAACATGTTGCGTCTCAACAGATGGCAGCAACAGAGTAAAGACGCAATATGTTGCGTCTCATCAACAGATAGCAACAACAGAGTAAAGACGCAACACGTTGCGTCTCATCAAAACAACCAACTATGAAAAAAGCGCTGAAAATACTGGCAGGAGTGATCGTCCTATCCATCTTTGTCTACACGATCTACTTCCTTTACCAGAAATCGCAGGCCAAGCCGGTGGTGTTTGAAACTGCCCGGGCCTTCAAAACGGAAATCATAAAAAGTACCGTGGCTACCGGATCGGTGGTGCCCAGGAAAGAGATCATGATCAAACCGCAGGTCTCCGGAATTGTGGAAGAAGTCTATGTCGAAGCCGGCGATATGATCCGGAAAGGAGACCTGATCGCCAGGATCAAGATCATTCCCGATATGGTTACGCTGAATAATGCGCAATCGCGCGTCAACAGGGCAAAGATCGGGCTGGAAGATGCAAAAAGGCAGTTTGAGCGGCAGGGCGATTTGTTGAAACAGGGCGTCATCGCGAAAGCGGAATACGAACCCTATGAAATTGCCTATAAAAATGCCCTGGAGGAGGTCGAGGCGGCAGAGAACAACCTGGAGCTGATCAAAGAAGGCCAGACCAAGAAAGGCGGCCAGGCCACCAATACCATCGTCCGCTCCACAGCCGAGGGAATGGTCCTCGATGTACCGGTGGAAGTGGGTTTTTCGGTGATCGAGAGCAATACGTTCAACGACGGTACCACCATCGCTTCGGTTGCCGATATGGGCGATATGATCTTCGAAGGTAAGATCGATGAAACCGAAGTGGGCAAGATCAGGGAAGGAATGCCGCTGATACTGACCATCGGCGCTATCGACGATGCCAGCTTCGATGCGGTGCTGGAACACATTTCACCGAAAGGCATTGAAGAAAACGGGGCCATCCAGTTCGAGATCAAAGCCAATGTTTCGCTGAAACAGGACCAGTTCATCAGGGCAGGCTACAGCGCCAATGCAAAAGTGGTGCTCGACCGGACCGACAGCGTGCTGGCCATCCCTGAAAGCCTGCTTCTCTTTGAAGGAGACTCGGCTTACGTAGAAGTGGAAACGGCTCCCCAAATGTTCGAGAAGAGATATATCAAAACGGGATTATCCGACGGGATCAATATTGAAATTAAATCGGGTCTGACTCCGGAGGATAAAATCAAAAAACCCGGAACATCCCTTAAATAATCATCGTTTGGAGTCGATTTTCATCACGGAAAGGGCTGTGAAAGCAGATTTTAAGTACCTTCGCCGTTCAAATTTCCTAAAAAACCAATATCATGCTTAATAACGTATTTTCAAAAATCCTGCTGGTTGTTACGGTTATAATTGCCGTCTCCTGCCAGCAGCCGCAGAAAACCGAATTCCAGATGGAACAACAGTATCCCGGGACCGTTACCGGGCAGCAACCGCTTGCTCCGGCCTCTCCTGAGCATGTTGCAAACCGGCTCGCTACATTTGCGCCGTTTACCCTTACCACCGACATCAGCCATCTCACGGCTAACGAAAAGCAGATCGTGGCTATCTTTTTCGATGTGGCGGACATCATGGACGAGCTGTTCTGGCTTCAGGCCATGGGCCCGAAAGAGCCTTTCCTGGCACGTATCCAGGACGAAACCACAAAGCAGTTTGCCCGTATCAATTACGGCCCCTGGGACCGGCTCGACGGGAATAATTCCTTCATCGACGGAATCGGCGAAAAACCTGCCGGCGCTAATTTTTACCCGGCCGATATGACAAAGGAAGAATTTGAAGCCTTCAGCGATCCCAATAAGAAAAGCCTCTACACCCTGATCCGCCGCAATGCCGACGGCTCACTCCGCAGCGTGTGGTACCACCAGGCTTATGAAACCCAGCTCAAAAAAGCCGCAGAACTCATTAAACAAGCGGCCGCACTGGCCGAAGATGCCGGATTGAAAAAATACCTGGAACTGCGTGCCGATGCCCTTCTGACCAGCGATTACCAGCCCAGCGACTTTGCCTGGATGGAGATGCGTAACTCGGCACTCGACTTCGTCGTCGGACCAATCGAAAATTACGAAGACGGATTGTATGGCTACAAAGCGGCCTTCGAATCCTTTATCCTGGTTAAAGACCCGGTCTGGAGCGCCAGGCTCGTCAAATATGCCGCCATGCTACCCGACCTGCAGCGTGGTCTCCCGGTAAAAGAGGAGTACAAAACCGAAATCCCCGGTGCCGACGCCGACCTGAATGCATATGACGTTGTTTACTATGCCGGCGATTGCAACGCCGGAAGCAAAACCATCGCCATCAACCTGCCCAACGACGAAGAGGTCCAGCTTCAGAAAGGTTCCCGGAAATTGCAACTGAAAAATGCGATGCAAGCCAAATTCGATAAGATCATGGTGCCGATAGCCGAACTCCTGATCGATCCGGCCCAGCGTAAGCACGTGACATTCAACGCCTTTTTCGAGAACACCATGTTCCACGAAGTGGCCCACGCCATTGGGGTTAAAAATACCATCAACGGCAAAGGACCGGCCCGTACCGCTCTGAAAGAGACCTATTCATCCATCGAGGAAGGCAAAGCCGATATCATGGGCCTCTACCTCGTTACCAAACTCTATGAAATGGGTGAACTGACCGAAGGCGAAGTGATGGACAATTATGTGACTTTCTTTGCCGGTATCTTCCGCTCCTCCAGGTTTGGAGCGGCAAGCGCACACGGTAAGGCCAATATGATGCGCTTTAACTTCTTCCGGTCGGAAGGCGCTTTTACCAGAAGCGAAGAGGGCATTTATACGGTCGATTTTGACAAAACAAAAGCGGCCATGGAAAAACTGGTGCAGAAAATTATCTACATCCAGGGTGATGGCGATTATGAAGCCGCGAAAAACTGGGTGGCCACCGAAGGGATCGTTACCCCGGCGCTGCAAACAGACCTCGACCGGATCAATGCCTCCGGAATCCCCGTGGATGTAGTGTTTGAAAAAGGAAAACAAATGCTGGGGCTTTAGTCATTCGGTCAATTTATTTCAACCGTTATCGACTCCGAGTCCTTCTGTGTAACTCCGTGTACTACGTGGTAAAATATTATTAAAATAACTTAATAAAATGATAATGAAACGCTTTACTATCTTTTTTTCGCTTTTTATCCTTCTGTCTGCCCCCTCACTCCGGGCGGATGAAGGGATGTGGCTCCCCATTTTTGTGGAGAGACTGAACTATGTCGATATGCAGAAAATGGGACTCCATCTCACTGCAGAAGAGATTTACAGTATCAATAACTCCAGCCTGAAAGACGCCATCGTCGGGCTTGGAAACGGCAGCCAGCCCGGCGGATTCTTCTGCACAGCGGAAGTGGTGTCAAGCCAGGGCCTCTTATTTACCAACCATCACTGCGGGTACGATATCATCCAGAAACACAGCTCTATCGAACACGATTATCTGAACGACGGTTTCTGGGCTATGAGCAAGGAAGAAGAACTCCCGAACGAAGACCTGAGCGCTACTTTCTTTGTCAGGATGGAAGATGTGACCGATTCAATCGTTCCGTTCCTCAGCGATACCATGTCGGCCTCAAAACGTTCTGAAAAAGTGCGCGAGATAACCGCCAGGCTGAAAAAAGCCGCTAATCCCGATAAAAAATACTTTGTCAATGTCACCAGTTTTTTCAACGGGAATGAGTACTACCTGTTTGTTTATGAGGTTTATACCGATGTCAGGCTCGTCGGGGCTCCCCCTTCGGCCATTGGCAAATTCGGGGGAGATACCGATAACTGGATGTGGCCCCGCCATACCGGCGATTTCAGCATTTTCCGGGTTTACACTGCCCCTGACGGGAGCCCGGCCGATTATTCAAAAGAAAATGTACCCATGGTACCGAAGCACCATCTGCCGGTTACCCTCAATGGCGTGGAAAAAGGCGACTTTGCCATGATCTGGGGCTATCCGGGCAGCACCGACCGCTACCTGACCTCCTATGGCGTCGATTTTCAGATCAACCATTTCGATCCCAATATTGTCAGGCTACTGGGCGAACAACTCGAAATCTGGAAAGAAGACATGACCGCCGACCGCGAAGTCGGTATCAAATATGCCTCCAAATACGCCGGAACAGCCAATGGCTGGAAATTCTATATCGGCGAACTGAAAGGGCTCAAGAGGCTGGATGTTAAATCCCAGAAGGAAGAACTGGAATCACAGTTCACCGCATGGGTGGAAAAAGATGCCGCCAGGAAGGAAAAATACGGCGACGTTCTGCCGGGGATAAAAGCCGGTTATGAAAAGATCAGCAAATCATTCGGGCCCTTCATCCTGGCTGCTTTAGGAGCCTCATCCCCCGAGATCCTGGGCTATGCGCAGAATTTTTCAGGTGTTGGCGGTTACCTGGAAGGAAAAGATGAGGCCGGTTTAAAGGCCGAATCGGAATCGCTTCGCGAAGGGGCAAAAGAATTTTTCAAGGATTACAATGCGCCGACCGACCAGAAAGTTTTGGCACGGATGATGGAGATTTACTCGAAGGAGATGCCGGTAGAAATGCAGCCGCAGGGATTTAAAGACCTCGTGGCCAAATATAAAGGAGATTTTAAAGCCATGGCCGCAGATATTTTCGCCAAATCATTCCTCTCTTCAGAGGCAAAGGTAAATGCCTTCCTCGACAAACCCAGCCTGAAAACCTTTCAGAAAGATCCGGCCATCAAACTCAGCAACGATCTGATGGGCTCCATGATGAACCTGTCGGGCGATTACCGTTCGGCCAACCAGGAGATGGGTAAATATGAACGGCTGTTTATTGCCGGCTTGCGCGAAATGATGCCCGAAAAGGCGTTCTATCCGGACGCAAATTCGACCATGAGGCTTACGTACGGCACGGTTGAGGATTATAAAGGCGCCGATGCGGTTTATTATGATTATAAGACCCATCTCAGCGGCGTGATGGAAAAAGAAGATCCGGCGAACGAGGAATTTATCGTTCCCGAAAAACTGAAAAAGCTTTTTGATGAGAAAGACTTCGGCCCTTACGGATGTAAGGATGACCTGGTTACCTGTTTCCTCACCACAAACGACATCACCGGCGGTAATTCGGGCAGCCCGGTTATCAACGGCAACGGAGAACTTATCGGACTTGCTTTCGATGGCAACTGGGAAGCCATGAGCGGCAATATCGCTTATGAGCCCAAACTGCAACGTACCATCTGCGTCGATATCCGTTATGTGCTTTTCGTTATTGATAAATACGCCGGAGCACAGAACCTGATCGATGAGCTGACATTCGGCCCCGAAAAGATCAAAGTGCCGCGCGAAAAATTCGAAACAACACTCGGAAAGAAATAATTCTAAGATGATTTTGCTAGAAGAGGCTGTCTCAGTGTGATGGGGCAGCCTTTTTTTTGGTGCTCCAACGACTAAAGCCGTTGGTTCCTAAGGATTTATAAAAGTAGGAACCGACGGCTTTAGTCGTCGGAGCACCAAGTATTCAGTGACGGATTTACCCGTCGGACCACAATTGATTAAGCTTAGTTTAAGAAGATTCACCGAGATTTTTATTCTGATTATAATTTTTCAGACAATCCGGGCAAAGGCAACGGTCGTATTGGGCTTCAATTTCCTCCAAAACATCCGGCGGCACATACACCTCGTAGCACCAGCACTTTCCTGATTTCCCGCAGGAAAACTGCTTGCCGCATTTTGGGCAGGTTGAAGGTTCTTGGTCGTTGGTTTTGGTCATCAGTCGTCAAAAGTTGGAAAAATCGTCAAATCTCTAAATCTCCAAATCGTCAAATCTCAACGCTCACCCTCTCCGTCTTCCCTCCTACCGGCGGATTCATCTTTGAAACCTTGATCCGCGCAGCGCCGACCTGTGGAAACTCGCGTCCGATCCGGGAAAGGATCCGCCGGGCTACGTGTTCCAACAGTTTTGATTTGATGGCCATCTCTTCCGAAACCACCCTGTAAACAGATTGATAATCCACTGTTTCGGAAAGATCATCCGTCAGTTCAGCGCTCGTTGTATCCGCTTCCATGAAAAGATCCACCGTAAAACGTGTCCCGATGATTTGCTCCTCATGAAAACAACCATGATAAGCATAAAACTCCATCCCTTCTATTGCAATAGTCCCCATGATATCATACAATTGTTCCCGAACTTTTCAGGAAGTTCAGTGCAAGGTGAACTCTATCCATTACTTCTTGCTTTCCCAGCATCTCGCAGATCAGGGCCAGGTCGGGACCAAAACTCCCTCCCACCAGGCAAAGCCGCAGCGGATTCATCAGCTGGCCCAGGCCGGCGCCTTTTCCGGCAGCATAAGACTCGGCAAAGAGTTTTATCTGTTCGGCCCTGTAATCTGGCAGCCCCGGCAACGCTTCGGCAAAACCCCGCAATAAACCGGGCGTATCTTCTTTCCACTTTTTCCTGGCAAGATCCGCATCATACGACTCTGGCCGGCGGAAGAAGAAATACGACTGATCCCAGAACTGGCCGACGAAATCGGAACGGTCTTTTACCAGCTCAACCACACGGGAAACAAAGGAACGTTCAGCATGAATGCCTTTATCTTCCAGCACTTTGCAGAACAGATCCGTCAGCTCTTCATTGGTTTTTGTGATGAGGTAGTGATGGTTGAACCATTTGATTTTCCCCGGGTCGAACCGGGAGCCCGATTTGCCGACCCTTTCGATCGAAAACTGCCCGATCAGCTCCTCCATGCTGAAGATCTCCTGCTCGGTGCCTGGGTTCCAGCCCAGCAATGCCAGCATATTGACCACCGTTTCGGGGAAATAGCCGCTCTCACGGTAGCCCGAGGAGACGTCGCCGGTAAAGGGATCGGTCCATTCCAGCGGGAAAACGGGGAATCCCAGCCGGTCGCCGTCACGCTTGCTCAGCTTGCCCGATCCTTCCGGCTTCAGGATGAGCGGAAGATGGGCAAACAGCGGCGCCTGCCACCCGAAAGCCCGGTAAAGAAGAATATGCAGGGGCAGCGAAGGGAGCCATTCCTCGCCCCGGATCACGTGCGTGATCTCCATCAGGTGGTCATCCACGATGTTGGCCAGGTGATAAGTCGGCATCCCGTCCGATTTGAACAGCACCTTGTCGTCTAAAGTCGCCGTGTTTACCGTCATGTCGCCACGGATAAGATCGTTGAATTCCAGCGTCGTATTTTCCGGGATCATGAAACGGATCACATACGGTTCTCCCGATTCCAGGCGCTTTTGGACCTCCTCACCGGTCATTGTCAGGGAGTTCTTCATCGTGTTCCTTACCGATGAATCGTAGGTGAAAACCTGCTTTGAGGCTTCCGCCGCTTTTCGTTTTGCATCCAGCTCATCCGCCGTATCAAAACTGTAATAGGCATGCCCGGCGCGCACCAGCTCATCGGCATACTGCCGGTAGATCTCTTTGCGGTCTGATTGCCGGTAAGGTGCGTAAGGGCCACCGACATGCACCCCTTCATCAAACCGGATACCGGTCCACTCCAGCGAATCGATGATATATTGTTCCGCTCCGGGTACGTAACGGTTCTGATCCGTATCTTCGATCCGGAGGATCATTTTCCCCCCGGAATGCCTTGCAAACAAATAATTGTACAGCGCCGTCCTTACTCCGCCGATATGCAGCGGCCCTGTAGGGCTGGGCGCAAATCTTACCCTGACTTCTTTCATCAATCAATTAAAATTTTTCGGTTCATTCTTCCCTTGCCGTCACTCACAATCACCTGGTAAACACCGGGTTTCAGGTGCCCGGCATCAATGGCACTTGAACGTCCGGTTATGCTTTGTGTCAGTAAAGTCCTCCCCGCCAGATCGGTCACCGACAGTTGCATTTCTTTTTCCGGATTCGACAGCAAAAATACCCTGAAATAATCATGCGCCGGATTGGGCCCGACGGTAAAATAGAGCGGGTTGTTCCGCTCTTCAATATCCACGGCCAGGCTGTTCAGGTGGTGAAGTATCCACTGTTCGGGGTCCAGTTCAATATGTTCGACCTCTTTTGAAACCGGGATCGAATAGGTTTCCAGGTTTTCACCCTGGTAAAGGATCAGCGTGGTGTCGGTACCATTGGAATAAACCACATGATAAGGGACTTTCATTTTGAAAAGCTGCGTTACAGTTGTCGATGTGGTTTGGGTCGATGAAACGTTCAGGTTCCCGTTATTCTGGTTCCAGACAATATCGAAAATCGGGTATCCTTCACCGTAATACCACTGGTCGAAAAAGTCGGTAAAATCTTCACCCGATATATACTCCAGCCACTCCCTGAAATCAGCGCCCGTTGCCACCGAATCGCCGTATTCTTCCATATAGGTGCGCAGTACATTGAAAAACATTTCGTCATCCTGTAATTCGAACCGGATCATATGAAGCAGCAATGCCCCTTTGCTGTAAGATAACCTGCCGTTGAAAATCCGGTAGATATTGTCGAGTTCCTCTTCCGGCACATATACGCTGCCGCCGGGAGCGCTCTTCACCTGGTTGTGCTTGCTTCTCAGCCAGGCCGAATCTTCGGCGGGCGACAGTAAGTTGGAGACGGCAAGATAATCGCTGTATGTGGCGAATCCTTCGTTGATCCAGATATCGCTCCAGGTCGCGCAGGTTACTTTGTCGCCAAACCACATATGGCCCAGTTCATGTGCTACCAGGTTGAAATTGAAAGCGCCGATGGTTGTCATGGTCTGGTGCTCCATCCCGCCACCTAGTTGGGTAAGACAATGACCGTACTTTTCATCGATGAAAGGATAAAGTCCGAATAAATCGGAGAAAAGCTCAATAAAGCCAGCCGTCCGGTCAATTCCCTCCTGGTAAAATGGCAGGCAGTTTACATGATCATAAATATAATTCTGAATGATGACCGAATCCTCCGTCCCTTCAGGATATGCATAGATGTTGTATTCCTGGTAATCGGCTACGGCAAAGGAAATCAGGTAATAATCAATGGGATAATAACTTTTCCATTCGTAACGGAGTTTGCCGCCGGGTACCGGTGTAACGGCAGTCAGCAGTCCCTGCGAACCCGCCTTGTTTTCGGCGCTCGTCGTCAGAAATACCCAAACCGAGTCGGCATCGTCGGTGAGATCCTGCTTCGTCGGCCACCAGTCTTTCGCGGCATAAGGTTCAGATAAGGTCCAGGTAACGTTTTTTTCAAATGGCGTGCTGTAAGCCGTCGTCACCCCTGAGAAAAAGCCGCCGGTTGGAGGTGTACCATGATAACAAATTTTTGTCGTAAAATAAACGCCGTTTGGGATTGGTTCGATCGGAACCAGGATCAGGTCATTATTGTGGACGAACGAATGCTGGATACCGTTGACATAGACCGTATCTACCGTCATCTCGTCAATAAGTTCATAGACAATGGTATCCATCAGGGTACCGGTCACTATGGCCTTTGTGGTAACACTTCCGCTTACGGCTACCGTATCGTTTTCCACATTCAGGTCCAGGAAATAAAACGTAACATCATATTTTTCCAGCAATGGATTTGTCACAACGGGCGCATAATATTCATTCGCAGCCATTGCCGCTGATTTGACATGATAACAGTAAGGTGCATCATCCGGTTCGGGATGATTGTACTGAGCCATCAGAATTCCTGTTAACGGGATCAGAATAGAAAGAAAAACCAGTCTTTTTAACATAGAAAAAATAATTTAACCGGAAGGTCGTGAAACTATAACTAACTTTGTATAAGCGAACAAAGATAATATTTATTTGTTCGTTACCGTTAGGGTTCTATACCCTGAAAGGCTTGCATCTCATGACAGAAGACAACTATTCCATATTGATCCGTAAACTCGATGAATTTATCCGGAAGTTTTACCGAAACCGGCTGATCAGAGGAGCCATATTTTATGTGGCCATTGTAACGGTGGCCTATCTCCTCATAACGCTCACCGAGTTTTTTGGACGGTTCAGCCCCGGCATCCGGACTCTCTTTTTTTATTCATTTCTGGTCCTTTCTGCCGGTTTTCTGTGGTATTATATCCTCATTCCTGTTATACGGCTGCTGGGTTTTGGCAAAATTATTACCCACGAAGAGGCGGCGGATATAATCGGCAAATATTTCCCCGAGATCAGTGATAAGCTCCTGAATACTTTACAGCTTAAAAAGCTGCAGGAACACCATACCGATGAGTTTCCAATTGAGCTTATCCGCGCCGGCATCGACCAGAAAATTGAAAAACTGAGGCCGGTGCCTTTTGCCCTGGCCATCGATTTCCGGAAGAACGGCCGTTATCTCCGGTATGCCCTGCCTCCGGTAATCATTATTATCCTGTTGCTGATCATGTCGCCCCGTGTGATCACCGAACCGTCGGAAAGGATCGTAAAGTATCAGACGGTTTATTTGCCCCCCCTGCCGTTTACCGTTCAAATCCTCAACGAAAAACTGGAATCATTTCAGCAGGAAGATTTTCTGCTGGAATTAAAAGCCGAGGGGGAAGAATTACCGGCCGAGTTGTTTGTTGAAACCGGAGGAGTCCGCTACAGGATGGAAAGATCAAGCCCGGTCCTTTTTCGCTATAATTTCCGCAATCTGCAGGAATCCAAATTGTTTATCATCAGTAATGACCTTTTCAAATCGGAAGAATACCAACTGACTGTTTACCCGAAACCCATTGTGCTCAGCTTTGAGATTTCACTGGATTATCCTGTTTATACCGGAAAATCGGATGAAAAATCTGAAAATACGGGCGATCTGATTGTCCCCGAGGGGACCGTCCTCAACTGGCGGTTTTTCACACGGGATACGCGGAATATACTGTTCAGATGGGGCACGGAAACTTCGGAACTGAGCAACCCTTCTTCCAATGCATTTTCCGTTTCGAAAAGGGCTCATGCATCGGTTACCTATTCAGTAGCCTCTGTGAACCAGTACCTCCGGAATTCCGACTCGCTGACATATACGGTTAGCGTTATCCCTGATGCCTACCCTTCAGTTTCTGTTGAACAGGTTAGGGATTCGATTTATGATAAACGAATATATTTCAGGGGATTAATTAAAGACGATTACGGTTTCTCAAAACTCACGTTCAATTACCGGCTTGACCCCGAAGGAGATGCCGATGCCAACGACTACCCGGAGATCATCGCCGAGCTTCCGGTCAGTAAACTGCACAACCAGCAGCAGTTCTTCCATTTCTTTGAACTCGATTCCATTAATATTCAGCCGGGTGAGCAAATCGTTTACCATTTCGAGGTCTGGGATAATGATGCTGTTAACGGCAGCAAGGTAACCCGCTCTCAGCCAATGATTTTCAGGGCCCCTACTCTGGATGAGATAGAAGAAAAAACAGAAGAGAGCAACCAGGAGATTATGGAAGAACTGGAGAACAGTATCCGGAATGCGAAAGACCTTCAAAAGAAAGTGGATGAACTTAACCGGAAACTTGTCGATAAAGAGGAGATCGGATGGCAGGAAAAACAGCAGATCCAGGAATTGCTCGACCAGCAGAAAGAGCTCCAGGAAACAATTGAAAAGATTCAGAAGGAAAATGAGCTGAAATCCATCCAGGAGCAGGAATACAAAGAGATCAACGAGGAGTTGGTAAGAAAGCAGCAACGCCTTGAAGAGTTGTTCGAACAGATCATGACGGATGAGATGAAGAAGATGTTCGAAGAACTTCAGAAGCTTCTGGAGGAAGTTGATAAGGATAAGGTTAATGAGATGCTTGAAGAGATGAAGAAAGACAATAAGGATATGGAAAAGCAACTCGACCGGAACCTGGAATTGTTCAAGCAACTGGAGTTTGAGAAGAAGCTGCAGGAATCAATAGATAAATTGAAGGAATTAGCCGGAAAACAGGATGAGCAGGCAAAAAAGAGCGACGACCGTAAAGCCGATGCGGAAAAGCTTAAAGAAGAGCAGGACAAATTAAACGAAGAGTTCCGGCAGCTTCGCGATGATCTAGACAGACTCGAACAGAAGAATAAAGAACTTGAGGAACCGCACCAGCTTGAAAACACCGAACAGATGGAGCAGGAGATCCAGGATAATATGGAAGAGGGATCCGATCAGCTGCAACAGGGAAAACCGTCAAAAGCATCTCCCAAGCAGAAAAGCGCAGCGGAAGGGATGAAATCAATGGCATCGAAAATGGAACAGATGCAGAGCGAAATGTATGAAGAGGAGCTGGGCGAAAATATTGAAACGCTGCGGGAGATCCTGGAGAACCTGGTCCAGCTTTCGTTCGACCAGGAGGAGCTGATCGGCAGAACACTCGAAATTTCGGTGATTGACCCGCAGTATCCTTCGGTCATCGAAGCCCAGAACCGGATCAGGGACGACCTGGTTATGGTGGAGGATTCGCTGTGGGCTTTGAGCAAGAGGCAGCAAATGATAGAGCCTTTCATCACACGGGAAATTCAGGACATAAACCATCATGTCGAAGCGGCGCTGGAAGACCTGACCGAGAGGAGAAAATCTTCTGCGGCAGAAGACCAGCAGTTTGTGATGACATCGGTAAATGATTTAGCTTTGTTGTTGTCGGAAACACTTCAGCAAATGATGAATGCTATGCAGATGCAGTGTTCAGGTCAGTGCAAGAACGGCAGCCCGAAGCCCGGAAAAGGCAGCATGTCGATGAAAAGCATGCGTGAAATGCAGCAAAAGCTGAATCAGCAGATACAGCAAATGAAGCAGGAAGGTTCCACGCCGGCGAAGACGAAAGAGAGCCGGAATTCAGCCCAGAGCGAAGGTTTTGCCAGGATGGCGGCCCAGCAGGAAGCGATCCGGCGGATGATGGGGGAATACCAGGACCAGATGAAAGAGCAGGGAATGGGCAACAGTAAAGAGCTTCAGGAGATCATGGAGCAAATGGAACGAACCGAGACGGAACTTGTTAATAAAATCATAACCCAGCAAACGATTGAGCGTTTAAAGGAGATAGAAACCAGGCTTCTCAAACACGAAAAAGCGGAGCTAAAAAGGGAGCAGGAAGAAAAAAGAGAATCACGCGAAGGAAAAGATTTCAACAAAGGAAACCCGGAGCAATTTTTAGAGTATAATAAGATACAGGATAAAGAAATTGAATTGTTGAGGACGGTACCACCCGACCTGCGTCCTTATTATAAAGAGAAAGTGAATCAGTATTTCTATTATTTTGAAATGCGGTAGGAGATGAACAGACCGAAAGAATTTACAATAGGATCCACTCTGGAGGAGATGTACCGGATCGAACAATTTGTGGACGAAATCAGTGATGAGTACCTGCTTTACGGAAGTTACTTCGGAAATATTCTGATGGCGCTGACAGAGGCCGTCAGAAATGCTGTCGTTCACGGAAACGGAAATGATTCCCGAAAAAGGGTATATATCCGGCAGGAAAAGGTTAAAGCCGGATTGATGCTGACCGTTTCAGACGAAGGTCAGGGCTTTGATTTTAAGACAGCCCTGGAATCAGCCGCGAACCTGAAGGCTCCTGAAACGTCAGGAAATGGTTTGTTCCTGATGCAAAAGCTTTCCGATGAGATAAACTTCCGGAATGAGGGCAGGACTGTGGAAATGCTTTTCAGGATCAATGGAATCGATGAAAGCATATTCAACCGGCGGGCAGAATGCATGAATGATTTCTTCAAAGTTTACCAGAAAGTGAACAGTTGACCTAATAATAAATGGCGAAAGAATCAAACATATTCTTTTTTCTCGAGGAGATCAGTTATCAACTGAAGAACAAGAGAAAGCTTCGCCACTGGATTACGCAAGCGGTTGAAAATGAAGGACATAAGATTAACAATCTGAATTATATCCTGACAAGTGATAATATACTTTTCCAGTTAAATAAGGAATATCTCCAGCACATTACCCTTACCGATATCATTACTTTTGATATGTCGGAATCGGAAGGTGAACTTGCCGGAGATATCTATATCAGTGTTGACAGGGCCAGGGAAAACGCAAAAGAGTATCATGTTTCGCTTACCAATGAGATAAGCCGTCTTATGATCCACGGAGTGCTTCACCTGATGGGCTATAAGGATAAGACGAACGAGGAGCGGGTGGTTATACGGGCCCGGGAGGAATTTTACCTATCTTTGCTCACATAAATGATTTGTTCCACGTGGAACATCAATGATCTAAAATTCCCATTCATTTACAGGGATGTTTAAAGAATACGATATAATCGTCGTGGGCGCAGGTCATGCAGGTTGCGAAGCCGCCGCCGCCGCCGCAAACCTGGGTTCATCCGTATTGCTGATTACCATGAATATGGCCAATATGGCCCAGATGTCGTGCAATCCGGCGATGGGAGGCATAGCAAAAGGACAGATTGTCCGGGAAATCGATGCCCTTGGCGGATATTCGGGTATTGTCACCGACAAGACGATGATCCAGTTCAGGATGCTGAATATGTCGAAAGGGCCGGCCATGTGGAGCCCCCGGGCCCAAAGCGACCGCATGTTGTTTTCGATGGAGTGGAGAAAAATGCTGGAAAACACCCCCAATCTGGATTTCTGGCAGGATATGGTTACCGGTGTTCTGGTAAAGAATGGCGTGGCCACCGGCGTTTCTACAGCAATGGGGCATGAAATTTATTCCAGATCAGTGATCCTGACAAACGGCACCTTTTTAAACGGGATCATCCACATCGGATTAAAACAGTTCGGCGGAGGGAGGATTGGTGAAAAAGCAGCGAAGGGCTTGACCGAATGCCTGGTGGAACTGGGTTTTGAATCGGATAGGATGAAAACAGGTACCCCGGTGAGAGTTGATGGAAGATCTATTGATTTTTCGAAACTGGAAGAACAGAAAGGCGATAGCGATCCTCGACGGTTCTCTTTCACAAAAACTCCACCCCTGACCCGGCAGAGAAGTTGCTATATCGCTTATACCAGCCGTGAGGTGCATGAAACCCTGAAAACGGGTTTCCATGAATCACCGATGTTTACCGGACGGATCGAAGGAATTGGCCCAAGATACTGTCCGTCGATTGAAGATAAGATTAACAGGTTCTCCGGAAAAGAGAGCCACCAGCTCTTCGTGGAACCGGAAGGATGGGAAACAGAAGAGTATTATATCAACGGCTTTTCATCCTCTTTGCCCGATCATGTCCAGTTCAACGCCCTCAGGAAAATAGCGGGCTTCGAAAATGCACGCATTTTCCGCCCCGGCTATGCGATTGAGTACGACTATTTTCCCCCGGTGCAATTGAATTATACCCTGGAGACTAAAAAGGTGCCCGGGCTGTATTTTGCCGGACAGATCAACGGCACGACCGGGTATGAAGAAGCTGCGGCCCAGGGGATCATGGCCGGGATCAATGCACACCTGAAGGTTCACAGAAGCGAAGAATTTATCCTGAAAAGGTCGGATGCCTACATCGGCGTGCTGATCGACGACCTGATCACCAAAGGGGTCGACGAGCCCTACCGGATGTTCACCAGCCGGGCCGAATACAGGATCCTTTTGCGCCAGAGCAATGCCGATCAACGGCTGACACCGCTGGCTCATTCCCTGGGGCTGGCTTCTGCAGAGCGTAATCAAACCGTGATGTCGAAAAGTGAAAAGATCCACGAGGTGGTCAGGTTTTTGCAGAAAACCAGCACCGATCCCGATCAGGTCAACCCTTACCTGGTAAATGCCCAGACCGCCCCGATCGATCAGAAGGTGAAACTGGCCACCCTTCTGCTTCGGCCGCAAATATCCCTTGACGGACTGGCCGGCCAGATCCCGTTCCTGCAGGAGTACCTCGGTAGTGTCGCCCCTGATCGAGTTGAGATTCTCGAAGAAGCAGAGATCATGATAAAATACCAGGGTTATATTGACAAGGAGGGTGAACTGGCTCAGAAACTGGAACGACTCGATTCCGTTACACTTAAAGAAGACTTCGATTACCATCGCCTCACTGCCCTCTCTTTTGAAGCACGGGAAAAATTGTCGCGGATCCGTCCACGGTCACTTGGACAGGCTTCGAGAATTGCAGGTGTCTCCCCTTCCGATATCTCCATCCTGATCGTTCATCTTGGCCGTTGAACGTTCCACGTGGAACAATATTTGAAGTATTCTATCCAATCGGGATATTTCTTAATTTTAAGCCCTGTGATCCATTTTAGTGCCCGGATAAGGATTATCCCGGCTTTTTGAAAATAATTCGTTATAGGGCCTGAAATCAATCGGCATTTAAACAAATGAAATTCAGCTAACAAGATGATTTAATGGCAAGAATGTCAAAATACGGTCAAAATACTCTCCTTTTTTTTAGCGTGACCATCCTGATGGTTATTGCCATGTTGATCATTCACTATTCCGCAGGTAATGGAAAAAACCAGTTCATTTCTAAACAACTTAATGTTGAGCATGTCCTCCGGCATAAAGAATCTCAGGCATCGGAAATTCTGGATCAGATCCTTTTACCTGAATTTGCAGAAAACCCGTTTCAAAAGTTTTGGAAAAATGAAAAAAGTTTTAAATGGCATGAAAACGGACTGACAGCACTGCTGTATAGAAACGATTCCCTTATTTTTTGGTCCGATAATTCAATTCCGGCCCCGGGACGCATTGAAAGAAATGGATTGGCCAGACCGATCTTACATCACGGTAACGGATGGTACAGGGTCATGGATAAAACTGCCGGTTCGTTGAAAGCACAGGTGCTGATCCTTATCCGGACCGATTACCCTTACCAAAACCAGTACCTGATTAACCAGTTTCATGAAGATTTTCAACTTGATCCCGATGCCGGACTGGACACCCTGAAAAGAGACCTGAACATCTTTTCGGAGGATGGAGATTTTCTCTTTTCCCTCATTCCCCCGGATACGCGGCAAACCAATGAAGGGATAGACCTGGCCGTTTTTGGCCTGGCTATTATCGCCTTTATTTGCATGGTAATGGTTTTATTTTACCTGTACCACCTCTTTGATTTCTTCCGACGCTATCCGGTGATAATGTTTATCGCCTTTTGTGCGGATGCTGTCGTTCTCCGGCTGGCGATGATCTGGTTCGAAATCCCGGGATTCCTTTATCAGACAGCCCTCTTCAGCCCACTATACTACGCCACCTCCTTCTTCTCTCCTTCACTGGGCGACCTGGTGATCAATAATATTCTCTGGCTGGCCCTGGCATGGTTATTTTATCGCACCGACTTGAATATCCCGATTCCCAAATCGGAAATATTGAAGATTGCCATGGGTTTATTTTGGATGCTGATCAATGCCCTGTTATTCTTTCTGCTCATTATGGC